>Ga0209067_10000011_pt1 | contig 167984 bp, 235 predicted proteins | sample ColStrG_CSR_2013_FD_187199 | JGI IMG/M metagenome (GOLD analysis project Ga0209067, IMG submission 187199) | Freshwater sediment microbial communities in response to fracking from Pennsylvania, USA - Cold Stream Run_MetaG_CSR_2013 (SPAdes)... | ecosystem: Environmental > Aquatic > Freshwater...
TAAAGAGTCTTTTCTCGGTGCTAGAAATGTAAAGATTTCAAAATTGGAAAAGAAGAATATAACAAAATTAAAACAAGTTGCTACTGTCAAAAAGAATATGAATAGCGATAAAGGTAAAAAGACGGTTGAAGAAGCATTACAAATGTTTACAACAGTCAACAAGGTCAAAAAACAACCGTTAAAGGTGCTTCCAGAGTATGAAGCACTGAAAGAATTTAAAAAGGAATACTGGTAATAAAGTTTATTGTTCAAATAGTGGTTAATTTATTATTATTGTTCAAAGTATTTAAGATTGTGATGAATAGTCTCATAGTTTTCTTTGAGTTGCAAGTACCTTTGCTCAAGGTCTAATACATAGTATAAACTCTTGCAGTTTAAAGTATCTTTGTGAACATAAAAAGTGTGGGTTTTAGTATCTACAATAGTTTCCTTTGAATTTCGCAAGACTACAAAGGTGGCTAAATGATTTTCTATATCAATGTTACGAAGAAATCCACCTGATGTATCCCACTTTATCCAAATGTTGTAAAACAAACAAAGATGCCTTGCAGGCACCTCGATGTAGCTTTCCAATTCTTGATTCCGTTTCTTTTTAGTTCCAGTCAATACTATTTTCAAAGTCATTACTCCAATTACATTTTATTTTAATTTGTTAATATAAGTTATTGAATGTCATTTCATAATGTATTAGGAAGAATAGGACCGTTGGCAAATATTGATATTCTATTGACCCTGATGTTTTGTTTGATTATTATTTACTTTAAAAAGTTGACATTTGGTAAAGGTCTTTTGTTGACGATATTGATATTTTGTTTTGGAGAATCGATGCATTGGATATTTGATGTTGAAACACCTGTTACAAGGTATTTATCGAGTTTTTAAATGAAAATAAACACATTTTTATTTTAAATAGTGTTGAAACTGATGTTTCAATTTTAAAGTCATTGAAACATTGGTTTCAACTTTGATTTTGACATGAATCAAGATTTATTTAGTCCAGCAAATACAAGGACAGCATATCAAGACAATGAAACCGGCTTTTAAATCATCAAACAAAACACCTCAACACATTCTTTGTATCTTTGCTATTTGAATAAACTGAAACATAGGTTTTATATTTCAAACCTATGTTTCAGTTTACTTTTGCAATCCATATAAACTTTTGCTTTCCAAATGAAATTAGACTTGAAACACAGGTTTTATATTTGAGAATGACTGTCAATAAAGAAATTTTTAAAATAATTTTCACAGCATTTTAATAAACATTTTTATTTACAAGTTGATGCAATTTCATTGTGTTTGGCATCATAAACACTGGATTTTCACTCGCATATATACATTGATTGATATTCACAGGCATCAAATAAAACTGTTTGCATTCATTGATGATTTGATTTAGTTTCAAATTGTGCATTGTTTCATTTTGAACACTGCTTAGCACTTTTGAATATTCTGCTTCAATCTTTTTCAAGACGGATTGAATTTCCAAGATTTGAATAGCTTCATTGTCTTTTCTGAGGTTTAGAATAGCATTGCAAACAAGATAGTTTACATATAATTTCCAACCAAAAGTCAATCGTCTCAAGATACAGACTGTCTTTGTTTTGAGTTCTTCTGGCAAGTCGTCAACTACTGACAAAAAATAATGATGAATGTCGATGCCTTCTAATTTAGACAAATTTGATACAAGATTCTTTTCATATACATTGTGCAACACAAAATTGAACATACAGTTTGAAACCATTTTATTTATTTAGCTGATTGAATTCTTGTCCTTGACCAGTTCTAATTTCTGCTTCATTGTGATTTTAAAAGATATTCTGTCATTAATCTTTATAGGAATCTCTTGAACATTATTGTCTTTCATATAAACCTTGATGGCTTCCTCTGATTCCTTCATTTGCAATCTGATTTCCTTTGCCGTTTGTTTTAGTTTTTCATTCTGAATATAATGTTTGGTGTAATTATCAACGTGGTGCTGCATAAATAGATTGTGGAAAAAAATTCATAAAATTAAGGCGATTTATTTTGGAGCTGGAAATGGTTTTAAAAGACCACCAATAGGCGGTGGAGGTGGACCTTGGAATGGTACGTCTAGATGCATTTTAGCTACATTTTTGTTGATATACCACAATGTCAACATTTGCGAATTAATAGTCGATGGTCCCAAAGCAATCAGCAATGCGATTATCTGCGCACAGTATAATCCTTTACCTACATACAATTTTGTAATCTCATTGTCTGTATAATTTAAATAGGTTGAAATATTTAAAAAGAAATACATTACAAAACCAGCAAGACAGTACAATGCCATATCCCAGTGGAAAAACAAGACATTATTTTTGCTCAAGACACCATATAATAGCAATAAAACGAGACAAACACCAAATGACGTATTAATAACTGGACTAGACGTGGTATCAATACTATCTGGTGCAATAATAGCTATAATCGAATTGACAAGTATACCTATTATCAAAAGAACATAAACCGCAAAATAAAGCTGTGCTTTAGAGGTTGATTTAAACGCCATTGTATTTGGTAATTAAAATAAAAATAATATCTTTTATTTGTATTCTACCAGGAATAATAAAATGTTTTTCTAAATTCACTTGAAATCCTTTGTCTTTGATGTCTTAGGATGTATCTAAAATGTAATCTATTTCTATACTCTCTGATAAAATCTTCAGACAGTTTTTGATGTATTGTAATCTTTTCCCAATCGACTCTATTACTAAACTGTTCAATAAAAGCGCAAGACATTGGTTGGTGAATTGAAATATAATGCCAATCAACAAGGTTTTTATATTCCATAATAAAATCTTCAGATAGTTTTTGATGTATTGAAATTAAAATCCAATTGATTCTATCCTTGAAATAATATTTGTATCTTTTAAAATGTTTAATGATTGTGTTTGGTCTATATTTGTAATGTAATCTTAAAAAGAATTGATACATGATTAGTTTAATTTAGAGTTAGACTTACCAATAGTCATATCTCATTCTTTTATTTTGCAAGAAAAGTTTAATTCAGAGTTAGACTTGGACTTACCAATCGTCATATCTCATTCTTTTATCTTTTAAGTAACAATATAATTTTAAAGACTTTTTTATGGCTGGTTCCACCCTTACAAAAAAATCTTTTGATAGTTTTTGGTGAACATAATACCAGTTTATCTTGTCTCTGAATTGATACATGAAATTTTCCGATAGTATTTGATGTATAGAAATATATTTCCAAAAGAGTCTATCACTGTGTTTTGCAATAAACGCTTCTGATAATTTCTGATGAATAGAAATACATTTCCAATCCAGTTTATCGCAATGTTTTTCTATAAGTGCTTCAGATAATCTAACATGAATCGAAATGTCTTTCCAATTTACATTTTCCACTACAAAATCTTTGGAAAGATACTTTTTAATTACCTTCCAGTCGACATTATTTTGAAAATCTTCAAGATTCCAATCTTGATGAATGATACTATAGTCTCTCTTAAATGATTGGTGTCTGGTAATATAATGCCAATGTACTCGATGACAATACTCTTTTAATATAAAATCTTGAGAAAGTCTTTGATGAATTGAAATGTATTTCCAATTTAAAACATCACTGTATTTTCTTATAAAGTCTTCAGAAAGTCGTTGATGAGATGATACAAGCATCCAATCAACTTTATCTTCATATTTTTCAATAAACGCTTCAGATAGTTTGGAATGGAATGATACTAGAGTCCAATCAATCTTATTTTTAAATTCGTCTATAAATTCCTCTGTTAATTCTTTATAAAGAATTTTTTGAGTTTCTTTTTGACTACGAAACCAAATTTCAGGTTTTCTGTGGCGGCACCAGTTCCAGACACGCAATCGAACAAAATATTTATATCTTCGAACATGTTGAATGTAGAATTTTGGGTGGCAATTAAAATGCAATCTTAAAAAGAGTTGATACATGTCTATTTTAAAACATTATTTTTATTATTTTTATTATTTTAATAGCGAGTAGCAATGTACTACATTGTTTCTCGACGCTTGGACTATAAAGATGGTGAAACGATAAAAACAGTTTTGGCAATCACTCAAAATTTAATGCTTGCCAAAAAACAAGGAACCGAGTGGATGTATAAATACAATCATTATTGGACAAAGCATCAAAATAAATTGATTTGTCAAAAAATAAAAAATAGTTGGAAAATCAAACCATTAAAGCCAGGTAAACAAGACCCTCTAGTCTATGTTGAAATTTCAAAAGCTGATGGTAAATTGGATAAAACACATTTTGGAATCAGACCTTGATTCTTTTATTGGGACAGTAATAGTCTTTGATGAAATAAAGTGAAAACTTTTGATGTTCCAATATTAAACGCCAATTGACACGGTCTTGGAACTTTTTCATAAATGATTCTGACAATGTCTGATATTGAGAGACTTTTTCCCAATCAAGATAGTCTTTAAATTCTGTCATAAAATATTCCGTAAGCTTTTGATACTCTGAAACAAGGTACCAATTCAGTTGGCCTTTATGTTTTCTAATAAAGTCTAGAGTCAAAATTACATTCTCTACCAAATAGTCCAAATCAATATATTTGAAATACTTTTCATAATGATGCTCATACACGTCGATATCTGTTATTAAGTCATTCCAATCGACGCGACTATGATATTGTTCAACCCATTCATTTGATAAATCTTGTCCAATAAAAATGTTTGTCCAGTTTAATTTATCTTGATAATCAATCATAAATTCTTTTGATAATTCTTGATTCTTTCCAATGTAATACCAATCAACATGGTCTTCAAATTCTCTTATAGATTCTTCATAGAATCTAGAACTATTTGAAATTATAAACCAATCGACGCGGTCCTCGAATTCTCTTATAAAATCTATAGACAAACTCGACAGTGATGAGATACACCCCCATTCAACTTTGTCTTTGAATGTTTTAATAAAGTCTTCTGATAAGAGGTGATTACGTTTAAGTGAAATGTATTTCCAATCAATGGATTCGTCCAAGAAATAATATTTGTATCGTTGAAAATGTTTGATGGCAGTCTTGATGTTACAGTCGAAATGTAATCTCAAAAAGAGTTGGTACATGCAATTGTACATGTTATTTATTTCCTTGAATTACACAGTAATACAGCTAAAGAAAATTGGTTGCTTGATTAAAAACCAATTAATTTATTCTTATTCCTCCTAATTTAAACAAGAACCAATCAACGGTATGTTTCAAGGTTTCATTGCATTTTAGCCAATCAAATAAAAGAATAAAAGAATAAAATATTAAATAGATTTAATGAACCTGAAAGAATACTTGAACATGAAATTAACACAAAAAACTCTCTTCTTTTTTTTATGGAAGTACTTTAACGATTATGAAAGTAAAAAGTTTGTTGCAGCACATAAACTTCATGAATGGATTGAATTTGTTTGGAACCAAAGTCGAGAAGAACTAGATATACAAGATTTTGATACAAAAATCTTGTCTCTTTTGATGATACGATTTCCTGAACATTTTAGATTATTTCAAAATCAATTTATTTTTGTTAATGGAACTGAAATTGACATCCCATCTAGTGTAATTGTATGCAAAGCAGTCTATACAATGTTAGATAAAGGAAAAGATACAGAGGAAGTGCCCGACTCAATAAGAAATGCTGTATACAAGGGAAACAAATTTATTTGGAATTTTACTTTGACAGATTACCAATTTAAACTGATTGGTACAGACCACCAGATTATCTTGGAATAAATTGGGTTTGTAATAGAATTTACTCTAGTATTCCTTCAACATTGACCAGTTCTTGACGCAGTAATTTAACAGCTTGAAGAATAATCGAATTTTCACTGCGTCCCATTTCATAAGCTATACTTGATATCGGACGTTTTGCGCCATTGTCCAATAATAAATTCAACAATTGAATATTTTGTTGATTATCCCATTTTTTACCAATGTTTGGATATTTTTCAACATAATCTTGATACATTGTATAACAATAATTTTATTTATTTAGAAATTCAATCATAAATAATCCTGAAATTCTTCAATAAACGCTTCAGACAAATCTTGATATTTTGCTATGGATTATTGTACAGATGTCAATGACATTTCATTGGATAGAGTGGATTCAGATTTAGGATACACCATCGATAACGTAAATTTTGAGACATTTTTGGTAAAAACCAATTTAATTGCCGAGAATAATAATGTTGAGTGTGATTTTAATGAAAAGTTATCATCAAAATTTATAAATTCTGGTGAAAAAATTGATAAAGGAACATTATCTAGCAATATTGAAAAGGAATTTTTTGGTAAACAATGTTATTTATGTACAAAATCTTCAAATGGTGTCGATAGATTTAATCCAAATTTAAATTATAGTTTTCGTGATAATTTACGTCCATGTTGTACAGATTGTAATTATATTAAAAAAGATTTTTGGCCATTTAAAGAATTTATTACACATATGAAAAAGATTAATGAATCTCTAAAATTGGATATAGATGAAATTATAACACTGGTTTCAAATCAAGAAATCATTACAAAACGACCTATTAAAAAACGAAAAACTGAAAAAATAAGTTTTAATTTGTCAAATGTTGTTGTATATGTCTATAAAAATGATAAATTGGTTGCAAAATTTGATTCTAAAAAGAGTTTTTGCAATGCACTCAATATCAATTTTAATGGTAAAAACATTGTAAATCAACAAATTGACAAACTAGTTTTACCGAGACCATACAGATATATTGTTTACAGTTTTAAAGAGTATTACGAATTGAAAGAAGCTTTTAAAATATTTAACCAACTTTTTATTATTCAGGAAGATTACAATACATTTTTAATAGAATGTACAAAAGAAAGAAAATCTTTGCATTATCGAAAAATTATTTTATTAGATTTGAATTCAAAAAAAGTTGCTTATGTTGGGTGTACAAGAAATTTACGGAAAATTTTAAGTACCCAAAATGTGGAAAAGAAAGTACAAAAATCATTTAGTTTAGAATTTTTTGATTGGAACAATGAATTTCATTCTGAAGAAGTCGATATAGAATCTCAAAAAATGTTGTATGATTTAAAGTAAATTAGTATTAAATTATATTTATTTCCGACATAAAACTTTAGCTGTATCTTGGCTCAATTACTGTACAATAATCCACCTTGGCTAGACATACATCTAAAGATATTCTTGTTTAATCCAAACGTCAAAATATTTGTAGCAGCGCTTGATGTAAAGCTCAATTGCAATGTAAAGTTGTCTACACGAGAACCATTGACTGTACCAGCTGGTTGCGGCCCTTCAGGGTGCAAACTAAAGCTGTGGACATAGATACCTGTTCTAGGACCATTCGTATGACATTTATAAGGAACAACCAACGTGTGATATCGACCTTCTTGTTGCGCCTCGTAATCCTGAGAATTGATTTGCAACTTGTATAGTGCCAAATTATCACCATCTTGGGTGCTATTTGCAAAATTGTTTAAATTTCCAGCTTGTACTTCAGAAGCCAATTGACAAACAGTAATCAATTCAGAAATTGGGTGATTCAAAGACAATTTCTGTTGATAATTCTGTTGTGTAGATGTTTCGATACCAGTATACTGAACAGTCTCGACGAGATATTCATGCGGCATTCTTGCAAATTGACGTCTTTCCTCTGTATCCAAAAAGATGTAGTCAACCAACAAACTTGCAGATGGGATAGTAACAGCACCATAGGTTCCTGTGGTTTTTACCAAGTTGACAATATTCTCAAATTCAACTGAAACCTTTACAGTGTGTCTGCTCAAAGCAACTAGTGGCAAGAAATTACCAGCTTCTCTATTCCACCAAAACTTTAATGGGATATACAAAATCTTGGAGTTGATGCTGGTAGATGGTGTGGTCAAGTCAGCAGTGTTTCCAATCATAATGTCATAATTAGCTTTCTGCTCAGATGTACCCCACAATTCTTGCAAGCAAGACAACATAAAACCGTAATGCGTATCCATGATAGTTCCACCAACCTCAAAGTTGACAGACTTTATCAAAAAGTGTCCAACTTCTTCTACCCAAGCAGATGTACCATTAGCGGTTGTCAAATCAGGTAAAGTGACCTTTAAAAAGGTTTTTCCTACCAAATCAGCATTTCGGGAAATTTCACAAGTGGCCTTGTTTCCGAAATTAGGGTTACCGTTGAATTGAAGCTCCATGACTTCAATAGCAAACGGTGTGTATCGTTTGTAAAAACTCTTGAAAAACGTGATTTGCGGTACTCCGGTCAAGTACGCATCCTGTGGACCGAAAGACGATAAAGAAACCATACCTCCTGCCATTTTAGTGTTAACCACAGTATATAAAATAAAATTAAACAACCATGTAGTTTTTAAAATGTAAAATTACATTCATTTTCTACATGTTTCTTCCTTGTTCCCCAAAAAAATAAAATTAAACATGGGTACTCACAAAGTAAAGCAATTTAATTTCATTGGAAAGTTACCTGAAAAGGTTATTTTACGATTACACACGTATTATGAGCAAAAATAAATGAAATCTTTGACAACATGTGTAACTGCAAATGTAAAGATTTATGGGATTATATCGATTGGAAACGAGTTTTGAAAGAAGAAAATTTAGACGACGATTTTATTATAAAATATTTGGATACTTTTTTCAAGTTTAAATTGATTCAAATGTTGCTACAATATCAAAACTGTTCTGTTGAACTTTTAAAATTATTAGACGCAAAAGATATGTTGAACGACGACGATAGATTTTATTATCGAAACGTTTTATGAGCAAAAATAAATGAAATCTTTGACAACATGTGTAACTGCAAATGTAAAGATTTATGGGATTATATCGATTGGAACGATGTTCTTGAATCAAAAGAATTGGACAAGGATTTCTTGATTGAACACCTGGATGAATTTAATAGCATGGGATTAATTTCAAATATTTTGAATAATCAACATGTAGTAGATGACAATTTTATAAAATTATTAGAAGACAAAAACATGCTGACATATGATGTTTTAAAGGATTTCAGGTATCTGCATCATTTTCAATATTCAAAAAAGATTGTAGAAAAATATCTAACAAAGTTTTATTATAATGGACAACTACCAGACATTATAGAAAGTCAGAAATGTATCGATGACGATTTTTTACGAGTTATAATCAACAAATTTATTACTGTCAAGACTGTCCAGAAATATTATATCGTTTAGAATGAAATAAATATTTTTTGTAAAACCAAAAGTATGAGTGTTTTTAGAGTCAGTATTTCTAAACATAAAGTCTATAGACAAGCCAAATATCTTTATACATTAAGGGTGGCTGTATCGAAAAAAGAATTCCCAAAAATAAAGAGAAGCCTGTTTAAAAGCGCTTATAAAACAACTAAAAGTACAAACTTGATAATTTACCAATGGGCATTTTTATCAAGACTACAAGCCCAAAATGCTGCCAAGAAAATTAGAAAGTTGTATAAAAAATAAATTAGAAATCTTTAAATGTACTTGTGTTTTAGCTGTTTTAAAAAGTTTGATACGCTGGATAATGACTTGATTCATGCCTTGCATAAAGGGTCTTTGGACATGTCTAATAAAACTTATTATATTGTTAAATGTAAAGCGTGTTGTCCTTGGAATAAATTACAATAGAAATAAATTACAAATAAACAATATTTTTATGTCGAATAATGGTATTGTTATCTAGTCGTCGTAAATAATACAATAACTGAAAAGGTGTTTTTGTTTGAGGTTCCAGTGGTTGATTAAATCGATGATGTACTTTTCTAAACATCTTTTTAGCATAATTGTCATATAGACTGTAATAAGTTTCAAAAAATAGCTGAAGCCAATCAGATTCTTCTGCTATATACTGCCAAATAAAAGCATCTAAGAATTCAATGTTTCTTTGAAGTTTTTTGATACTCTCCAACATTGGTTTCTTTTTATCCGAATACAAAATCAACCTTTTCAACAGAATCTGAGCATATTCAAAGTGAAGTTTAGAATTGAATACTCGTATGATGCCATAGTTGTTTTTCAACACTGCTTTTAATACAATTTTAAATGGTATAGATTTCTTTTGCAAATCGTAAAATGTAATGTCTTGATTGGGTCGTATTCTCTGTTTACAAATATATTTAAAGGTTTCAACGTATTTGATTGCTTTTTTAGACGGATACTGTTGATGTAGAAACTCGTCGAATGGAATAGACATGGTTGTTGCACTATTTATTTCTTCATTTACAATTTATTAATTATTTCTTCATTTGTTTTCTTTACTTACTTTAAAATCATTGTATTAAGCGTCATATTACAATAAGGTTCTGGTGTTTGAGAGTAATCGACATAGGTATAAACCCCAAGCTCTATTGCTTTTTTGAGCAAATCCTGAAAATGCATTATAAACTCTGTTGTATGACCATACTCTTTGGAAACAATATGGGCTAATTCATGTATAGCAACATACATTAGTGTATTCAAATTCTTGTTTTTCAAGCATATAAAAATGTATTTCTTGTCTAGTGTAAAGGTATTATTTGACACTCTGTTTTCAGACAATACAAAGTTTGTAGTTGGCGACAAAATCTTTAAATTATGCGAGAGTGTGTTTAGAATTTGTTGATTATCAGAATCACCACCCCAAATAAAAAAGTACAATATTATAAATGTCAACACGACAGAAATGCCGTACATTCCATTTAACCGCATACATATCGTCTTTAAAAAAATAAATTGTAAATACACAATGACAAAGTTTAAAGGCTTTTTACCAGCAACGTATTCATCAGGCAAATTTTATTTGTATGAAAAAGCATTTCATTCGCGAATAGAATGTCTTAGGGATAAATTTGTTGTTTTTAATAAAGCTGATTTCAGGCAAGACTATTGCTATGACTATTTCAAGCCTATTCTAGTTGAAAATAAATTTAAAATTTGGGAAAAATCAATAAAGGATGTAGAAAATGGTACAATCCAATATGCAAGTGATTCTCAAATTTTTCGTATTTGGCGTAATGGGTTACCCAACTCTACAATAGAGTTTATTATTATTTCTGGGTTTCATTTAATGAGCAGTTTATGTTTACAATTACACAGCGGCAGCGAATTCATCAAAAAGAAACAACTTGGTGAATTTTTAATTTTTAAAATGATTGGATACTCGTCTAAACAAGACAATATTCAGCATTTCTTTTACAAGAATAACGATGGCACATTACAAGACCAAAAGTTTAAACAATTGACACATCAAATACTGTCAAGTTCAGATTTAAAACCAAATAGAACCGGAATAAACACCAAAAGTTTATTTGCACAGACATTGACATTTGATGTGAGACAGTATAGATTGCCACTAACGACTTTGCGTCGCATTCCATTTAGATTCATCATTAATGAATTACTTTGGATGATTCAAGGCCATACAGACTCTAAACTGCTTGAAAAAAAGAATATTAATATATGGAAAGGAAATACATCCAAAGAATTTATTGAACAGCGTGGATTGTCTTTACCAGAAGGTGAATTGGGTCCAGGTTATGGGTTTCAATTTAGACACTTTGGTGGCAACTATACCACCCGCTCCAAAGGTGGCATAGACCAGATACATTATATTGATGAAGCTTTGAAAAAGCGCGACTTTTCCAGACGACTAGTTATTAGTTTATGGAATCCTAGAGATATCGACAAGGCTGTCTTGCCTCCATGTCATTTTACATTTATGTTGAATCATACACAAAAAGACGGTATTGATTATCTCGATGGGTCATTGATTATGAGAAGTTCAGATGAACTAGCACGGTCTTGGAATTGTAGTTTTTATACGATATTACTGTTTATTTATTGCAAGCGACATAATTATCAACCTAGATACTTTTCAATCTTTATGAATGATGCCCATGTATATGAAAATCATATTCCAGCAGTTGAAACCTATTTAAAACGAGAAAATCGACCTTTTCCAATGATTGAATTAAACATTGACAACAAATCCTTTGATGACCTCCAGGAATCTGATTTTAAACTGGTTGGGTATTTTCCTCATCCTGGTGTTAAAATGGACATGGCTGTATAAATGAAATCAGAACAATAAAAATTTATTTTTCCAAACCCATTTTCAGAAATCCATTTTTATTTTCAAAAATTTTTTTGATTTTGAAAATGGGTTTGGAAAAATATTTTTTTTTGTGCAATTAGTCTTTTAAATGAATCTTTTTCCAGACATAGAATCCACCTCTTGTTTTTCTAGAGTAATACAATAGCCCATTGTTTCCAGCTTTGATTGTATTTCTACAGCAGGCATCATTGGCAGGATAAGGTGGTCCTGGACGTGTCAAATATTTCTTTGTTGGTTTAACAATGCAACAATCTTTTCTACTTTTTGTCACCGTCTTTTTCAACAGTTGAGATAGTCTTGCTTTGGAAACATTCATTATCTATCGTTTTTAAAATAAATTTTTTGTTGGCTTCAACAATACTTGATAAGATGGTCATGTCTGGAAACTCGTACAACAAGGCTTCCGTGTCTTTTGGAAAACAATGACCTGAAAACCCAAATTGTCCATCCGGTCCTGGGACTTGGGTATGAGATGCTCCAATTCTTTTATCCAATACCATGTATCGTCGTACAGTGTCAAATGGGATACCATGTTTTTTACATGTATTATAGTATTCATTAAACAAGGCTACTTTGCTGGCTAAAAAAGAATTGGACATGTATTTGACCAATGCAAATGTGTCTAGATTGTCATTTTGAAAGATAATGTCAGGATTGTATCCTAGTTTAAGATATACTGCTGCGACTTTTGAGGTGTATTCCGGTTTTCCACCAATGAGTATTCTGGCAGCATTTTTAAAATCGTTGACTGCATTCTTTTCCGTTAAAAACTCTGGATTAAACACTAGCTTTAATGTTGAATCTAATGTCGAGGGCAACAAGGTACTCTTTACCACGACAATACCATCGTACCCAATGAGTTGGTTCAATACTGATTCAACGATGGACAAGTCACATGCCCCATTTTCTAAACTGGGTGTAGGCACACATATAAATATAATCTCGGTTTTCATCAAGTTTTGCAATGATGTTTGAACCGTATTTGGTGTTTTTAAATCTAGTTTTCTAGTGTCGTAGACTTGAATAATGTACTTGGAACAAAAGACTGCTGCCAAAGCACTCCCTACAAACCCATGACCAATTAAACCAATCTTTTGCATTGTTTAGAAATTTTAAAATAAAATTTTATTTAAAAACTAGTTTATTATCTTGGTAAAATGACGTCTAGTATATAAACAGCTTTTCAATTCTTTAAAAACGGGATACAAGGCTCTAGCCGCTCCATCAATTTCATCCAGAGGCGGCACCACCCATGGCCTATTGTTTTCATAGTATTCATCTACGCTCAACCATCCAGGACAAATACCATGAATAGAAAACCGTATACCATATTGTGTTTTTAAATTGCAGCTACTCAAACAAGCAGTCAACATGTGCAACGCACTCTTTGCCATGTTTGTATGAATATGTTTGGAATTTTTAAAGACATTTAACAACCCTTCTCTAGCATGAATATTTATAATATAGGGTGTATTTTCACTTTTAACCATCAAGTCAGTCAATCCTTGAACTAGAATAGTAGGTGCTATGGCATTGATTCTATACACTTCTTCCATTTCATTTTGAACCAAATCTGGTAATCTCATTTGCCAAGAATTAATATATTTTTCATGTACAAATTTGGCATCACCATATCGATTACACTCAAAAGAGGTTTCCTTGTTTTTCTCTCGTACTCTAATCGTTTGAGCAGCTGAATTTACCAAAATATCTAATTTTCCAAAACGACTAGAAATGTAGTGATTCAAATCCGCTACAATGGTCTTTATATTGTTGACATCCAAATCAAAAGACTCTGGATAGAAAAATAATCTAGACTGCCACTCTTTGAATTCTGGATATTCTTTAAATAAATTCAATGCTGTTTCTGGATATCTAGTTGTGCCCACAACGGTAGACCCTGCTTTTAATAGTTTAATCATTATCTGATGACCAAGTTTTGCTCTGGCGCCTATAATCAAACTGGTGTATCCCTCTAGATTTCTCGACAAGTGTCTATTTTCTTGAAATAAATTTCCACATTCTTTACATGAAAAGACATATACGGGATGATTGGAGGTTGTTGTTTTATTACAACCATAACAACACAATACTTTAGTTTTAAACTTTAGAGAATCTTGAGATAGTCTTGTCGTGTCATCAAATGCTTTTAAAGCAATGCAATCTTTTTGCAATTGTCTTGTGACACAATTATTAAATGTGGAATCCTTGTAATATTCATAGACGAGTTTTTGAGACATTTGTTTGATACCAGTATTTAAAGTAACTATTTCACGCTGTTTTTTCGGTTTCTTTTCAACGTAATTGAAATATTTTCGGATTAAAATACAATATTTAATGATAAAAGACAAGAACGAAACAAACATGACTTTTTAATCTTATATTTATTTATTTACCGGCATCCTTTTTATACTGACTACACTCTTTTATCGTTCCATTTTTATGGTTCAACACTAGACAATTGTTTGTTCTAAAAACGTATAGACTATCATTAATATCTTCAAGTATACCACTTTCTGTATCTAAATTAAACTTTGAAGTGTCGGTATTGTTTGTACAGTTTCCAACGTAAAAATCACAATACAAGTTTATATTGTTTTGAGCTGCATTTTTTGCTTTTATTGAATCGTTATTTTCTATTGCCACCAATGTTATTATCGAAAGGAGTATTACTGAAAAAAATGTAAAACAAATACAAAGGCATAAATGATTTTCGTTCATTTTGATTGAATCTAGATATTTATTTTTTTACAATGGTAAAGCAATGAAGAAAACTGGCGTCAAATCCAAAGAATTTAGTTGCATTTGGAAAACTATGTTTTTGTATGCATTAAATTATACACCAGAACAAGAAAAAGTTTACAGACAATTTTACAAGACTATATCGTTACTCATCCCTTGCAAGTTTTGCCGCTACTTTATTCGGGATTACCTCGACGTACACTATCCCTTGAATTTTAAAAACTACAAGTGTCTTATAAAAAGTTTATATGTTTGGAAAACCCAAGTCAATTTAAAAATATCAAAACAATCTGGTAAAAAGATTTACAATCCCACTTTTAAAACAGTATTGAATCGATATGAAAATCTAAGGGCGACTTGTAATGCTAAAAAAGGAAAATGTATTTAAATTTACTTGCTGTATTCTATTTTAATTTGTTTTGGTAATCCATTTTTGTCTAGATACTGTTTGATATCAGCTACAGTCTTTAAATTGTCCAATGTATCAACGATATATATTGCTGAAGCGCCAATAATAAAGCTTTGTGTGACTCTACTCAACATACTTAGACAGATTTTTATTTATTTAAAATCTGGAAATAAAATCTGGAAATAAAATCTGAAAATAATATTTTGAAAATGAAATTTGAAAATAAAATCTGAAAATTTTATTTTGCGTGTAAAATAAAATAATATTTTTAAAAATGATTTTGTATGTACTTGTTATACTCTAGTAGAATCAATTCATCTGTCAAATTTAAAAACTATGTAGAAAAGAATAGTTTACCAGTAAAAATGCTGGATGTGGTCAATGACGTGGTCAAAGTATTTGCAAAAAAAAACATGATTGCAACTATACCCACTATAATAACAGACAATGGTGACTTGATTATTGGTAAGCAATGTGTCACCTATGTCGGTCAATACATTCAGCTGATGAAGACCAAGAAACAAAACTTTTCCAATGGGTTTGACAATCGTTTTTGCCCAGTCAATAATGGTGGTTCTTGGATGCCAGATGCATCTAGACAGTATTCAGATGATGAATTAAAACAATTGATGCAGCCAAGGAAACAAATGTTTAGTGGTAAAAGTTTTATTGGCGAAAATATAACATCTGCTATAAATCCAATAGAAAATAATAGAAGGAAAATGTCTGCTGATGAAATTAAAAGACTGAAAAGACCAAACAAACGGATTATACCAGCTGTAGGACTTTTAGGACAACCTATACAAGAGTTGCCGCGGAATTTACAAAACGACGGTGAAAAAGACCAACCTTTTCCTTCTATTAAATTGTCAAGTACCAACAAATCCATGGACAATGAAAGATTAATGGCTCAAATGCTCAAAGAACGTCAAGACCAAGATAAACAGTTTGATTACAGATAAAGGTTAGCGCTAACGCTGTAAATAAATAAATTCTCGTCATATTAAAAAATGACTACTTTGCAATTGTCTGATGCACAACGAGATTATTTGAACCAATTGATTCCGCAGTTAGAAAAGGCTTGTCATTCCAAAAACACTTTTAACCCAGCTGGTGCCAATCAAGTGTTTAACGCCATCAAAACTGTTCAAAACATCAACAAGGAACCATTGGCACCATTGGATGTATTGAGCATCTTTTATCAAGCCATCAATATTGGTCAAAATGCTGGTGCTTATACATTGCAAGATGTTGGTGCTTATTATCCTCATTTTCAATTATTGGAAAAGGATATCAAAACCTTGGAAGCGCAACGAATTTTGCCTAAAGACAAAAATGAAAAAGTTGAGAATGAAAAAGTTGAATCGGAGGAGAAATTTCAAGAACTTTCAGAGGCTGAAGCGACAAAGTTGCAAAAGATTCAAGAGTTGCAAAATCAATTAAACGAATTAAAAGCTTGAATAAATTACTTTTTATGTATCAATTATTTTTACGGTAAACATTGGAAAAGGTACTTTAAAATAAAAGAGGAAAATGCAAAATTATATTCAATGAATAAAATAATGTTGGTCAATGGTTGCTGTTGGCATTGATTTGGGTACGACCCATTCTGTTATTAGTTATTACGACCCTGAAACAAAATCTAGTATTATTTTACCTGACCAAACTGGTAAAAGAATTGTTCCAAGTATCGTCACCTTTTTAACAGAATCAAACCAAATTATTGTTGGTGACATTCCAAATACCAAAGACCCAATGAAGACTGTTGAACTTTCCAAACGATGGTTTGGTACAGACCATTTGTTTTTAGAAAAGTATACAGCAGTGGATATCAATGCCATTATTTTGAATTACATGTTGAGTATTCTAGACTATCATGGGTTGGAACGAGACACTTTGGTCATTACTGTGCCAGCTTATTTCAATCATACACAACGAAATCATGTTATGCGAGCCGCTTTTAAATGTGATGTTATCGTGGATGCTTTGATATCTGAACCAACGGCTGCTGCAATCGCCTATGGTTTTTTAAATTTGGGACAACAAAAGAAAACCATTGCAGTAGTTGATTTGGGTGGTGGTACTCATGACGTTTCCATCATGGAATTATCAGACAATTTGTTTACAGTCTTGGGAACCTCTGGTAATCCAAGTTTGGGCGGGGAAGATATCAATCGATTGATTTCGTCCAAATTTCCTAGACTATCAGCTGGCCGTGTTGAAAAGATAAAAAGGAAATTATCAGATGAAACGAGTGTAGAGATTCCTGAAGCTGAAACTGTTTTTACCAGAAAAGACTTTATAAAACTGTGTCAACCGTTTTGGCAAGATTTCCTGAGACCCATTCAACAAGTCATGAACGATACCAATTTGGTGTGTACACAAATTGATGAAGTGATATTAGTTGGTGGCAGTACTCGAATCCCTTATATTAGACAGTTGGTGGGTGATTACTTTCAGCGTGGGCTCGATAGACTAAATTATAGTCTAGACCCGGATGAAGCGATTGCCTATGGTGCTGCTATCCATAGTCACTATCTGGTATCCAAAGAATCTGCGTTTATGATTTTGGATGTCATTCCAATGACAATTGGTGTAAAGGTTGGCAAGAGCAACATGTTTCCTTTGATTCCAAGAAACTCTTTTATTCCTATTAGCCACACTGAAAAGTTTTCAACCAATTTCAAAGAACAAAAGCAAGCAACGATTGAATTGTATCAGGGAGAATCCTCTGTCACAAACAAGAATTTACTAATCTCAACACTGACACTAAACGGTTTGGAGAATCAAGATGACTTGGAGATTACAGTCACTATAGATATTGATTCTTCTGGTATCATGACATTTTCTGCCACTTGCTTAAACTCAAAACATTCTTTAGAATTAAATTTCCTGGAAGATTTTAATGAATTAGAGCAAGAAATAGAATTTTAATTAAAACAATGGATTTTTTTTTTGGAACAATTAAATAGAAACAAATAAATAAGATTTTTTTAATCCCTGAAACAATGTCTAGTGTGATTCTAACAAATGTTATTACAGTTGCAGCAATCGGAACTGTTACATTAGGTTTATGTGCAATCCAAAGACACTACAACACGAAACAATATAAAGAGTTATTAGAATCTATGAATAAAAATAAATTTCTCTAATTGAAATTGAATCAAGTAAATTTATTTTGATTCAACTTCTGTTTTGCAAACAATTTTAAACAGCGCTTTGACATTGTTTAAAATAGTCAAGTCACCTGCAGATTCTCCAAAGGAATACAAGGTGCCATCTGATTTGTAAAAACCAAGACCAAATCGTCTCATGATATTCTGCGGACTCGGAAAGTCAATTGATTGTGGTGTATCAACAACGGCAAATGAATTGGAGGCGTTTTCCAATTTTGGAAAGACTACAAATGCAGATTTGACCACATTGGAATTTTTAGACACTTTGACTCTATTCAAGTTGACTGGTTGTAATTGAACCAGTAAACTGCCTTGTGCATAAATAGCGTTGCTATTGACAGGCAACGACATGGATACCAACTCTATTCGCTCAATATTTTTAAAATTGTCATCAAGTTCAATATAAAAATTGTTGACATTGGGATAGCTCTGTACATTTCTGTTTATAGAATCAATGTACAACAAATGAGTTTCAATAGACATTTTATTTTAAATTCTTTTATTTATTAAAATCAGATACGCCTAGGCTATGATTCTTTTATACCTTTTTCTTTTTGCATCGCTAATATTTTTAACACTGAAAACGTTTCAAGAAACACCAAAAACTATATTATACAGTTATGAGCCAACTTCGTTTAAATATAATCAAGAAAATGAGATTCCGGTTTCAGAATTGATGACCAGTTTATTTAGCAAAGAGTATCAAAAATAAAAAAATTTATTTTCCAAATCATTTTCAGAAATCAAAATATTTTTTTTTGAAATGAAAATGGATTTCTGAAAATGATTTGGAAAATAAATTTTTTTATGATTTTTGTAAATGAACAAGCTTATTTAGTGGGTGACTGCTAAATAGTAAATAGATTGTTTGTTCAAATCAAATGTTTTCTTAAACTTGTCCAGGGTATTTTTGGTAATGTGCAATTTTTCAGGAATCTTTTCTGCAATATCTTGTCTGTTGAATTCTAATAATATACAATACAGCAAGCCACAAATCATACTTTTTGGTTTTATAGTGGTGCTTTGAAACAATTTCAATTTTGTTGTGCTTTTATACAATAATATAGACAGTTTTAAAATCTTTCTTGGTAATTTCAAGTGGTTGATATAGTTGAATATGATTTGGTCTGAATCACATCTGGTTTCATATAATGGTAGATTTCGCTGTTTACAAATAGCATTGAATCGTTCCACTTCTTTGAAATATACACGTGTTGAGAATTTAAAGACGTTGCAGATATCAACAATGAGTCTTTCACAATCAAATTTTTGATAAGCATAATCCAAACAAATTGCAATCATTGCTAATCGTCTTTTGCCTTTGAAAATGTTTCTAGTCTTTTTCTGATTGTAGTCATGACCAGATAATTTTAAAAACATGTCAACAGCATGATTGACTATATTTTCATTGATACCGTATTCTTCAAATTGGTTGTAATAAGACAAGAGTTCGGTGACTACTTTTTGACGTTGTGTCAGTAGTTGGTATTTGTGATGAGAGTTTTGTGATTGAAATGTGGCACCAATAGAATATTCTTGAAAATTGTTTTCAGATTTTGAGCATCTCTGATTGGATGTGTTTTGAGTCAATGTTAACTCACTCTTGTAGGCAATCACTTCAGATTCAGTATTGATGATACAGTCAAACGTCATGCCACAGTTTTGACAGACAACAAACCTGTCCTCAATAATCAAGGGCTGTGTACAACAAGTCATTGAAATGAGGGGGTCAGTACTCTATTTATAGTTTTTATTTGTTTAACTGCATTGCCTGATTGGTCCCACTAATTTCGCTGATTGGTACGCCTTGTTATTTCTACTTTGGTTTCAGTCTTTGTTATTTCTACTTTGGTTTCAGTCTTTGTTATTTCTACTTTGGTTTCAGTCTTTGTTATTTTACCTTTTGCTGGCTCCGTTATTTAACTTTGAACAAGACTAGAATAAATGTTGATACCATCATAAAAAATAATAGAAAAGAAACTAATAAAAACGGTTTTAATTTTTGAACTAGTAAATCAACCAATGGTTCACTACATTCAACCAAGAATTCTCTATTGTCTTGATTACAGATAAAACTCATTTACTCTAGATTTTTAAAATTATTATCATCTATCAACGATTTCAGATGTAAATTCAATCAAATAAAGGTCCGATTCATTGAGATATTCTGTCGACCCACCTCTTACTTTTAAAACCAAGTGTAGCGTAGATTCGTTTTGAATAGTATAATCTGCTACTAATTTGTCATCTTCAAGTTGTTTACCGGCAAATACTAATCTTTGTTGTTGATTCGGAATCCCTTCTTTTTCTTTAATCAAATTTTTAACTGTTGCAATAGTAACATTTGGTTCTATTTCTATTGTAATTGTTTTATCAACAAAGGTTTTGACAAATAAAATCATACAATACTGTTTCTTTATTTATTAAATGCTAGAATCGGGTTATTACTACAGTCTCAAGTTATTAACAATTAAAATCTTGCATTTTTAATGTATTCAATGTATAAGCGATTTATTCAAATTTGGAAATGTGGTGTGGCGACCAATAAAAATATAAGAAATGGTAGAAGTGCGTATTTATTTTAGAAGCCGAGGTTTGGGTCTGGAATTTTTAAATTAAGGTCTACTTTATTAAATCGGTCAAAATGATTTGAAAACTAGTAAATCTTGTCATATCCAAATTGTTTGGTTTTTTAAACAAACCAAGTGCAATATTAAACAATTTCTTTTGAGTCAGACTATCTTGAAGGGAAAACATATTGTCATGAATTGGTTTTAATATGTCTTGAATCTTTGACAGCACCAAATCTGCATTTTTATAATCTCCAATAGACTCTAGATAATCATATACAATCAACAATTCAATCCCATTTTTAAATTGCCAAGTCATCAATAGTTCGACACTAGACCAAATAAGATAGCAAGTACTATCAAATTTTGAATTGACTCTGCTTAATAATGAACGTCTATACAGTAAAACATTTTTATGAACAAGTTCCAAGGATATGTCTTGGGATAAAATGAGAGAAATAGAGTCTCTAATGTGTCTGTCCATGTTTTCAATAGAGAAATTTCTGCAAGACATGCTACAATGAGAAAAGAAAAAGAAAAAAAAAGGACAAAGGTTCAGACTCGTGGTTAACTGACCTGTGTTGATTGGTAACACAGAATCAACTTGAATTAAATGATGCTTGCCGACACCAATCACCACAAAATTGCGGTAACCAATGAGTTGCTCAGATTCGTCTATAAATTCAGCGCGCTCCCCCAGCAACCGTCATGGAATTTTTTACAATACTCGAAAACGGTTTTAAAATTAAAAATTATCAATTGATTGAAGACATGTCTGGTACTCTTTACATGGTGAAAGACGATAAAACTTTTGTTGTTGAATTGAAAAGTTTTGGTCCAGATACCACACCAGAAAATGTGATTACGCCTCCTCCAACACCGGTAAAAAAATCAAAACAATGCAGGATTTGTGAATCGGATATGAAAACCACTATATTCAAAACAAATGTGTGTGGCTGCTCTTACCATACCAGATGCTTGAGAGTAAACAAGTCAGAAACGAAATGCAAATGTGGCATTTTATATGAAAAGGATATTTTGGATGTCATTCATAAAAAAAGAAAAATTAAAAAAATTGTAAAGTTGGAAGAACCAGACGATTCTTCTGTTGACAGTGCTTTAGTTCGAGAAATGGATGTCTTTCAAGAACCTGAAGTTGAATCCGAGGGTTTGCAAAAGGCAAGAGAATTGGCGGAAATGTTTGAAAACGAGTAAACTCTTTTTATTTTTATTTGAAAAACGTCCACTATACAGTTATTTTTCCAGAGTTGAATCTATAATCATTTCCTTGAAGTATTAAAAATAATATCAAACAGGTTAGTACAAAATACAAGATGCCACACAGTCTATTGTCTTTGGTAAACAAATCAAATGATAAATTACCGCTTAAAATATCTTTTACAATATTGACAATAGACTCACACATTATTTCAAACGAATTTTTATAAACAATAATTTGTTGGGGTGCAATTGGTTCTTGAATCTCTTTAGATGGTATATCAAATCTAACCTTTTTCCGAGGTTTTTCTGCAGTATCAACTGTGGGTGTAAAGTCGTGTTCAGAATCTGTGTCAGAACCAAAATCATTTGGGTCATATTTTGGAACCGAATTTTCAGTTTCAGATTGCGCCGAAGCAGCAATGAATTCATCTATTGTAGACATATACTCTTTTATATTTCATTTATTTTTCGATTTTTGGACGACATTAAATTTAAATACAGAATGTCATGAGAAAGATTATATTTTCAGGTGGCGGATTAAAAGGTATTACATATATAGGCATTATACATCAATTAAACAAAATGAAGTATGACTTTGAAGAATATCATGGGTGTAGTATAGGCAGTGTCTTTGCTTTATTGTATTTGATACAAATTTCTCCAAAAGACATGTTGCACTATATCAAACAGTTATCCCAACACACAGTGTTTGGTGTCCGTTTTAAACAGTTTTTAAAGGAACCGCATGCCTTGTTTTCAAATGATTTTTTAAGACAAGCATTGATTTATTTTTTAGGGAAAAAAGGATTCTCTTGTCAACTCACCTTTAAAACATTGTTCCAAGCAACTGGCAAATCACTACATGTGTATGCAACCGACATTCAACAACAAGAATCCAAAGTGTGTTTTAATCACATGAATACACCAGAGTTTTTCATTGTGGATGCCATTTTAGGGTCTTGTGCTATCCCAGGTTTATTGCCTGGTATCAAAACGGATAAAGCGTTTTTTGTCGATGGTATGCTGGCTTATGATTTTCCATATACAGCATTTGATGCTAGTCTAGATGTTTCTTTTTATTTTCAAAGTCAAACAACAGATTCTGAATCTGACCATCTTGTGTCATACTTTTTAAAATGTATAAAGAGTATGAAAAATAATAATTACACAAATGCAAACAAAATTGTAATAGACGGAGACACAGTTACCAAAATAGCTAATCATTTTAAAAAAACTGGTAAATTGTGTTTTACTCAACTCTTGAAACTTGTGTATATTGGGACTCAAGCAGACATTCTTTTAAAAGAGTAAATTAATACAAAATAAATGTATTGTTTGTTTCTTCGACTTCATTTCAAATCAACCTTAAAGCTAAAAAGTTTGTATTGGAAAAAATACAAGTATTATTTTAAAAACTTGACAGACTCTGAATGGATAAAAGACGTGTCAGCACACCAAAAACTTTCTGAAGAGTTTATAACCACCTTTAAACAAAAGGTTCACTGGAAAAACATTTCATTTAATCAAAATCTCAGTCAAAGATTTATTGATGCAAATATAAACTATATAGACCTTTTAGCGATTAAATTAAGAAAGAGATTTTTATCTACTGCAGAATTAAAAGACACAATCATTACATGGACTTAGAATTTTATTGAATCAAATCTGGAATCTGTGTCTGTGTCTTTTGCAATAAAGCTTGTCTTTGTAATTTCATACTATTTACAAATGCAATCAACTCTGTATCAGCAGGTGGATTACCGACAACAAACGAAATGTCATCCATCATTTGAATACAAATGTCTCTTAGTTGTTCATTGCTTGTCACATGTGTATTTGGTTTAATAGCGCCATCTACTCCACCCAAACTTAGCAATACGACTGTTAAAATAGAGACAACATCTCCAAATATCAATGAACTCGCAAAGATTCTAAAAATTTGAATCAATAAAAGCAAAAATATATTCAATGACCAAAACATCCAGCCAACTATTGTGTATAACTGGATTTGATTGGTGTAATGCAATGCCCAATTGTTTATCTCGCTTTTCCATTGTATCAACAAATCTACTTCTTTGGAAAGACCTTGGCTCGTCTGCATACCCAAGTTTTTTTCATTTGTTTAAAATAAATGCAAGCACAAGTGTCCTACAAGGAAGCACTAGAATTGTTTAATTTAAAAGATGTCTACACTGTGTTTAGCATACCAGACTGGAGCGAGGACCTTGAGAAAAAGTATAGAGAATTATTAATTGAATTTAGTCCAAAAACAAATGACAAGAAAAAGATTGCTGCCTATCAGCTAGTGTTGCAAGCATACAAGGTACTCAAAAGTCAAATTACAAGACATGCTGCTGTCCGTGAAGATTTACCGAGTTATATTCATACGGAAATGAGTAATGGTTTTTTACCAAATAATTTTAATCCTGAAGATTACAAACGTGATACACATCGTGCAGAGATTCAAGCTCCAGATTTTATTACAAATACAAAAGATTTTCACAGCGTGTTTGATTACAATATTAAAAAGATGAAGAGTTTGGATGAAACGATTCGGTCCAAAGCGTTTAATCTAAATGATACCTATGCAGCCTATGGACAAAATCAAACCGAACAAGAGTATCAACCCATGTTTGAAGACACCAAAGTAGAATATGAAAACAAGCGGTATACTTTGGAACCTGTACAGTTTAAATACAGAGACCTAAAAAAAGAACGAGAGGACCTTGACAATGAACTTCGACAGGAACAAAAAGAAAGACAGAGAAAGAGAAAGTAAAACGAAATGCAGTAAAAAGTAAAAATGTTTATTGTGTTTCAATCATAGAGTCATCATCTGAAATAACAATGTTTTCATCGTCGCTATCGCTGTCGTCCACTTGCATCGCTTCGTTTTCTTCAATATCACTTTCATCCAAAAAGGTGATGCCATTGGCATTTGTATCACCCCATACTTTTGTTTTAATCATCTTGCCTGTAATACCATAAGAATCTGATGCAACCCATCCATAGTAATTAACAATGGTTAAAAACTCATTGCTTCGACTCAAGTACTTTTGAATATTGTCACTGTCCACCTTGACCTTTTTCTTGTCATGAATAAACTCGCTTTTTTCAAAATCAATTCTAAAAGTCAACATTGGGTCTTGCCATTTTTCAGTGTCATTTTCATAGACTGAAACATCCTTGGTTGGTTCACCATTGATACCACGATACTTTACCAATGGTTTAAACATCTTTTTAGAGATTTTCAAACTCTTTAAATTTTCCTTTGCAAAGGTTTGACACATTTCCTCCAATTTCTTCATCTTTTGCAAAATCTCTGGCTTGTCTGCAATTTCATACGACACGGTAAAGTTTTTGTTGTCTTTGAAATCTGAAGCACCTTTAAACAATGGTCTGTCTTTTGGAAACTGAATCAATACGGGTGCGTTCTTGTAATTCAACCAAAAGAAATCACCTTTGGAACCAGTCTCTGCTCCCTTTTTCTGTGGTTTGTATACAAAAGATACTTGAGAGATATCCAAGTCTTCAATCTTGACAATCTTGTTCATTGATGATTTAAAGAGTATTTATTTATTTAGCGCAGCGCACAAAACCACCACAACGTCATTTTTCTTTTAATTTTACCCAGTAAAAACCATTTGAATATCTCTTTTTGGTTACTTGTAAATCACTCAACACATTCAACAGTGTTTTCTTGTCAAATGCTACACCAAGATATTCCAGTTTTTCATTCAATTCTGAACATTTAATCTTGTGCTTTTCATTTAGTGTAATCTCATAGTGATTTAAAATAATGTTTCTCAACTTTTGTTGCGTTGTAAAGAAAATATTTTTAAGAGCACCAATATCACAAAGACTTTCAATGCTTTCCAGTTTGTCTGGCACATCTTTGATGCTATTGACAGACAACCTCAAAAAGGCTTGAAACTTTTCAGGTTCAACAATATCATATTCTTCATAGGCTTTGATTTTTTCCAGGAATCTAGATTTTTGTAGAATATCCTGTACAAAGTCAGAATTCTCCAATAGAATACAAGTATTGTTGTAGTATTCAAAGCATAGAATATAATGATGAGAAAATGAAATCTCTTCTTGTGTTAGACCAATTAGAAATAGGGCTTCACTGTTTTCATTCGCAAAATGATTTTCAAAAGTTTTTACAAAGTTGAACAAGGTCTTTTCTGAAATGTTTTGGTCACTGATTTCTTTTTCATGTAAAAAGTGACAGGTTTCTTCCGACAGATACATGTTTTCCAGAGTAAAATACTTGTGTAGAAATAGATAGGATTTACCGCCAAACATTTGATTGTAAAAATCTATATACTCTTTTATCGAGTAATACTCGTTGTTGTCTATGTAAATATAGTATTTTGAAATCTCAGCTGTTTTAAATTGGAGAATACAAATGGTGGTTGCCATTTACACTAGATTAAACAGATTTATAGTTGTAAATCAAACGAAACGATTAAAGTATTTACTAATTAATTTTAATTACATTGTATATGTGGTTTAAAACAATGGACAAACTCTATGATTACTTTGAACTAGACAATTTGAAAAAAGACGATTACTTTGAAGAATGGTTACTTTTAATGCAATAAAATTTATTTGATTTGCACTTTAGTTTTTGAGACAAATGGATTCTTACAACATCATCTTTTTATTAAAATCGGAAAAGAAGCTGCTTTTAGGCAAATATTTCGCAACCAAAAGACTCTTAAAGACACAGTGTAGCAAATCGTCTGTAATTTTGTTGAATAATAGAGAATTAATATTATTTCAAAGCGTTGACAGATTAAAAAGAAGAATTAAAAATAGACTATCCACTGTTTTGAATCTGAAAGAAACTGATTTAGATGACCTAGTGCGTTGTATCATGACTCATCCAGAAGTAGATAGTTGTTTTGTAACTAATGATGTTATTGTTTATTACAAGACTTTATTTCAATAAAAAGAGATTTTTATTTCAAGTCTAATTTAATTAATCAAAGTTATTTCACGACAATTGTGTTTGGGTTAACTAATGCTATTGGTCACCCTGATTGGGTGCAAGGATATTAAATTGATTTTTTCTAAATAAATAGCGCGTCGGTGCTCTCTTTCAAAAAAATGGTTACCATGTCTGGAAACCCGATTAAAGGGAACAAACATGACCCAATTGAAGAACAAAGTCTGTTTAAACCCACTAAACACTCACAGCTACTTGTAAAAAAGAACCCATTACCTTCAAATGATTATACTAGAAGTCAATATGAAATTGATTGTGAGATAATGTATAATAAAATGTACATTGAACTACAAAAATCTGACCAAAATTGTGCATTTTACATTGGGGTAACAGGTGATATAAAAACTAGAACTGAACAACATCTCACAATAGCAAAACATGAGTTTATCTCAGATTACAAGTTTAAAGAGTGTATTAGCATCATGGAAATAACAAAATCTTACGGGGGTAGGAAATTGTGGGAGTATGCTTATGATTTAGAGATTGCGGCTATAAGCCACTTTAGATACAGTGAAAACATCCAAACCGAATTAAAATGTCTGAATGGTACACATAGCAACAAGGCATCAAAAAAAGAATCCTATACAATTTATTTGAATTTATATATTAAAAGACCAAATAGCGAAAAATTGGATATTAAAGAATTGGAAGAACATCCAACAAGTATCACACCTGAAGAGTATAACATTGAAGAAGTTCGCAGAAAGCATGAAAAAAACCAAACTAAGTATGCGAAAGACCTTGCAGAGTATCTTTTGAACAATGAAAATACATTTGTTAAACTAGTTGACATGACAAAGATGTCTTTTTATCAAACTATATTACATCACCTGAAAATGTACCTGAATGAAAAATCATATGCTTTAGAAATATACAATATAAAAGAGACTATTATTCTAGGTATTGTTAATGCTCATGTAGGTTCAACAACTAAACTAAATAGTACAGATTCAGCGGACAATGATACGATGGGAATGGAAAGTCTTTCATTAGACAAAGAATCGACAGGAGATAGTCTAACAAAAAGAGTTCCATCAGAAAATAATACATCTTGAATTTTTCGAGCGGTTTTAATGCAATCTATATTTTTATTGATTAATAAAGTTTTTAATATTTCTTATTCTTGGCGAAACATCCTTGTAGATTTCCCAATCCAATGTATCAAATGTTTTGTTTGTCCATTCAGGTGTCACCATGTTTTCAAACCCATTGAGTGGTGTATTCTCTACTAGATTCACCTTTTCTTCTTCATGAAACAGTTTCATTGATTTGCCATCAAAGTAGGCTATCCAATGAATAAACAATGCCTTTTGCCCTGCAAACTTGTTCAAATCATTCATAAACCATTTGATATAAGGTCCTGGAAAATTGTCAAAGTTTTCTATAGACAAGGAAACGTCTTCAACAACGACTGGTGTTTTCAAGGCTTCCCATGCTTTTAAACACTTGTCTACTACAATCTGTTTAGAATTGCCTTGAATCTCTGTAATATCAAGTTTTGTTATTTCAATCGTAGGAATTATTTTTTTCCATTGAGAAATCTTGAATGCATTTCCAGAAACTAAAGTGTACATGTTTATGATTATTTTATTTCCTTTATTTTGTCTTTAAACTCGATAGCAAAGTTTTTAGACAATAGTTGCTTGTCCGAAATCAGGTTCCATTTAACAAAATCACGATGCTCTCTAATAAAGTCTTCTGATAATGTTTGACATTGTGAAATCCAATTCCAGTCTACCTTGTCTTTAAATTCTCTAATAAAGGCTTCAGATAGTCTCATATGTTGAGAAATCCAATACCATCCTAAATAGTCGCCAAACTCTCTAGCAAAGTCTTCAGATAGTCTATATTTTCTTTTAATACTATTCCAATCTAGATAATCGCGATGCTCTCTAATAAAATCTATTGACAGCCTTTTATATTCCGAAATCCAATGCCAATCTAGATAATTGCAAAACTCTTTGATGATTTCATTGGAAAATTTCTCGAACCTGTAATCGGTAATATATTTCCAGTCTAATTTTTCTTTGAATTGTCTTAAAACCGCCCTAGAAAGTGTTTGACGCGCTGAAATACTTTGCCAATGTATGTAATCGCAATGCTCTTTCATAAAATCGTTAGATAATGTTTGGTATGTAGAAATATAATACCAATCTACGCATTGCGATACTCTCTAATAAAATCTTCAGACAGTGTTTGACATCCAGAAATACTTTGCCAATGTATGTAATCGCGATGCTCTCTAATAAAATCTTCAGACAGCTTTTGTCTAGTAGAAATACTTGACCAATGTATGTAATCGCGATGCTCTTTCATAAAAGCTTCTGATAGTGTTTGTTTAGTAGAAATTTCTTGCCAATCTACGCAATCGCGATACTCTCTAATAAAATCTTCAGACAGTTTTTTATTTTTAATCCAGCACCAATTGATACAAGGGTAAAATCTTTTGAAATAATATTTATACTTTGTAAAATATGGAATAAACTTTCTCATGTCACATCTGACATGCAACCTTTTAAATAGCTGGTACATAAAACATTTGAAGTATTATTTCAAGCTATTAAAGCGGGTTCTTGTGCTTTAGATATTACACCTTTAGTGACCTGTTTGATTTGGAAACAGTTGGTCGATTCTGACATTGCAATTTCAACTTTATACAACAATAGCCAAAATCATTTAGAACCCATTGCTGCATCGAATTCAGTCAGTGTTGAACAAGTTAAAGGTGTTGTGAGAATATTTTGGGATGTTAAAGACAGATTTATTAAAACGTATCGATAAATAAAATTTAAAAAAAAATTAATAACCTTTTTTTCTCAATAAAATTCCTAGTACCATTCCCAGTCCATTGTATCCTAAATCTAAAACAGACCCACAATTAAAGTAATAGTGTTCAAAGATTTCAAATCCAATACTAAAAACCATACTTGTTAGAAAACCATACCAATAACCAATGTAAATATGAAATATAAAATGTGTTAGTTCCCAAAAGGTAAAATAACATATTTTTCCTTGTTTTCCTTTTATTTCCAAGGGATGTTTACTATTATTATTGTTTGGTGAATAATAATTTGAATCTCTTAGATTATTTAGTTTATAACATGTATTATTTTTCTTGTTGCAAAACCCAAAACAATATTGATGAAAACTATTAAACTTGTCCGTGTATTCCAATACAACAAATATAAACAGGTATAAAATAATACAAATCAATACAAGCGATTTGTCATAATTTAATTTAAAGTCATTTATTTTTGGCGTCATTAATTATCTTAATTTAAAAAAATTTCTACTAGGTAATAGCTTGCACCAATTAAAAAACAAATGGATGAAAAAAAACTTAAATAGTCTGATACTTTTTCTTTGTTTCTATATTTAAACAGGTGAGAAGCAACAATACTGGCGCCTGAAATGAAATAAAATATTTCTCCAATCATTTTTTCATTATTTTTTTAATTGTTAAGAATTAATAAAATGTCATATTTTATCAAAGACATTCCAAAAGGATACAAAAATTTACATTTGAATGAATATCAAGGAAAGACATTTAAATCACTTGAAAAATTCAAGTATTATTCAACCGACGGTATCGACAATTCAGTCATTAAAGCCATAAAAAAATATAATGGTATTGATTCTGACACAATGGTGTATCTTACAGCGGGGTGTGACCCAGCCATATTTTTATTACTCTTGCAATTAAAACCAACAACTGTATATATACCATCTGGAAATACGTATCAAAACTATCAAAACTTTTGCAAATTATTAGATATTCCTGTAAAACATTATCAAATCAATGAACCGTTTGAATTGAAACATACAGAACTAATGATTAATTGTATACCCGTCAATAGTTCAGGAAAGGTGAATACATTTATTCCAACACAAGGAACCATTTTATTTGATTTGGTGTATTTTGATTATTACCAGTTGACCCACGGTAATGAAATACTAAATAGTATATTAAAGATTCCAAATAGCTATATATGTAAATCGTTTTCAAAAGCCTTTGGTTTGGCAGATTTAAGAATTGGATATATTTTAACAAAGAATAAACACATTATTACAGAGCCAAAAACGGTTTCAAGACAATCCAAGTTGGCTGTTTTAAAAATACTAAACAATTTACAACGTTATAAAGAAAATGCTGTGGAAACCATTAAATTAAATACAAAATATTCAAGTCACTTTCCATTTTGCAACTTTATGACATTTGGGTATCACCTACAAGAATTTGAAGCCAACAAAATTGCTATTAAACAACTAAATCCTGGTATGAGAGTCACAACCAACAAGTGTGTTGAAAAAATATTTGACAATTCTCTACAAAAGGTATTATACGATTATAATATACAAAGTTGGTGTATCAACTTGTACCACCGTAAAGACAGATACAACCATTCAAAAGAACAATTTAAAAAAATGGGATTGCATGTCAACTATTTTAAAACAGAAAAAACAAAAGATGGTACACTGGGGTGTTGGAATAGTCATTTTGAATTGATTCGAAAATTGGCAAATTCCACATTTGACTATTTTTTAATTTTTGAAGATGACATTTATTTTGAAAAACCAAATCTAAAAAATCTCAGAGACAATTTAAAAACAAATCCATCTCTATTATTTTTGGGAGCTACAATTTTTAAATACATTGAAAAACAAAAACATTACAACAAAGCTTACTTTATGGGTGCTCATGCATATATTATAAGCAAACAAGAAGCTGTCAATTTGATGACATTTAATTACAATAAGTTTTACAAACAAACTGGTCTTGGAATAGATGATTACTTTACACTTTATTGCAATCCTAAAATTTTAAAGTTTCCATTTTGTTTTCAGAAAACTATTAATGAATCTGATACAATTTGGAATAAAAAAGACAATAGCTTACAAAGGTTTTATTCCAAAAATAATATTTTAAAACAAAAGATTGGAAATTTATTTGGAAATGAATTTAGTTTTATAAAGTATAAAAAGATGTTGAAAGAAATAAACATTGTTATTTGATTTACTTTTCTGTTTCAGATTTGATAGCCGCTGTCAATAACAAGAAAAAGAAAAATCCCCAAAATCCAAAAAAATTCAATAAAAATGAACAGATTGTGTAAACTATCACAATGAATAAACCTGGTATAAATATGTGTTTAAAACATCCATAAAACACAATTATTGAACTTGTAATAAATGCAATATATAAAAGCAATATAATATATTTTGATATATCCTTTTCCGATATTGATTTATTACATACAAAATAACAAATTTTTTCAATCGGAAAAAAATAATCAATTACGGCTACTGCCATTTGAGTTAAATCAACTATCTTTTTAGACGCAATATAAAGAAATTCTTCATTAAATTCACAGTAACCTTTATTATTACATTTGTAATAGAAATTTGGACAACAATCAAATTTACATTTAATCTTGTTTTTACATTCATCTGCAATGACCAAAAGACCAAATAAAAAATTCATTTTATCAATTTGGGTGAAGAGGTTATTTATATAAAACGTTTTGGATACAAAACAATTATTGACCAATTAAAATAGTGTACCGTCGGTTACGAAATCTTGAGACAAGTTTGTTTACTAATCACTTTGTAATGTAGCTACAATAACGGGCGCCTTACTTTCTGTATTTTTTTCAATGACTACAGTTGTTTGATTTCTACCTTTACATTTTTTTAACGGTATTTTTATTTACTACTTTTACTTTTACTTTTACAACAACTTTTCCATTGAACTTGCCAAGTCTTTCAGAGTATTATTTCCATTGGAAGTCAAATAGATTTTACAAGGTTCAAAAAGTTTGATGTCTTGTAGGGTTAAAAACTTTTCACTCAATTTAAATGCGCGTAATAAAGATTCACACGTATTTAAAGATGGCTTCATTCTTTTATTTTTATTTTATTCATTATTTTATTTTAAGAAGAATTAATTATTAAATTTTATTCATCAGATTTTAAAGCCACACCAATATAACTTGAAATGCCATCCACCCTTTCAGATTCTAAAATCTTGTTGAATTCCTTTTCACATTTTCCTTTGACGACTCTGACACCTTGTTCAATACAATAATTGACAAACTGTTCAATGAGTTCACTCTTTCTGGTAATAAATCGACGCTTTGTTGCCGTATTGTCCAAATTGCAACAGGTACCCAAAAATTCTTGATAAATATCCATTTGTTTTCTATAATCTTGCTTTGCCAATACAATTGTTTGTGGTACCATCATGTTTTCATTTTGAGAATAAAATAAAGCAGCATCAATCAACCAACACAAGATACTCTTTTTAAATTCAGCATCATCAAACTCGTTTGCCAAGTCTTGATTGGCTTTGCGTTCATTTGGTTTTTCTGGGTCTGGTTCATCGACAAATCGACATAGAAATGGAAATAAAATTAATCTATCATACATGGCTTGGTCTTTTAAATTGACTCTAATTTTGAAATTTGTGGCGATAATAGGGACAAACGTGGGTCTAAATTCCTTTTGCTTTCCATAGATTTCTCGAACAGATATCTTGTCAGTGATACTTGTTAGCGTCTTTACTTGCGAGTCATCAATGCTAGAATCTTCAGAGGTATCAGCAAGTATACCAATTCGACAATTTTCTAGACGAACCAATTCTGTGGAATGACTTCCAGCAGTCTTTTTGGGACCTTGGAATACAACAGACTTGTCCATGGTGACGGCATAATATTCGAGGACACTTGAAATGGTATTCAACAAAATACTCTTGCCATTAAATCCTTCAGGTCCCCAAAAGATAAAGAATTTCTTGTGTTTTGGGACACCTTGTAGGGCATAGCCAAGAATCCATTTCATATACAAATACATTTCATCATTTAGCTGACCTTGAATGTCTCTTGTAATGTCACGAACAAATGTGTCAAATATCTTGTAATTTTTATGGTGTTGACCATAGACATCAGGCAAGTATTCCAAGTCTAGACTCTTTGTAATGTGGTCCTTTGGCAAGGTTGCTCGAGCGACACCTGTTTTCAAAGACACCATGCCATTTTTTACAGATAATTCACACGGACAAATATCCTTGATTTTTGTAAAGTAACGGTCATAAATCAAGGCTCTCACCATGTTGATGATAGACTTGTTTATCATGGCATTTCGTAGTTTGATAATCAAGTCTTTGGTTTCCTTGGCAAGGGCTTCATCTAAATTATGATAGTTTTCCATGAAATGCTCCAACAACTGAGGAAACTTTACAGAAATCAATCTGTATATAAACAAGGAAGCATCTTCTTGCCACAATTCACCATTCCAATAATACGTTGTATTTTCTTCCACCCATTTGATGCGATTTCCATAAATGTGTTTGAAAATGTTGGACATGCCCAATACCTTTTGATTAATCTCATTTTTTAGTAATTCAAATCCAAGCTTGTCAATAATATTTTCTTTAAATGTCACTGGTTGTATTTGTTCAATATCACACACTGTGGTCAAATCCGATTCCAATAGCTGATGGATGCTACCTAGTGTCATGGTTTCACACTTGTTGTCATAGTTTTTACATTGTTCAGACCGGCATCCAATTTTCAAATTGTCTTTGACTTGCTTTTCATTTTGAATAATCGCCCACAGACCAATGTGGTCATGAACATTTCCAGTGATGGGGCATTTTTGACCGTGGTCATAATTCAAGTCTATAAAATTATTCACCACTCTATTATCAAAATAAACACTGGGACAAATGGTTTTGACAATGGTTAATACCTTTTCAATAATGTCGTCTGAAATTTCCTTGGCACATGGAAATTCACACCCTTCGACATCATCTATCGCGGACCTTGGCATATCAATTTGTTGTTCAGGAATCTTTAATAAATCATATACTTTGGTGATAAACGTGACACAATAATGTCTAATATCAGTTCGTCGCTCATGTTCTAAAAAGGGAAAGTCTGGACTAGAACTTTTACAATGGCCTAGTAGTCTTAAATTTCTATTTTTGGAATAAACGGATTTATCAATGAGGGAATCATCAAATGTGACACATTGTTGAAGTAATCTAGCAATGAATTTACAATAGGTATTGTCTTTGCACACGATACTCCTTGCCGGACTGACAATAATATGAAAAGAATATTTCTTTCCCTTGTCCGTTTCTCGATGACAACTTTTAACATAAAAATCATCTTGGGTAAGTGTAATTTGAAAATGTTGACTAAATATTTGTTTTAAACACGTTATGATTTGATTTAATACTGTTTCTGGTTGATAGTCTGGAAAATCTTTTGTAAACCATTCCACATCAAAAAAGGGTTTGACAAATGCATTTTCTAGGATTAATTCATTAAAAACTTGCTCGTGGGGTCTCAAAGCATTTAGATATTTCAAAGCAATATCCCAAGAGTCTAGAAAGCCAAACATTTTATAGTCTTGTGTAAAACAGGCTTTACCAGCATATTTACCCTGCAAGACATTTAAATGTTTTGGACCATAAAAGCTGGCACTCTTTTGTAATATTTTTCTAATATAATTTCTAGATTCAGCGGTATCTACACTTCTTGACATGTACAAGTGATATTTTATTTATTTTTACTGAGAACCGGGTTAATTAGTGAGAAATACATTTATTGGAATTGTCTTGTTTATAGCAGGCACTATATGCTTGACTCTGTTGGATTCCAACTCTATAACCAATATAAAAATTAAAAACTTTGAAGTTTAAAAAAAAGATTTTTCCAGACCCATTTTCAAAATGGAAATTTATTTTTTGAAAATTAATTTTGATTTACAGAAATGACACTGTAAAAAAAATTTTAAGAAATAGAATCTGATTGAGAATCGGTATCAGAACCAAAGATTTGCGTAAATATTAAATGAATCTTTTCTTGCAAGGTTTCCTCGGTGTCTTTGCCAGAACATTTTTTAAAAGTACATTTTATTTATTTTATTTAGCCTGAATTTTATTTTTTAACAATCTCCTCTTCATCAGAAGCAAATGAAATTTCCTCTTTTAACTCAAAGAATTGAATAGTATTGTATTGACTCTCACTTACAACGCAACAACATCTTTTAATCGACAATTTATTTATTTAAAATCTTGTGGTTCAAATGTTTACGCTCTTCTTCAAATAAATCTTTGTTGAAATTAAAAGTTGAAAGTTGTTGAATTAATTTACCAGACCGTAGTTTCATTCTACGTTTAATTTTTGAAAAAAGATTTAAATTTTAATTAATAATGACTTTTGGTGCAAACGCATACGCTTTTGATGGCGGAGATGACTTTGATATCAATGATATTGAAGAAGTGCCAATTGAAGGTTACAACAATGACAATATTCAAGAAAATTATACTCCTGAAGGGCCTATGCCAATGTATTCCAGAGCACCGGACCCAATGGAATACACCAATGATACTGTCAGACATTCCCTAGACTTTTTTGATATTTTTAGCAAATACATTTCGCTTGCCTTTTTAATTACCTTTATTGCCTTGATTCTTATTCAACCGCGAATAAAATATCTTGTTTTTGGAAGGTTATTAGGCTATGACAAGAAGATACTGATTCAAATTATGCAAGCGATTTCAATAGGCGTGATTAGTTCCTTTTCGGCCTATCACACGTTAAATTGACACCAACACCAAATTATTTACGTTGATTAGTTTACTTTGAATTGACTCTAAATTATTTACTTTTTTAAAAGGTAAAACGCATTCCATTTTTGAATTTTATCCCATTTTTTACATTTGTATACAGTTTATAATTTTTGATGATTGGTCGCCATGATAATTTATCCTGATACTTTTCAATAAATGCCAAAGACAAGTTTGTATACCTTGATATTTGAGCCCAATCTAAATACTTTTCATGTTCCATTAAAAATGCGTCATCAAATGGACGACTGACTCTTAAAAGCCAATACCAATTCAAACGGTCACGAAATTCATGTATAAAAGAAGGGGTTTTTGTCGTATCATTGAAAGATGCGTCCAATCAACACGGTCAGCAAATTCGCGTAATAATTCTCGATTATTTTGAAGACTCTGCTGATGACAAGTCATTTCTTTCCAATCTAATAAACAAGCATATCTTTTCATAAACTCGCTAGACAAGGTTTGATGTTTTGAAATAAGTTGCCAGTGTACATTGAAATAAAATTCTGTTATAAATTCTTCAGACAATTTTTGACGATATGAAATATTATACCAATGGACTTGGTCTTTAAATTCTCTTATAAAGTCTTCTGATAATATTTGATGATATGAAATCTGACACCAATCAACGTGGTCAGCGTTTTCTCTAATGAATGCGATAGACAGAATTTTACGTTTGGAAATATAACGCCAGTCTACATAATCCTTGTGCTGTGTTATAAAGGCTTCAGACAACGTTTGACCTACACAAATACAGGTCCAGTTGACTAAATCCTTGTGTTGTGTTATAAAGGCTTCAGACAAATTTTGATGTCTGGAAATAAAGGTCCAGTCTACATATTCCTTGTATTGTGTTATAAAGGCTTCAGACAAATGATGTTGATATCGGGAAATATAATGCCAATTGACATGGTGGGGAAATTCACCTATTAAAGCTTCCGAAAGTAGTTTTTGATGATATGAAATAGTGTTCCAGTTGACAAGGTTTGCATGCCTTTTTATAAAATCTTCAGATAACCCTGGTTTAAGTGACACTTTTCCCCAATCCAACAAGTGGCTATGCTCTGTTAGAAATGCTTCGGATAAATCATTAACTTTAATTAATTTCCAATCAACTTGGTCTGAAAATTCCCTAAGAAAAGTTTCGTCCAGTCTTTGATGTAAAGATACTTGTTTCCAATCGACATACTCTGAAAATTCTCTAATAGTTTTTTTAGACAGATTTTGATATTTACAAATTGTCATCCAATCTACTAAATCACGATACTGCCTCATTAGCTTGACGCTCAACTTTGACCTACAAATTTTTTTCCAATTAATCTTGTCTCGATTTTGATAGACAACTTCTGGTGATGCTTTTCGAATATCCATTTGATTTACAACCATTTATTTATTCAATACATTTAACAGTCTAGTATATTCAACAGTCCAATTATTTATTCAAATGCTTTTTAATAACAGTCCATTTTTTGCAGCCCGTCGTTTTTCTAAATCCATTTTAAATTTTTTTTAAATGGATTAGACTAAAGAAATAACATTTCCAAATGTCAATGAGAGTTTGCAAGCGAAATGGTTGTTTTGAAGAGGTATCTTTTGACAAGATTTTATATAGAATTCAAAGATTAATAGGTGGTCCACAAAACGATGAGCGTTTTGAATTTTTAAAAGGGATTGACCCATTTTTGGTGGCTAAAAAGGTAATTGAAAATATTTATGATGGCATTCAAACATATGACTTGGATATTTACGCGTCTGAGTATGCTTTGGATAAATCTATAGAAGAACCAGATTATGCCGTATTGGCTTCCCGTATCATCATTTCAAATATGCACAAGTCAAAGAGTGCAAAGTCATTTGTTCACATGACTGAATTATTGTATGCCAATTCTATTGTTTCAAAAGAGTATTATGAGTTTGTTGTCAAAGAGAATCTGCAAGTGGATTCTTTTAAAGATTACAGTTTAGATGCTTTTGGTTACAAGACATTGGAAAAATCCTATTTATACAAGGTAATTATTAATGATAAAACCATTCAAGAAACCCCACAACATGCCTTTATGCGTGTTGCAGTGGCATTGTGGATTGGAGACGTTGAAAACGTACAAAACACTTATAAATTATTATCGGAAAAGTGTTTTACCCATGCCAGTCCAACCTTGTTCAATGCCGGTACCAAAAAACAACAACTCAGTAGCTGTTTTTTAATGGGCACTCATGATTCTATTGAAGGAATTTTTAAAACAGTGTCGGATTGCGCAAAGATTTCAAAATGGTCTGGTGGTATCGGTTTGCATATTTCTAATATCCGTGCTAAAAACAGTTTAATTCGAGGCACACGAGGTGTGTCGTCTGGCATTATCCAAATGATGAAGCAATATGATGCTCTATGTGTTTATGTCAACCAAGGTGGAAAACGAAACGGTAGCATTGCTATTTACCTGGAACCACACCATGCTGATATAATGGATTTTCTTAAAATTAAAAACAATATTACCGATGTCGAAAAGGCCTGTCGAAATTTATTTACAGCGCTTTGGGTATCCGACTACTTTATGCAATGTGTGGAACAAGATGACGACTGGTATTTAATGTGTCCAGATAGTTGTCCTGGATTGACAGATGTCTATGGAGAAAAGTACGTTGAATTGTATCAACGCTATATATCTGAAAACAAATTTGTGGAAAAAATCAAGGCGCGTGACATTTGGAATGAATTTTTAAGAGCACAGTCTTTGGCTGGTATGCCATTTTTGTTGTTTAAAGACAGCATCAATGTTAAAAGCAATCAAAAGAATATTGGCGTCATCAAAGGGTCCAATTTATGTGCTGAAATTTGTTTGGTCTCTGATGAAAACAATTATAGCGTCTGTAATCTGGCCAGTGTCTGTTTGTCAAAGTGTGTTACAGATTCTTTTGATTTTGACAAATTGCAACACATTGTACGTCAAATTGTACGTAATTTAAACCGTGTTATTGCATTGAATTATTATCCAACAAAAGAAACCTTGAAAACCAACACTGAAAATAGACCAATCGGTATTGGTGTGCAAGGATTGGCCAATGTCTTTTATAGTCTTGGACTCTCTTTTGAATCACAAGAAGCAAAAAATCTAAACAGAGATATTTTTGAAATGATTCAATATGCAGCCATTTCAGAAAGTTGTCAAATAGCAGAGGAGCTGGGAGAAACGTATCCAATGTATGCTGGGTCTCCAATCAGCCAAGGTCTATTTCAACATAATTTATGGCATATTGATGAATCCACATTGAAATGTGATTGGGAACACCTTCGAAAAAAAGTGTTGAAATATGGCGTCTACAACAGTGTCTTGACGTGTTGTATGCCAACTGCTAGTACGTCTCAAATCATGGGTAATTTTGAATCCTTTGAACCCATTACAAGCAACATGTTTACACGTAATACCTTGTCTGGAAATCATATTGTCATTAATCATTACCTTGTACAAGACCTTAAAAAGTTGGGATTGTGGAATGTTAGTTTAAGCAAGCAAATTCAATTTTATTCTGGTAGTATTCAACAAATCAAAGAGATTCCAGATAATATCAAAGACTTGTACAAGACGGTATGGGAAATTAGCCAAAAAACCTTGATTGATTTGGCTATTGGTAGAGCGCCATTTATTGACCAAACACAATCCATGAACTTGTATATAGCCAATCCGACGGTTGGTGCATTAACCAGCATGTACTTTTATTGTTGGAAAAATGGCTTAAAAACAGGCGGCTATTATTTACGCTCTCAGAGTAGTGCCACACCAATCCAATATACTGTGGATGATTGCTTAACTTGCTCGGCTTAAAGAGCTTGCTTGGTGTAAGTGCTCGCTGTAAATAAATAAATGGCTTTAAATTATGGAAAAGATTTTAATTGAAAACCCAAATCGTTTTACAGTATTTCCTATTGACAAGGATTATACAGATATTTGGAAGCTCTATAAAAAGAGTGTCTCCAATGTATGGACTGTCGAGGAACTAGATTTTTCTAATGATTACAATGATTTTGTAAAACTCAGAGAAAATGAACAGTATTTTATTAAAAAGGTATTGGCCTTTTTTGCAGCCAGTGATGGTATTGTCAATGAGAATTTGGTCTTGAATTTTTACAATGAAATTCAAGTAGCAGAGATAAGACAGTTGTATGCAACGCAAATATTTATTGAAGCCATTCACAATGAATGCTACAGTCTACTCATTGACACACTTATCAAAGATTATCAAGAAAAGGAATTGCTGTTGAGTAGTGTCGTCCATGACCCAACCATTATTAAAAAAGCAGCGTGGGCTAAAAAGTGGATTACAGAGGGTAGCTTTGCTAGACGATTAATTGGGTTTTTAGTTGTCGAAGGATTGTTTTTCTCTGCTAGTTTTTGTAGCATTTTCTGGATAAAAAACAAGGGTATTTTAAAAGCATTGACGACTTCGAACGAATGGATTTCAAGAGATGAAGGATTACATGCACAAACTGCTGTAGCCGTGTATTACAAGTTACAAAATAGATTGAATATTGAAGAAATTCATTCCATTTTTAAAGAAGCTGTTGCTTTGGAATGTGAATTTGTAGATGATATTTTAAAAACTAATTTATTGGGTATGAATGCCGAAAGTATGAAAATTTATGTCAAATATGTAGCAGATTATTGGTTGACACAATTAGGCTGTACTAGATTATACAATGTTGAATGTCCTTTTGATTTTATGAACAAGATGAACATTAGTGTCAAAGAAAACTATTTTGAAGTCAAGGTGACAAACTATCAAACAACGATGAAGAAGGAACCATTAAATTTTCAAGTTCAATTTTAAATAAAAATTATCCAATCAAATGTCGCAAAACCGTTTAAACCAATAAGATAAACTGATTAAATTGTGAAAAAGTAAAATGAGATTTTACACTTTAAAAATGGCTCCACCCAACTCAAAGGTATTATACTATGTATTTTGGAAATATTTTCAGAAACATGATAATAAAATACGTGTATTGCAAGCTAAAGAAGAAATTGCTGAAATATTTGAACAAGAAAAGTTGGTAGTTCAGGAAATGGGTACATTCAGATTTACTACAAAAAATCTAGCTTATTATCTATGTATTTGTCTGTCCACGTATTACAACTCATTTGAAAATGATTTTTATCTATCAAATCCAACATCACCGTCACCTACTCTTGGACAGTTTTGTGAATGGTGTTATTATTATTTGAATGAAGAAAACGGTTTGATTCCAGATTTGGTCGCTCCTTTAATGGAAATTAATGGGAAATTTCGGTTTGCATTCAGACTAAAAGACAATGAAGAAGAGGAAATTATTGAAAACCCTTAAAGTTTAAGAATAAACGTTTCATCATATGTTGTACTGTTTATCGTCGTAACTTTTTTAAACTTGTGTTTTAAATAAAAGGACTCTGCTTCATCTGTGCTGTTGCATCTAATCTCTTTTATTTTTAGACTCTTGCAATACTTTATTAGCTCTTTTAAAAGCAAGGACCCATGGCCTTGGTTGGTTTCAAGCGTACACAAGATATCTAAAAAGCAAATAGCATTTGATAGACGAAATAAAGCTTCTCCAATATTCTTGTGTTTGTTGTTTTTCAAAATGAGTCCAGTTGAATCAGTAGACATTTGTAAATTAAACTGTTCAATGCTGACCAAGTCGTCATCTTGGCAAATACAACATTCATTGGACAAGTCTGAACCACTTTTTAATTCAAAATACATTGAATACACCAATTAAATAAAATTAATTTTATTCATCATTTTCTTCTACTGTGTCATCTTGAATAAGTTCCAATTGATATTTAGACACGGTCAACTTCCATAGTAAATCGTTTTTGGGTTTAACCACTCTTTTTATATCATCTGGTAATGCAGTTCCTTTACTTAAGTAAAGGAATACAGTTTTATAAACAAACACTCTATTAGGTGTGTCGTTTAAATCTTTATCTGGGGATACAGCGTGATAACTATGAAAAAATCTTTCCCAATGACTTTTCAAGTTAGACAATAAACAAATCAAAGTCTTTTGTGAATTGCTAGCTTTTTCAATAGCTTTAACATCTTCGTCATCCAATTCATTTTTATGATTGTTCCAAATAAAATTAAACCAACCGACTAAATCATAACCTTTAACAGGGTTTTCTCGTGCATCCTGATATACATAACAATGATAAGCCAACCAAAAGGCGACAGATTGTTTGACCATGAAATGAGTGTAATTCATAATTAATATAAGGCATTTATTTCTTTATTTTATTGGCTTAAATTTTATTTAAAAATCGTCTAGCTGTTTCATTGGTCCAAAATAAAATTACACTTTTGATTGGTCGAATTAATTTACAGGTTTAAATTTTCTGCTAAATTTTGATTCAATTCTTCAACGTCGTCTATTCAAACAGCCTCTGGATTGAATTGAATATTGTGATTTTTCAATTGTGTTAATGTCATCAAACGAATAGTACCTAGATATAATCTGGTCATTTGATTAAAAATGATGTAATATCCATTTGCATTATATCTCAAATCTTCTTCAACATCATTATCCCTAATTCTTATTGTACACTGACATCTGACGCCTTGGGGAGGCTGTATCAATTCATTATTTTCATTATAAAAAGCTAATGTCGTCATATCTGGGTTAGAGGGCATATATTACAGGATTGAATCTGCAAACCCAATTAAATAAAACTTTTTGCTGGAATTGTCATTTAAAAAAGAATAACTTTCAACATTGTTCATTAAAGTTTTATAATGTTTATATCTTGATTTTGATTTGCTAGAAATTAATCAAGTACATTGAACCAATCAAATGGTTTATTAGAATTGATGATATTTTAACCAATCACAGTTCATTTTTTAGTTTTAAATGACTTTTAGATTCTTTTAAAATTTATGCCTCGACCATTGTTTTTACAATTTTCACCCAATATTTCTTTAGCTGAATCAGTACCTGCATTATTACATAAGGAATTACAAGAACAAATGACTGGTATTTCTATTAATTGGGAACGTGGTGGAGATTCAATAAACAACACAGGTATAAATATAGTTAATAATATTCGTAGAACTATTGCAAGTAACTACCAGGGTGTACCAGTTGATATTTGGATTATTATTTTGACACATGGAGCTAAAAGAACTGGAAATTTTACAGATAGAGTTGAAAGTGATAATGCTGTCTGGTGGACTCCAAAAATGTTCTTTGATAATGTAATGAAACAAATTTTCAGATATTGTGAAGAACCAGGAAAAACAATTAACTCATTAAATGTATTAGGTTCTCAATGTTACGGTGGATATTTTATTCAAAAATTGAATCGTTTAGACATTAATGGAAATAGCCAATATTATGCTTTGGGTTTTGATGAAATACCATTCACTTTGAACAGAAATGGTACTTTGTCATCACAATTAAGAGTTCAACGTTTAATTAATTTTATCAAGACTCGTGTTCTTACTTAGCAAATAAATTCTTTTAAATCAACTACCCTTTTAAATCAACCATGCATTATTATATATCCTTTAAAGAACATGATAATTTAATCCAGTTGCTGGATAAATTGTGCTCTAAAGAAGACTTTCCAACTTATGTTAAAACAGGATTATTAAATACTGCTAATATTATTCAAAAAGATTTTAAAGAAAAGACCATGTCCTTTGATTTTGTAATTTATTATCAAGCTGATAATAGAGAACGATGTACCTTTTCATTTGTACAATTGTTTGATTATAGTGATTATAGTAATATTCAAACTACTCCATTGGTTAAAAAGATTAATGGATGGGATAAAGTAACCACCGAATTTATTTATCCCTAAATTATATTAGTGAAGATTAATTTACTTTTGAGTCGGGGGAACTTTCTTTGCAGATTAAATAAATAAAAAATTTATTTATAAAATGAAAACAATTGTATTTGCATGTCATTTAATGGAGCTTCTACTTGAAAGTGAAGGTAAAGATTATGTTCAAAGATATTTTAACAATATTGGAATATTCACCAGGTTCTGAGAGTTTGTTGATTGCATTTTATATTGCGATAAAGAGCGGGAAAGAAGCTTTGATTAATATTCTTAAAGATAAAATTGAGATTACAGAAGAGGTTATAAATTCGTTGAATGGAAAGATTACAAAATTTCAAATAGATAAATACAATCTACAAGCTTTTGTAAAAAAGTAAAATAGGTTTCAAATAAAATTAATTTATTTTACTTTAAAGTTGCAGATTCTTTTACAGGTTCAGGACGGTCTGTGTCGTAGATATAAACGCAGTTATTCATAATTTTATAAGTGTCTTGAGGGGGAACGTCATACATTTTAATCTCTTTTTTCAAAATACTCAATGGTACAACGACGTATTTCCATAAATCTCGGTCTAAATCACTGGTGTTTTTATAATATCCTAAACATTGACACACAAATGCTTCTTCATAAATATAATTGAATTTCAATTCTCCTTTATAGGTGTTTTTGTTAATTTTTACAAATTGATTCAAAGAACAAACTGCATCATTGTAATAAACCACATTTGTTATAAAAGAGCCCATGACTCCAAAAAATGGTACAACGATTGAAACAAACAAATATTTTAAAGGCTGTGACACAAAAGTCACTGAAAACAACGGAATTAATAATGTTATCAATCCTCCTGCAAACAGAATTCTTTCAATGCCAAAAAATACCATATACAAGTCATACTTTAAACATTCAAAAAATGTCTTCTTTTTCATTTCCAGGTAATGAATCATTTTAAAGTAAAACATTGCAAAAGCTAGAAAGAAAATGATTAATACTATTAATGTTCCTGTACCGTCTGGTTGCTGAACTATAGTAATCAAAGAGTTAACAACAAGAGACACTTCACAAACAATTACCACATAGGTTTTTTTGAATATAATCCAGGCTAATTTCATTGTGCCTTTTGTTGATTCCGTTTGTAGACGTTTTCTATTCATACAAGCTAGCAAATCAGATTTGTAGTATGGAATCTTGTTTGTTTCTAACACTGTGCAGTTTAATTGATATTTCAAATCATTTAAAACAGTCTTATCCACTGATTTTTTCTTTAACTCTTGTTTGATTTTTAAGCAGACGTCCTTTACTAAAATATCACTCATAACCACCGAGGGAAGTGGTTTTATTTAAAGATTTTTCGACCAATAAGATTCGTTACGTCGTTGACGATACATCACAGACGGTTTGGTTTGTTTTGTTTTTACGTCGCTAATCTTTTCAAGCAGGTTTAACCACTCCAGTAGGTGGTGTTTGTTTTCCTTTATTTAAAGTCAAAAAGTAAACTAGTGACATTAAAATAATTACACCGGTTAAACAAGTTAAAACTATAATCATAGTATCATTTTTTTGGTCACTGGTGGTGCCATTTCCATAGTAATTGGCATAGTACTCGCCCACACAAAGGCCATTACATGCTAGCAATATCAATAAAATGATAAAATCTACAGCCTTTGCACTACCTCTTGCAAGATATATGCAGCACATAAGAATAAAAAAGGTAAATACTATACTAAACGTAGCCAAAGAAGTTGATACTGCAATAGTAGATGACGAATTTCCCATTACCAAAAGGAATTAAAAAAAAAGTTTTAAAGTTTAGAAACACCTTGTAACCAATCAAATGAATGACGTAACAGGTAATGTGTCGTTTTGGACACGTGTCCTATTTGATTGGTAAAAAAAAGTATAAATGAAACCACTTAACCCAAGAGGTGAAATGGCTTCTTCAGATGGTTCTGCAGTTGGTGGATTGGTTTTAATTATCATATTAATCATCATTATTTTGAGTATTGTAGGATGTTGTATCTGTTGTTATTGTCTTGGAAATAAATCAAATTCTTCAACAATTGTTATTAAAGAAGAAGCGAAATTAAAAACTTGATAAATAAAAACTTTATTGGTAATTATTGAAAATCAGCTACAGCTTCCAAAACTCTTCCCAACCCCCATAAGCCGCCTTCTATCAAAACATTTAATGGTGCTTGTTCAACTGGTTGAAGCCCTTGAGGCAATACATAGGCTGCAGTCATTTGAGAAGCAATCTTTCCAATGTAAAACCAAGATTTTAAAATTGGTGATAAAATCCAAAATAATCCACCAAACACAGCCAAACCAATTCCAACAGAGGAAGCCATTAAATTTAAAATGGAAAAGATGCTTTTGCTAGCTTTGAGACCCAAAAAAGAAGCCGCTTCCACTACTTTATGATAAACAGAGCGTTTGGTATAACCAATAAACATGTATTGTTTGTCTCCAATTTCTACAAATAGATAACTACCAATCAATGGCACCGATACTTGTGTTTTCGAGGCTTTGACTTCTACAAAGGATTCTAGGATAAAATTGGTGTGCTTTTCAACAGCCTTTTTAATGTATGAAAACGAATCCTTTTTCTTGTAATATCGTCTGACAATAGTACAAAGTTTATTGACCAGTACATTGCTGGTAATATTGGTATTCTTGATTAATTTGGGTGCTTTCATATTAATTAGTAATTATTATTAAACCATTTTCAAAATAAAAATTTATTTTCCAAATCATTTTCAGAAATCAAAATATTTTTTTTGAAAATGAAAATGGATTTCTAAAAATAGTTTTGAAAAATATTTTTTTATTTCAAAAGTTGCTGATACTCTTCAAAAGTGCTCTTTAAACTGGGCAACATGTCATTAAAAGCAGACTGGTCAAAAGGAATTCTGATTTGATTGGCTTGTTCTAAATGCCACCAAATAATTTTAAACATTACATCAGATTGCTGCGTCTCTTTTAAAATAAATTCGTTGCATTCTTCATTATCAAATGTCTTTGGCGAGTAGTAACTGTATGCTGTTGATTGTTGTCCAATTTTTTCAACAATACAACCACTCATTAATGGATTTTTCTTTTTATCATGAAAGAAATCTACAATATCATAATACTCTTTGAAAAAACATTCCAAGTAATCACATTCTTGTAATCCACAGACATAGAGTTGTAATAGTATTTGAATGTAGTATCTCAATGGAATAAATCCTTTGATATATTTTCTGGAATAAGGACTCTTTATCTCTAGCATAACACCATTTTCTGTAATACCATCTGGACTGGCAGCTAAAAAGGCTGTATCCGGATTCAAACTATTTAAAATAGAACATTCATACAAGATTTGGTTGGTCTGTAATCGGTAATAGTCTGCTGAAACAGGTTCAAAACGTTCTCCAAATCTCGTGGCGACATTGCCTGTAAAGGGTCTTTTGCCCAGTTTCTTATCCAGCCAGTCTTGCTTGGAATCAAAAGGATTACAATTTTCATCTGGGTCAATCGATTCTGGAATGGTGGAAATCTTGTTGTAGGCTGTAATAAGATTTTCAGTCTTGTAAACGATATCAGAAGCTGAACTGGCTGTTACAAATTGTTTTCGATAGTCCAACCAGGTTTGACTTTTTTGTTCAAAACTAGGTGCACGTTTTATCAAAGCCTCTACAATAGATTTCATTGTATAGAGACTAGTTTATTTATTAGAAATGAATGGAGTTTGTTAAAAAAATAAAAAGATGAAACAAATAACCGATGGGAGCTTTACAGGGTACCCTGAAAGAAGGCGAAAAATCAAAAGACCAAAAACCTTTTACAATGACAAAAGGTAAAGACTTTTCTTTTGAACCCTTGAAATATGAACCTAGAAGATACAATTTGATTGAGAGAAATGGTATCTATTTAGATTTAAGACTTGCAACTGAAGGTGTAGCATTTTTGTATGTAAGAGATTCAAATGATGACACTTTAAAAGAAGAATTAAAAGGATTAGAATGCTTTCAATTAATACCTTATATGATAGATTCTGATGAATATGATTTGGAAAAAAAGACATTTGGATATGGTCGATATCAAATTCATGACAAATATAGTTATATTATAAAGTTGGATGGTATTGAAATTTTGAGACTTGTCAAAAATGATAAACATAATGTTAGATTTTCATCACAATATATTGCTGAATAAATTTACTTGAATTTAATTAGAAATAATGTAAAAGTCTGTATAATAGGAATTCTTTTGCTTGTCATAATACACCAAAGAATTTTTAAACAAGATTCTTTTCAAGTTGGGGTCTTTTTTCTTGGTTTTGAAAATTTCTAAATCTGGAAAAAAGCTTCTTTCTGTAGCTACCTTGGCATAAAATTTACCCGGCGGGTCCCATTCAAAATATTGTAAATGGTTATTCATTACTTTTTGAAATACATTGACCTTTTCAATAAACAAGTCCAATTCTTTTAGCTGCTGGTCATACCAATTCAATACCTCAGAGTCTGGATAATAATAACTATCTACAGTACTTAGAATACTAGAAAAATCCTCTGTGAATTTATTTTCATCAAAAACATAATCATAATAGGTTTTAAAGGACATTGCTAATTTCATTAAACAATAATTTTATTTATTACAGTGGTTAATGAGTCCTGGACAATTCTACAGATAATTCAACTCAACAACAAATTTTCCAATTTCCATGGGTTCAACGACATGACGGCATCCCCCACCAATTTTTTTGTAATGACGATACTTTTTTCACTACTCAAATACAAACCATGTAATTCATACAACAGCGACTTGTATTTTTTAGGGATATACACACGTTTCTTTTTGATATGACATTGGACGTATAAATTATAAAGATTGTATACATTGTTTTGAAATAGTCTATAAGTGACATAATGTTTTAGATTCAAAGTCTCTTGAGATTTCAATGAATTTAATTTGCAAGAAATATTTGAGCTTGATTTGGTCAAATAAAACTTGTTTTGATTTGTTTGAACCAGCGTGTATAAAATTTCAAAACTCTTTAAGCCAATCAAACATGTATACATGTTTCTATTATTTGTAATTGATGTCTGAAATTGTTGAAACAAGTGTTCCATGCCAGACGTTGGAAATTCTGGAATATCTGGCGACATCATTCTTGTAATACACCACTTTTCATTAAACCAAAAGGCACGTAGCAATACACCACCATGCATTTCATTGGCAGGTCCAACGATATTTGGAAGGACAGAGACTCTTGGACAAGACGCATGAATAATATTATAAAAGGGGTCAACCAAAATCCCTTTACCTAGTCTATTAATGTGTTCATCATCAAAATAAATATTCAATGGTTTTAAATAGATTAACCCATTGGTCCAATTGTGTTTGGTAATCGTCTTTTTACGAATCTGCTGCTGCACCCAAATCTTGGTGACAAAACTCAAATCTAAATTCATTTTTTCAAGTTGTTTTTATTTATTTACACGGTACAGTTTAACGCTACAGTTCAACGCTACAGTTCAACCATTTTTACTTTCTAAATATTAGTAAACCAATGATAATGATTAAAAAGAACATGACCATATTGTCTGATTTACCTTGACAATGACACCCTCCAACTAAAGGTGGTTGATGATATTGTGGGTATTGGGCATAGATATTACTATAACTTGAAAGCGGTCCATTACTATATGGCGCTGTGCTATATGGCGCTGTGCTGTATGGTGCTGCGCTGTATGGCGTATTGAAATTGTTAAACGGCGTTGCGCTGTATGGCATACCAGAAGCACTTGGCGGTGGCATAGATTGAGGTTGACTGTTTAATCGAATAGCGGTCTGTGTATCTTTTGGTGTTGCAAAAGGCACCGGCGGATTAGAATAAGAAAAATCTTTTGGTGCATAATTCATCTGCCGTGTAAATGAATCTCCATTACTAAAAGGGGCATACGACAGGCTGCTCATTACTCTAATACTTTAAAAAAATAAAAAATTATTAACCATGTTTCCAATATTGTACTTTAAAAACAACAAACAAGATTGGCGGGTTTGGTCCATTCAAGTCAAAGATTGCACAGACTATTCTGAAATCATTGTGTCTTTTGGACTGGAGCATGGCAAGAAAGCCGTGTCTACCGTCAAAGTCTTGAAAGGTAAAAATCAACATAAAAGAAATGCGACAACGCATTATCAACAAGCCATGTCTGAAGCCCAATCAAAATACAATTTAAAACTCAAATCTGGATATAGTGTAACTAAAAGTAAAAGTGATTGTAAAAGCATCTTTGAGCCCATGTTAGCCTTGACGTTTGAAAAAAGAGAAAAGGATGTAAAGTATCCCTGTTTTGTGCAACCAAAATTGGATGGTGTTCGCTGTATTCAACACAGCAACAAATTATTTTCGCGCAAAGGCAATGAATTTAATGTAGGGTCTCTTAAAATTAATGTCCACGAGGATATTATTCTTGATGGTGAGCTTTACGTGTCGTCAAAAATGTATCCTTTTGAAAAATTTGTTGGCATGATTAAAAAAGGCAATTGCACACCACAACAACTAGAACATGTAAAGTATTACGTCTTTGATGTTTATCAACCAGACAAAACCTATCAAGAACGGTATGATTGGTTGAAAAATAATATTCCAACTGTAAATGTATTAAAGACGGAAATAGTACAGAATAAAAAAGAATTGCTAGAAAAATATCAAACCTATCTAAAACAAGGTTATGAAGGCATCATGATTCGAAATACAGCTGGAACGTATAGAAAGAATTATAGGTCACCACATTTACAAAAGTTGAAACCATTTTTGACAGAGGAATTTCAAATTGTTGGTTTCAAAGATGGTATTGGCCAAGACAAGGATGCTGTGATTTGGGAATGTAAATTAAATCAAAGCAACAACACGTTTGATGTTCGACCAAAAATGACGATTGCAGAACGGCAACAACAATTCAAAATAGCTGATACTTTTTTAAACAAGTGGTTGACGGTTCAATTTCAGGAATACACCACTGCTGGTATACCCAGATTTCCTGTGGGTTTGACCATTAGAGACTACGAATAAAATTGAATTAATTAATTCAACACTTTTTAATAATTGTGAATAAAATTTACTTTGAAAGCAATTCCATTTGGTCATACACATAAAACTTTGCTTTATTTAACAAACTGTTTTCATGCTTGTCAAAACAAAAACTAAAATGGGCGTCGCTACAACCACCACTTAAAAAGTCTGAAAGTTTTTTATATGGCGTTCCAAAACAAGTTAAAATTCCAAATACAATCAGTATAAATTTAACAATAATACTGATTAAAATCCAAAATATAAACCAAGGTATGTTGATTAGACTCAATAAACATATCATACAGAATCTATATATATATATATTATACCAGATAGAATATCCCATTTTAGCTGCGCATTGTGGACATTTCTTGTTTACTAATTTTGTAAAACAATCTGTACAAAGGTTAAGAGAACAACCACATGTCATAAAGTTTATTTTTTGTACCATACAAATATCACACTTCATACTCGTCTTGTTTTTATTTTATTTTTTTAGTTTTAGTTTTACCGTCTTTAAAAGTTTAAATTGAAATAAAAAAGTATGTATCAACTTTTTTTAAGATTGCATTTCAAGGTTGGATTAGCATACAGTTTAACCCATTTTAAAAGACACAAGTATAATTTTAAATATGGTCACTTGGAAGACTATTTAACATTCTATTCAAAACACAAGGTCTCTGAAGAGTTTATAAATAGATGCAAATCACGTCTAGGGTGGAGTTTTATTTCAAAACGTGGTATGTTGTCTGAAGCCTTTATTTCAACATATAGTGACAAGTTGGATTGGAAACTTGTTTCAGAATACCAAACACATTTATCCGAACATTTTATAAGACAGCATATAGATAAAATAAACTGGACCAACATTTCGGCCAATAAAAATTTGTCTGAAGCCTTTTTAAACCAATTCCAAGAGAAAGTATGCTGGGATAAAATTGCCTATCATCGGAGTGATTTGTCAGAAGATTTTATAGATGAATTTGCCCATAAATTCATTGGGAGACAACAATGGACCAATATATCATACCGAAAACTATCTGAAGCATTTATTGAAAAGTATAGCGACCGTGTAGATTGGAGTGAAATTTCAGTATATCAAACACTGTCTGAAGCATTTATTATAAAGTACAAAGACCGTGTCAATTGGAAAAAAATTTCAAGACATCAAACACTTTCAGAAGATTTTGTTGAAAAATATCATCAACTAGTTGATTGGGACTTTATTTTATACTACCAAAGACACTTTTCAAAAGAGTTTGTAGAATACATTTTAGACTATCGAAAAAAACTACAAGAATACAATGATTACAAGGAAGAGCTAAAATACCGAAAGTAATACAAGTTAAAAAATAAAATTGTAGTTGAGAAAATGACTGTTGACAATGAATACTTTTTTATCGTGGACCAAAGTGGTAGCATGAATAGGTTTCCATTTGATAAATTAACAGAGTTTAAAAATCAGCTAGTTGGCTCGGAGAAACAAGTCAATTGGATTCCATTTGCAACGAAAGCAGTCTTGTTTAAAGATAAAGACTTTATAAAACGTTTAGATATAGGATATTCTACAAACATGGAAGCAGCTCTAAATATCTTGAAATCGTTTGAATTTAACCCAAAAAACAACCATTATGTTGTTGTCATCACCGATGGTCATTTTGACAACACTTTTGCGACTTTAAATGTTTCTGAATCCTTGTCAAAATCTATTCCCAATTTGAATTTTGGTCTGATTCGTATTGGAAACTGTGCTGAAGTCTCTGGGTTGGTGCCGTTTTTTGTGTCTACAGAAACAAGCAATGTCTATGACTTGGGTATGGCTTTTGATTATGCTTCTATTTCATTGTCTTTTGAACAAAAGATTGAAATAGAAAATGGCAAGTATTATCCTTGGGACACTGACTTTACCACCATTTCAGTTTTTCCATCTGATATTTATTATTCTGGACAAATTGTAACGGATGACATTTTATTGAAATTTGTGGAAAAATATTCAAAATCTTGCAGATTGAAAATGATTGGTGGGGAGAAAATAGAGACAGAGCATGTCAAAGAGTTTATTGTAAATCATTTCAATGCAAAGAAAGACAGCGATAGCGGTAGCCCAAAAGGGTTTTATATGAAACAAAAAGGAAAATTGGAATTGATTTTAGCCAATTTGAATGCAATTCATAAACAAACCAAATTTGATAAACTAAATGAACAACAAAAGGCCAACTTTTTGAGAGAATTAAACATTTCCAATGCGACTGTCAAACGTGGTATGAAAATGGAACAAAACATGGATTTGAAAAAGACGTTGCTATCCGAAATTCAAAATGTGATTGACCACAAGGCAGAATTGGAATCAATACCCGAGGGTACCATCAAGAGTATGATTAGTTTGGAAACAACGTTGGATTCCTTGTTGTATATTGCCAATCAACCAATTGCATTTTACAACGACTTTGACGTATTGGAATTGTTGAAAATGATAAATATTGTAGGCATTGCAGTCAATGCGCCTATTGGAGATTACCCAGACCCAAAGACATGGAACATCAATTCTGTTAGTAATGTCTATACCAGTGTTTCAGACTTTATTTACAATGTTGAATTGGGTCAAGTATTCAAAGGACCAGACAAGATTAAAATCACAAATGTGTTGCCCGTTTTTGAAAGTATTGAGTTGTTTGAATTTTGCAAGACGCATTTAAAAAACACTATGAATTTACTGTGTGGCTTTGGTATGCGAAGAGTGTTGATGCTGATTCCACAGACATTTCGATACACCATGTTGAATGGGTTTACAGAAAGTATTCAAAAGGGAAATAGTTCAGAATGGAATTGGACCATTATTAACCAACTCTTGATGCCTGTTGGTATACTAAGTACTAAAAAGGAACTGAAGCTGCCTACCAATGGATGCTATATTGAATTGGACAATGACAAATTGAGTGACCTTGTTTTAAATGTCTTGGAGTCAGAGCATCTGCCATTTATATTTCGAAATTTGTATTCATTAGAATATGCTTTATTTGCAAGTCGTTGGATGTCAAAACAGGGTGAATTAACAAACAGAGACAATTATGTGTTGAAATTATTAAATGTAGATTTGACTGTAGACAATTCATGGAATTTTGATAATCCATTATTGGATAGTCTAATCGACAAGTTGAGCTATTTTGACACCATTTTTCAGATTCCAAAAGCGTCAAAGTTGTCCCTTGAAGACTATAAAAAGGTTGTCATTGATTACGAGTCAGAATTGCAGCTACAAGATATGACATTGAAAGAGTTTAAAAAGTATGTCTTGATTCAAGGATTTTTATATCGAAATCGTAGTGAAAGATATCGTGATGACTGTATCAATGTCAAAGACTTGTTTAAAAAAGAATATGGACAAGAGCTCATTACGACTTTTATTGAAAAAATGTATAAACAAGAATCTGATAAAATTAAAAGAATCCGATTTAAAAATGAACAGAAAATCATTACTGCCAAGGCTTCAGACTTTTTTATAACCAGTACATTTGACGAGTTTACAACCTTTGTTGAGACCAAGATTATAAATACAACCCATTATAAAATTAGCAAAATGTATCAAAAGGCGTTTATTAAAAATGCAGAGCATGTTGTAGACTTTGAAAAAAAGATAAAATGGTTTATATGTGGTGGTGATGCTGAAAGTGGCTATTGGAACGATGGTAACTGTGTTGTCTTTTTATTTAGATTTATTCCAGCACATTTAAAAAAGTCAATATTATTAGATATTCGTCCTTGGAAGTTTAGAAAATCTGGAGAACCAAATAGACATGGTCATGATGAAAGTTTTATCAGACAACATATAAAGTGTCTTATTAAAAAAGAATTGCAATTGTAAATAAATTATTTTGATATTAAATTAATTGTGTAATGTTAAAAATTTCAACTAAAAGAATAAACATTTAGTCGATTATGTTTTCAGGATTTCTTGGTGCTATTGTTGGTGTTGGCATGTACAGAGGTGTTCAAAGAGTGTTGCCAAAATATCCTCTGATTCTTCCAAAAATCAAGAGTCATTCCAAATTCTACAAAGAAAAGACTTTGGATATTTTAAAAGACGAAAAAAAGGTTGCAATTGGTGTGGCATCTCTTTCATTGTTTGGATTATTCAGCTATCTAGTTTGGCCAGAAAAGCCAATGTCATTGAGAGAGGCAAAAGCGATTAATGAGGTTTATAAACATTCATATTATTTGTCCTTTTCAGAAAGCCGAGACAAAGAGAGAGCAGAGAAAATATTGCGAGAGCATGATTTGAAACAATACTTGTTGAAACATAGTAAATGATTTTCAGATTTCAGATTTTGATTTCAAAAATTTATTTTTCATTTTCAGATTTTAGATTTTCAGTTTTCAAAAAATTTATTTTTCATTTTCAGTTTTCATTTTGAGTTTTCAAAAATTTATTTTTCATTTTCAGATTTTGATTTCAAAAATATATTTTTCATTTTCAGTTTTCAAAAATTTATTTTTATTTTTCAGAGTTCAGGTTCTCCTCCAACCTCCATTTCAAATTCCTTGTAAATAGAATTTAATAGCTCTTGAGAAATATCATGTTTTGGAAGACATTTGAATTTTTGTATATACTCCAAACTCTTTTTGGGTCCAAAACCTCTAATACCCTGTGGTAAATAATCAAATCCAATTGCAATAGCCATTAATTGAAACTCTTTTCTTGTCAACTTTAGAGCTTCTGAAATTGATTCCCATGTATACAATTCATACATGCCTTTATTGCTTCTAATCAGTTTTTTGGCCCCAAATAAAAACGTATCAAAATCATTGGATAGTACATAATCTACAAACCCATCCATTTCTAATTGACAACAAGTCTTTTCTGCTTCGCCGTCTGCCAGATGATACTCTATTTCATTTTCATCAAAATACAATTTCAATGCATCTACATCTTGTTTTGTAATGCGAACAGCGTTTTCATCGTCTGTTTTTCGTTTTTGTCTACCATCTAAAATCTGCTGTTTTAGTTCTGGCGGCTTTCCATCAAAGACAAAAATAAATCGAATCTCATTTTTAATGAATTGATTAATCAAGATTTTAAAGCACCCTATAAATTCTTGTTCAATGGGTTTGACATATTTAAACTTGTATAAAAAGATGCTTGTATCAATGGCAATTCTAGAATTTTGAATATCCTGTAAAGTAATGATTAAAGGACTTGGCAAGATGGATTTGATTTGTTTGATAGTCATAAGTTATCATATTGTTTATTTTTTAATTGCAATAAACATGTGGACGTTTGCTATTGTGATATTAGTTGTAGCAGTTTATTTGTATTTTCTGTATACTTATCAAGCCACTATGAAAAACTATACAGCCTTGCTACAACATCCAAAATATTTTTTCATGGAACCAAAATTAATTCTACTCTTTATAAACTTGTATGACCTAAAGAATTATAACTCAAAAGCGTATTTTGATGCGGTTAAGAGTTGTGATGCTTTTTGTAATACCTTGTTTTTGCTAAATATAGACGACTCTTGGAATGGTATAGCCAAAAGGGATTTTCAGAAAAACAAGATGCAATTGTTTAAAATCAAGAGTTTATTTCAAAAACTGACTGAAACCAGATTATATACCTTGAATACATTGGAAACCATGTTTATCACCATTTTACCAGAAGACATGCTTACTGAGAAATTAAAAAACACTATTTTCAAGATTAATGAACTCATGTTGGGTCTAACACAACAAGAATATCTCAAAAAAGGTTTAACACATACTGAGTTTACACCAGCTCCCTATGATAAAGACCAAGAAACGTTTCACTTTTTTGTTAATTAAAAAATAAAATTTAATCTCTTGATGGGTCTAGATTTTTATTACACAAACACCAAAACAGGGTTTTCTGATATAAAGTCATATTATATAAAGTATTATGATATATATTCAACCTGTTTAAAACCTATTTGTAACGGGCAAGAAGCAATAGTTTGTTTTGAAAATGATATAAATAGGATTGAAGAAAATATAAACCGCTTGAAAGACAAGATTTCAAAACAAAGTTCTTTTTTGAAATCGATTGATTGGGAAAGCGAATCATTAGTTGTTTTAAAAGAAGCAGAAGACATTGTATTTTGGTTACAAAGTTGGAAAAACAACATTCAAACGTATAAAGAAACCATTGACTTTTATGAAAAGCAAATACAATTTATCAAAGACAATGATATTGATTTGGTAGAATGGGGAAATTGATTCAATAAATATTTGATGGCATCAAAGATTTTATAAGAGAATTCAAGTCTGAATAAAATTGTTACAATAATACCAACAGTTTATTTATTAACCGATTTCCTCACAATATATCCACTCAATAAGCTGACAAATAAATGTATTAGATTTATCTAAATTCTTTGCTTTAAATTCTTTATGAATTTTATCAACCTCTAAAGAATTAGGGTCCTTTGCCAAAGCCTTCCAAGTAGTTATCGGTGTATTTTTTGGCAAAGTTGAACACATAATATGAACGATTTGCAATAATTCGGAAGAATTTGTGCCAGTTTGCGATGTCAAATAATTTAAATCATCCTCCATTTTATTATATTTGAAAGCCAGCTCTCTCCATTTATTTCCCATTTTAATTACATTCATTCTATTTTAAATTTATATTTTTATTTCTTACGTTGATTGGTGAAATTTATTTTACACAATTTGATTGGTTGAAAATTATTTTATTCAATTTAAGCCTGAATAAAATCCAATCGATGTGTTACAATAATATAATGCTTGAAAGGAAACAATTCTAATAATTGTTTAAACATTAAAGACTCGTGAATAATATCCATGGTTTCATCCATTAATAATAAATCTTGTTGCAGGCTAAATCTGGCTGCCAATTCAAATAATAGAATTTCAAAATTTGAAAAATGAGTACTATTAAATGTGTCATTTTTTATGATGATTGACTTTTCTTTGCAGTTTACGCTGTATTTAATTGTTGCAATGTCTAGTCTATTAATATCTTGAATAATATTGTTGACGTGGTCCAATACCAATTCTTTTTTATAATGCCCACTCTTTACTTTCTTTTTAAAATGCGTGACTAACTTTAATTGGTCTTGAAGTTTTTTAATCAACTCTAAAAGATGATTGGTGTCAACTTCTTGTTGTTCAGAATTTTGAATCGCTTGGGCTTGCTTTTCCAGTTTCTTGACTCTTGTGGTTACAAATTTCAACTGGGTTGTATACAAGTCTTTGACAGCCTGATGATGTGTCAATGTATTATGATATAAACTGGATAGTAGCTCTTTTTGACCAGTCATTTCAGAGGCTTTCATCAAATCAAAAGACTCTGAAAAATGTAAACCTGGTATATCCCATGGAATGCCAGTTGATTCAGTGGTTAAATTATTGTTTAACCCCCGCAGCTGCTTGTTTAACTCGTATTCTTGAGATTGATATTGTTTTAAACTGGATTGAATCAAGTCTTTGGAACACAAATCTACTTCAATGTCATTACTAGACACTTTACTAGAGACGAGTTGTCCTTTTGTAAATGCTATATCCTTGTTTAATTGTTTGGATTGCTTTTCAAGCGAATGCAACAACTTTGATTCCATTTCAAGCCGACCATAACACAAACAATCAAACCATTCATCCAATGATTTATTTATAAAAACTGGTTTATAACATGTGTACAAATCATTTTGATAATTTATCAAACTGGCTTCAAGCTCTTTTAATTTCAAAGTCTTTCCTGTAGAATTTAAACCATAAATATATTCTATTGGTTTCAAATGTTCCAACGAATTTAAAGGTGCTTTGATTGTGCTTTCACAAAAATACTTTGCGTATTCCAAATCTGAATAAACATCTGCAAATGTAAAAGTTTTGTATTTCTTTTCCAAGACTTTACAATTTTTCAAAGTAGAAACGGTTTCAAAAGTCAATTTTGGACACTTTTTCTTGATATAATTTTTATAGTCGTTGCAATCCTTGTGAATATAAAACGTTCCTTTTTTTTTGACACTTTTCAAAACATGTTTTGCGTATTCTTTCTCAAAGGTTGGGAAATCATACAACAAATACATTTGTGATTAACTTATTTATTGTTTGATATTAAAAGACATTCAATGTTGGTTATTTGATATTAAAAAATGTTATCCTTGAATTCTCTTATAAAGTCTTCTGACTGATGTTGTAAAATCCAATGCCAATCAACCATGTCTTTGAATTCTCTTATAAAATTTTCTGATAACGTCTGATAAAATGAAATTGCACTCCAGTCTACATGGTCTTTGAATTCTCTTATAAAATCTTCTGATAATGTCTGACGCGTTGAAATGGAATCCCAATTTACATGGTCTATAAATTCTCTTATAAAATCTTCAGATGGCTTCTGACATATTGTAATATAGACCCAGTCGATACGGTCTTTAAATTCTCTAATAAAAGATTCAGGTAGCTTCTGACACATTGAAATTTTTCTCCAATCTACACGGTCTTTGAATTCTTTTATAAATTCTTCGGATAGTTTCGGATAATATGAAATTGCACTCCAGTCTACATGGTCTTTAAATTCTCTTATAAAATCTTCTGATAATGTTTGATGATATGAAATCATAAACCAATTTGCAAATAAATAATAGTATTTGTATCTCCTAAAATATTTTGTGAAATTTTCAATGTCGCTTAAAAAATGTAATCTGAGAAATAGCTGATACATTGGGTAATCTAAATTCTTTTCTAAAATCTTCAGACAATTGATGGCATGAAATCCAATACCAATTTACACTGTCTTTAAATTCTCTTATAAAGTCTTCTGACAATGAATGAGGACGTTTTGAAATCCAATACCAATCTACGCGGTCTTTAAATTCTCTAATAAAAGATTCAGGTAGCTTCTGACACATTGAAATTTTTCTCCAATCTACACGGTCTTTAAATTCTTTTATAAATTCTTCGGATAGTTTCTGATAATATGAAATTGCACTCCAGTCTACATGGTCTTTAAATTCTCTTATAAATTTTTCAGACAATGTCTGACGTTGTGAAATATAGACCCAGTCTACATTGTCTTTAAATTCTCTTATAAATTCTTCTGATAATGTCTGATACTGTGAAATTGCACTCCAATCTACACTATCTTTAAATTCTCTAATAAAATCTTCTGATAATGTTTGATATGAAATTTTTTTCCAATCAATTTTATTATCTAAATAATAGTACTTGTATTTCTTAAAATATTTTGTGAAATTTTCAATGTCGCTTAAAAAATGTAATCTGAGAAATAGTGGATACATTTTGATAGGGTTTCAAAATATATATTTTAAAACTTGACTTTATTTATATGCTTTTTAACAAAATTTCTTTAAACTCTTTTGTGAAATTTATTGATAATTTTTGATGAAGTAAAATGTTATACCAATTTACACGGTCTTTAAATTTTATTTTATATTCTTCAGAAAATATATCATGATTTGGAATATTAGACTCAACTACACGGTTTTTAAATTCTCTGATAAAATTTTCTGATAATGGAAAATCTTTTGATAATGTCTTAAAAAAAAGAATCCAACGCCAATGGACACGGTCTTTAAATTCTCTAATAAAATCTTCTGATAATGTCTTTCGTTCTGAAATTTCATACCAGTCTACACTATCTTTGAATTCTCTAATAAAATCTTCTGATAGTCTTTGTGCATATGAAATTTCTTTCCAAAATACACGGTCTTTGAATTCTCTAATAAAATCTTCTGATAATATTTCATGATATGAAATATAATCCCAATCAGTTTCATCATCCAGGAAATAGTATTTGTATTTCTTAAAATATTTTGTGAAATTTTCAATGTCGCTTACAAAATGTAATCTGAGAAAAAGCTGATACATTGTATAAACTATTTTATTTTATATTTTTAAAATTCTAAATTCTCTTGTAAATGTAAATGACGATGTAAAATCCAACGCCAATTAACCATGTCTTTAAATTCTCTTATAAAATCTTCAGACAATATCTGACGTTGTGAAATTGAGGTCCAATCTACATGGTCTTTAAATTCTCTAATAAAATCTTCTGATAATCTTTGATATGAAGTTTCGCTCCAATATACACGTTCTTTAAATTCTCTTATAAAATCTTCTGATAATGTCTGATAATATGAAATTTCTTTCCAATCTACACGGTCTTTAAATTCTCTTATAAAATCTTGAGTCAATATCTGACTGCATGAAATATCACTCCAGTCTACATGGTCCTTAAATTCTCTTATAAAATCTTCTGATAATGTTTCAAGTCGTGAAAGCGACACCCAATCAATTTTATTATCTAAATAATAGTATTTGTATTTTTTAAAATATTTTGTGAAATTTTTAATGTCGCTTAAAAAATGTAATCTGAGAAATAGCTGATACATTGTGAAACCCTACCAAAATTGATATTTTAAAACTTGATTTTACTTTTCAACCGTTACTTCTGCGGCTACACTTTTAATTTCACTGTGAATCTTTTTAACTGTCAAGTATCCAATGCATTGACCAGGTTTAATATTGATGTTGAACCCAGAATGATTCTTGAGATAGATATTGACTCTACCGGATATGGATTGGACATTGCAAACAGTTAATCCCTTTTGCAACAACCCAACCGTGTTTGTTATTTCAGTATAATAACCATCGGCTACAGTAATGCTGACACCTGTATCAATCGTATGCCATTCATTAGCACGGACTAGTCTGTCTTCAATAGACAGCAACTCGTATTGAAACTTGTTTATCAATTTTGGTGATTCTCCAGTGAATTGAATAACAGACATACTTGTACCAATATTTATTTATTTAAACTTTTTATTATTATTCTTATCAACTTTATTTTTTATTAAAGTCAATAAACAAGTAATTCTATTTCATGTTGTTTTCGGACGACACTATTCTAGAGCACATTCAAAAGGGGTATTACATTGAAAAGAATTATGCCAATAGTCATCCAGAAATTCCATGTTTACAAACATTTCTACGATTCTTTTCAATGTCGCATTCTAGCTTTCAAAAAACAAAATACTATTTTACAAATAGACACACCAATGTCAAATATCTGGTATTGAATTCAAAATTGTACAGTTTAAAGACTCTAAACAAACAATTACCGGATGACATTTCTTTGAAAAAACAAGATATTTTTCCAGTGTCTCCCTCCAACATGGAAACGAGTTTGTTTTCAACTTGTAAAAAGGTTGAAAGAATAGAAAGGTACTACTTTGATGAGCTAAAAACAGTTTATATCGATTACAATATGATTGATGTGTATTCCACTTCGGGTAGTTATTTTATGATACAACAACTTCAAACATCAATTTGCAAAACAACAGACGCTATTGACATTTTAAAAGACACTTTGAAAAAATTGGATGACTTTATGGGCAACAACATTTAATTTTTTTTAATTAATACTAGTAATATATGTCTACGATAGTACAACCATCAGGTCCTTCTACATTAGCTTCAAGTGCAGCCAGTACGATTCCAGCAGCTTCACCAACACAACCATTGGTGCCAGCTGGCGAAGCTACCGCTGCAGTTGCAGCTGGTACTTGTTGTGCTAAAAGTTGTCCTTGTGATTCACAAAAAATGTGCATTTCTCATTTCATGTGCTGGCTTGGAAGTGGTCTCTTGTTTCTTGGATTGCTCTTTGCTTTGATAAAATACAAGGATGTTATAGCTACACACAAAATGTCAAAGTAAATTCAAAATAATTTCAAAATAATTTCAAAATAATTTCAAAATACAAAATGTCAAAGTAAATTCAAAGTAAATGTCAAAGTAAATTTATCAATTAAATTTTAAAAATGGTACAGTATGAACAGCAGTACTCTAAACAATGCTGCCTTTAATGGCGACTTTGTTGCTACTAATTCTGGCAATGCGAGTTTAGGTCTTGGCAATATTATTGCACAAGGGTCCTTGTTGGGGGACACGCTTTCTACAAACACGATTGGCGGTAATCTAACACACCCAGCCCGGTCTCTATTTACAAATGCAACAGCTGCTACTAATCAAACAACTGGTGCAGTCACTATAACAGGCGGAGTCGGCATTGGAGGAAGTTTGTATGCTGGTAATATATTTTCCAATGGTGTACTTGTCCAGCCATCGACCTATACAGCAGGTACCAATATTTCTATAGCCAGCAATGTTGTCAGCGTTTTGAATAATCCTACTTTTAGTGGACAGCTACTTGTAACGAATAGCACCAATAGTATTTCAACAACCACTGGCGCCGTTGTCATTGGACCAGGTGGTTTGGGGGTAGCACAAGATGTTTGGATTGGTGGGAATTTAGCTGTGGACACTATTGGTGTACAAGCAAACCAGGCTATTACATTGACAGCACCCGCCATTTTCCCAGGATTATCTTCAGTGGCTGCACCAACCAGTGGAAATTGTGTGTACACGGACACCACAAGTGGGTTGCTGAGTTCCATCAATAGTACAGGCGCGATAACTGTTTATAACCCACAAACAACAGCGGGAGATTTGACAGTATACGATGGGACAAGTACAAAATCTGTTCGACTGCCTATTGGTACAAACAATCAAGTATTGCAAGTGAATACAAGCATTGCTCAAAAGGTGAATTGGACGACATTGTATCAAAATGGAATGACTAGCAGCAATACAGATACCTACATGTTTTATTGCAATGTCTATGACCTAATGGGTGGTCAAACCATTACATCTGGCGGAACGTATTTGGATATTCCGCTCAGTGGTGTGAATCGTCTGGATACCAATTATTCTCAAGCCAGAACCACAGAAATCAAAATAGCCACAACTGGTGTCTATATTGTCTCTTATGGTGTCACCGCAACAAGTACGACGCTAAGCACGTTTATAGCCAGTGTCTGGACAAGCACTGGAACGTATGCAGAAGTCACAGCGTCTCGTAGTCAAGCCTGTACGGATGCCTCTACTATATCAGCATCAACAATTACAGGTGTCTCAAATGCTGGTGCCAATGTGAGTCAAACAACAGGCGGTACATTTTTGCTAAACATTACGGCAGCAAATACGTTGATAAAACTTCGAATCACGGAAACAACAACGACAAATACTGGTAAAACAGTGGCACAATCTTTTTTAAATCTAACAAAACTAGTTGCTGTTAGTCCAGTTGTTGATACAAGCGTGTATTACAATGTGTATGCGTCAACGCCGCTGACATTGTCCACGACGTATACGTTGATGCCATTCAATACCACCACCATTGCCGGAACAGGTTATAGCAATGCTGGTGGCTTAATCACTGTCCCTACATCTGGAATGTATATATTCTCTACCAAAATAACATGTTTAAATACTGGTGCGCATGGTATCAATACGTCCAACAATACTCAAGCTGTTTTGCAAGTCCGTGTCAACGGCACAGCAACATCAACTTTTAATGTGTATTGTCCTTCTGCCAATGTGTCTACAGCCAATACTGGTTCGGTGCAATTAATTTTAAATGTGTCGGCGGGTCAAACAGTGGGGGTGTATGCCAAAGTCAATGCCACAAACGGCACAACCACTACAACGTATGGGGGCTTTGATACCATGAGTTTGGCATTATTACAAACAAGTTCAACTGCTCAAACACAATTTAGTTTTGCAAACATAAACAATAGTGCCGCAACGACACTTTTGAATACTGTCTATACAGCAATAACCATGTCTACTGCCTTGATTAATACAAACACTACATTGTTTACCGTACCCAGTTCAACCGCCTTTCAAGTTAATGGGTCTGGCACCTTTTTGGTGTCGTATAGCATCGATGGGTCTGGCAGTACCGCACAATTGTCCCAAGTGTATAGATTAGCGTATTCCACCAATGGTGGAACAACTTGGAGTATTGTTCCAGGCAGTTGTAAATTCATGTGTGGTGTCAATAGCAATCTAGCCAATATCAACACGGCTCATTTTTCAATTGCTCTGTTTTTAAATGCTGGTACCCAATTACAGCTTCAAGGTCTCAGTACCAATTTAAATTCACCTTATGGCAGCAGTACAGTCTCTAGCTGTAATCTAGTTGTTTGTGATTTGGAACAAACTTTGACGCCTCTTGTCCCAGCACTTGTCTTTGGGTCCAATGTCAATACGTTTAGCTCTACTGCCACATTTTCGACAACTGCTCAAATCAATACTGCAGTGTATTCTTGTTCAACAGGCTTTGTGTCTGCAGGGACATATGCATTTCATTACTATTATGAGCTATATGTGGCTGGCGCTTCTAGTTTGGTAAACATTACCATGGATGCTACGAGTATTGTAAACAATAATGATTTTATTTCAACAGCGACTACGATAAATACAATTACAGGCAATGTACCCATGTCTGGTCTGTTGAATCTTGTTTTGTCGCAAGGTATTCATACCTTTGTGGTGAGCATCGCCAGTCCAAGTCCAACCAATACAGTCATTATAAAGAATATAAACTTTTTATTGTATCGAGTTATTTAAAAGAGACTGAAAAAGAAATAAAAGATTTAAAAGAAATAAAAGGTTACATAACTATGTTTTCCGACGACGATTATATATTTTGTGCTTCTACAGCAAGAACAAATAATATTAAAAAATTATTTGAAGTTTTAAAAGAAAAGTTTACTGAAGTACAACTCTTTGTTTCCAAGGAAAAGATTGCAGCTTTTCATGTTGATAAGCTAACCAATGAGATTCTAAGTTTACATCTTGAAGGTAAAAACTTTGATAAATATGTTTGTAATCAAGATTTTATCCTGTATTTTGAACCTGAAAATCTGTTTAAAGTTGTCAAAACCATCAACAATGATGATACACTCAGTTTATATGTATTGAAAAAGGACCCAAAGTATTTGTACATTAGTGCGCTTAGTAATGTTGTCGAAGACCAATTTGAAATTAGTCGATTTAAATTATTAAATGTCATTGATTCTCCAACACTTGGAAGTGCCTCTCAAATCACACCTGTTCAAAGTCTTGAATTCCCATCCAAACATTTAAACAATATTTGCAAAGATTTCAACAATTTAGATGCTATTTATATTGATATAGCCATGATTAACAAAGTCGAAGAGCAAAAAGGCCATATTAAATTTGGATGCTTTTCAACCTTTTTGGATAAAAAAGATGTCTACATTGGAGAAATGCCAGAGGATACAGAGAATTCTGAAATTACCCAAGGTACGTTTAGACTTGGCAGTATTAAAACGTTTGTCAAAGGCATCAATGCCAATAATGCACAACAAACAGATTTGATTCTACACATGGGTTACAACTTTTTAATAATCAGTTATGATATTTCAACACTGGGAAAAATACAATTGATTTTAGAAAGTGTTCATCCTGATGAAATTTTTAATAGAGCTGAAACATACAAGTATTGCCCTGATTGGGACTATATTTTAAAGCATATGCCATTGGAAAAAGAGTATATTCAAAATGTGGTTGAAGAAGCTTTGAGAAATCCATCCAACAAGTACAAGGTACAAGAGGTGAATTCATTTATCAAATTAATAGAAAAGTATAGACCAGATATTCAAATTAAAATAGACTAATAAATTAAATAATTTATTATGTACCAACTGTTTTTAAGATTACATTACAGCATACCCAAACACTTTGTCAAGTATTGGAAGCGGTATATTTATTATTTCAAAACTGAGAAATATATTAAAGAAAACTTTATATCAATCTACAATGAATTGACTGAAGAATTTATTAGAGAACACATTGACCATGTCTATCTTGGAAATATTGTATATCATTATAAACTATCTGAAAATTTTATGCGAGAATTTAAAGACCGTTTGGATTGGAAAACAATTTCTTTACACCAAGTGTTGTCTGAAGAATTTATAAGAGAATTTATTGACCGTATCGACTGGTATTATATTTCAATGTATCAAAAACTATCGGAAAACTTTATAAGAGAATACAAAGACAAGGTTAATTGGTATCGGATTTCGTATTATCAAACATTATCAGAAACTTTTATAAGGGAATTTAAAGACATGGTCGATTGGAGTGAAATTTTATATGGACAAACAGTATCAAAAAATATAATAGTAGAATTTAAAGACATGATTGATTGGGCGTCTATAGATTACAATTACATTTCAAAAGGTAATTCTGACAGAATTTCAAAAAGCAATGGTTGTCAGATACATTTCAAAATGCATTAAACAATGTAAATCATTTACTGTGTGCCAATTTTGTAAGTTTTCCAATATAATCCCATAATTTGGCTTTAATTTCTGGTGTGGTTTTTTTCATAAAGTATAATTCTCGAATTCTTTCCATTTCTTGAACGACATTTCCATCTGGTACTTCTATTTGTTCTAAAAATTCTTTTTGTATAAAAAAGGCTTCATCTTGTTGTTCGATTTGTTTCTTAAATGGCAATGTATACTCTTTGTATTGAATAAAGATGTTTTTCCACATGATACTTGTTCCAAAGGTATTTAAAAAGTTGTAATACCATTGAAACTCTGAATATTCAGAATAATACTCTGATAAATCTTTGAGCAAATTCAAAAATATTTTTGAAAATATTGATTGAGCAATGTCCATTTAATACTCTAATCAAATTTATATTCTTAATTTAAACCAAAAATATTTTTTTTCTAATACTCTTGTAATGGTCACTACAAGAAAAGCAGCTCCAAAGAGAAAAGCGTCGACGAAAAAGAAGCCAGCAACTAGAAAGAGGGCTGCAGCAAAGCCAAAGCCAAAGCGTGTGTCAGCACCAAAGCGTGTGTCTTTGCCAGTCTACTATGTACAAGCTCCGCCAGCGCCTCCGGTGCGAAGTAGAAAGCCAACTACTTTTGCTCAAGCGTTGATGCAAGGTCGACAACACTTGAAGCATTATGTACCAGTCGCGCCAGCCCGACCAGGTCATTTCATGGCACCAGTGTTTATTGGACCTACCCGCCGACCAGTGGGTTTCAAGTCCAAGAATCCAGCGCCTTTTAGACGATTAGCTGCTTCAAAGTTTGGCACATATACATCTAGAGCTGCGTCTGTTAAAAGAGTTTCTTATGGACCAGTAAAAACTATTCGTGCTTATCCTTCTTCAGCCAAAAAGGCTTCATTTTATGGCGTAGATGTTCCTACTCGCCCTCTTGTTTCTAATGTTGCCAGACAAAACTCAGGAGAATTTATTGAAACCAGAGCTAATCCACTTGGTGCCTTTTTTGGAAAAGGTGATGGATTTTATGCACCCAAAAGGCATACGTCCAAAGGACAAGTCAAGGCATGGCGGTCACCACAGCACAAATCTGAAGTACCTTCTTATTATTTTGAATAAAAAAATAAAATAATCTATTTGAAATGGATTTTACTTTGGCCAAAAAACAAATTCTAGAGATTCTAGATTTGAGGTTAAAAAAGAAAAAAGTGGTGATAAACAAGTTTAAATATGCTCATACACACACTAAATCATTGGTCAATTATGCACTTCGCGATGACTTGACACCCCATCGAATACAAGTGTTTAAAAAGGCATTGGATATTATAGAGGCACATTACAGCACAACCAAACACGACGAAGAAATGCCTGAAGAAGTCCGTAAACAATTAGAAGGGTTATTTGCCCAGGACCACATGGACAAGATTGACCAGAATATAACCAAATAAATATACTATTTTTTATTTCAATTGTTAATTTGTACTCCATAGTACGGCACCAGATGAATCTATTAATTTCAATCCGCCATTTTGCAAGGTTAGCATGGATGGAATGGTTATATTTGGAATCACACCTGTATTTGCCGTTTGAGAATTCCATAGCGGTTGAGAGTTGACATCATACAAGACGATATTATTGTCATTTTGAAGTATAAACTTTGCTGCCGCTGAATTGGTGGTGTTTGTTGTCCAAGCCACAGTGTTACCATTATATAATACTAGATTACCATCATTTTGCAATATCAAGACATAGCCACTACCAAAATTGAATGATTGTCCCAAGGATAAACTAGAATTTGTGGTAAAGGCTGGTGGCGTCGCCGGAGAAATGACTGGCGGTTGAGGAGGCACAGTCCCATGTTGAGGATGTTGATGGTAAACTGGTTGATATCTTTGAGGACCTGGAACTGCAGGCGTAGCTGGTGGAACTGCAGGAACTGCTGGCGTAGCCGGAGGCGGTATCAAAAGTGGTGGAATAGATGAAACAGTTGGCGTCGGCGTAGAATTTGAATCTGTCTTTTTGGTTGAATTTGAATCTGTATTTTTAGTTGAATCTGTATTGTCAGAGCCTGAAACGGCAGCAGCAGGTGGTGTTGGTGTTAAAAACGGCAATAAACTAGGTTTGACAAAGTAAATAATTACTACTGTCACAACAAGTATAATGATTACAAACACAACACCTCCAATAATAAGAGGTGTATTGGAAGATGAATCAGGATTGTCCATGACTATTAATTTACTGGATTAAAAAAAAATTTCAATCAAAAATAAAATTTACTTTATTGATTTATCTAAAGCAACAATCTATTATTGCCATGCACGGCATGTCTTTTTTCTTGAAGGTTTGGCCGCCAAACATCTAATGTAATGTCTTTTGTTGTGCTAGCATCAAATAGATTCCTTGTATAGACATTCTTTTCCTTGAAATGTAATACCCTGTTCAAACCATCATTTCGAATATTTAATTTTAGACCCGGTTCTGGTTCATAAATTCTATGAGCACCACCAAATAAAGTTTTTACATTTCTTTTTGGTTGTTGGGCGTATTGTCTATTGTCTATAAAATTTCCATTTCCTTTGGTTTCTAATCCTTTGTAATTCAAAATTAATGTCTTGTTTGGTGCATTTTTTGAATAAATACCATCTCGTTTTTGCGTCGATGGGACATTTATATCTGGATTACCAATATATTGAAACAGCATCTTTTCCTTTTTAGTCTGTCTATTTTGTGGTGTTTGTTTAATAAAGTTGCTATTGGAAAAGGAATTTCGAAACATGTCGGCCTGCACCACTGGTTTTTTACGGAGGTCTTTTGCCCTAGAGAATCGAAGGGGCAAAGCATCCGTTTTGGACCCAGCACCAGCACTCATGGTCTTGTTGAACGTACCACCCACTTTGACATGGTCTGCAGCGCGCCTTTCATCAATGTTTCGTTCTTTGATACGTGTGACACCAGCAATCGGTCTTTGAACACGAATAGGGGCTGTTGGTGGGATATTGGTCATTTCTTTGTTTAAACTAAATGAATCCCTGACACGGTCCAAATCGCTGTCTTTGTAAATAGGCACACCATTCACATTATCTGAGACTGGTGCATGAAAAGAGGACCAAGCGGTTACAGTCTTTGGCGTATAAAAATCATTGTTTCCAAAGTATTCCATCTTTCTGGCCCATGCTGGATTCTCGGCATGATTATCTTGTCGACTTGGTTTAACAGTAATACTAGATTTCAAAAAAGAATCAGTAGCTTCCAATGGTTTTCCAGTTAATTCAGAATACAAGACACCAGGTTGTCTAATTTCTGGCGCTTTTAAACCATTGTAATTGGTTCGAAATAAAGTACTCTTGTTTGCAATTTCCATGGCTTTTGTTTTGTCATCTCCATAAAAATTATTTCTATCATACAATGGCAACAAAAAGTTTTGTTCATTTGGTTTGGCTGCCTGTTGAAATCTATAATCTGCTGTACCTTGAAACTCTGCATTCACCTTTTTTGAAAAATTATTTTCATAAATGGTTTCGCCAGACGGCAAGACAGTGTCTACAACAACTTGATTACCATTAAAGTAATTCTGAATAGCATTGTATACAAATGACATTACAAGTATCTGTATAAAAAAAATAATAAAATTAAAGTTGGTAAATAAATAAAAATAGTATACTGTATGAACTGGTTGCAAAATAATTATTCAACGCTGACCAATATATCCACCAGCACGATTGGCATTTATACCTTTTTCAATAATCCCAAGAAATATGAATATGCTTTATTAAATAGTGCAAAGATTTATGACATCATGTATGATAGAGTGCCAAAATCGGAATTATTGTGTCATTGGTGTCGACATTCTTTTGAGACTGAACCTGTATTTTTGCCTTTTAATAGAGACAAGAATAAAAAAGTACATGTCAAAGGTTATTTTTGCAGTTTTAATTGTGCCAAGGCATTTGCCATTATTGACCGTGTGGATGCCTCTTTGTTGTTTGAAATGTATCGCACCATGAAGAATATCAAAGCAAAATATGGAGTGACTTTAAAACAAGCCAGTCCATGGCAAGCTTTAAAAGCCAATGGTGGCATACAAACCATTGAAGAATTTAGAAAAGACTTTGAACTCTTGGATAAAAATGTCAGCTATACCGAATACCCAGTTGTACATTCTATATGTCAACTCAAAGTCATCAACATTGAAAAGATTAAAACATCGAATGAGTCCTTTTCAATAGATGATTTACCCGAAGACACCAAAGAGACTGGCATTTCAAAGCCTAAAAAGGGTCGCAAACCCAAAGTCGTCTCTACTAAAAAGCCTAGTTCATTAGGTATTTTATCTTCTTATTTGAAATAATCTGAAAATTAAATCGATTTTAAAAATAAAAATAATATTTTGAAATTTGAATCTGAATTTGAAAATAAAAAATTTGAAAACCAATCTCAAAATCCAAAATCGATTTTAAAAATAAAAATAAAATTTTGAAATCTAAAAATGAAATCAAAATCAAAAATTATTTTCATTGGTTAAAACATGTCTAGTGGTAGTGTAGAAATAGATTCAGCCAAATTAAATGAGTCTGCAAAGAATATCTCTGCCAGAAAATTGTCGCCAGAACTAAAATCCAAAATTATTTCAGTGTTGAAGCATGCTGTATCTTCTTTTTCAGAAATATCTGAAGACAATATCAAACAAAAGATTAGAAATATAGGTTTTATTCCAATTGTCTTTATACTTGCAGAAAATGCAACCAGTATCCATTACATTTTACCAGATTATTTGCAATATGTAAAGGTTGAAATAGGTGATTATACTTTTATTGTAGGTGGAAAACCAAAAAGATTTCTCAATGCGTTTGATAGATTTTTTATCTGAGTAAATTTAAAGTTGGTTGTAATGTAGACTGATAAAAGTGTAGAATATTTCTTCTGCTACTTGGATTTCTGATGAGTTCCTTGACAGTATCCAAAGCCAAATCTTTTCCTGTATGCAAACAGGCAATATAATACATTATAAAGTAAAGAGAAGCTATATCGACATCTTTTGAATTGTGCAAATACCGGTTGTAAAACGTTTGAAATTCTGTTGTATGAAAAACATTTTCTAATAAACAATAAAATTCTTCAACAGAATCAATATAATTCTTTTTAATAGACAAACCAACTTTTCGTTTCATTGAGTTTTACTCTTTTTATTTATTAATAAATAAATTTAGTCTATTGAAATGTACAAATTCTATCTTAGACTCTTGTATAAACAAAAGTATGGAAAATCAAATTATATTTACTATGATTGGGAAGACGTTTCCAGAAGAAAAGTATCAACACATTTTATGAAAGAATATCAACGCAAACTTCATTGGGGTTTAATGTCTTGGTCTGGTTATTTACTACCAGAAGTGTTTTTAATAAAATTCAAAAATAATGTTGATTGGAATCGAGTGATAAATACCCAAATATTGTCTGAAGGTTTAATACGTCAATGTAGTGATAAAATTAACTGGAAAATGCTCATCAAACGTCAATTTTTATCTGACAAGCTTATGAGCGACTATAAACACAAACTAGATTGGACACTAGTCTCCAAGATACAAAAGCTATCTAAAGACTTTGTTAAAAAGAATGCTCGGTTGCTTGATTGGCATGAGATTTCTAAACGAAGGTTTCCGCTTTCGTTTTTTGAAAAGTTTTCAGAGTTTGTAAATTGGGAACTTGTATTTTATTATGCTGTTGACGATATTACGGATTTAGCTTTTATTGATAGACATGCAAAACATTTTCCTTGGGGTAAATTGAATTACGAGCAACCATTACCGCTAGAGTTTATTAAAAAACATTATTCAAAACTAGACTGGCATAAAATCACCCGGAATCAAAAACTGTCCAATGATTTTATTAAAGAATGGAAAGTGCTTCTTGATTGGAAAGAAATCTCAAAGAATTATAATTTATTACCAGAATTTATTAATGAGCACAAGGATGATTTGGATTGGTGGTTTGTATTAAAACATCAAAAATTATCAGAAGAGATACTTTTAAAATATTTAAAGTATTATGGATGGCCGTTGGTTTTAAAATATCAAAATCTATCTGAAGACTTTATTTTTAGACATTTAAAATATTTAGATTGGAAGTTGGTGTTGAAACATCAGAATTTGTCACAAGAAGCAATTAATAAGCGCGATAAACTTTTATTTCAGAATAGAGTTTTGAAAATTAAAAAATTGTTTGGGATTAAATAAATTAGCTTTTAAATATTTTATTCAAATCGATATTATTATCCTTGATTAGTTTCTCTGCCATGTCGGTAATGGCAGCATACTTTTCAGGATGTTCAGTCAGGTCTTTGAGTAGTTCATCAGGTTTTAAATCTGTTGCCAAAGATTTTAAATCTATTTGAGAAAACAATTTGGAAAACATTGGCATCATGCTTGAAAAATCTGGAACTGCCTGAGGTTGAGGCTGGGGTGTTGCAACTGTATCGATTGGTTTCAAAACTTGTTCAGATTGCGTCAAAAATTGATTCATCTTCTTTTTATCTTTTAGACTCAGTGCATACATTTTATGAATAATATTCCAAGACGCCAAATTAAACGTGTACCCTTCAATAGTCAAGTTTAAAATGTCAGTGTCTATAAATGGCATTTGGGTCTTCATTTCTTGAACAGAAGAAATCTTTTTAAACGGATGTGACTCCTGAAGGTCATCAATCAACTTGTTGAATAATTTGATTTTCTTTTGCGTAGACATTACGGTATGATAAAGATTATTTTATTTTTTATCCTATTTTAGACGGACTACGCTTTTGCTATAAATTCTTTGGTGTCTCTGAAATGCGCTTCGCTCTAAAGTGCTTCGCTAAAATGCACTTCGCTGTAATTTAATTTTTTTTTAATATACAAAAGATAATGGCAGTTACAGTTATAAAAGAAGATTTCTATATCCTTTGGTTCATCTTGTTTCTGATTGTTGTTTTATTCATCTACAACAATTATTCTGGTTTGGCAAACGTCAGTTCCAATCCAGCTATAGCTCAACAGGCTGCTACAACAGGTGGGGTACCAATAGATATTAATGCTCAAAATTATGTGGATTCCTTGGAAGATGTCGATATTGATGCTGATTTACTGGCAACAGGTAGAAGCTACAATATAAATACTAGAAGTGGCAACAAAAATCGAAATCAACAATTGAGACCAGACCCAGTTGTAACACAAATTGATACAGGATATTTCAACAATAGCACTATTATCCCAGATTATTCTCAACGTGATTTATTTACTGGTTGAATGAAAAATAAAAAGTTTATATTTTAAAAAAGTCCAACTTTTTATTTTTTTTTTCTATAATACTATATAATGTCTTTAAGCAATGTTTTGTCTACAAGAAGAGGTAAAAATGGAGAAGTTGATGCAGCTATCCAAGCTGGTGGATATGTCAGCTATGCGTTGCCATCTGGTACAACCACCACATCTTTGGCTACAAACACTCAAGGTTTAAATGCCAGTCATTTATTGTTGACAAATCCTGCTTCAGCTGTATCTACTGCTACTTTGACAAGTACTGGACTTCAAAGAGGTGCTGTCAAGAAAATTGGATTCGGTCCATCTGGTGTAAGTATTACTCTAGCTAGTGTTGCTGGTAATCAAATAGTCAATGGAACGACTATTGTCAATAGCATTCAATGTGTACTAGCTAACACTGGTGCAACAGTCTATTTGCAATACATTGGAAGTGGTACATGGAGACTTTTAGAAGTCAATGGAACTGTTACAATTGCCTAAGTAAGACTATTAGAAATTAATGGAACCTTTATTTGCCAAAGTCTTTAATAAATAAAATCAACACAAATTCACTTTGTTTTTTTTTGCTGTTTCAATCACTTTAATCAGTCAGTTGAAAAAGATTCAACACAGAAAATTGATTCACCAATTTGTTTGTCTTGTACTGAATGTAATTACTCTTTTATCCATATTAAAGGTGTATCTCTTGAAATTCAAATTTTTCAATTTTATTAAACTTTTAAAATAAACAAGGGTATGCTTTTATATAAATGTTGTATCGATGTTGGTCTTAAAAATCTAGCCATGTGTATTACAACAAGTGAAGCAAGTGCAACACATGCCTCTAAAAAACGTGGAAAAAACAAGAAAATGAATGAATGCACTGAAAAAGGCGACATACTACATTGGGTGGTTGATAATTTGTTATCAGCAGACCCCGAAAAATGTCATGGACTGTTGAAATCTGGTTCACCCTGTACTAGAAATGCAACCTATTCCTTGAGCGATTCTTTTTATTGTAAAACACATGTTCCAATAGAAGGAAAACCAAAAAAGATGAAGCAAACCAGGGTCAAAGATTTTAATTTGCAAGAAATAGCCTTGTTTATTATAGAGTATTGTAATCGTTTATTTGAAACTGAAACCTTTCAAATGCTAAAGGCGCAGGCCAACGTCCAGATTTTAATCGAGTTGCAACCCAACTGTGCACGAAAGATGATGTTTGTCTCCAATGTTTTATTTACAAAATTTACAGAATTCTTTGATGGTAAAAGCATTCGATTCGTTCGAGCTTCTCAAAAATTAAATGTCTTGTATACCGGACCAGAATTGATTAGTACCTTTAAAGGGTATAAACTAAGAAAATGGCAAAGTATTCAATATACAAAATGGTTTTTAAATCAATTCAAAGAGACTGAGAAATGGTTGGCATATTTAGAAACGGTAAAAAAACAAGATGACTTGTGTGATACATTTTTAATGTGTTTGAATAAATAATCATTTAGCTACTTTTCCTCACCACTGTATTATATAAATGACCTGACATGCCAATAGCTGTAGACACATCTCTTTTTAATAATCTTTTTCCATTTCTATGCTTCATCAAATCAAAGCTGATATGATAAAGATTTTCCGTTGGTCTCACTTTAAGATTCTTGCAGTATTTTTCAAAGGACACCAAAGACATTATATATTATCAAATTTAAAAAATTTATTTTTCAATCTCAAAAATAATTTTGGACATGAAAATGTTTTATGAAAATGGGTTTGCTGAGAAACAGGTTGATATATATTTTATTTTTCCATTCAAACGCCAAAAATATTTTTTTTATATACTTTGGATAATGAGAGCTTATTGTTTACCAAAGAAAAAGACTTTTGCCATTTCTATCAGCCCACGTATTAGACATGCAGTAGGCGCCCATGGTGATATGGTGTATGCTACAGGATACTCTAAATCGTGTATCAATGGCACTGGACGTAAAGTAAGAATGTCTCGAATCTTGTCCAACAAGAAACGTACACGAAGTGCATCGGCTTGTCCAGCTGGTACCAAACGAAGTCCAGTCACTTCAAAGTGTCAGAAAACGGCACGAATTGCTTCATATGACAAGAAATATTTGAGCTTATCACCAGCTCAACTTGTCAGGCTCATTAATGCACACAAGAAAAAGAGCACTGCATCTTCTTCAAGAGTTTCAAAGTCGTCTCCAAAAAAGACCACAAAAAAGCGTAAATCTACCAAAAAGGCTTCTCCAATTCCATATTAAATTCAACTTATTAAACTTTCTCATTGTGAAACTAAATTTAATTTTAAATACAAGTAATTAATGCAGCTCTTGATACTATCATTGCTACTAGTTGGTCTTGTGACATTTGGTTATGCATTTCTAGCAATCATTTTAATATTTTTAGCCTTGCTTTTAATTGTGTTGACGACAACGCCTCCAGAAAACATGACGAATACCTCTACAGATTATTCTATTCCAGTTGAACCTACAGCCAATGACCCCTTTATGAATAATGAAAATGATGTATTAAAAGTCTTACCAAAATTTGACAAGACAACATTAGACAAGATTTACAAGTATGAAAATCATGGTGCTTTTAGAGATGCTGGAGAAATATATTCATTGGCAAATGATAGAACCTTTATTACTTATCCAGAAGATGACCAACAAGCTTTCATGGACTTTTTAACATTTGGCGCCTCCAACCCTAGAGGATTACGATATGAAGACCTTCGAACAAAGAGAAGATAAAAATAAGAAATAAAATTGTGTATTGAAAATGAATGTTGGTTTTACAGCTGAAAAAGCAGACATCTTTCCATTATTGACAAAATATGGTATTACCAAAAGAGAATTTTTTACCGCGTGCTTGAAAAACGCTGGATTTTGCGGCAATTCTATTTTTGGACACAATCCGTCACTAGAATTAGAGCAACAATTGGACCAACTTGAAAACATGGATTATATTGATTATTTTAATGGACACGGTTTCAAAATGCAAAACAATAAAGGACAACTGATTGTAAATTTTAGACGTTGGCAAGATAGAAATGGCACTAGTTTATATGACATTTTAAATGAATTGATTAAAAGTAAAAGTAGTCTTTAAAAAATCTTTTCATAGACATCAAAAATAGATAATTCTTCAAAATTTTGATGGACACTAAATTGCCGTGTAAACTCTTCAAAATGTAACTTGTAAAACTCTTTGAGAAATTCAAACGTTTCAAATGCCTCGCTTTCTAATTTACAAGACAGATTAACCCTGTTGCCATGAATTTGACCCTTTATTTGAAATGGTAAATATTCAAATCTGATACCCGAATAATTGTTTGGATTGTACTTGACATCAATTTTATCAGAGTATCTTAATAAACAATTGTAAAAGGAAACCTTGTCAATTGGTTTATCTTTCAAAGCTGGTTGTCCAATAGTCTCTTTGATGTTTAATAAATCGGTTTCAAATTTTATTTTCTGCTTGTCAAATGTACCAGATGGATAACTTAGATAAATCGTTTCCAGATTGTCATGTTTTTCATAATAATACCCATAAATGTTTTCTCGTAACAATGCAAAAGGAAGCATTTCTTTTGTGCTTTTAAAATACAATTTATCATCCTCTATATAAAACTTGTCAAACCTTGGTAAATTACGCCTATAACCATCTATAAACTGTAAATGACACATGCCAATAAAATTCAAATGATTATTAAAGATGCAACGACTTTTTAAATGGGTGTCTGCATAAAATAAATTCTTTTCCTTGTCAAAGACGACTTGTTTACAGTCATCAACTGGGTCACACAATTCTATTTGCATAGCCTTGTCTTGTTTTCGAATAGTTTTGTAAGTTTTAACACATAAAAAGACACGCGCTTTGTGGATATAATTGTCCTTGTCTTTTCCAATAATAAAAGTAGAATTGTTTTCATTGGTGTAAAACAAGATACCATTTTTGTTTTCATAGGGTCTAACTAAAACAGGTTCTTTTGGTATACATTTTTCTAATAAATTTAGTATAAAATATAGTTTTTCAAAGGCTGTTTCAATGTTTTGAAATCCCGATGCATGGATTCTGCCATTTTTAAAGAATTTAAACGACATTTTACACACTAAAATCACTTGTAGAGAATTATTAAATGCATTTTTTTCTGAATTGTGTTTTAAATATTTCTTGTTTTTAATCTTTTTTTCATTTTTCAATTTCAAAATCACTATTTCAGATTCTGATGCAAGGGATAAAGTATCATAAGCAATGTCAATCGGAAAAGGTGCATTCAAATGAAAATTGCCGACAATGTTGTTTATCTTCATTTGCTTTTGAGGGAATTAATCTGCTTTTAAACACCAGGCAAGGATTTTTATTAGGATTGATTGGTACTGTTTAAATGAATAAACCAATCGAATAAAAATGTATCAACTATTTTTGAGGCTACATTTTCGTTTTAATATTTTTAGATTAATTTCAAATTATAAAAAGTACAAGTTTAAATACAGATACAATTTTGTCAATCTTGTTACCAATTTTGATTGGTATTGGATATCAAGATGCCTTAATATTTCTGAAGAGTTTATTATAGAATTTCAAAACAAGGTTGATTGGCACTATATATTATGTTCTCATAATCCTCGTTTGACTCGAGATTTCTATATAAAAAATATGGACAAAACTAACCAATCGATTATAATATCTGAACCTTATTTGTCAGAAGACGCTATAAGAAAACTTGAAGATATTATTGATTGGAATGCAATCAATATATACCACAACCTATCCGAAGAGTTTATTAGAGAATTTCAAGATAAATTAAACTGGTTTCATGTACTATCACACAAAAAATCTGATGAATTTATTAGAGAATTCCAAGACAAGGTTGGTTGGCTTGAAATTTCTAGACGCAGAGAAATGTCTGAAGATTTTATTAGAGAATTCCAAGACAAGGTTGTTTGGAGATGTATTGCAGGTGGGTTAAAACACAAATATAATAGAGAGTTTAAATACCAAAATTTATCAGAAGAGTTTAAATTGGAATTTAAAGATAGATTAGTTTTCAATGAAATTTATTAATACTACATTTACTATATAATTTCAAATTATAATACAAATTAGAATTCCAAGATAGACTTATTTTAAATCAAATGAATAAAATAAAATGAATTGAATGTACCAGGGTACCCTATTTCTAAGATTACATTTTTTGTGTGACCTCAAAATTTGTATACGATATTTTAAAAGATACAAATACAATTTTAAAAATACAAAATTATGGATGTTTATTTCATTGTATAAACCTCTTTCTGAAAATTTTATAAGAGAATTTCAAGATAAATTAGATTGAAAGTATATTTCGATTTTTCAACAACTTTCTGAAAATTTTAAATTAGAATTCCAAGATAGACTTGTTTTAAATCAAATGAATAAAATAAAATGAATTGAATGTACCAGGGTACCCTATTTCTAAGATTACATTTTGGAAGTGACCTCAACTATTTTTTAAGATATTTTAAAAGATACTCTGGTGAATTCAATTCAACAATTGTTTTAATAATTCAGTAAATTTTAAATATTGAATTTGTCCTTTTGTATTGTAAAATTCCAACAGTTGCTTTTTAATGTTGCATTGTGGTTCAAATAGTCCAAACTTTTCATGCGCTTCTTGTTCCTGATAACCAATACAGACGATATACAAGGGTTTTTTGTAAATGTCAAAACATTCCATATATTTCCATGGGGTGCCCAGTATTTTTTCACCAGCTGTGCCATTTGTAAAATAAGTTCTGGTTTTACATTCATACAATGCATCATCCGTTTCCCAGTCTGGACACAGCCTTGTCCCATTCATTGACTTTTGAGGATTATTGGCACGACGAGGATTTTTATTTAAAACTTTTAAAACATCATAAACCATTTTTTCACCAATTTTAGTCGTCCATTGAGATGTCGGTTTATCAACACCCGTTTGGAGTTGTTGTAGACCCCATTCTCGTTCTTTGTTTTTGTCTAAATTTTTAACAAAGTCTGAATCGGAAAAACACCAATCAACACCGTTATTCAACAAAATACCATTATACTGTTTACGTAGCAAGGCTTGCTTGATACAGCAGTTCATACCATTCCTTGTATTTATTTTTTTAATTACAGTTTGTTATATGGAAAAGGAATTATCCAGTCTTGTCAAGGAAGCAAGCAGCCCAGAACCTGCATCCCCAAACTTTTTGAAAAGAGCCTTGCCTTTTTTATTGGCTGCTCGAATACTCGACGGTGGTGCTGTAAACAATCACATAGCACTTTACAAACCTTTGCAGATTGGTGGTAGAGTTGCAACGCCATTAAAAATAAGTGGTCGTCAACCACTGCAAATCGCTGGTCGAGTACCAAAGACATTGCAGATTGACGGTCGAGTTCCCCAGGCAAAGTTGGAGCAGATTGTAGAGCACTTTTACCATGCACCAAATGAGCTAAAAGTACTCGAAAAGTTGGTATCAAAACCAAAAAGTCTCGGAATAGTGTTGAAGCCTACTCATAAACCAGGTGAACGTGTGTCTCTAAGACATGATTTTTATAATCATGGTTTAGCCCAAAAGACACACTTTGGTCCCCGACGTGTCAAATCTAAAACGACTTTACCTCCAAGAATTGCAACTGGAAAAGTCTCAAAAATTCATAGACCTATAACAGCAGCAGAAATCAGAGCCCTCAACACTGATTTGATTCTAGTGAAACAACCAACCTCTTTAATGTCTCAAATGAAAAGAAAACCAATCAGTCACATTAATCTAAAAAGAGATTTTCATTCTGTAAAACGAAAAAAGCGGTATACCATTCAAGACTTGAACAAGGTCAATGTCGTCTCAAAAGGATTGGGCTTGACTTTAAAAGAACAACAGGCCATGCGGCAAGATTTGTCTGTCGTGTCCTCTAAACAAGACATTATTGTGTATAAACGACTAAAGGTGATTGAATTATTATCAAAGGGTTACCCAGGGTTGAATAGAAAACATGCGAAAAATACATTGAGACATCGTACACCAAAAAGATTTACAGCTGTTGTTTCAAACATTTTAGAAAAGGCTATTGAAAATTTTATTGAATTATTACGTTTTAAAAATTCACCAAAAGCTATTCAATTGTTAAACTCGCCAACTAAACTAAAAAAACTATTGGAAATCGACTCTAAATTGCCTCAAAAAGAGTATTTGAAAAAGGCAGACACTGCTTTGAGTAATCTAGCCAAGATGGCCCGCGATTTGAAATTAGAAGACCATCCAAAAACACAAGCAGTCTCTTTGATTAGTTTAATCTCGTTTACTTATTTATCAAAATATCTCATCAAATATCTCAAACCAATTTAATAAAAAAACAATTATTATTTTAATACTAATTATTACTATTCAAATGGATTTGTATTCAAAAGTTCAAATTGTGGCCAGGCAAAGTACACCAGCTAATTTGATTCAAAATTTAAATTACAACTTTCCAAATTATACATTTACTATTCATACGATAGCACCAGACATTACCTCTGTCAAAGCAACAGGTAGACAAGGTAATTTTGTATTTGATGTAGACAATTCAGATAATTTGGAGACTGTCCTGCCATTTCCATACAATTCTGACCCTGAATCAGCTTTGAGACCGATTGACATGTTGAATGGTGGCTATTCTGGTACATTGCTAAGTAATTTAGAAGTGTTTCAAATCAGTCAAAATCCAAATAAAAAGTTTTATTAATTTTTTTGGTTTTATTAATTTCAGTAATCAGAAAGTTCAGAACAACTTTGAAAGTCTATTGTTTCTTCCATTTTAAAAGCACAGTTTTCAGCCTTTATAATAATCTTGTTTGATTTGTTGAACCCAAGTATTTTGATATCCATACTTATTTGACAATCTGGTACAAATATTTGTGACATGTCTGCAATATCCACCTTTTGCTCCAATTTGGCATCATAAAACCGAATATCATCAGGCACTATAAAGCTAAACTCTTCATTGGTATCGTCAGGATTTCCAGACAAGCTACAACAATGTGTAATTAATCTTTTAACGGTTTGATTAAACCCTTTGGAAGCATTCAATGTCATGCATTTGTTGCCAAAAGAATCAACAAACAGTCTGTTGGTTGTATACCATGGTGTCAATATACTAAAAGACTTGTCTTTGTACAGCAAATGCCTTGTTTTATTAGAATATCTGATTAAATTATAATCTACTTTGAAAACAGACTCGGACATGTAAAAATATTTTTTTTATATATTTAAGGTAATAGAACAACATGGCAGATTTACAAAAAGCAACTCTCTTAGTCGCCGCATTTCACATCTTAGTAAACGTTTTGCTCATTGCAGGAGGTTTTAATTGGTTGTATGTTGCCATTACAGGAAAAGATTTTATTTTGACCAACACAAGTCAAAAAACAGCTCAAATAATTGAAGGAACAGTAGGTGCAGCTGCCATCATCAAGCTTGGTTACTTGGCAATCTGGTGCTTCAAAATGAAAGATTTAAAGTAAATTTATTTTGTTCATTGTAAACTTTTTTCTTAATACAGTCAATGATTTTATTGCAACAAACAAAATGAATAAAGAAACTGTAGATGTTCATCATTAAAATTGTAAAGAATTTTGTAATTGTTGAAATCCCCCAATATAATTTCCATCGTAAAAAATCATTGGGTAGGTTTTACAATGAAACGTTCGTTTCAAAAAGTCTACAAAGGTTGGATTGCTATCTATTTCCAGATACTCGTATTTTAGTCTTTGACTATTCAACAAATTTAAAGCACTGATGCAATAAGCACAGCCGTGCTTACCATAAACATAATACATGTATGTTGATACATTTTTATTCATTTAAATATGTTTAAAAGCTCAGAACAAATACTTTTGAATCGTTTTCCATTTCTTGCAGCCTTCCAAACGTTGTACAAGTGGTTCCGATAATTTATATCGCTTTAAAATTAATCTCCAATTCAATAAATCTTTGTTTTTATACAAATATTCTTCAGCTAAACAGCGCTGGTGTTTAGATAGTTTAAACCAGTCAATCTTATCGTGATGTTTTTCCAACAAGTCTACAGATAAATTTGGACTTTTCCATAATACAGTAGCCCAGTCTAGTTTATCCGAAAACTCGTCTATAAAATCTTCAGACAAGTTTTTCTGACAGGAAACAATGCCAAAAACAACATGGTCTCGGTGCTCTCTGATAAATTCAACATTGAAATTTGAATAGTTTAAGCAACGCCAATCAACGTAGGCTTTGTATTCTTTTATAAACGCTTCAGATAATTTCTGGTATTCTGAAATCCAATACCAATCTACAAAGTCTTTGTGTTCTTTTATAAAATCTTCAGACAATTTTTGATTTTTCGCAATATAATACCAATCAACGTAGTCTTTGTATTCTCTTATAAACGCTTCAGATAATTTCGGATATTTTGAAATAAAATGCCAACTTAAAAGTCCTTTATGTTGTATAATAAAATCTTCAGATAATTTCTGATATTCTGAAATTCGATTCCAGTCAACCAAATGAGAGTGTTTCTCTATAAAATCTTCAGACAGTTTTTGATTTTTTGAAATGTATTCCCAGTTTACCAAGTAAGAATGTTCCTCTATAAACGCTTCAGATAATTTCTGACATTTGGAAATGTATTTCCAGTCAACAAAACTCTTAAATTCTCTAATAAAATTTTCAGACAGCTTTTGTTCCGTAGAAATCCACGTCCAATCAAGAGAGTCACGATATTGTCTCATAAAGTCTTCAGACAATTTAAAATGAATTGAAATGTCTCTCCAAGTTTTATCTTTAGGTATTTGGCTCAAATGTGTGATGGTAATGCTCATAATAAAATACAACTTTATTTATTACATTTTACTATTTTAATAAAACAAATTTTAATCAAACGTAATAGGACAATACAAGTTTTTAAACACTAGAAATTCTTTAGAGACTTTGAGGGATGGATTATCAAAAAAGTGACTCCAATAGATTTGGTGTCTGTGTTTATCTATAAACTGCGTAGACCAATTGTATATATGTTGATTCTGACACAATAAAGGCCAATCTAATAAATAATAATACTTGTCAATAAATGTCATGCTCAAATCCTGTACTTCACATATAATACTAATATTCAAAAAATCAATATACTTTTCAATAAACCATTCACTTAGATTTTGAAAATTTGAAATCAAATTCCAATCCAATTCAGTCATGTCTGGCGGCAACAAGGTTTCCAATAAACTAGACTCTAGAATAGCATACTGAAGAATGGTTCTAAACTCAAACTGTTTAAAATATTTTACAATGTGTCTTGTCTGAATTGATTCACCATGAAACATGATTAAACTGAGCCATTCAATGTAATCAGAACAAGCATCAATCTGACTGTCGTCGAGGATATCCAATACATTTTGATTTTGACACAAGTCTGTCCAATATAATACATTTCTAAAACTGACTAGACTTTGAGCACACAGCGTTTCTCTATTAGAGACTTCATACCAGTTTAATTTATCTTGAAACATGTTTAATTTTTCAAAAGTGAGGTCTTGGTATCTGGATATTAAATCCCAATCTAGATAGTCCTTGAGAATAATTAGCAAAATGAGATTCAAATCTTGATAAATTTGAAAAGTGGTCCATTCGGGTTTAATAGCTTCAATGTTTTCCAATATAAATCCATCTGGCAAGGTTTGAATCATCAATAGCCTTTTCCAATGTATCAAAGGTTTGTAATCATGTAAATCCTTTTCATGCAGCATGAAATGATGAATACATTCACCCCAATTCAAAACCATGTAAAAATCCTGAAAGAAATAACAGGTTGTATCTAAAATATGATTGGTTGTATACTCTGACAAATAAGTTTTAATCTCTTTGTGAAAGTTGGCGTCATTTTTAAATTCATATTTCAAATCAAAAACACCATAGTATGCCAGGGTTTTTGGAAATAGACGATACAGTTTAAAGAATTGTTTGGCATCAAAGGTTTCGCCTGGATACAGTGTCTTTTTCAAGATTTCCCATTGAATCTCTGACGGTAAAAACATTCAAATCACTCGATATTTATTTTTTAAATACTTTTTAATAATCCAATTCTTTCCGCTGCCTAAAATTAATTTATTTTTAAATACTTTTCAACATTAGTGACAATCTAATGCCTAATTTACCACATAAACCAATCAAAGTGACAATCTAATGCTTAATACACCACATAAACCAATCAAATTAATTTATTTTTAATTTTTATTTAAAAATTAAAAAGTACAGAGTAAAGAGTATATGCCAAAAGTCTGTTTGTTGGACAATAATAATACTGCAAGTACACTGTATGCCCCATTGTATTATCCTATAGTGCCAACGTTTGGTAATCAAACAAATGTTGCTTCTGTCAACACGCTTCAGGCTAGACAAAATAATCTAGGAAGTACAATCACAACGCTCCAAGTGGTCCCAAGCCAGTTTTTACAGACAATTTCTTTTGATATCATCTTTTCTAGTCCTCTTATTAATTCTTTTTTCAACATCAACGGCTACGTTCAAGAAACCAAATTATGTCTCCATGATGTCGTTTGTTATCAAATCAGTCCAACGTCGGTTCATGTGTCTTTTACAGCCAGAGATAGTTCCAATCCAACATGTATTCTAGTGTTGCAAAATTAAAAAGTATTTTAAAAGCAATCCTAAAGTATTTTAACGGTACTATACCGCTAACAATAAAAAGAGTATTCAACTGTAACAATATAAAGAATATTTTAACGGTATAGTACCGCTAACAATATAAAGATTATCACTATTATTGCTAAAAATAATGCTATTCCTTTGGCACTATATTGAAACCAAACTTGTTGAGACGTATAATGTCCGGTGGTACTGCCAGAATATCCAAAATAGATACACACCAACATTGTGAAAATCAAAGCTATGAAAAATAAAGCTATTAAAACCGAAGTCAAACTCATTACTCTGTATTCAATAAAAAAAATTGAAATATCACCCAAACTTTTACAAGAAAATTTAGAATTTAAAAATATAAACTAAGATAGAATTATCCAATGTATCAGCTATTTTTAAGATTACACTTTTTAAGCGACATGAAACGTTTTACAAAATATTTAAAGAGATATAAATACTATTACTTAGATAATGAAATTGATTGGAACGCGATTTCAAAACTTCAAGGACTATCAGAAGATTTTATAAGAGAATTTAAAGACTGTGTAAATTGGTATTGGATTTCACAACATCAGTCATTATCTACAGATTTTATAAGAGAATTTAAAAACTGTGTAAATTGGAGAAATATTTCATATCATCAGACATTATCAGAAGATTTTATAAGGGAATTTAAAGACTTTGTAGATTGGGAAGAAATTTCATATCATCAGACATTATCAGAAGATTTTATAAGGGAATTTAAAGACATTATTGATTGTCATTGGATTTCACGACATCAGAGATTATCAGAAGATTTTATAAGAGAATTTAAAGACTTTGTAGATTGGTATTGGATTTCATATTATCAAACATTGTCAGAAAATTTTATAAGAGAATTTAAAGACTTTGTACATTGGGGAAAAATTTCATATTATCAAACATTGTCAGAAAATTTTATTAGGGAATTTAAAGACAGTGTCAACTGGGTCTATATTTCACAACATCAGTCATTATCTACAGATTTTATAAGAGAATTTAAAAACTGTGTAAATTGGAGAAATATTTCATATCATCAGACATTATCAGAAGATTTTATAAGAGAATTTAAAGACTTTGTAGATTGGTATTGGATTTCATATAGTCAAACATTGTCGGAAGATTTTATTAGGGAATTTAAAGACAGTGTAGATTGGAGAGATATTTCACGACATCAGTCATTGTCTAAAGATTTTATAAGAGAATTTAAAGACAGTTTAGATTGGAGAGATATTTCACGACATCAGTCATTGTCGGAAGATTTTATAAGAGAATTTAAAGACTTTTAAAGTGACATATTTATTATTAAAAGTTAGTAAAATTGTATGGTCCATAAATCCGACGTTAGCTTTGTGTTTAAAATATAATCATAGGGAATATAAAACCATCCTTTTTGTCCAACATCAGACCCCCAACTATTCATCATCAAAAACTGTCTGGTGGCATCATTGTATCCATAAATGCCAACACAGTGTCCACCCAATAATGCTTCTGTGCTCGTCTTTGGCATTGGAATCACACCAGTTTTAATACTTGATGGACTTTCAAAGGAAGAATAGACTTGAATGCCTAAAATGATTGGATACCCTGCTGAAATACAAGTCTTTATAGCACTTTCAGATTGATTGACGGATAAATATTTGAAATGTGATACATATTTTTTAGCATCCTGTTGAATAGCAGCACTGGGTTTTTGGGCAAATTTGGTAATGTCATAGGGCAAATCCAATTCTGTTGGTGCCCCATACTGTGCAATAGCTTTTAACCCACTTCGAATAGTGATGCCTGTGTCTTGCGTTGGGTCACTACCATCCAAAACACGACCAAAGTAGTAAATGTATAATCTACTAGGTTGAAATACTTTTTGATGCTCATTTTCCAAACAAAATCTCAAAGCATTGCTCAATTCATTGCCAGCACAGCTTCCTAGGTTCCCTTGGTTTAAAATGGGTGGTGTTTGTTTGGAAAGTCTGAGGTCTACAGCACGAGTTGGTACTGTAGCAGTTTTTAAAAAATCAGATAATTTAAAATCTCGTTCATCCTTGGGGTCTTTTCGATGGTTGTAAATATTCATTGAGCTGTTTGAATTTTAATTGTTTACTTCTGTATATACAGTTGTAGATACGCAGCTGTTAGCGCTACGCTGTAAATAATTAAAATTGAAATGAAAATTAATGAAGTATTGTGGCATTTGTCATGCAGAACTAGAATTTAAAGATGCAGAAATTTGTAGCTGTAAAGGATTTCAACAGTACCCAGAAGATGCAGAGTCTGAAATAGAAAGATGGTTGACGACTGTATTGGAACCTCTAAATTATCATTGGTTGACACAGACTGTCTACTGTAGACAATGTTTTCAAGACTATCGACGGTATAAATATGATGAATGCGCTGATTGCTGCTGAAAATAAAAAAAAATATTTCAAAACTATTTTCATGAAAACCATTTTTGTTTTAATTTATTTTATTTTGATTTCTGAAAATGATTTCTGAAAATTAATTTTTATTTATATAGAAAAAGGTATATGAATTGGGTTTTTGTATTTAAAGTCTTGTTTGGAATCGTTTTGTTGATAGTGTTGGGGTATTTAATCTGGCTTGTTGTTGCATCAAAAAATGCAGTTATTTCTAATCCAACCTCAAACCAAACAAAATCTACACCAAATCAGATTAAACCAAGTTTATCACCATTGATAAATTTTACAACTGGGTCAATGTTGAATTCAAATGAATATATTCCATTAGGAAAGTACTTCCTTGTTTATGACCATGGTATCAATATTTATAATAGCTCAGAGTTTAAATCAAATCAAAACATTTATTTGGCCTTTAAAGTCGGTACGCCTGGCATCAAGCTAGTTTTGGAAACAAATAATAATCTAGCTAGTTATAATGCCAATGGTGAAGCTGTATGGAGTACACAAACTGCAAATATTGGTACTTTGCCAACCATGACGAATCCCTCGAAATTACAGATTACAGACCAAGGTTCTTTACAAATTGTAGATTCAGCAGGATTTATTGTATGGGATGCCAAAACGGCTATAACTCCTCCTAATAGTAGTTATTTTCAACAATTTATTAATCAAAAGTGATGAGGATTTATTATTTCAATCAGTAAAAAAGTAAAATGATAATTCTATAAACGCTTCAACAATCTCATTAAATATACTTTGAAGATTGTTGTCATTAAAATACTGAATAGAGGATTCTATAACAAACTGATTTGGTACTTTAAAATGACAAGCACGCTTAAAACTTTTATACAGTTGCTCAAAGACGATTTCTTGTTTTGTTTTGGTTTTTGTAAAGTTGTAATCATGTTTTCTTGGTTTGTATAATTCTGGTAAAATACTATCCCACAAGGCATGTAAACTTGTATTCTTGCTATTGACTAGTCCATAAATATCATTACCTCCCTTGAAATAGTCTATAGTATGAAAAGGTTGAACCATGTCTTGCAAGAAATGAAGAATAAAATCAAACCCATGAGAATTGTTGACACCATTGAATAATCCTTTTAATAAACCAGTGTCAAGTTTGGTAAACAAGTAATTGTCAACAATGGTTTGATTCTCTAGACAAAACTCGATAGGAATATCCAAATAATGCCATGTTCTAGTATAGCCATATTCTTTTGTATACTTTACAGTATCTGGAAAGACACTTGCTGTTTCTAGTTGGTGTCTTGTCTTGTTTGTATACTGTGACTCAAACAAGACAGAACCTAGATACCGATGAAAATATTGATAAAACATTATAAATTGCATTTACTATCTGGTATTTTACTTTTTTAGATTGAATAAATGGGTCCATGTCTTGAAACTTTCCAATCAAATGTTGAAAACCCTTTTACCAAACACAAAAATAATGTCCTGAATACTTTTTTAGTTTAATTTGACAGTCAGTTTATCAGCCGACTCTGATACCTTGGGTTCAAATAATCCTTTTAAATGAACTTCTTTCGAGGAATCAAAGGTTTTAAAATCTTCAAAGGGTGCTTCAGCTTGCGGTTCATAATCGCCTTCAGCCGTCTCTTCTATTTTGGTTTCTTGTAAACCTTCAGCGTCTTCATTGAATGGCACTATTGGAGCTTTGTTTTCAGGTTTATCATCAATTTCCTCTTTGATTTTGTCATCAGTTGTTTCTTCAGTTGTTTCTTCAGCCTCTTTAGTTTCCTCGGTTTCTTCAGTGTCTTCAATTTCTTTTTCCTCGTCTTCAATTTCCTCAGTGTCTTCAGTTTCTTCGACTTCCTTTTTCGGATAGCAGCTAGCTTCGACATCAAATAAATTTTCTTGCATAATATTACTCTTTATCGTATATCGAATACCCTGTCTAATAATGTCTTGCAATTTTGAAATATTTTTATATTTTTCTATATTGTCTCCAATTCTATTATCCGCAATATATGGTATCAAACTAATTTGTTCAGCAGATTTTAATAGACACTGGTGAAAAAACGTTTCATTGTCTGGAATTTTTGTACAATATTCTTGATTCACTAGAAATTTGACATTATATCGAAAGACTATTTCCACCAGCTTATCAATGTATTCAGTAGAATGTTTAAGAGTCACTTTTTTAAATGCGTCATGAATTTGAACACGATTCCAAACTAGTATTTCCTCCAATTTATCTTGAAACGCCTCATAGGCACTCTTTTGTTGTTTGTATCCGGCGTTTTTACATTGTTCCCACAAGTCGATAATTTCATTATAGAGCGGTTTCTCAAATATACTCACTAGTTGATTGGTATACTCTTGCATTTTGATATAATCTATATTGTCCATTTAATGGTAGTCTTTTAAAAAAAATCGGGGATTAAAAACAAATTAAATTGACATTAAAATTAACTTGTTGATTTGTTTTGTCTGAGTTTAAGAATTTTGTCCGAGTTTAAGAAATATAAAGGTGCCAAAAAGTGTTAAAATATATGAGATGCCTGTCAATTTTGTAATTGCAAATGGAATATTAAAAAATAAAAACACGAGGACAAGTAAATATACTCCTAGACCACATCGGCAGTGCTGTTTCCTTTCAAACAAATATGTTTCAATAAGTGCATAAACCAAGTATACATCAAAGACTAGCATTGAGAGGTCAAGTGTATTCATTGTAAAAACAACAATGAAAATAGTTATTAAATGTCTGACACGTTTCTCTATTCAAAACAGATTTAACTCTATCAAATTGATAAATAAAATATTATTATAAAATGTATCTAACTTTTCATCGTTTGCATTGGAAAACACGATATTACAAATTTAAAAATAAAATATTACAACGAAAAAAGTGTGATTTAATCAAATTTTTAAACCATTTTAATAACAGTAGTTATATAAACACATTTGGGACTGGAATGAATAACAATGTTTATAGAATTATGCCCAGATATTTTGGAGGCTTAAGTTATTCAAATTGATAAATAAAATATTGTATTATGAAATGTATCTAACCTTTCATAGATTGCATTGGAAAACACGATATTCCAAATTCAAAAATAGAAAATATTTCAATCAACTAAAATTTAAACCATTGTATACCCCTTTATCTTACTGGTCTCCTTTAAATTACTATCCTCGGGTGATTCCAACGGATTTTGAACCTGCCTATTTAAAAGAAACCCCTATTTAAAAAAATTAAAGCCGCCTAAAAAATCAAAGACTAAAGGACGAAAATAAAGAATTATTTTTAATACGTTTCATTAGATTACATAGATTACATGCAGTATTTGTTAACATATCAACTTGTTATTCGACAAAATTTTGTACCTTTTTTGTACGGTAAACTGTCTAGTAATGCATTTCAAAACAGAATTAATTTTGAAATGCAAAAATAAATATTTTTTTTAATACTATTAAATAATGTCTCAAGATGGAAAGATTTTAAGCACCGCCGTGTCTATTGCATTTATTTTCATTGGGTATCTAGCGCTAAGAACTGGTGCAACCTCCAAAGGATTGCCGCAGGTTGGTGCCTATGTCATTGGTGTCGTTTTATTGTCATGGGGACTGGGTATGATTTTTGCACCTGAAGGCATGGCTAATATTACCGGACCATTACTAACAGATGCTTATCCTGCAACAACCACACCAATCGCACAACCAGGTTGGACGGAAAGCACAGTCAATAATCAGATAATGCAACAGGATAATACTGGCGTTGCTGGTTTTGATTTGAATGACCAGTTTAGTGGCTACTCTACGCAAAACATGGATTACACGTTTGGACTTGTACCAGTTCCGACGATTTGAATAAAATTGTTATTTATTACTTATTACTTGTTATTTATTACTTATTACTTGTTATTTATTACTTGTTACTTGTTACTTATTACTTATTATTTATTACTTGTTATATTTATTACTTTTACTTGTTAAATTTACTAAAGTACCAATGCCAATTAATTTTGTTCATTGGTGCCACTTCTACAATTTCTAAAATGGTATTATGTTTTTTGTCGAGGTAAAATGTATAATCTGTACTTGAATATCCAAAAGGAGTCTTGTAAAACTTTGATGAATTTGCAGACGCAATGTATTTCTTTCCAAAATCCATACACTCTGCTCTAGCCTTTTTCAAATCATTAAACACACCCAAAACAGATACTAAGTCGTGATAAAATATGATTGCATATAGTTTTTTCATTACTGTAACCAACTAAAAAAATATTTTACAGTAAAAGAAATAAACTATGATTTAATATGGACGATTTACAGCATATCAAGTCTGTTGTAGCAAAATTGTATTCCAGATACAAAACTTGTCAAGTAGTCTATCATACCATTTCTATACTATTAAATATTTTCACCATTATCGTTTGTCCTATTATTATACTATTAGAATATTTCCAAACGGCTCATATTATTATTGCTTCAAGTGTTGTTGGATTTATAAACAATATGATTTTTAATCTGTCTGGATTATCTCAAACATTTGACAAGAAAGCCAATCAGTGTCTAAAACTTGAAAAGATTATTCTAAACAACAAGAAACCCACACCAAGATTTATAGCTATTTGTAATTTAGAACTCAAAACAATTAGAGAACCCTGTATAAAATGGAAAAGGCGTCCTAAAAAACCTACGAGTATTCGAAATACAAGTAATACACCTGAAGAAGTATACCAAATAGAAAGATATTGCTTATTTGAAACCGAAAACAATATTTAAGTAAAAATTTTTTAAATCAAATTAAACTTTAGCGCATCTGAAATGGTTGAAACAGCATTGGGGTCTGTATTGGCAGCCACACTAAATAACTGAGAAGGACAATTGACAAAGGTATTATCATTTTGTAAACACAGACCATAATATGGATTGGCAATGACTTGATTTGTTTCATCATAAACAAATTGTTGTTGTGGTGCATAATTCAAACATTTGGACATGAAAGCACCTCCAGGTGAATTTGATGTGGTTAAACATTGGTCTCCGATAAATAATTGTTCATTACCAGGATTATAATTGAGCAACGTATTAAATATTGGAGATGCTGTTTTACCAGTAACTGGCTGAATTTGAAATTGTCTTGTAAATAATAAACCCAAGGTATTATTTCCAAAAGACTCTTTTTTTGAAATTACAACGATAATTACAATTAAAACGACAGAGACAGCCACAACAATGAATGCCATTTTACTTTTATTCATACCGTAGCCTTTAAAAAAATAAATTTAAAAATCCCAAGGTATGAACCAGAGCATCTTTCAATTCAACAAACTTCCCTTGAAAACAAGACAACAACAGGTCGAATCAACACTGGAAAAACATCCTGATAAAATCCCTGTTTTATGCGAAATAGACATTTCAAAATCAAACTTGAAACCCCTCGACCAAATAAAGTATCTTGTTTCTAGCAACATGACTGTAGGTGGCTTGACAGGTGCTATTCGTAAAAAGATTGATTTGGACCCATCTAAAGCCTTGTTTGTCATGAATTACACGACTAAAAAATGTCTTCCCAGTGGACAGTTATTAGAAATTGCGTATCAAAAATACAAGGATACAGATTTATTTTTAAAATTATTATTTGTGGCTGAAAATACATTTGGTCAATAATAAAATTAAAACGTGTATCCAAAATTGGCAAGATGAGACGCAATAATGGGCGCAGTATGGTCTGTGATTGGCGTTGATATATCAATATTTAATCTTGTCATTGTTTTCCTAAGGTTTTCTTCAGAGTAAAATGGTTTGATAATATCTGATTTGGAAATAGGATAATAAAATGGATTGATATATAAACTAGGTCTAGAAATATCATCAGTGTTTCTCATAATACTCTTGACACGAGCTATATAACTGGTTTCCCCAGGTTTAAATATAATTAATAAACCAATTGTAATCAAGACTATCAACACGAGTAAATTGTCTTGAAATAGCAACATTAAAAAAACAAGGATTATTACTACAACGTCTATCATACCTAAAATTATTTAAATAAAAATTTATTCATCTAAAATGTCTTCAACTTTTAATTCCATTTCAGAACTTTGCAATTCTTCTTCGCCGTCGCTTTCTTCTTCACCATCGGCTTCGGCTTCGCTGTCTTCGTCGACTTCGTCATAGTCTTCATCGCATTCACATTGTGATTGTAGACAGTCTTGACAAGTAGAGACATTATTTTTCGTACAACTTTGTACATATAGTCTATTGACGGTTTCAGCTAGATTCAAATGTTGAAGATATAAATAACTAATCAAGATTATAATCACTATAAAAAAGATGCCATATAAATATTGAGAATCCATTTAACCTAGTGTATTAATTTTTTTTACAATTTTTTTTCGAGGACTCTTGTAATGATTGAGATTATTGCTGGTCATGACTATACACTGCCTCAAATTAAACTGATGCAAGGCTTTTTAAATGACCCAGACAATTTATATTCAAATCTAACCAAATATAAAATCCCATTTACAGGTCATCTTATTATACAAGATGCTGAAAAAATCAGTTGCTGTATTCCATCGTTTGTATCCAAAATGATTCATTTTAAAAATAATCTAGACGATATTTTTATATTTGATGAAACGCCAAATGCATCTAGTTTTGAAATTCTAACTGAAGCTGTTTCTTTGGGAAAAAGAAAAAGGTCCATGACAAAAACAGTATCAAAGAAATCAAAATTTGTTTAAATATGTCTGAACTAGAAACCTTTAAAAGCATTATTAGAGAAATTGAACAACGTGTCAATGACAAAGAGTTTCTTACCAATCATTTAAAAGTCATTCAAAAGTTTTACAACAAATTCAAAGATGCTGATAAAACGATTGACACGTTTATGGAATACTATTCTTTTGAACAAAAATGTGACAAGGAATTCTTGCTCACCAACAACCAGATTTCATTGTTGAAATTGTTTGTAGACACTATTGGCTGGAAAGATTACAATGGAGTGTTTTTAAAGATTAAAATTAATGACCATGAATTTTTTGCTCGAGGCGCTGACAAGTATTATGCTATAAGAAAGATGATTGAAGGACCTGAATACACTATCGAATTCTTTGATGACAATAATAATGCGATACCTTTGGACTATACAATGCATTGTAGAAAAAGTTATAAAGGCCAATAAATTTAATTTAGTTCGTAGTTAGTACTTTATATAATGGAAATCATTGGCACTTGATGGCTTTACACACATGCCAGCCAAAGTATTGGTATAGAAATAACGATAGAGCCAATTCTTTACAATACAATAAAACATATTATTTTGATACTTTTCATACAATAAACATGTTGATAACCGTGTCATGTCTATAAATTTTTCAGGAATTTCTTTACCAGATGACACGGTTTTCAAGATGCTGCCTAGATTGAAAAATGAGACTTTGTCATTTTTACAAAAGGAATAATCCCACAAATAGACTTTGTAGCCCATGTCTTTTATATAATACATTTTGTTTTCAAAACAGAATATAAAATACTTGTCTGGTTTGTATTCCGTTTTCTCTAGTATAATATTTGATGGAATACAATCATTGTGAACAATACCAAACTTTTTATACAAAATTTCAAGACAAATAAAGACTTGAAGCAATACTTGAAAGCACTCTAAAAAATCTCTAGGTTGTTCAAGGTAATCACAAAGGGTCGTCGAATTTGGCACCCATTCTGTGATGATGTAGAGTTGCTTTCCGTTGAAATGATACCCCTTGTAGTTTACAAAGTTTGGATATTCTGATAATAAATTGACAAAATATAATTCAGTCCATCCAAGACTATTTTTGGTATCTTGAATATTGTTTGGAAATTCTTCTTCGCATTTGATTTCTTTTATACTTAGATTATATTCAGGATGTTTATACACAATACTATTTCTATACTGTCCCTCAAATTTATAAACTGATTTGAATAGTTGTTCCAATTCTAGCTTACTGTAGTAGTATCCAAAGTACATGACAGACTGTCTATCTATTTATTTTTTAAAATACTTTTTATTAATGGCGTCTCCAGTGTTGCGAGTGTTGGTATTCTTTAATTTGTTGATGCTAATATTATATACTATTAAATCAAGTCAAAGCACTATTGATATTCAAAAGAGACATATTCCTAGAGATATTTCAGAGCATTCTGAATTGGTGCCAACCTATGATGAAATCTATTCTTCTATCAGAAATGAACCTTCAAAATGGGTGTCTACATTTGAAAAGACTAAAATAGTGGGAAAAAACTGGTTATCCCATGTCATGATTTAAAATCTTTTTCAACAATGTATTCTTTGTTTACACGTTTGCATTATCCTCTTATTTATGGATTTTCAAATGTAAGATGTATCAAATTATATGTTGCTTACTGGAAAAGATACAAGTATTACATAGATTTAATAGATTTTGACATTGATTAATTTGCATTATCGATTTATCTATATGGCTTACTGGAAGAGACAATAAGAAATAATAAACTTTGTATTTGTAAATGTATCAGCTATTTTTACGTGTACATTATCCTTTTACTTGTCACGCTTTAGTCAAATTAAACAATGATGTTAGATACCCCATAATTTACCGCACCAAATGCTTTATCGAAAATCTAAATAGATACAAATTTTATATACATAAAGTTTTAATGTTGAAATGTCAATGTGACGATACATGTTTTCGTAACTGTATTTCAAATTCACATTATTTCGAAATGAAATGCAACCATATTCGTTTGATAGGGTTTGAAATAAAACAAAGAATTTTATAGGGTATTCAACAATTCAGTCTGATGCCTAGAAATTTCTTTTTGAAATAAATTATTTGAATACATTTTTAAAAAAGATTCCATTTGAGACTTTGTAAAATGACTACCAGTAGAAGCCAATTGACATTTTTCAAGTATATCAGACCAGCTCATAGTACAAACAGATTTCTCAATCAAATTCCCAATAATGACATGAACATACAAGTGTAAATAAATAATTTCAAACAAATCCAAAGGTGGAAAGTTTTGAACACCTGCTTCAATGCAGTTGTATAATCTTTTGTGGTTGATAGTCTCCCTACACAAGCTACAATGCGAATACAATTTTTCAAAATCTAGAAAACAATTTTTGCAATACAAGTGTCCACAGGTAAGTATTAAACAGTCTTCAAATGAAGAAATGTATTCTTGACATATCGGACAAATATGATTATTTACCTCTTTTAATAAATTGTATAAACGATTTTGTATACTCATATATTCCAAAAATTATTTTTATTTTTTAATTTGTCGATGAAAACTAAAAAAATAAAAAAAATGGCTTGATTAATGAGTGTATCTATTGAACGCCAGGAGCCTCTTAAACTACCTAATCAAGAGTCTGACGACAATTTTGATGTGTTTGCCAAAAATTCAGACACTGAAATAGACGAAAATTCTGAAATTGATTACGAGGCTAATACAAACTTTGAACCAGAAGGGGATGCAGAAAGTAATGCAGACAGCGAAGCCGATTCTGAGGTTTCGGCTTCGCTGTCACCACAAGAAATTAGGACCAGAAAGATTGATGGTCTTGACAGACTGCAACAATATATCGATGCACGTCGATATCATCCAAAAGTAGATTTGGATATGAATAATAGTTTGGAAGACATTGAAAATGAAGTAGCCAGAGTCCAACGCAGGATTCAAAGAGAAGCTGGCATATCTCAGGCAAGAAATATTCTATTATTTTGTACAAGCGGTATAGAAAACATTGCAAGCTGGACAAGCGAGGGAAAAACACCATTGGTTGGATGGCATCAAGAAGTCAAGTTTTCAGTCGATGCCAATGATTATGATGAAGTGTTGAGTGAACTGTATCAAAAATATTCACCATCCGTCTCACTGTTTGGACCAGAAATACAATTGTTGTTTTTATTAATCAGTTCTGCTACAATTCATTGTACAGGTGTCTTTAAAAGACCTTTGGCACAGCAGAACCAGCAGCAAAGCCAAAACCAAAGTCAACAACAAAGTCATCAACCAATGGCTTCCACCGATGGCATCATTTATGATGAAGCCAGAGAAGATATCAAAGAATTTACTGGATTGTCGTCAGACACACAAGAAATGTTTGATGATTACATGCAGCAAACAGAAAAAAAGAGGGCACCTCGAAAAAGAAAATCAAAGACTTAGAAATAAAGGTTAATTTACATTTTAAAAGTTTTGAGAAACGTTTTTTTTGTGTTTGTCACCCAAATAAATCTCTTGCTCAATAGGACATGAAGAATACTTGTATAATGGTAAAAATTTGTCACCCTTTTCAATAATGATTTCATACAATTTCTGATAGCTTGTAGCAAATCTCATGCCTACTCTTTTATCCAAGCTGGTACATAAACTGTAGAAATTGTCCTTGCCGTGGTATACTGTTATATTTTCTGTTGATTCAATCATTAAATTTTTAAACAGGGTTGTAATTAGCTTGCATTCATAACCTAGTGTGAATAATTGTATACATTCTATTACAAATTTTGGATAAACAATAGACTCTAGAGATAATAAATAATCTGATTTTTTAGACAAAGATATACCATGTACAGCTTCCCAATGGTCAAAGGATATTTCTTTTATAATCATTTTTATTTGTAAATTAATTTGTTTCTTAAAGTAACTTTAAACAAATAAACACATCATTTGATATGAAATACCTTTACCGAGACAATTATCGTAAAATTTACAAGTGTGACTTTTCAGATTTACCAAAGATTTTATATTCGGAAATAAATCGTAAAGTAGATGAGAAAAGAGTTTTGGAAATTGTAGAGAGTTTTCCATCGGGTGCCAAAATTTTACCTAGTCCCTGGATTGAAGCATATGAACGAAATGGAAAATACTTTATTACAGATGGTCAACACCGTATCAGTGCCTTGAAAATTTTGAGCAATACTGTCAAAAATATTGTCTTTTACATTAGCGTGTGTACAAACCTTGTAGACCCTAAAAAAGAATTCATCAGAATCAACAAAAATGTCAATGTGTCTGATTTGTATTTGGAATCAGAAGACCATCGACAGAAATTGTATGAAGAGGTTGTCGACTATTATTACAAGAAATACAAGGTGTTTTTCAAAACATCGTCAACACCACAAAAACCTCATATGAACAAGGATGTGTTTTTACAAATTTTATATGAATCTGATACCAGTTTTACATTTGACGACATTATTAAAAGTTTTTCAAACTTGTCAGACCAACACAAAAGATTAAAAGACGTTCCAGAGAATACAGACCCAAAATTAAAAAAATGTAGACAGTTCAACTTTTACCTGTTTTTTTCAGAGCCTTTTGAATTGAAGAATGCTTTAATGTAATAAACTTTTTCTGAGCCTTTTAATGTAATAAACTTTTGCTGAGCCTTTTAATGTAATAAACTTTTTTGTAAATCAAAAGGTATGATTCTTTTAAAACATTCTAGTAAAGTAAAGAGTATTGAATCACTTAGAAAATTTATTGAAAACAATGTAGACTGGCAATACGAGCTGTCAAAAGGCACAAAATTCAAAGTACCCTATGTCTTTTTCGAGTTTCCTTCTGGCAATCCAATCTATATATTTAAAACAGACACGCATTATCTGATAAAAACAAATCACTTGACAACTGGTTTAAAAAGAAAACTTGTAAAGTTTACAAAGAAAAACTAGAATTGTAATAAACATTTTTATTTATTCAACGTATTTTGAAAAAGACAATTGTTTTTGAAATTCTTCAATCTTTGTATTGTTGTTTTGAATATGAAAACGATTGTTTGACATTTCTTCTTCCAATTTAGCCTTGACCACCTTTTTCAAGTCAACATCTTGTTCATCCTCCAACTTTGCCAACTTCTTTTTCAAAGAGATATTGTTTTGTTCCAAATCCTTGTTGACACGCTTTAGCTCATTGATTTCTGTTTTTCTGCCATCAGATGTTTGAGACATTAGTTTCTTTCTCTTTTCAGCTTGTTCTCTGGCTTCATCTGAATTTTCTTTAAATGTTTTCATAATGTTTTGCAACTTTTCATCTGTATAAATTTCTTGAATATCTGGATTTTCCTTTTGAAGCTCTTCGAATTTGGCCTTTGTAAAAAGTCCACCCCATTTTCCGGTATCACACACATAGACATTGTGATAGGGGTCCTTTTCAGTCAATTTCTTTGCAAACTTTTCTGCTTCCATGATACTTTTTCTAAATCCTCTTACTTTCATGACAACTGGCATTTCTGGGTCACCAGTTGTAAAATAACTAAACAAGAAATAAGCTTGTGAAGAAAGAACTTCATCTTCATCCAGGTAATCAACCTTTTTTGTTGGTTTTGAAATGCTCATGTACAAGATACTTTTTTATTTATTTAGGTTTGCGCTCTAAACATTTAAAAACAAGTATAATATGCCAACATTGGAACAACACTATACCAAAATAAAAAACAAGTTTTACAATCATACAATAAAAGGGTACCCTAGTGGATATATTAATACAGAATTAACATCTGGTTCTTTTGTATTTCCGTATGCTTTGAGTGATTTGCAAAAAATCATAAACGTTGATACTGTTTACAAATTATTCCCAAATATAAATTAAAAGACTCTTTTCTTATTAGACGCATTAATATACCTCAAAAAATGATTGACCCCCTTATTCTCAAAAAACAAAAGACAAATCTAAATATTGCGTGATGTATTTTTTCAAATTCCTCTGTAAAAAGGAGTGACAGACAATGTAAAAAAATAAAATCATGTCAATTAAAAATGTCAGTGTCTGTTACATACTGTGGTAAAAATACAACTGAATCAAAAGCAATTTTTGACCGATGTTATTTGGTAAAGAATATGATGTCCATGTTTGACAGCGATAGCAAAGATTATAAAGTCAATTTTGATGAAATCAAAGTGTTTGAAAGAAAAGTGGATGAAGAGGAATTCATGAATGAAACTGTGACGGAAATTCAAGTGGTGGAAGCTATTTTAGACTATCTACGACATCATCATACACAAGAAACCGTCTTGTACTATGGTGAAAATGGTGATAAAGAACATCCAGACAATATGGGTGGTTACTTTTTAAAAGAACCTTCCAAACATTTTACAGAGTTTGACAAGAATTTTGCAAACTCTAAAAGCATGTACTTTTTATGGAAGATTTCAGTAGCTGCAGATAAATTACAGGTGCATGAACTATTGGATGTATGTGGCCGACGATTAGCTGAATGTTTTGAGAGTGCCACAGAAGATTTTGAAGACAGTTGGTTGGACATGATGACTAACCCAGAGAGAAATTTGGAATTGATGGGTTGGTTTAAAAAATCAACAGCAATCATTTAAATTCAAACAAATAAATCTGATTTGTAAAAATGAAACTCTACAATTATCAAATTCAAAGCGTGGAAGCCATGGCCGAAAATGAACAAGACCATGATATTGTTGTATTAAACAATGCAACAGGTTCTGGAAAAACCGTGACTCTATTGACTTTTTTACAGGCTTATTCTATTACCGCAAATTACATCAACGAGTACATTCAACGTCTTGTCGTCCAAAAACATATTGAAAATGTTTATTTAGAGTCTATCCATAAAAAACAGCTGCCATTGAATTTTGATTATTACACCTTTTTTCCTAAAATGAGTATTATTATTGTTCAAAATAGTTTAATTACGCAATGGCAAAATGAAATAGCCAATCAATCCCAAGAATTTCAAAATCGTTGTTGTTATTTCAAAGGGGAACTAAATAGCAAAAAAGCCATTGAATTACAACAAAATGGGCAAGATATTATATTAATGGTGTTTAGTACGAGTCAACGAGTGACTATAACTCCAGGCAGATTGATTTGCGATGAACTGACTTATACAAAAAGAATCAAAATCAGTGCAGTCAAGCATATCGTCTTGTCCGCAGACGATATTTTTTACACAGAATATGGGAATTTGTCACCCAATGGTTTTTCTACTACCAAACCATTGACATGTAGTATTGTCAAAGTACCTGTAGAGTATACCATTCAAAGAGTGGAACACTGCTATGCCTTGAATCTTCCAAAAACCATGACGCAATTAATCAAACTTTCTCAAGTTGAAAACAGCGACATTTTAAATAGACTATTGGAAGACAATCGATTCTTTTCAGATGATTTAAAATTGGGATTAGACGACTACATTGAAGAAGTCAGTAATCGCATGGGTAAATGTAAAAAGAATTCTGAAATGTACAACAAGCATCATCTAACATTAACTAGACTTGAAGCTAGAAAGAAAGAAGCGCATTGTGCTATTTGTTATGAAGATGATATTGATATTAAAAAGTTGGCTACGCTACCATGTTGTCAAAATACCTTGTGTATTGAATGTGTTTATCACTGTAATAGAAATCATCAACAAAATTGTCCTTATTGTAAAAAGCGTGATATTTTAAACACCATTCATATACGACCTGTCGACGTTGAAAATCCAGTCACCCGTCTGGATGCCATCAAATATTTATTGAATCAATTTCCAGATGACAAGTTTATCTTTTTCAGTTTTAATGATGACATTTACAATAGTGAGTTACATGAATTATTAATTGGAAATTATTCATCTACAGGATTTTATGATAGAAAGAGAATCATGGAAAAATTTCAAAAAAATGAATATAGAGGGTTGTATCTCAATGGTTATGAACATGCGACGGGATTAAACTTGATTCAAGCCAATCACGTTGTTTTGATGCACAATATTAGCAATGAAAATACAAAGAATCAAATGATTGGTCGTGTCTTGAGACTTGGACAACAAAAACAAGTATATATACATCAATTTTATTTTATAGGACAAGATGATGCACACTTGTATAATGCTGATATAACACCGATTGTATTGTAGGGTGACCCTAAAAAATTATTTTTCATTTTCAGATTTCAAAAAATTATTTTTCATTTTCATTTTCAGATTTCAAAAAATTATTTTTCATTTTCATTTTCAGATTTCAAAAAATTATTTTTCATTTTCATTTTCAGATTTCAAAAAATTATTTTTCATTTTCAGATTTCAAAAAATTATTTTTCATTTTCAGATTTCATTTTCAGATTTCAAAAAAATATTTTTCATTTGGGTGACCCAAATTTTGATTTCAAATGTTCAAAAAAAAGTTTAGACAGTGTAATCCATTTTGATAAATATATAATGTGTATTATCAGTGTAATAAGAGTCGTGGCTTTTAAAAGACACTTTTGCATTGGTAGTAGCAACAACACCAGACACATTGCCATTCCAAACTGTATATTGGTTTGTGGTGTCAAAATATCCAGAGACTTGCCCATAGACATCATAAACATTGACAATACCATTGGTTTTCAAAGGCAATGTAAACGTAAATGAAGACAGTGTATTTGGTTGTGTGGCAACAATTTGTAGTGCCATGTTTAAAGAGACTAGACCTGCTGTAGTAATTGTTTTTCCAGATAAAAAGGTGATGCTGGTGATATTAGTTGGCGCTGCAGTAGATATATTGGAGAGAGAAACAATAGAAGGTACTGCATTATCCACATAACTTTTTGGGACAGCATCGGATGGATTAACAGGTGTTGCCAGATTTTGAATAAATTGATTACTAGCATTCAAATTATTTCTCAGCGTCACTGCCGTTCCATTTTGGGCAATAATATAATCAATTGTACTCATATAACAGTGTAAAATAAAAAAATCATTTTATTTACCCAAATAAATCCAATTTAATTCTTTTCAATTCTGAAATAGTTTTGGCCTTTACAATGTCATCCAGCTTTGCATATTTTTGATACACCAAATCTGAACTACCACCACTACGAAAGACATCCTTGTCCAAATCAATCACTTTGTTTTCATCAATCAACTTGTATCTTGCATTGTCTTGACTAATTTCAGAATAAATAAACCCGTCTTGCGTCATGAAAAAACAAATATCATCCAATCTAATGTTTTCTGATTTTAAAATAGATTGCATACAATCAAATACTTTTATAGCAGAATCACCGGTTTTAATAGTATCATACCCTATCAAACCAAGTAATCTTTCTGAAATACAAACATCCCCTTCAGGATGTGAATTTGGATTCCTCCAATCAAATCGAACATACTTTTCTGGGTAACAATCAGTAACCAAGTACTTTTCAAATCCAGTATAGCGGTGTTTGTCTGTCCCACACCATTTGGTCTTTACAACGACTTCTACCGGATAATCTTCTTTTATATTTAATTTTTTAGCGACAATAAATGTACCTGTTGTCCCATCAAAATCTCCAATATACAACCAATTATGTGGTAATTCATTGATGGTGTCGTCCATGGATATCAAATGCAACATATTTCGAGACATGTTGTATCTAAGCGTATCTGTATCATCAATAATAGCAGCACGTTGCTTTTTATGCGAATACACACTTGGAATCAATTTTATCAATTCATACTCGTCGTTCCATTTATAAATGATTTTAGACTCACCGCACGTTGTCTGTTCCAAAGTGTCTGGTAGTTTCAAGGCATTTAAATGAAAATCGTTGTTGACTAAAACAAGTTGATAGTGAAATGCCAAGGCCATGTAAATTCTTTTAAAATAATGCAACCAATGCAAAGATTCCCACTTGTCTGTTGGAAGCCCTCGTTTTTTAATTCTATCGACACACACCACAGGGTCCACATTCAAAATCACAACAACATCGTCTGGTCCTAGAAATGTATTCTTTTTTGGCCATTCTGATTGATGCATCAATGTGAAATCTGTCAAAATGCTTCTATCCTTTATAATAAACTCCTTGTATTTTCCATCTTGTTTTAATGTCTTTACCAATGTTGTTTTTCCAGACCCATCAATCCCATCAATATACAAATATTTTGGTGTTTTAAACTGTGTATACAAGACCATACTCTTTTCATTGTTGACATTACACCAGGCGCCATAATTGACTTTTGAAATTTCCTGGACAATGTCTAACCCCATTTTGGCAATGGTTTCACCGGTATCTACAATAACAATGGCTGCATCATATAACCCATTTTGGACATAATTCTCGGCTTTACCAACACAGCTTTCAACACTTTTAAATTTCAAATATAATTTCTTGAAAATGCTTTTATATTCAATACAATCTGAATATTCGCTCACCAATTTTGACTCCTCTGTCAATACAGTCTCTGGTTTTTTTATCAAACATATTCTTGTTGCGCTGCTAATGCTATAAGCAGGTTTCAAATCATAATTCTTTTCCGGTAAATGATACATGGTGTCATCACATCCTATAGCACAATCAATCTTTTCACGATGCAACAACACTGCCATGTCTTTTGGTTTAATAAAAAAGACAATATTATCATTGGAAACGATATGCTCATTTCGCTGCCCTACATTTTTAATATCCAATGTATCAGTTGGAAACAGTTGTTTATAAATGGCTAGACTGTGTTTTCGAGGTCTTCCATCACAAATGCCGACTCGTAACGTCATGAATAGCTTTGATTTTATTTGTTACATTTTTTTTTGAAATTTTAATTTTTGAAATCTGAAAACAAAATTTATTTTTTGAAATCTGAAAATTATTTTCTCAATTTTTTTTTAAAATCTAAAAACAATGCAAACTGATTCAATCACTAGTAATAATCCCAATCAACTCAGAGTATATGTTGGTTCAAATTTAAATAGTACCTTTGGAAATAGTTTAATCACATTTGCACAGCCAATACTTGGGTCAGATACAACTAATGCCATTAGCACATCAACAGGCGGTCTCATCTTGTCTGGTGGTCTTGGTGTGGCCAAAGATATCAGAGCATTAAATATTTATTCCAATGGTGCTCAATTAATTAATTATACAGCTGGTACTAATATTTCTATTTCAAGCGGAACCATTAATTTAACTAGTAGTCCAACCATTTCAGGAACGTTGACTATAAGTAATACCACCAATGCCACAAGTACCTCGACAGGAGCTACGATATTATCTGGTGGTCTAGGTGTTGCCAAAGATATCTGGTGTGCTAATCTATATTCGAATGGCACACAATTAACCACTTATACTGCTGGCACAGGACTAACATTATCATCAAATACCTTTTCTATTACAAATACAGCTGTAACGGCAGGAAGTTATGGCAGTGCTACAACCATTCCTAGTTTTACCGTCAATGCCCAAGGCCAGCTTACAGCCGCTGGTACGGCTGCAACGCTTTCTGCCGGTACAGGACTCGCTTATACAAGCGGCAGTTTTAGTATATCCAGTACAACAGTGACGGCAGGTGCTTATGGCAGTGCCAATATTATTCCTTCTTTTACAGTCAATGCCCAAGGTCAAATAACAGCAGCTAGCAATGCTGTCACATTGTCTGCGGGTGGTGGCATCAGTTTTTCTGGCGGTCTTATTTCAATGTCCAGTACTGGAGTAGTCCCATCGACCTATGGCAGTGCAACAACGATACCAAGTTTCACAGTAAACACGCGAGGTCAATTAACAGCAGCAAGCAATGCTGTCACATTGTCTGCAGGAACAGGACTCTCGTTTTCAGCTGGTGCTTTTAGTTTAACCAATACTGCAGTCACTGCAGGTGCTTATGGCACATCCACTACTATTCCATCTTTCACAGTCAATGCCCAAGGTCAGCTTACAGCAGCTGGCACTGCAGCAACGCTTTCAGCTGGAACAGGACTCACTTATACAAGCGGTGCGTATAGCATCACAAACACGACAGTCACTGCTGGTGCATATGGCAGCAGTACAACCATTCCATCCTTTACAGTTAATGCTCAAGGCCAGCTGACAGCCGCAGGAACTGCTGCAACTTTAAGTGCTGGCACAAATATAAGCTACACCTCTGGTACTATTGCAACCGTAAACAATCCAACCTTTACAGGCGTCTCTACTTTTTCTAGCGCGACTGCATCAACATCTGTTTCCACAGGGGCCCTCGTCATTTCTGCAGGTGGTCTAGGTGTGTTTGGCGCTATAAATGCTGGAAACATTTTTTCAAATGGAACACAATTAACAAATTATACAGCTGGTACTGGATTAACGCTAACCTCCAATTCATTCTCAATTTCAAACACAGCAGTCACTGCTGGTTCCTATGGCAGCAGTACAACTATTCCTAGTTTTACCGTCAATGCTCAAGGTCAGCTTACAGCAGCTGGCACTGCGGCAACGCTTTCAGGGACTGGAAATATAGTATATAGTTCAGGGGGGGCTATTTCAATAGTGAATAATCCAACGTTTACAGGCGTCTCTACTTTTTCAAATGCAACAGCATCTACTTCGGTTTCTACCGGAGCATTAGTTGTTTCCAACGGGGGATTGGGCGTAAACGGCGCTATTTTTTCTAGCGGTATTTTTAATTCCGCCGATACGACAGCCATCCCATCTGCTTCCATCATCCCTACGGGTAGTTTGTTATTAAATGGTGGACTTGTATTAAAAGGTACTGGCTCTCTGACAAATGCCATCATGTTTGGTCCAAATAATGTAGGATTTCCAGTAGCTTCTTCGAGAACAGCGGGTTCCAAGATTGTTTTGTATCCATGTTCGGATGGAAATGCAGCCAATTTTGATTTTGCGATTGGTGTTGGCACAGGGTCTGGGAATGCTTCTTTGTGGATGGGTGTCAATGCACCGCAAGATACGTTTTTGTTTTACAATGGCACTACTGTCGTTTTAAATATTGGAAAGACGACTAGCTCTATACTTGGTAATTTTGTAGTCAATGATACGACAAATGCCACGTCGGTTTCAACTGGTTCTTTGGTTTTAAATGGTGGTCTAGGTGTTGCCAAGGATATCTATGCTGCTAATATATACTCCAATGGCACAAAGTTGACAGCAAATACTGCGGGCACCAATATTTCTATATCGAGCAATGTTGTCAACGTTGTAAATAATCCAACCTTTTCTGGTGCGTCTACCTTTACATCAATAACAGGTTCTTCTGATTTTATAGTTCGAGGGTCTGCTTTATTTGGAAACCCTGCAGGGTCTACTATTTATACAAACAATAATTACAATTCATGTGTATTTTTGGCTGACAGTGTAGGCGTAGCAGCAACCAATACCGATGGTACCAATTTAAGAGTAGGTAGCGGCGGTACTTTTATATTTCCGACAGCAACAACGACCATAGGAAGTATTGTTAATTTAAACACTTCTGGTGTAAGCATTTCAGCAGCAGCTGCCGCAACAGTGACCAACATGTGTGCTCTACACATTAATGGACCACCTATCGTGTCTACAAACATGACCTTTACAAATAACTACAGTCTCTATATTGACACTGGTAAAGTATTTATTGGAGACACAACAGCCAGCACAAGCACATCAACAGGTGCTACCATTATTTCAGGTGGTCTTGGCGTAGGTGGTGCGATTTATGCTGGTTCTTTGAATACAGCTGGTGTAGCAACAATTACAAACTCGACAGCCAGCACAAGCACATCAACAGGTGCTACCATTATTTCAGGTGGTCTTGGCGTAGGTGGTGCGATTTATGCTGGTTCTTTGAATACCAATACCATGACGCTGGGCAAATCAGCTGGTCAATCAGGCACACCAACTTCTGGCGGAACGGCAACCATTACCACACCCGCAGCGACTGGTGTGGTGACTGTCAATGTTGGTACACTTAATCCCAATTCATCAGTATCTTTTACAGTGTCTCATTCGCAAATCACATCAACCTCTTTGGTATTTTTAACATCTCAATTCGTTTTTATATCATGTTATGCGTCTAGTATTACGTCTGGACAATTTACATTGACGATAAACACTTCAAAAACAGCTGGGTCCATTATAGGTAATGTAACTGTTGCTTATCTAATTTGCTGATTTTCAGATTTCATAAATAATTTTCAGATTTTCATTTTCAGATTTTCATTTTCAGATTTTCATTTTCAGATTTTCAGATTTTCAGATTTCCATTTTCAGATTTTCATTTTCAGATTTTCATTTTCAGATTTTCAGATTTTCAGATTTCATTTTTCATTTTCAGATTTCATTTTCATTTTCAAATAAATAAATGTCATGGTAAAAGAAGATTTAAATGTGTTTTATCGTCAACAACTCTGATAATGCCAAACTCAGAGATGACTGTCTTGTCAGTATTCCAAATGCGTTTACTAAAAAGACAGACACGTTTAGAAATTATATTCTGGTTAAAAATATGCAATACATCAAAATTCCCAGAGGGAAATGTTTACAACAGTTTAAAATATGCAAAACAATACTTGAGCATCCACTTTTTGTAGATTTTAAATTAAGCAGTACCTTTGACATGAAGCCTGAACAAGCCTCACTTGTCGATGACATTTTAAAAGACTACAAACAACATAAAACCATTAATGATATCATTGTCAGACCAACTGCTTTTGGAAAAACCTTTACAGCCATCAATATCATCCACCAAATAAAATTAAAAGTCTTGATTGTGGTGAATAGAGATTCCCTAGTCCAACAATGGAAAAAACAATGTCACACTTTTTTTCCAAATAATAGTATTGGTTTATTGCAAGGCAAAATACAAGAATTAGACTGTGACATTATTATTTCCACTGTTCAAACTATTTCTTTGAAAAAAGAATTATCTGAAGGCTTTATAAACAAACTAAAAATAGGTGTCTTGATTTTGGATGAAATACATACAATATCTGCTGATAAATTTATTCAAGTCTTGTTTAAAGCCAATATGCCTGTTAGAATTGGTCTAACAGCAACTTTGGAAAGAATAGACCACAAGGAACAATTAATCTTGCAGCATCTACCAACTATTCGAGACTTGGATATTCAAGAAAAGAAACAACAAATAACCAATATCCATTTTATTAAAACCGGTTACAAATTCGAGTCTATTTACTTGGGGTTTTCTGTCAATTTAAACTTTGCTGAAATGCTAAACAAACTGTCTGCTGATACCGCCAGAAATCAAAAGATTACAACAGTATTGAAAACATTTTTAAAAGAGGAATCAAATCAGATATTAGTCGTCAGTGATAGAATACATCAACTGGAATATTTGCATTCTCAATTTTTAGAGGATTCTTCTATTTGTACCAGCAAGCATAAACCTGATTTTACCAAACGAATTATTTTTGGAATCACTAGTATTGTTGGAACAGGTTTGGATGTGCCTCATCTAAATGTGTTATTATTTGCCATGCCTAAAAAGAATATTGTTCAAATTATTGGTAGAGTCTTTCGAAAACAACATGACATGGTACATATTATAGATTTTGTAGATGAAGGAGGGATTGCCATGAATCAACGTCGAAAAAGAGTCGTACAGTATAAAAACCAAATTGAACATCCAACTTTTATAAAGTAAATTTATTTTTATTTCAACGGTAATTTAAACAAATAAAAAAGATTCAATTCATGTCAACAACTTCTATTACACTGGCACAATTATTAATGACTATTGATAATTACAAAACAAAGACCAATGAATTGGAATCTTTTTTAGAAGACAATGTTCGACAACAAATAATGCTTGAAGATGAAGCAATTGATGTTGAAATTACAGAAAATGAATTCAAAGAAAAGTTGAAATTATATCAAAACTTGATTTCAACCTTGCCTCAACTTCAAGGTATTCTCAACCAGCAAAACAATTCAAATCTATCAAATGCAATAGCACTTGCAAATGTAAAATCAATAGATTCTGAACTTTGTCTCTACAAAACACTAAGTTTTATTACAACTAAAAAGACTACTGAAATTGTTCAAAAACAAATACCCAATGTCAGCAAAACAGGGTATGACATCAAGAAATCCATCAACAAATTCACTTGTTATTTACAAAGAAGAGAAACATTACAAACGTATAATCAGCTTGAAAAGAAAAAGAAACAGTTGCAATTGGATATACACGGCTTTAATCACACACATACGTTTGACATAGATTCAAATCTAATAAATTTATACTAGGCATCCAATGGTCCTGAACAAGACGTTAAACTGTTTGGCTTGTAGTTACTCTCTTTTCTGAGTTTTTAAGAGACTAAAGAGACACATAAAACTCCAAAGTAACTTTGGCTGTAATAGGCTGGATTAACAACTGCATTTGATTTTATTTTTGTGTTTGATATTTTAACAAAACTCAGAAAGAGTTTTTTTTTGATTTTCATTTTTGATTGTGAATTTGATTTTGATACGGAATCAAAATTAATTTTTCTGCTACAAGTCTCGACAGACTTACAGCCGGTGTAAAGTGCTAAAGGTTCGATTCCTTTGTCTGTCAAATAAATCGTCATTTTAATGGAAACGCTAATACCAAGTCTAAAAACTCTTCTTCTGAAAGGTTTTGCAGGTCTGGTGTTGTTTCAATCAAGTTTACTAATAGAATAAAATGGTATTCTGATATTCTTGAAAAAATAACTACGATTTTTAATCATTTGTGCAATCGAAGATACCATTAAATTTTAATTATTATATATAACATTTATTTTTTTTAAATTACTAGGTGTATGAGAAATAATAGTACAGGCATTGGTAGCGCAGCTGGAAGTAACAAAAGTAAAAGTAAAAGTAATAGAAGAAGTAATAGAATCACAAGCATTGGCAGTGCAGCTGGAAGAAATTACATTGCAGATTTCATGTCGCCAACTATTGGAATGACGGATGTTGGCGGAGCAAAAGGATTTGGCGGAAAACCTCGTTTTTATATTTTACCATCTCCTGAAGATGATGATTTTTTCTTTTATGATTCTTGGACTGGAAAAACATTTCTAAGATACATCAATCCTCATAATATATCCGACAGACAAATGATTGATGTATACAATTTTCACGAAACAAGAAAAGAAATTATATTCAACAATAATGCATGGTTAAAATCATTTTATAAACCGGTATTTATTCGTCCATTGGTTGTTGAAAGAAAAGATTTCAAAATTACTTTGGCAAGCGACGACTATCATTATGAAGAGTACTTTTTGCCATATTTTGATATTCAAGAACGTAGAGACTTTTTAGAGTATTTTGGTTTGGAAAACAACCAACAATTTTAAAAAATAAAAAATAATTTTCAACATATATTTTACTTTAATAGACGACAATATTGTACGTAAAGTTGCCTGACCCACTACTTGCTGCAGTTGTTTGATAAATTAATGGCGTGGACCCGCTTGTCCAAGTAATGCCCAATCGCTCATTGGTGCTTCCCTTAATACTTGAAATGGTCGACGTACTTCCAACAGATGCACCATTGTTTGATACACTAAACATGGCTGAAGCACCGGTTCCTGTTGCATTTGTGACTTTGATGAGATAAGTGCCATAAATATTCAAAGCACTCAAATTCACACCAGCACCTGTCGTATTGGAAGTTTTCAAGATACCAATTGAAAACGTTTGAAACACACCAGGAATTTGTACAGTGGTGAAAAATGGGTCTTCTGGGTACAGATAGTTTACATTCATTCTGCTCGTTTTTAATAATTCCACAGTCAAGGAACTTGCAGAAGTACTTGTAATGGCTGAAGGCGCAATAAACGTAAATGTATTTGTCGTGGCCGCTGTTACTGTATACACACCTGCTGTAATACCTGCTGCAGTACTGTTGCTAATTCGAACTGGGTCGCCAACTGAAATACCATTGCTTACCAAAGTAACAACTGTTGTAGACCCTGCTGCACTAAATGAGGCATTATTATATATTTTACCATAAATAGTGGTTTGTCCATGATTCAAAGCAGAATATTGCTGTCTGGCAATAGTGGATTGTCCAGGGTCGACACTACTTGAAGCAAATACAAAGGCACCAGCTGTATTGTTCCACGTTGCGGTTTGATAGGTTTCTGACCATAACTGATAACTATCTCCAGATGCTGGTGCAGTGACTAAATTTCTACCATCGTTGAAATAAGGTGTCGTTGTATTGTCTGCAGCGACATACAAGGTTGCCGTTTTTGTAGATTGATTATAAGACTTGATTCTAAAAGTTTGATTAATAGCTGCTCCAGAAGTAATGGTACCATACCAACCAATGTAATAGTTGGCTGTGGTGCTAGCAAATGCAGACAAGACCAATGTGCCAGGCGTGGCTGAACCAGTTTGAAATGTGCCAGATTCTTGAACAGGTCCAGACTGTGTCACAACATCACCAGCAATCGTAGCGCCCGGTGCTTGACCTCGACGGATTGATAATCCTGAATCCATTCCCAAAACGGCTGGACCAGAATTCAAGGTGATAATATTGTCAATAATGGTTGTATTGCTTGACCCTATTTGCGTATAACTTCCACCAGACAAGACATTTAATGACCCTACAATTGTTGTCACACTGGTAGAGGTACCAATCGTCACAGGGACACCAGCCGTTCCTGTAGCCAAACTGATACCAGAGGTGTTGCTCGTTGTGATATTGACAGGACCTGTAGAAGTACTTGAAATACCGCCATTTGGTGTTGCAATAGTCAGTGCGCTATTTGAAGTACCCGCTGATGTAATATTGACAACACCTGAAGTGGTGTTGCTTGCGTTAACAAAGATACTACCATTTGTGGTTCCAGGACCTGCACTTGTAATAGCAACTGCACCACCTGTTGTACTGGTACCAGAGATAAAAATAGCATTAGAGGTTGTATTATTTCCAGCAGATGTAACCAAGACTTGACCACTTGTTGTATTGCTAGCACTAATCGTCACTGCTGGCACACTACTTGCAAAATTGCCAGCACCAGTGATTAACACAGACCCATTGGTAGCATCTGTTGCTGATAAACTAATCGACTTTACAGTTGTGTTGCCACAAGCTGAAGTCAAACTAATACCACCACCAGTGGTTCCTGTAGAAGCCAATGCAATGCCAGCAACTGTTGTGCTTGTACCAGCACTTGTCAAGGCAATTTGTCCACTTGTTGTATTGGTTGCATTAATCAAGATACCATTGGCACCTGGACCAGCATTGGATAATACCAAGGAACCTGTGGTAGCATCTGTAGAACTTACCGTTACACTACCTACAGAGGTTGTAAACGCATTACCAGTTGTTGCACTTGTAAAACTAGTAGAACCTGTAATATTACTGGCAATACTGTTGCTACCAGTAATAACAAAGTTGCCATTATTCAACGTCATCAAAGTCTTTTGTAAATTGGTGTTGCCACCAATGTATAAATTACTTGTTGAACTCGTCAAATAAATACTTCCCGTTCCTAAATCTGCATTTCCCGAATCTACAGTTTGTAAATCAAAGTTTTGAAAACCGCCTAATGGATTTGTTGGGGGTGTAATTAAACTCATTTGTGTTTAAACTGGTAATTTATTTTTTTAAGTTGATAATTATTGCTTCGCGTCTTTTTCAGCTTTCTATCAAAAAGTAGGTACCCAATATCAAAAAGAATACAAAAGTCACTTTCCACTGCTAAAATACTAAATGGATTGCCTGAAAATAATAAATCATTAAAAGCTTGTGCCTTGACTTGGGTCTTGTAATTCCTAGATTTGGCCTTTGAACAATGAAAACAATGAAATACAATAAGAGAGTATAGCAGCTTCAAATTCTACGAGAACACTAAAAAAAATTAAATCTGCTTTGTAGGAATAAAATCAAAACCAACTTCGGCACAAATCTTTTTCCAAATGGCATCATTCTTTTTTAGATTTTGTGTTTGAATCAATGGAAACATTTCTAGATAATCTGTGTAACCCAACAATTCAAAAAACTTGTAGAAAATATACTTGTAGTTTAAAAAGTTTGTTCTAGACAATCTATACCGTTCAAATGGTTCTTGAATTTTCATAAACATGGTGCTTAATTCGTCCTGTATTGTATCTGGAATATTGGTGTATTCATTTTGCGTCATAAATAATATTCTGGGTATATGCACATAGTATGATGGTTCCTGAATCTTTTTCAAGATTTGTCGCAGTTTGACACTGTTTAATTCGTCAAAACGTTCTCCACGCTTTTTGAGTTCCAAATCGATTTTAACCAAAATATCCTTGTTGATTTTCTTGGTTTCTTGGGCTTGAAGTTTGGCAAGCTTGTCTCTAAAATAAGTGATTCGTTTATAATTAAACTTTTTGGTAATGGTCATTTGTTCGAATCCATTTCTCGCCAAAACATAATTCACTTCTTTGCCATTCTTTTCCGTAAACTCGTTTGTGCCATCCTTGTTTTTATCCTGCGTCCCTTCATTGTCCTTGTGATTAAATTCTGTTTTAAAAATGTAATCCACCAAGTCTGCACGATTTAAATGAGCCCCATTGGTCAACACAGTGCTTGTATCTGATTCTACATTGACATTCTTTTTTAATTTTTTGTTTTCACCCTTGGCTTTCTTGTGTTTAAACATGCTTTTGTTTTATTTAATTGTTTGATAAAATTTTATTATTATTTACTCTATTTTCGTTTTTTCCTCTAGTCTTTTTCCTCAAACGGTCTTCTTCCAATCTCTTTTTCCTCATACGGTCTTCTTCTAATCTCTTTTTCCTCATACGGTCTTCTTCTAATCTCTTTTTCCTCATACGGTCTTCTTCTAATCTCTTTTTCCTCATACGGTCTTCTTCTAATCTCTTTTTCCTCATACGGTCTTCTTCCTCCATTCTTAGTTTTCTACTACGGTCTTCTTCCTTTTCTTCCTGTCTACAACGGTCTTGTCGCTGATTATTTAGTTGTATTTGCAAATATTGCATTTTATTTAGATTTTTTTTATTTGTTTAAATTTTATTTATTTGCAAATAAAAATTTAAATATATAATTGAGTTTAATGGACAATGACACACTTGACAATTTAAAATATTGGTATAATCAATTCAAAGACAATAAACAAGTGTGGGCACGTGTCAAAGACCAATGCCCCAGTTTGAAACGCTATTCCAATCGTTTTTTAAAGAGAAAAGTTACTTTATCTAATTTGACCAGTCTAAACATCACATTACCCTGTGGCGTAGTCGTAACGCATCATGACTTGTTTACAAAAGGACTGATAAAATATTGCGATTGTTGTCATGTCATCTCTGAAATTTATAATACATTTGAATGGGTCAATTATATAATAGTCTGCAAAGAAACGGTCAAATACATTGGGCATACGACAGATTTAAAGCAACGATTAGCTTTTCATGTCAAACACAAGAAATATATACCAGAAACGGATAAAGTCTATATTAGCGTTAGTTTGTCTGAACAAACCTTGTTTAATTGGTACCGCCCAGAACTAAACAAGAATGAGCGGCTTAATTTATTAGCAAGAGTCAAGGAAAACGGTCTGTTTGTCTCCAAAGAGATTTTATTAGACCAAACTGAGAAAACAATCAACACAATCACACATATTGAAAAGTATATAGAAGAGTACAACCAGCTTCAAGTCTGGTGTTATGATACGAGAGCGCAATTGTGTCGCTGCAAAATTAAATGCGCCCTTCGAAAATATCATAATGTCTTCAACAATAGACCAAAGTATTATCCTATTGACCCAGTCTTTGTAGATGCCAAGTATAAAAAGACAACAACGTTGACATCCAATTGCTTGCCTGTGGAAAACATTTTGAATATTTACGACACCATTCGCATTCGAAAACCATGTTTGAAACCAACCACTTTGAAAGCCATACAACATATGAGCAATGTTGTTACAGATTTGAATTTGCCATTCTTGTGTTTGACTAGTCTAAACAAACAATACAGTCCTTCGACTGTCAAAAAGATTGTAGGCTACATTTTATCCTATATCAGTGTCTTGACGCGTCAAGAAAAGAAGCTTGTATTTGGAAAGGAATATGAAAAGACGTGTCTTGTGTATTATAGAGCCAAATTTCTAATGGATAAAATGGAATCAAATGAAAAGCAAAAAGGAGAATTAACCTCTATTGAACAAAAGAATTGGGTGTCTTTTGATGTCTTGAAACAGGTTTTGTGTAATTTAAAAGAAAAAGACTTTCAAAAATATGTCATTTTATACTTGTACATGAATCAAAATGCATTGAGGTCTGATTTTTATAATATCAAATGGCAAAACATCAATGTAGTATCAGACAACTTTATAGATTGGGAGAATGGTTATCTCATTTTAAATCATCCGTTGAAAATTGACAAATTTCAGGCTTATAAATTAAATCAAGACACTCTGAGATTATTACAAACGTTCAAGACAACGCTTTCAGGAGATTATCTGTTTGTGAAAAAGAATGGCACACCTTTTAATCCAAAATCATTTGCACAATACCTTTTATTATTTATAGAAACAGAATTGCATGCCTTGAATATCTTTCATAAAAGAATTGGTGTTCAAATGCTACGAAAGATTGTGGTGAGCCATCAACGACAACAAGGATTGAATCCTGTGGAAAGTCTTCAACTCGCCAAAGACATGAATCACTCTGAATACATGTCGAAATTCTATTATTGTAAAAATGTTGTTGAAAAATAAAAAAATATGAAACCTATTTTCAGAATCAAAATAAATTTTTGGAAATAAAAATTTGATTTTAGAAAATGACTTTGAAAAATATTTATTTTAAAATAATTTTTGAAAAATATAATTTGAAAGTCAACAGGGTACCCTGTAAGAACCATTATCATTTTTGAGGATAAATTATTGTATTTGAACTTTATTTTTAATATAAAATTGGTCAACCAGACTACTCCTCACTATAATCGTCCTATTTTTGTATTTTGACTTTATTTTATCCAATAAAAGTGAACCATATCCTTGGCGTCTCATATGTGGATGAACATAAAAGCCATTTATTATAACAAATTCCTTTACAGAATAAGAACACGTTGCTATAGGAATAATAAATATTTTTAAACAACTAATGTTTTCACCTTGAAGTATATTTAAATAAGCACCTTCATAAGCACCTAACAATGAAAGTGTTTCAACATCACAAAATATGATATTTCCTTTTAAACAAAAAACACTCAAGTATGCCACAATACGTATATAAATTTGATAAATTTGGTACAGTTTTATCATTTGTTGAGCAAAAATTTATTTGTTGGTTGACACAGAAAACCAAGTATTGTCTGAAAACTTTATAATTCAAAACCCGTGTTGATTGGTATTTAATTACCGACGAATGAAAATAAATTTTTTGAAAATCATTTGTAAAGTCATCTGGTATGAAGCCCCTTGTCAAAAAGATTCTTTTAGGACTTGTAGCAATTGTTTTTGCTTATTTCATTTATACAACATGTAGGCCCAAAATAATGACTGAATCATTTAAAACCAAATACCGTGGTTGTGTCAAAAATCAATTCAAAACAATTCCAACTGAATATCAAAATTTATACCAATATGAAGATGTCCCTTTTATTAAAAAAGAGCCAGCCAAAGTAGAAACAAAGATTGATGTCCATGATTCTTCTATTCAAAAGGGACACAGTTTAAAATATTCAAAGGAAACAAACTCTACCCAAAATGAAGTGGATATATTACAATATACACAAAATGACAAGGACGTACAAGTAGTCTTGGAAAAGATTCAAAAACGAAACAGTCCCATGGTGTTGTATAATATGGAACCAGAAATGTCTGTTATTAACCAAACTTTTAAACAGGGTGACACCAATGTCAAAAATCAAGTCATTACTATCTTACGAGAAATTGGCAGAGAAGGGTTAATGTGTCCAACAGGCGTCGTGACTAGGATACGAGAAGCCGCCTTTATCAATGAACCAGAAAAGTTGCCAGTGACTGAAAACATGTTGCAGCAACAAATGTTGACCAAAGCAGCTGCACTAAACAATACTTTTCAAGATTATCGTAAAACCAAACAAGCTTTATTAGATGAATATTCTGAAATGTATCCACGTGATAAAATACAAAAGATTATTGATGAATGGGACTTGTAGTAATTTTGTTTACTCATCCATTCGTCTGCATTTCTTTAAACAACAATAAAACCCATTGTTTTCTTTACGCCATGTCATGTATTCTTTGGTTTTATTTGGAAACTTGCAGGTACCGTAGCCATGAATAAAAATACGTGGTATATAATAGCCAACAGGTTCTTTAGGCGCTGTATAATAGTTTAAAAATGTTTGGGTCATTGGGCATTCCAAACTATTTATTTCTTCAATAAATAAAAGTAATACTTCAAAAATGTGGGGAGAAGTAGAAACTCGTATTATATATGGTTATCCTGTTGAAAATGTGGATGCAACCCTGTGTGAAAAATATACAATCGGTTATGAATACATTCAAAAGGAAAACAACTTGGGAATGCTTGTCGTTGGCATTCTTGTGACATTACACATTGATGGAACACTCTCTGAATTTAATGACACTGATGACCTGGACTTTGACAGTCTAACAGAATTTTTAAAAATTCACAAGGATTTTTTTCGTCCAGATTTTGATGGATTGGGTTATTATTGTACTTTATTTGGTCACGACTATATAAAAACTGGATATGTAGAGTCTGATTCATTTGACCCACATAATAAGAGATATATTTAAAAAGTAAATTTTATTTCAACCAAACTATCAATCCGTAAAATGCATTGACTAGAAAAGAATAAAACCAAATAGACTATAAAAACAGATAATAAGAGATATTTAAAAAGTAAATTTTTATTTCAACCAAACTATCAATCCGTAAAATGCATTGACTAGAAAAAAGACCCACATGATAAGAATGTTTATACTTAGTGTCTCTGGTAAACTATACATTGCTATTTGCAAGACATCAATAATTATCCATACATACCATTGTTCTGCGTAGCGATAAGAGAGCAATAGTTGCGCTGAAATACTGAGCGCAGTTGTCAACGTGTCGAGTACTCTGGCTGCAATGACATTGTCAAAAGCATAACTACCACTCATGGCAATGGCCAAGGCTCTTATCTCATAGTACAAGGCAACAGATAATGCCCCAGTAAAGAAAATAGTTTGAAACCATTGTTTTATACTCAGTTTTTTGTTTTTCAAAACGCTACAATTTTGTAAATGTTGTTTCCATTCATAAATGCCCAAAAACTGTAGAGGCAAAAAGAAAAAGATGTTTAGTTGAAAATTGCCAATGTATCCAAAAGAATAGGAAAACAGTCCATAGAAAATACAATTGATGATGCCCCATACAAAATTGGAAAACTTTTTCTTGGCAACCAACACAACACACAAGACGCCACTAAAAGAAGCGATTCCGCTTGTCAAAAAGATGAAAGAGTCCCAAACAGACCCTGATGGCGTCCACCAAGACAGACTACGAACATCATAAAATGAAAACAAGACACTGGCACATCCAAATACAAACAACCAAAAATATTCTACCCAATTCAATGACTTTAGGTCCATTTGAATCAATTTGAATTTTGAAGGCGGTTGAATGGCATTCAACGCTTGCTCAATTCTATTCTCAAGCGTCCCTGTTAAAAAGACAAATGGTGCACCTGATGCTTTAACCATTTTAATAATTTCTGGTTCCATTTTATCCCGTTGACCAGATTCCAAGTCATCTCTTGTACCGTCTTGAACAAAAACAGAATCTGCCAACGTTGAAATCAAATACAAGGCAGGCGGACAACCCTTTTCCAAATTCAAGTCACAGTCTCCTAAAAATCGTTTGGCCCAGACAACAGTTGTTGCCAAGTCTGTATCACATACAACATTGTAGGTTTTGCATTGTCTTTCATATCGCTTTTGACCCTTTTGAATATTGACAAAATCTTGACTTGTCCAGCTTTCACCAGCTTTGGCTACAGAATATTCTCTTCCGTATTCTATAGCCAATGACCAGTTGAGTTTATCAGACACAGCTTTGGCAATGGTCGACTTCCAAGTACTTTCACTTCCAACAATGACAAATCTTTTCATATAGTAGTGACGGACTGGTTCACTTAGAAAATTCCAATATTTTTCTGGATGATTTCGAACAACAGTACCAGATACTGGAAAAGCCAATCTCTTTTGGTCCACACACACATGCTTACACCCATAAAACTGCGAAAAGGGTTCTCCATACGCTTCTGAAGTGAATACTATATCAATATCAGCAACAATTTCTTTGACTAATCCGGCCCACAATTTAGAATCTGTACCGTCGTAGTTGTCATTAAACATGGTTTTGACCTCGACTGTCGGATACAACTCTTTGAGCCATTCCACTCTAATAGCTACACTAGGCTTTTCACTATTTTTAAAACAAACAATAACCACCACTGAATCGGATTGTTGGATTGCAGTTTCAATCAAATATTGATGACCGGTATGTAATGGGTAGAATTTACCAATGACGAGACCTTTCATTTCAATTCACTCTATATTTTATTTCTTTTGTTGAATTTTTTGAAATCTGAAAATGAATTTATGAAAATGAATTTGAAAAATAATTTTTTGAAATCTGAAAATGAATTTGAAAAATAATTTTTTGAAATCTGAAAATGAATTTGAAAAATAATTTTTTGAAATCTGAAAATGAATTTGAAAAATAATTTTTTGAATTTGAAATCTGAAAATGAATTTGAAAATGAAAATTATTTTTTATTTGCCGTGTATAATATAACATGTCCAAAGTCACCAAACTTGTCAAGATTCACGAGGACCCAAATAATCCAACCTATTATTACAAAGATGGCAAAAAAGATGCCGTCTTTCAAGTAAAAAAGAGAATTGGGTCAGAATCTGTCCGAGGTTCAGTTTTCAAAGTCTGTAAAAAGGGTGAAAAACAGTGTTCTGCTTTAAAAGTTATTGCAGTGCCGCTCCAATACGAGACATTGCCGGGTGCCAACAGTTGTCCTGAAAATAGAATTCAACGAGAAATTAAATTTCTAATCTTGTGTAATGAATTATTAAAAGCAGGCATTACCAATAATTTACCAAGAACTTGTACGTTTTATGATGCCACAGACAAGTCTTGCTACCTAACAGGTTCAGAAAACACTGGGAAATGTGTCTTGTTTCAAGCACCATTAGCTGATGGGGATATGAATTTCTGGATAAAGAGTCCAAAAACAGAAAACCAGATTCAAAGTTGTATCCTTCAGGTATTACTTGGCATCTATGTGTTTAGAAACCAATTGGGTGCTTTTCACAGGGATTTACATCTTGGCAATGTATTGTATTACAAAGAACGATGTAAAACATATTATTATAAAGTGCAAGGAAAAATCATTGCAGTCCCAAATTTTGGTTTTAGATTTTCATTGTGGGATTTTGACCAAAGTTTTTCGTTTTTAATGTGTCCACAATATAAAGGTTTAAACAGTTCGGAACCTCTATCTGAATCTACAGATTATTCGCGGTTTTTAGATGTCTTGTGCTATTTTCTTAAACGGCAAAATAAAAAAACATTGGCCAATGAAATTGATACCATAAGATACGACTATGGTGTTTCGAATAATACAAGTGTAGAAGATATGATTTTTGAATTTATTACAGCATACAATGTTGGAAAGATTGTCTCCAAAGCACCTGTTGGCGCCAAGGTGTATCATCTAGACAAGAAATTAAAATTACAATAAAATGAAATGAAATGAAATTACAATGCAAAACAAATAAGAAAATAAAATGGATTATCTCGAACATGTTTAAACTTGTGTGTCTGATATCTGCAGGTTTTTTGTTGTATCAATATCTGACAAAAGAAGAATACATTATTGTCAATAAATAAAACAATGCTTCAACATGTATTCTTTTGACATCAACAATTTAGAACAAACACTATGTGACACAAACTTTTTATCGTATTTCAAGTTGGAAACTGGTCAACAGACTGTTTATTTTAAACCACCCAATTTATTGGGAGATTGTACCTTGAAATTTAGTGTTACCAATCCTTTAAATATTAAACGGGTTCAAATCAAAGTTGGTTCAAACATTTGGTATGATTTTAAAATTGAAAATGAATTTAAATACTATCCATTTTTTGTAATAGCTGAAAAGTTTTCAAAATTGGAATTTATTGTTGAATTAAAAGACAAGACAGACTTTGTATTACCCACGTTACAAATCGTAACTGGGTTGCTAAAACAAAAAGATATTGATAAAATCAAATACAAGTTTTCAAAATTTGAGGAAATACAATCGCCTGAAGAAAAGAAAAAGTCATTTTTTTCAAACTGGTTTATGTAATATCAGTAATATCAGTAATATCAGTAATATTTATTAGCATAATTAATAGCTCTTTTTACACCTGAATTTTTATCAAACTGGTTTATGTAACATCAGTAATATTTATTTGCATAATTAATAGCTCTTTTTACACCTGAATTTTTATCAAACTGGTTTATGTAACATCAATAATATTTATTTGCATAATCAATAGCTCTTTTTACACCTGAATTTTTGTAATCATGATAGGCATTTTTTACCTTTTGAGACAATATCGACAAATCTTTACCAAACAAGGTCGCTATAAAAATAAAATGATAGACGCCAACCCAAATATGAAATAATTCTCCTCGGTTGCTATTAAAATATCCAGTATCAATATCTTCTACATTTTTGATGATAAATAAATAAGAGACATCAAAATTATTTGTTTTTAATTTGTTTTTAACGTATTGCAGATTACCAGTCTTTTTATCCTTGACAATCTTTTTCAACAGATTATTGAGCTGTGACAATTGTTTTGAAGATACAAACTTGTCTGGATACTGTATTGCATTAACAAACGCTTTTTGAACTGACTTTTCTAAAGACACTGAAGACACTGTAGATGTTGACGCAGATGACCTAGGACTAGATTTATTTGTGGTTGTAAATAATAGTCTTGACAACTTCATACTGATTACAAATAAAAAATTTATTTGACCTTAGATGATATTCCAATGACCTTGCTCATTGTATTGTTTGACAAACTCTTTGGATACATTTTTGTTTTCTGAAATTTGATACCAATCAACACGGTCAGCATTTGTTATAATGAAATCTTCAGACAGTTTTTGATATTCTGAAATATTTTTCCAATCCACACGGTCGGCATTTGTTATAATGAAATCTTCAGACAACTTTTGATATTTTGAAATATTTTTCCAATGAACACGGTCAGAATTACCTGTAATAAACGCTTCAGACAACTTTTGATATTCTGAAATATTTTTCCAATGAACACGGTCAGAATTACCTGTAATAAACGCTTCAGACAACTTTTGATATTCTGAAATATGACTCCAATCCACACAGTCTTTAAACTCTTTGATAAATTGTTCAGACAACTTTTGATACCTTGAAATACAACTCCAATTAACACGGTCTTTAAACTCTTTTATAAATTCTTCGGATAATTTAACCAATTTTGATACAGTATAAAAACTAATTTTATCTTGAAATTCACAAATAAATTCCATTGACACTTTGCTGTAATCTAAATACCTTTCACTAAATGAAAGTCTCTTTCTAAATCTAGACAATGTTTTGACTGGTAATTTCTTAATCAATATTTCCCAATCTAATTTTGATTGAAATTTGTCCAATAAAGCATCAGTTAAAACAATATTATCATTTAGACAAATTCCACGCCAATCAATTTTATCATGAAATTCCATCAAAATATCATTGGACAATGCTTTTTTGTTTGATATCAACTTCCAATTTAGCTTTTTTTCATATTTTCTTATTAGACTATCGGTTAAACAGTTGTTTATCGACACTTGGTTCCAATCCACCATGTCTTGGTATTTCTCCAAAAACGTTGCAGTCAATTGAATCTCTCTGGATAATATTGTCCAATCTAATCTTGACTTGAAAACTTGAATAAAAGTATTGTTGATTCCTGCATACTTGCTGATTCGAATCCAATCGATAAAGCATTTTTTAAAATAAAAGAGGTATATTGGAAAATAAGGAATCAATTTGTATTTTGAAACTTGGTAATGCAATCTTTTAAACAATGTCATTATTTCAACACAGATTTATTTATCTATTAAACTTTGTCGCAATCGGTTTTATGAAATCTGGCTCATCAATATATGGGTTCTCTGTAAAGGTGTCGATATAATAGCTTTCAGGTTTTATTTTCCTATACACCTTTTTTCTGCCGCCAGCCATGCTTTGAGAATAAAATAGATTTCCATAGACTGGTTCGCCTTGGTTTGATTGATGCACCATTCTCGAGTGTTCCTCGTGTCGTTGCAGCCTTGGTTGATAAACTGGGGTAATAGTGTAATCTTTGGAATTAACGTAATTGACGCGATTATCCATTGTATCTGGTCAATAAAAAAAACTTTTTTATTTAGAGTAGTATTTTAGAGTAGTATTAAAAGAATTACTATTTAGAGTAGTATTTCAAAATAGTATTAAAGAAATATTCATCCATCCATGGACTCACTGGAAAGAATTCAGTGTCTTCAGCAACTATATTATAACTAAACACGGTTGGAAGCTGACCTACAAATGAAATACGCCTTGCAATTAATCGTTTGACACGTTCATTGATGCCAAACATTTCCAACATTAATTTTTGACTGAGATATTCTCTCAATGTTTTCAAAGACACTAGTTCTACAATGGTGGCAATATGTAGAAATATAATATTGTTGTACTTGTATTGTCGCTTGTTTTTTGGATTTAATAAATAACATAAAATGCTTGAAATCATATACATGTTGAACACATCCTTGGATGGTAAAGCAGCCTTTAATTCTGATTCCAAAGACTTTTGATAAATATTCAATTCATTCAAGTCATCATTTCGAATCCTAGAGTTTGCATTATTGATGTAATACTTTTGTCTAATCTCATAAAAGTATAAACCATACAAGACACCATGTGGAATAATCAGTGCTTCTTTTCTATTCTTGTATTGGCCTTTTAAAACAGAATAATTGTCTAATAGATTTTCAATATAATTTTCGTTGAAATAAAATTGATGAAATATTAATTTTAACCCATCAACAAATCCTTTTTTCGAAGACGTTTTTAAAAAGTTTATGGCGTTTGAGTTGCTCATTTACAATTGTAATTAAAATTTAAAAAAATAAATATTGTATGGTAAAGATGCAAGATGATTGTGCTACTTTAAATTACGAATGTAGTCTTTGCGACACGGCTACGCTAGCTGAAGACCAAGGTATTATAAGTTCGACCGAATTTGAAACATTAAAACGTCAACAGAAATTAGAACAGGAAAAACAGGAAAGAGAAAAGATTGAAAAATTTGTCAATGACAATTATGAACGTTGTTTTGAAAAATTGAAAAGCCATCTGAATACAGGCTACACACGTGTTGAATTTGAGAGAGAAATGTTTTCTAGTGGCAAAAAAGAATTGTTTCAAGCCAGATTCGACAAGGACCCAAGAATTATTGACAAAGGGTGGAAAATCAAGGTAAATGGTTACAAATGGATTGATGCGGTTCCTGCCAAGATTGAAAAGATTGAAAACATTAAAAAGACCGAAAAGACTGATAAACTTAAAATGGTTGAAACGACAAAAAGAGGATTCTTTTCAAAATTATTTGGGATTTAAACAAATCAAAAGGAAATCAGTAAATAATTAAATAAATATTCTGCAATGCTGCCAATAGAAATCCAAGAACTAATTTTACTAGACACAGATTTTGAAACAGTCAATGCATTTTATTCAAATGAAAAAGATGCAAACAGATTGCGTAATAGATTTATCAAAAAGCATTATTTTAGTCATTTTAAAAACAACATTGAGTTGTTGGTGAATGATTCTAAACTTGAAATTGGTTACACTTCCTATTCAACTTCTGATGACTCTTCTAATTCAACTGACGGCTCTTCCAATACTTTTGACGGTAAAATACAATTTGATGACAATAACAGCGATTCAGTCACAATCTCTTTGGGCTACACCAGAAATGAATTTTTTCAAATTCCAACGCTTGACCACAGTTTATACAAAGACTTTGAATTAATTTTGGAATATGACAATAATCAACCGCCAGACTTGCCTACGTGTTCTTTTTCAATGATGATTGGTGGCATAGTGTATTACTCTTTTGCACCATCAGATTTTCATTTTGATTATATTAAAACGTGTTCTTATTATGGTTTGTGTCGCAACATTAGACATGAAAACAACATGCTTGTGCTACCTATTCCACTCGTGACAGGAAAACAAGGTATTTTTCATCCTTGTTTTCATGCATTCAATGTCGAATTCCTTGATAATCCAGGCATCAAAGCCTCTTTAAGAGCATCAATTTGTCCTAATTCAATACGTTTGGAATCGGTTTATACATCAATAACATCAAAATATTGTGCCACCTTTCCACATTTTGTATTATTACCACTTTTATTTGAAAAAATCAATGTCATTTTAAAGTTTGAAAATTATTCAGTCAATACTGAATTTACGCTAGAATTTATAACAACTTTGAACCAAAAAATGAATATTCAACTACAACATCATCTTGTATTACCACTGTATGATGATTTTCTTTCTGAAAAGCATACCAGTGGAAAGTTGCTTACAATAGACATTGATGGCAAGAATTATGAATGGTATCTTGGAGGATGTTGTCTTCAATTTATAAAATTTGGAAGTGGGTTTTGTAATTTTGCTTATCACTTTTAAAATTATTATTATTTTATTTACATTTTTATTTAGTGATTGTCTACATAAAACGAATCTAGTACCTCTTTTGCAGTAAATCCGGCGCCCTTACCAATCAACTCGCCTGTTGCAGTTTTAAAGGTGCCAATATGTCGAAAAGTTAAACTAATTCTTGGTGCATCAAGTCCAATCTGCTTTTTAACAGCATGTGTATACTCTTTATTCATGTCCCAAGTCAATTCAAAACTAGTATTATCTTTTAATGCTACAAATTGTTGCTGTCTGGTTACTTTGTGTCTCAGTTCCAGGCATCTTGTAGCACCCAAACTAAATGTCACAATGGATGAGTTCAAGACAATATCAATCGTTTTGTCACTGTGTCTTCCAATAAAATCTAATCCATTTCTATATTTTTGTATTAAGCAGTGGTTAAAAGTCTGATGATATTGCTCTTCCATTTGAGTTTTAATTTGAAATACAATGGGCGTCCATTCAGTCACCTTTGTAAAACTCAACGGATGTCTGTAATATGGAATAGCATGACCTGTGTCTGTTTGAATACACATTAAACGTGGAATGGTGCAGCCATGTTCTTGTACAATTTGAAAAAAGTCTTTTAATTCAACATCGAGGTCTGTATATGAAAACATGTTTAAATTTCAATTTATTTGTTTGAAGTTTTACGTTTAAATTTATTTTTAAATTATTGTTTTCAAATGTCGACAAACAACTTTAATATCTATAAATTTGTGTCTCATTATCTGACATACAAACTTTATAGCAGATAGTATTTGTCTATCAGAATAATCTTTTCTTAGACCAATTAGCTGTTGCACAATTACCTCCTGGGTCAAATACCATGCATTGTTTTTAATATCATCATTTGTGCTTTTATAAAATTCATTGTCATAATCTTTATACCAGGCAGTACACAGATTATGTAATAAATAATCTTCAAATTCATTTTCTGAAGTGTATTGCAAATCTGGTGTTGTATTGAAAATTTGAAATAGAATTAATTTATAATAATCATTAGATAATGTTTGCGAATAATAGAAATAAGGAAATTTTTTAATCAAGAGTTTTGGGGATTTAAAATGCAGTCGAAGAAATACCTGATACATTCTGAATAATCTATTTTTATTTTCTTTCTATACATCGCAAGAATTTTAAATTAATAATTTATTTTATAAACAGACATTTGTAGTGTCATCATACAATACAGTGGTTTGAACAGGTAAATTAGATGGTGGATTAATAATAATCGTATCAGAATAACCACCAGTTGTTAATTGGTCTTCACAACTAATCAAACTATTTGGATGCACTGGTGGTGTGCTCGGTCCAATGAATAAATCAACATGCAACTTTCCAGAGGCATAATCCGTAGTACATTCTACACAGGAATCAGACATGATGTAATACTTTTGAAACTTTGGGACATAGACAATCGTTCCTGGTGTAATAAAAGTTGGGTCAGTGGCCAAGGTGTTTGGCATGTTGTAGCTACCATCATTTTCTTCTGTAAATGGCTGAATGTTTGGATAGGCAACATCATTACAATTGTGTTGTGCTTCTGTTTGACAACTATTGTCTGTATAACCATAAAAAGTAATGTAGACAGCCGTTTCGGTTGAAACTGGAACTGAAGGACTTGAAGAAGGAACCGAAGAAACTGAGGGGCTTGGTGTTGGACTTGGACTTTGAATTGTAGAAGGAATTGATGGGCAAATAGTTTGAACCCAAGTACAAATCGTATTAGTATCGCCTAAAACGGATAATAAATTTGATGGAATTGCCAAAGGAACACCGGTTAAAGAGTCTGAAGTTGGTGTAGAATTAGGGTCTAAAGCTGGTGTTGAACTAGTCAAAGGGTCTAAAGCTGGTGTTGAACTAGTCAAAGGGTCTAAAGCTGGTGTTGGACTAGTCAATGGGTCTAAAGTTGGTGTTGAGCTTGCCTGAGGGTCTGAAATGCCTGTCAAAATATCTGATGGCGTTGGACTAGTTGAAACCTGTGTTTCAGTTGAAGTTTGAATTGGAACTGAAATCAAAGTTTCTGTTGCAAAAGTGGAGCAATTAAAATGGTGATGGTGGTGATGAAATCTATGTGCGTTTAATAACCCGACTGTCAACAACATTAATTACTCTAGAATTTATTTGTTTACGTTTAAAAATAATTAATTTATTTTAGATTCTCTATGTAATGGACCAATTCTCTCAAACATTTTTAATTATTCCAGCCTGTTTAATGTTGTTTTTTATATACAAAAAGTTTTTAATCAAGGACCCTGACCGAAAAACCATTTCAGATACACTAGTCGTTGCTATTTTACTTTCATTATCCTTGTATTTCTATACAAAGAATACAGCGATATCTATATCAGCTGAAAACTTTCGAGCCAAAACAAACTTTTAAAATAAATCAAATGTATGGATTTAATTAATGAATTAGAGTTTATTCAAACAGAAATTGAAATTTTGAATAATAAATTGTCGGAAAAGACACCATTAACACACATGGATGAATTAATGATTAAAAATACTTAAGTTGAAATTGAAAAAACTGTAGACCAATTGAAAACATTTTTAGTAGAAAATTAATTAAAATATATTGATTAAAATTCTTAAAGACTTTGTTTTTGTTTTATCACATGTACATAGTTTTTGGATTCTGAAACAGTTGTTTTCATTCTTTTCTCACGTCGTAGATTGTCGTAATGATAGGTCCAAGCAGCACAATTGGTGTGTAAGCAGCCATTGCCATGGTTATTACACAGCATTTTAAAGTTTGGATGACTTTTAGCCTTGTAATAAAACACCTTGTCTTCAAATCTTTTTGAATTGGTTGCATTATCAATCACCATGCAATTGTAATTTTCAGTACACGCATTCAAAATCTTTTTAAACTCTTCTAGATTTCGAAAGGCACCACCATAACATCGAAACAACTTTTCAATATCTTGATTATTATTTGTAAAAGTTAAAAAGACATAGTCAATATTGCTTCTTAAATTTGGTGGAATACCCAAGGGAATTTGCATGGTCAACAAGAAAAAGATATTGTAATGTCTTCCATTGTAAAAGATTTGTTTGATGGTCTTGTCATTTTTCCAATTTTTGTCTGCTAGACAGTCATCCAACAAGACAAAGGCGTAATTACTTATATCAGGTTTTATAAACTTGTCTATAAGCTGCTTTTCAGATAATCCAGGGTTTAAAGGCGCATAACGTGCAATACGTTTTTCAATCTTTTCTTTTTGTGTATCAAAAATCTTTTGAATGGTTTCTGATTTGTAAGTTTTTGTAATAAACGATGTTGGAATAATCGTGCAATATTCCTTGTTTAATTCGTCCGTTTCAGAAAACACTTTGCCACAGGGTATCTTGCGTTGATGATATAATAAATCTTTGGTTAAAAATGTTTTGCCAGTATTTCGCTTGCCTATAAACACACAAACACTTCCAGGATGGATGATGCCAGGATTAAAACAGTTTAATTCCAAGGTAATTTCTTCTTTACTCATTACCATTGTACTTTAAAATTTAAATGTTTTTTTAAACAAATGTACGGCAGCTTTAAAATGTCAATCAAAATGAATAGGAATCTTTGAGACCAAAATATGATAAAAAGATTTTGTAATCTTGCTGCGAAAAATTTCTTAATTCCCAATAATACCATTCTTCGCCATAAAGATACTTTTTAGTGCCAGGCTTAATGTAATCTTTAATAAATGCAATATTTGTACAAAAATGCGTTTCAAAGTTGTCTTCTTCCTCTAATAGTTGATATCCGAAATCTTCAAATACTTTATCTAAAATGTTTGGCAAATCTACAATCAAGTAATCACTCGTGTCTTTTGCTTTGATACTGTATAAGGCGGTTTTGTTTTCAATTTTAGTATACAATAATGCTTTCTTGGTAAAAATGTCGTAAAACACTGTACATTTTTGAAAACTTTGGTCTTTATTAGTAATAAAAAATTTAAATCTAGGTACCAAGTCTTTTATAGTCAATTTCAAGTCTGCGGGAAAGTACTTTGGTAAACCTTTAAAGCTGTCGTAAAACGACTTAAAGGATTCTGCTTTGGATTTTAAATTTTTGAATTCTGATTCATTAACGTTTTTTGTTTTTGTCAAACTATATTCGTTTATTTTTCTATATTGTTTGTAATATGGAATATCAAACGATTTATAAGAACTCCCTGCACTCGATTTACTTTTTTTCGACTTTGAACTAGAACTAGACCGTGACATGTAAACACTAAAATAAAAAAAATTAATTGAATTTTTAAACTTAAATGGTTACATCATTGGAAATGCAATCACCAAAGTCAAAGAATGGAGACCTTGTGCCTTTTCCTGTGGTATAAACTTTCCAAACGTTTTTACGGAAATAAATAAATTATAAACAAGTATGAAGGGTATACCCAGCTACGGTCTACTGTGTAAAAATCAAAATAATCAAATCGTGTTTGTTCAGCGCAGACACACTGTAGAATATATAGAAGTTATTTGCGGTAATTACACGTGTAATCTAATGCTCAAAGTTTTCTTGTACAAACTTACCATGCAGGAAAAGAATAGTCTCATGTCCAAATCATTTTTAGAATTGTGGAATTATTTGTGGCGATTTCATTCTCGAAAAAAGTTTACAACAAACCAATTATTGAAATTCGAGGCCAATAAACTCAAAATAAAAAGAATGATTCGGGAAATAAACAAGACAAACTTTTTAAAAGTGTCTGCAGATATTACACTCCCAAAAGGAAGAAAGATTGGCAAAGAAACCGCATTGGATGCAAGCATCCGTGAATTTGTAGAAGAAACTGGTATTCAAACCAATTATTTTACAGTATTTAAACATCATTACATTGTTGAACACTTTATGGGAACCAATGAAAAGAAATACAGCACCCAATACTTTTTTGCGACAATGAATAGGTATTTCAATAGACAACAACTCGTTTGTGATAAAAAAGAAGTATCCAATGTGTTTTTTCTGAGCCGTCAAGAAGCCATGGATAGAATTGATATTAGAAAGCCAGAATTACGAAGTGTGATTATGAAAATAAAATAAAGTGCTATTTTTATTTGATTGGTCTCGGTAAATAAATAAAAAGTTTTAATAGAAAAATGGCTGTTTTAAACTTTACCTTTACCAACATGGAAACTCCTCTTGAAGTAAGAGCGAGCGTTGACACTTTTATTTACAAGTTTTTAGATATTGATATTCGTAATCTAAAAACAGATAATTTAACAACTTGGATTTTTAAATTATTTGAAAAATACAATTATCAGGCTTTTAAAAATGAGGAATGCCAAGCTTATACATTAAATTACGACAATTCGAAAAGACTTGTAGGTAGACGAACCCTATGGTATTTCGATTTTATAAGAAATATTAAATAAAACTTTAAAAAGAAACACATTTTACTTTAAGCGGCTTTAAACCTTTTGTTTTAACTGCATTCTTTGGTGTTGCACTAGTCTTTGGTACTTTGAGCATCTTGTGCAGTTCATCATAGTTTTTTATGATATAAGTCAATATATTCTTTTCTTGTATGAGCCATTTGAAAAAGTTTAATTGTGATACAGAGGTTTCAATCTTGTACTTGTTAATTTCAAATAGTATTTTAGAATCTCGCCGGTATGGGTCAAATAACTTTTTGGAATAATGATTCAAAACTTTGCGGTATTCCTTGTGAACATCCTTTCCATTGATGATAATAGTACAGCTAGAAGCATAATAAGTGACAAACCATTCAAATATCCGCTTTGAATATTTCTTGTTTATATTTAAAAAGATTTGGAGGTTATCCTCTTTGCCATAAAACTTGTACAGCTTTTCCAAGCACAATGAACTATTTGGTTTGATGTCAGATTTCATAGTTGTATTTTATTTTATTTATTTAACCTTGCAGGTTCAAATGTAGGTACACTACATGCTCTGTCAAAATCTTTTATTGTAAAATATTTGTTAAATAGTTTCTTTTCAAATACTATAAAGCAAGGCTGGGATATAATAAACTGACATTTGGTGGACAAAACACCGTCGTGTTTGAAATAATACCCATCAGCTACTTTTAGACTGACCAGTTTTGGACTCTCGGTGGAAAAGACAATCTTTTTAATACATTTTTTAAAGCTCAAGTCTCGTTTTGAAAACATGAATGTTTGTGTTCGAGCATTTAATATGCTAATAAAAGACGACATTGGAATAATCTGGTTTTCTAGTTCAAAAGACATGACTAAGTAAATAAATTTATTATTTTTTTAATAAAACAAGGGTAATGACTGCAAACGAGTTTCTTTATGTTGTTTCTGTAATCAGTAATCCTGCCCGATTTAAAAAGCGATACCAATTATTTAATGAATACTCGCAGCGCATGAAGAAAAATCCCAAAGTCAAATTGTACACGACAGAGCTTCAACTCGGTGATAGACCATTTGTCACCGATGCCACGTACAAAGTACGCAGCACACACAATTTATGGCACAAGGAAAACTTGATAAATTACACCATTGCTAGATTACCTAGCGAAGCCAATTATATAGCATGGGTAGATGCAGATATTGATTTTCTAAATCAAAATTGGGCACAAGAAACGATTGAAAAATTACAGGAATTTAATGTCGTTCAACCTTGGGCAACCGCAATTGACATGGGTCCAAAACAAGAAGTCATGGAAACACACAAGTCATTTTGCTATGTTTATCATAAAAATAATAGGACCTATAAGAGTGGAAAGAATTACACCTTTCCACATCCTGGCTACTCGTTTGCCTTTCGAAAAGAAACACTAAACAAGATTGGCGGCATGATAGACTTTGCCATTTGCGGCAGTGGAGACCATCACATGGCTACAGCCTTTATCAACCAAGTCCAACAAAGTGTTCATTCTTCTACCCATCCTAGATACCAAGCCAAAATGATGGACTATCAAAAACTATGTGAAAAATATGTTCAAAAAAGAATTGGATACGTGGATGGCATCATCATTCATCATTTTCATGGTAAAAAACGAGACAGGCAATACGTGTCGAGATGGGACATTTTAATCAAACACAATTATAATCCTGATACGGATATTTCATACGACTTGAACCGCATCATACAATTTAATGGCAATAAACCAGAATTAGAACTGGATGTTCACCAATATTCTCACTCAAGAAATGAAGACAGTGTAGACATTTAAAGTTTGATTTTCAGCTACAATACGCTGCGCTATGTATCCATTATTCAAGCGACTACATTATAAAAATTCTATAAAAACACATTTAAAACGATTTCAAAGATATTTGTACTTTATCAAAGACTGTGATTTTGTTTTTATTTCAAGATATTATCGTATCATGCCCTTGGCGTTTATTACAAGATTTAAAGACAAGCTTGATTGGAATCAAATATCACGCAAGAAAAACATGCCCATTGAATTTATTACGCAACACATTTCTTATATTCAATGGGCTCAGATTTCAAGTAGAAGAGACTTGTACGAGCATCCAGAATTTGTTAAACTGCATCAAAAATCATTGGATTGGAACAAGGTGACTAAATGTCAAAGAGGATTGCCTCTAGATTTTATTAGAGACAATCGAAACTTTATTGATTGGGACTATATTTGTTATTTCAATCGACCTTTATCAGAAGAATTTATAAGAGAGCATCGCAAATACATGGTGTGGAAACGTTGGTCAGACTATAAAAATTTGTCATTGGCATTTATTACTGATTTTAAACATAAACTAGATTGGAAACTACTTTCAAAGTGCAACAAAAATTTGTCAGAGGACCTCATAACAGAATTTGCAAATCAAGTTCATTGGGAGTCAATTTCAAAAAATATAAAACTATCGGAAGATTTTATTAGAAAACACAAACATCTCGTTAACTGGAAAAATATTTCGCGATATCAAACCTTGTCTTTGGAATTTATTAGAGAATTTCAATATAGTGTTGATTGGGAAAAGATTGGTGGTTTTCAACTCTTGACGATTGATTTTATCAAAGAACATCGCAGTTATTTTTATAATTCTTCTTGGAAACTTGTTTTGTATTATACAGAGTTTTCAGATGATTTTATCAAAAAGAATTATTCCGAATATAAATAAAAAATTTACTTAAATAATTCTGTTTACTCCAAATAAAAAATTACTTTTATCAAAAAGAATTACAAATAAAAAATTACTTTTATCAAAAAGAATTACAAATAAAAAATTTACTTAAACAATTTTGTTTACTCCAAATAAAAAATTACTTTTATCAAAAAGAATTACAAATAAAAAATTTACTTATACAATTCTGTTTACAACTTGAGGAACATCTAAAATATTCCAATCAGTGTTCCAATCCATGCCATCAAATAAAGAATCAGCTGATGGCATTGCGCGTGTTTTCACTTGTGTTAGTACCTCTTGGAATGCCTTTTTCGATTGTTCAAACGTTTCTATACCAACCTTGACTTGATTCAACTTTCGATTCAATTCTTTTAAATGTACACTGTGATGAGATTCAGTTAATAAAATCAAAATATCTTGTTCAGTCAAGAGTTTGGTACCATATTTCTTGGCAAGATTCAACTTTGTTTTTCCTGGTTGGTATTTTCCCACAATCAAAAAATCAACTTGTTTGGTTAAATGATTGCTAGTGACGCCATTCTTGCTTCGAATCAAATAAAACAGTTGGTCTCTATTAAACGTATCCATCATACCAGTCACGCAAAAGACACACTGTTTTAAATCTGTAAAGGTTTCCAATTTGTTTAACAATTCTGTAGAAAATACTTTTGGTTTGTCCTTTGTCATCCAATCAGGTTTAAACCGTTGTTTTGCCTCGCTTTCATCGCTTTCGCTGTCCTTGCTAAAGCTATCATCTGTAATAGTGACTTCTGTGCTAGCGTTGCTGCAGCTGTCGCAATCGCTCACAAAGCAAGCGTTTGATTCACAGCTTGAGCTACCATTGTCGCTGTCGCTCTCTGGGTCAGATTTATACACACTAAACCATCCAACCTTGTGTGATAATCTCTTCATTTCATTCAAAGTGGCTTCCGGAAAGGTTTGATACAAAGACTTGTCAACAGTATACAATGCTCTAGCAACACCCAATGCTGTAACCACATCCCAATTCTTTGTTTGATAAGTTGTTTCATCAATGATGTCATAAAACTCTTGCATTGTCCAATTTGCCATCAACATGTCATTCAAAGTATAGTGACCAATGTGCATGTTTAAGATTTAATTTATAAAAAATTTATTTATTTAGGTAATCTTCAAGCTTCAAGTAATTAGCAATAATGTTTTGAATAACAATCTTGTTAGCGTTGCCGGCGTCATTGTTGATTACCAAATCGAATCGACTATTGTCTGTATTTCGAACAGTCGTTTCAGAAATGTCTTGAGAGATGTCTGATGATTTCCACCATTTTGAAATAAAATTGGAATTTGTTTCTTGTTCCAATCTTTTTCTAGTTCGATTCGGTGCTTCAATCTTGAATAATAATCCTTGAAAACTTTTAACAAAATCCATTTCATTTTCAAATCTGACATCTGTTATGCAAAAGACAACTTGTTGAGGAAAATATCTAGCTTCTTGTAATTGCATATAATATTTCAACTTTTTGACCCATACATCAGGGTCTTTGGCTCTTTCAGCTGCACCAATCTGTTGTAAATACTGACGCACTTTAAATGTCTTGTTTTGATTTAAAAACATGTCTGGTGAACCGCTACAGTACATGCATTCCATTTTCAAGAAATCAGCAAAAGCCACTTGAATAAAAATGAGGTTGCTGTTGTTGTTTCTAGATAAAACATACTTTTCAACAACATTGGTCGCAATCCAATTCTTTCCACTGCCCAATTCACCACATAAACCAATCACTTTCATGGTTTCAAATTAATTTATTTGTTTTTAGACAAATGAATTTTTTTAATTACAAAAGGTATGTCATTGGGGACCACAACACAATTAGAATACAACAAATTATCTGAACACAATTTACTAACAAAAAATCCAGTCAAGGATGCATTTCAGAGAATAGATTTTCAATCTCAAGACTTTTCAAGTTATTCAGATTTTATTCCGTTTCAAAATGCACCAAGTTATGGCAACATTGTGGATTTTGAGATTCCAAAATCTCAGGGAGATGCCATTCGAAACATTTGTTTATCCGTCACTTTAAACCCACTCGTCAAAACCTCTGGTACGTATGCCTGCTATACAAATACTATTGGGTATGCACTGTTTGAATATGTTGAATTTTATATTGGAGAGTATTTATTATTTCGAAAATATCGTGAAGAATGTGATTATGATTTCTACTTTGATACCAACAAGGAACAAGGTCCCTCAAATGTACTAGACGAGTCACAAAATTTAATGATTGGAAAATATGCCAATCTAATGGCGATGCAAACTAATGCTGTGAATGTGTCATCCTATATAGTGCCTCTGTCTGCTTTTATGGATGCTGCCACTTTTAAAAGTTTGTTTTTATTCTATTTAAAGCATCAGTCCATCAAAGTAAAGGTAAAATTGGCGCCATTTAGTGACATTGTTAATTATGATGGTAACACACCCCCTATGGAAAATGAATTTGGAAATCTGCGATTGTATAGCACCTTTTATAAACTGTCTCAGCAAACCAAAGAAAGAATCATCAATACTGTCAATGTTTCCAAACCAAGTTGGAAATTTGTGTCTGGTTATTATTCCGTCTTTAATGGTGCTTCTAAAATCCAGATACCTTTTTCAGGGGATACAACCTCGCTTGTCGTTGCTTTGAGACTTGTAGACCGGAAAAATAACAATGATTTCTTCAATTATAGTGCTCTAGGAAAACCAATTGCCTCTACGCTGAATTTAAAAATAGATAATATTGATATCGTTTTGAAAACAGATGAATATACGCTGCGACATTACAACAATTATTACAAGTTGTATCCGTCTTCAAAATACATTTATACGCTGCCATTTGCTGATGACATTAAAAAGTGGTTGGAATATACTGGCAGTTTAAATCTTAGGGATACAAAGCATTTGGATTTGAATCTTGTATTGCAAGATGGTATTAATTTTAATGATGTGGAAATTATAGTATTTACTAAAAGATATAATTGGATGATTCCTGAAAATAATGAAGTCAAATTAATGTTTTTGGATTAATGTTTTTAGTTTCTAGATTTAAAGCTACCATTTAATATAATTTTCTTGATTCAAGAAATAATAAGCGATTAGCAACCCACCCAAGATGTTTAATGCAGCATATACATTGTATCTTTTAAAGAGTAAAAAACCATTGACAAGAAATATCAACGCAATACCAAAATAATATGAAATCAAATGTAATTGGTTGGCCATGTAATAAAATGTGTATTTAAAAAAAATTTATTTGAACCACTTTTTCTGGGTTGAATTCATTTCCAACTACTTTTTCACCAGGATAGCCCAAACAATTGGATGAAAAGAATGTAAACTTTTTTCCAAAATCAACATTGCAATGTGTATGACCATGTAATGATGCTTTCCAATTTTCATGGTCATACAATTCTTTTAAATCAGAGCAAAATACTGGTGACAACTCTCCCTTTATCATATCCATATCCAAATGAGTGCCATGATGTGTCAAAGTCACTGCTGTAAAGGCACTGAAAGTTTCGAGTTGTTTTAAAATATATTTTTTGTGCGACTGAAATAATTCCAAATACACTTTTTTAGAAAACATTGGAATTCTTTTAAAGTCTGAAATGTTGGAGACATTGTCGACTTTTGAAATGTCTGACCAAAGTGTAGCACCAATAATACAGATTTGTCGTGTTGTATCTAAAAATGGATAAAATGACAAGTCGTGATATTCGTTTAAAAAAACTGTTGTTTTATCCAACAAAAATACATTTTTATGTTTGAAATTATTTGCAAATACTTCTTGAGCGATAAACAGTACATTGACGTTGTAGCAGTCATGATTGCCAAACACAACCAAGACATTTTTAAACTTAAGACTACATTCTGCTATAAAATCGCGATACAATTGAGTTCTCATATCACCAATGTCGCCAAGGATACAAAGTGTGGGACATTTGGCTCGTATTTCAAATGGAAATGTTGTTCGGTGTTCCAAATGTAAATCTGAAAAATATTGCAATTGTATAGACATTTTCTATTGTCGATTTTTATTCCTTTAACAATTAAAAACTAGCTGTAAGTATTATAAATGTATCAACTCTATTTACGTCTGCATTATAAATTACCACAAGAGTACTACGCTGAAACCAAAAGGTATAAATATTATTGGAGGACTTTTGGTTGGTATACAGCACGCCAACAGTTGATTTCCAATGTATATATTAAAGTTGGTGGTTTCAAAAACGACGACGAAATACCACCACATTGGAGTCGTCTTGTAGAGGAAGATGATACTCTATTTCAATTTCGTCAAAAAAACTCTGTACCACAATGGGTTTCTGAAATAGGACAACACTTGATTTCCAATGTATCTATTGAAATTGGTGGTTACAGATACGACGACGATGAAATACCGTGGTATTGGAGAGAAATAGAACAAGCAGAGGGAAACAAAAAGAAAAGAAAAGAAAAAGAAAAACAAAAACAATTGCCAATGGCATACAAAAGACCACCAAAGCTGCCAAAAGGTAATAAACGACGTTGATTTTATTCATTCAAAATATTGTCCATTGTTAGTAACCCATTCAAATCTTGATTGACTGTGCCTAAAAACTCACTCTTGCTTTGCATGCTTTTGACTATTTTCTCTTCTTCATTGTCTTTATACCACACAAAATAAATCAGAGCTTGACTTTTTGAATCCATTCTTTGAAATCTTTTTGTAGCTTGATACATTTCTACAGTATAAAAATTTGGGGAAATCCAGACAGTTCTTGGTTCATTGCCGTGTTTATCATCCAAATCTATGCCAGTAGACAAGACTTTTAAATTTCCAATGAGAACTCGACAGTCTGTATTGTTTTGAAAAGCATCCAATTTCTGAGCACGCTGTTCCAAGGTATGTTTACCGCTAATGCATTCCACTTTGATATCACTGGCTTTCAGTAATTTTTCAAGCATGTCAAGACTGGATAAATAATTCAACATGACAACACATTTCCCAAGAGATTTCAAGGCTGCTGTTATTTGATAGTATATTTGCAATACTTTGGTATTTTCAAGCAATTTTAAAATTCGAAATAATTCTCCAGCGCCACCAGAGCCACTCAACACTTGGAGAATTTCAATATAGCATGCAACATCTTCTTTATTTTGTTCAGATACTGGAATATACAAGTTTTTCAATATACATTCTTGTTGTAGTTCCAAGTCGCCCATACTATAGGTATAATTGTATTTAAAGGACCCAAGGTTATTGTCCAATTCAAACTTTTGCATAAATCGTTTAAGTTGGTTTGGTTTGTCAAACGGCGTACCAGAAATGCCCAAGAAATACAAGTTGAATTTATCAATGGTACTATACACCTTTTTTGATTGAACACTATTGTTTTTCAAACTCTGAAATTCGTCCACAATCAATAAACATTTATCACCAAAAATAGTGGTCAAATTCTTTAGTCGTATAAACTTTGACAAGGTCATGACTTGAATTTTATCCTCGAGTTGATTCTCTTGTATCAATAAATTCCATTTCGGTATCACAGATTTCGGACAGAGTATCAAAATGTTTTCAAAGCAACTCAAAGTCGCCAACCCAACAGCTGTATAGGTTTTACCACTTCCCAAAGGAGACAAGTCTATTGCAATCTTGTTTTTCAACAAAGATTTCATCAATTTTTTTGCATGTTCAACTTGATAAGATTTGAGATACATCAAAGAAAATGGTGTTTCATTCTTTTAAAGAAACCGATTGGAATGAGACAAGATTGAAAATTTATTTGAATCCAATCACAAACCATTTTCATTTTTTTTGAAACCAATCATGAATCCTTTTGCTTGCCTTTACTTTTTTTCTCTTTTTTACAACAGGTCTCTTGACTCTGGCAGTATGGGCTTCACTCAATAATAATAATTCCATACTGGTTAATCTTTTCAAACTACTATTTGTACTTTTTGAACTTTTGATACTACTCTTTCTTTTCAAACTAGCTGTACTTTTTGAACTTTTGATACTACTCTTTCTTTTCAAACTAGCTGTACTTTTTGAACTTTTGATACTACTCTTTCTTTTCAAACTACTATTTGTACTCTTTGAACTTTTGATACTACTCTTCGTTTTTGTGCTATTAGTTCTTTTTAAACTGTTTGTCACTGGAATCAAATACAATGTCTTGTTGCTACCTTTAGAAATTCTAAAACTAGTGTAGCTACCAAATGGACTGGATACAATACTACTATTACTTTTGCTACTATTTTTACTCATATATCCTATTTTCAAAAAAATAATTTTTCAAGTTCATTTTCAAAATCAAAAATTATTTTTGAAAATAAAATTTTGGTTTCATGAAAAAGGTTTTGGAAAAATAATTTTTTTTTATTTCAAAGTCTCCAAGTCTGCTTTAAACATGTCTAGATTGGTTGTTGTTTCTAATGTCGTCTTTTCAGTCTTTATTTTGTTGATTTTAGATTCTAGTTTTAATAGTTCTTGTTGTGTAAATCGATTTAATTTCATTTGAAGCAGACTAGTCACATTTGTCAATTCATAGTCTATAGCTAGCTGTTCAATGGCTTCAGCATTCAATACAGAAATGGTTTTTAAATTCAAATCATCAGATAAAATCAATTCAATAAATCGTTGTTGATTCAACAATTCTTTTAATTCAATATCCATTTTAGAAAGACTGTATAATCTCTTCTTTTCAAGAAAGGCTAGTCTAGTCTTGTAAAAGACGCTTAGAATTTCCAAAGGCGAATAAAACTTTTCTAGTTTGCCATTATGAAACAAATACATATTTTCAAGACTGACACTAGTAGACAATTTTAATAATTTCATAACCAATTCCAAAGATAAATCAACGCTGGAAATCCATTTCAATTCATAGTAAAGCGTTTCTTCTGTTGAAGCATTCTTGAGTACTTTGAACGTATCCGATAAACTAGTCAACAATTCTGCAAACTGTGTAAAACTAGTATTCAATGGAATCTCTTTGATGATAATCTTGTTTTGAATAATCTCTGGAATACAGTCAATCTTGTATTTTGTATTGTCCTTGTTTAAGCTTGTTAATACACCTGTAAAATTATTCCAATAGGGTTTCATTTCAATCAATTCTTTATTCCGTGACAGTCGCAATAAATTGTCTATAATATCAATCATATTAAACGGTGGAATATAAGTGGAATAGCCTGTGCCAATACCTTGGCAACCATTAATCAAAACCAACGGCAACACTGGATAATACCGAACCGGCTCAATGCTGTTGCCTTCTTCAGTTTTATATTGCAGTAGTTCAGCAGCTTGTTCATTACCTGGAAAGAGCAGTGAAGCAAAAGGACTCGTTTGTGTAAAAATATATCTAGGACTAGCTGCATCAGCGCCATTTGTAATTCGAGACCCAAATTGACCATCAGGAATCAATAAATTGTGATTGTTTGAGCCAGGAAAAGTTGCTGCCATGTTGATAATGGCGCCAAATAAACTTGCTTCACCATGATGATAGCTGGAATGTTCTGCGACACTGGCACCAAGTTGGGCCACCTTTATTCTTTGGTTGCGAGGGACTTTGGTAAAGAGTGTATACAAAATCTTTCGTTGAGAGGGTTTTAAACCATCAATACAATCTGGAATACAAGCAACATTGGAATACACAGAATATTGAACAAGACTGTAATTGACAAAGGCATCGTAGCTGCTGCCAGGCACTTTACGAACTGGCTCCGTGTCTACAACATATGATGAAATCCATTTCTTTCTATCCTCAATCTTGTCTTTGGCAAAGGCCAATTTCAGTGCCTTGGCACATCTTTCAGTATACGTCATATCAATCTTGTTGGTTTCTAATTCTCGAAACGCTTCCTTGGCTTCAGAACTGGTGGAACCGCCCAAACCCTTGTAATACTTTATATTTTTCAAATTCAAATCACAGTCTTGAAATTCTTGCTCTGTATAAAATTTGTACACTGTGCCATTAGGTCCTGTGCCTTTAATCAAGGGTGTCTGCATAATACTCAGATATCCAAGTTGTAGCAATTCTGGCCAAAACGTGTGAAAGAAATTAAAGACGAGTCCTCGAATATGTATCCCATGTGTATCCTGGTCACTCAAGACTCTAACGTGTCCATACCGAAGGTCTCTAATGCTCTCTTTGGTATACACCACGCCAACTTTTAATCCCAAAATCTTTTTAATATGGTTGATTTCTTCATTTTCCATAATCTGTTTTTGGGTAGCAGTCAGGACATTCAGCACTTTACCTTTTAATGGAAAGACACCATTGTATTGTCTCCCAATGACGCTGAATCCAGACACGACAAATGTTTTGGCAGAGTCACCTTCGGTCAAATACAAACAACAGTCTTGTGCTTTTTTGGTCCCTGCAAACGTGGCATCGTCTAATTTGGGGACTGAAATGGTTTGTCTCTTTTTACCATCCTTTTTAGCCAGCTTTTTCTCATCCAAAGCAGCAGCTGCATTTTGAATGGTTTCAAAAAAAAGTGATTTTGAAAATTGATTTAAAAATTTGGCAGAAAATTTCAAAGGACTTGAGGTGGTGCAAAACTCTTTGCTTTGAGAACTAAATCTGGGTTGATTTATTTTCAAGACACAAATAAAAGTACAAGTGTCTTTTAATAGCTTGGCAAACCCAGGTATTGGCTTTTTTTGTGCTGCAACAAGTTGTTGATAAAACTCTTGAATGAATTTACCACTACAGACACAACCATTGACCAAACTTAATTCATTTCCAGCTGGAACAATTGCGACGGATTCATTTTCTGTGGTGTACACCAGAGTGTCACAACCAATAAAATTGTTTATAAATTCCTTGAGAGATTTGGACTTTGCTACAATCTTTTCATTGTTTTGAAACAAAACCACAGACACTGATGACACGGACAAACTTCCGACAAGTACATGCGCATAGAATAGATTATAATACAACTGTCTGTCTTGTTTTGAAATGTTGAAATAGTCCCAATCCAATTCAAATTCTACAATCGTACAATCAGCTCCAGCATGTTTGCTTTTTTTGGGTGGTCCAATCAGACTCATATTGTCTTGAAAGGTTTGAACATATTTTTGTTGGTTGCAACAACATGTAATTTTTAATCGCTTTGAAAAAACATTGGTTAATTTGACACCAAGGCCATTGGTGCCTGCTGTAAACCTATCTACACTATCATCATAATTTGAACTCGTCAACAATTGTGAAAAAATCATTTCTGGTATACCATCGGTATTTGGGATTCCTTGACCATTGTTTTCTATTTTAATGATACCAGTCGTTTCCTCAATAGAGACTTTAATCTTGGTGACTGGATTATCTAGTACTCTATTGGCATGGTCCAAACAATTTGTAAACACCTCGTCAAAACATTTCAAGACACCTGGAATAAAAGAAACAGACTTTTTAACCAATTCCTTGTTTTCATAGACAAATACTTGTTTTTCAACTTGCTGTGTATTCCCAATGTACATGTCTGGCCGTTTTAAAATGTGCTCTCGTTGTGTCAATTTCTGAAACGACATTTTTTAAATAATGAGTTTATTTGTTTAATCAATTCCATTATTTTCAAAGTAATTTGGTCTTTCGATATGCTTTGATTTTTTTCAGAAATCTATCTCTATTAACCGAATCCCAATTGGCAAGATGTTTAAACTCTGCAATAAACTCTGGAGAGAGATAATCTTGATAAATAAATATAGCGTCCCATATAACTTTGTCTTTAAATTCCCTTATAAATTCCTCTGAAAGTCGTTGACAACTACAAATATCAAACCATTCCAGTCGCTCGCTATATTTTCGAATAAAGTCTGTTGATAATTTAACATGCTCGGCCAGTTTGGACCAATCAACCCTATCTGCAAACAATTCTATTATTTTCTCTGGTAGCCTTTTATTTTTAAAAATGTTTCTCCAAATAATACGGTCTCTGAATTCTATAATCAATTCAGGATACTTGTAAAAGTTTTGATAAAGACTCAAACAGTACCAATTGAGTTTATCCTTGTATTTTCTAATAAATACGTCAGACAATGGCTGTGACGACACTTCATCCCAATCAATGTATTTATTAAAAATTGGTTCCATTGTACTGTACCTTTTTTTTATTTTTTTTATTACCCTGACTAAATTCTTCATTTCATCAGAGACAAATCCATTATAACAGAGAAAATCCCAATGTATACGGTGTTTGAATTCCATAATAAAGTCAAAAGCTATCTGATGACATCTTGAAACAAATTTCCAATCCACTTGGTTTTCATGTCGTCGTATAAAGTCCTCTGATAATGCTTTTGAATCTCTTGCAAGTGACTCAAAAGGCAACAACTCTTTGAATTCCTCTTTAAAGCCATTAGACAAATCAAGCTTTTTATTGAATAAAAGAGAAACCCAATTCACTTTTGTTTTAAACTCTCTTATAAACGATTCAGACATCTTTTGATGTTCTGAAATAATCCACCAGTTTAAAAACCTATTGTATTTACGCATAAAATTTTCACTGAGTTCTTGCTTGGAAATGTTGTCCCAATCCATGTATTTTTCAAGGCTTATCAATGTTAAATTTTCAATAATGATAAATTTGTCCAAATCTTGTATAGCTGACCAATTAATGTATTTGACAATATCAGAATCGTATTTGTACATATCAAAACAATAATTTATTTGTTAAATTGTTTGAAAATCGATAAAAATCTGTATGAAACTACATTGGTTTTCATTTAAAAAGAAAATGGTGAAAGAAGAAATAAACCCGGTAGAACAACAACAAGAAGAAGAAATTCTCATGGATGAAGAAATCTTGAGTAAATTATTCTAACTTCTTTTATTTTTGTTGAAATAACCCAGACAGTCCAGATAGCATCAAAGGCTGCATAGTTGATAGCGTTCCCGTAATCGTACCAGGTGGTATAGTTGTAGTCAAACCAAACCCTATAGGAATCGTTTGAGAAGTTTTTGAGGTGCAGCTTAATATACCACCTTGATTTGAAATATCTTTGGTCAAGTCACATCTTGAATAGTCTAGAGTAGATGTTAGACTATTGTTGTGTCCATTATCACATTTTCCTGTAATAACTGTTCCATTGATGCTATAACTATTGCAGGAATTTGTAAAACTGCCCTGCACACCACTTGGTAAAACAGGCCTATCTGCTTTGTTTAGCTCACAAACCAATTTCCCACCACGATTTGCAATGCCTTTACCTGTTGAAAAGTCACACGTGGTGTAATCAATGGTTGAAGTGTTGACGGTACCGCCAGCATCACAATTGCCTGTAATCACATTACCATTGATGGACCACTTACTGCAGCTATTTGTAAAATCACCAAATGGAATAGTAGATGGCAAAGCAGGCCTGTCTGCCTTGTTCCATTCGCAAGTCAATTTTCCGTTTTGGTTTGCAATACCTTTACCACCAGAAAAATCACATGTCGAGGTATCCAATATCGAGGTTGTAGTTCCACCACTACTATTTCCACATCTTGCAGTAATGGTATTGTCTTTTACAATCCACGACGAGCAAGAGTTTTGAAAATCCCCAGTTGGAACGCCTGGTGGTAAAGGGTCTTGTTGAGTTGAAGGTCTCGTAGCAAAGTAAATGCCTACGCAAATCAAACACAATAAAAGGAATACTGCAAAAACTGCGGCTGCTCCCATTTCTGTTGCTAGTTGAAATTAAAATAAAATTTATTTTTTTTAAAATCAAAAGATAATGTCACAAATTAACCCTTTTTTGCTAAACCTATTAGCACAACAAAATAATTCATCGGGTATCAATTGGGGATACGTAATTATTGCCGTACTGGTCTTGGCAACTATTATAGGATTATTTGTTTTTACTAAACCTATTGGTACACAAATAGGAGACCTTGTAGACAACCTTGGTGGAAAAGCGGGACAAATTGCAAATTCTTTAGCAGGAGTTGCTCAGATTGCAGGAAAAGCATTGGGTGGTGTAATACCAGACAAAGCACCATGTGCAAATGGTCTTCGAGATGACGGAACAAGTTGTTGGGATGATATAAAGTGTAATACAACGCCAATAACATGTAGGTCTGTATCAGATTGTATTTCTGGAAAAGGATGTGGTTGTAGCGGTGGTGTAACTACTTGTTCAGGCACTGGTAGCATAAAAACAACAGCATTTCAAAGATATCAATGCCCTCCATCAAACAATCCTGCATATACAAAATTATCTGGGGCACTTTGTTACCAGCCTTGAATAAATACAACTTTTATTCATCACTTTATTTATAATATATTGAGACAAGTAGACATTTCAAGAATCCAATGGTTTTACAATTTTTCTTTTGTTATTTTCAGGCATGTGGTCGCTAATTGAAGAAACACCCAATCAAATGATTGAAATTTAATTTTGACCAATGAAATGAGTCGCTTATTTAATAAAAACAATTCTTTCATAAATCACCTTTGAAATGAGTGATAGAAACCCATATTGGTATATTAAACCGTTTGTTAAGCTCTCGATTTTAAAAGATAGTAATATTGATGAAGAATCAGTTCCACAACCGTTCGACATGCAAGAATGTATATTACAGCAAATGGAGACTATAAACAAAAAATCAAGAGACACTACAGAGTATGAATCAGATTCAACAACAATTGTTGATAAATATTAATCAATATCAAGAAATGGTCCTACAAAATACAAAACAAAATCACCAACATATGCTGACATGTATGGAAAAACAGACAGAAATAATGAACCAAAATCAGCAACATATGCATGACAAAACTCTCGACGCTCTCACAGCTATTGTCCGTGCAGTGGATAGAAAAATGTGGCAATAAATCTAGATGCAACCATCAAATTTTTAGAGGCAATTGACTAAATCAAGGATTCAACCAATTAGACCACCAGCTAAAAAAGGGATGCAACCACAAAAAGGTTGTTGGTGACTCATCTCAGTATGAGTGAAAATGTTATTCCTAAAATCTGTTGGTTTAATTGTGACTTTGAGGGTTGTCATAAACGTTACATTACATTTTCTCACTTGGAATCCCATCAGCATGCACGAAATCACAAAGTTTTGTATCATTTTCAGTAAATAAAATTCACTTAAGAATTAAAGAAATGAAAACAAAGTTGTCTAATGTTTTTTTTAAACATGGCTCCTTCTATTCGAATTCGTGCTTTTACACTCGTCTGTGAACTTGCCAAGGAAATGAATATTACGCTTGATGATATGTACCTTATTTGTGATGCTTTGCTACAAGAAGAGAAAAATATGACTCAGTTTCGATTAAAAGAATTTGCAGCAAAAAGAGCTATAAAAGATTCTTCAATTCGTTTAGATGCCATCGTTGCCACCATTTCAAAAAGTCATTTAACTGAAGAAGTCGTTGGACGTGTTATTGCCGCTTTGGCCGTTTTAAGAGAATAAAATAAATTACGATATCATTCAAGAGAACGAGGACACTCATTTCACCTTTCAAATAGTAAATTAATTACTTCCTTGCACACAAAAACTTGATTGGTTATCCAAAGATTGCACGAGCCCCATTTGTTACATGTCATCTAAAATTTTAAATTCACCAATCGAAAATCATTTTAAAGAGATGGAGTCCATCACAGACAGCATGACGCCAGGGAATCTTGCAAATACCAAACCCAAATTAAAAAGTAGTCATTCTAATTTGAGACTTGATTTGGAAGACCAACAACTCAAACACAACGAGATTGAAGCAAAGTTTAGAGCCAGACAGATTATCTACGCGTGTAATGAAAAGCTATTACGTGCATTGGTTCCCAAATTAAATATTAGTGAAGCGCAGTTTTGGAGAACGTATTCTTTTAGTAACCTACATCAAGTGTTGAAATCCAACAAACCAGAAATCCAGAGGGCATGGACTCAAGTATGTGCAGACTTTGGTATTAAAAGAGACTTTGGAACCGAATACAAGTATCTGTCAAAAGATTTAAACTTTTTTGTGCATAGCGACTCTTTTAAACAAGTTTTTAATATGGAGGAATTAAAGAGTGAAGCAGATACAGTTTTTGGAACAGACTCTGTTGGTAAAAAAGACAAGCGTGATAGATATTTAGAATATCTTGAAGTTGCAAACAAAGTCGCTGAGAAATACAATGCTAGTCTATACGAGTATGATATCTTTGCAACCAAGTAAATTATATTCTTTCTAAATTGTTTTCGAAACGGTGTTTTTGAAATGATGGTTTTATTTTTGAGTTTAATTAGTAGCTTTCTTGACATTGGAAGAAGAATACAAGAAATGGATGCCAGGAGGAGGATACCAGAAAACTAGTAAAATGATGGACGAACTGAATAATTTAAAGATTGAAGAAAAATATTCCGAGACTGCAGCTTACCTACAATTAAAGAGAAGCAAAAGAGATTTGATAAAGGAATATTATCAAATTTTGGACGGAAACCAAGCCAGAGAACATACATATTTTGTATTCTACAAGACTGCTGGTACAGTGATTGATGAGATAAACCAATTTAATGGACAAGCATCTCACTCCCCAGCTGATACTAATGCTTGTGTATGTGTATCCAACAAAATAATGGAATTGATGTTGCTGTTTTCTGTAGTGTTGTTATTAATAGTGATTACCTACAATACTCGTCGGCCAATATTTACCAAAGATGATAATATGTTGCTGCAAGAGTTTTAGTAAACGCTTTAAAATAAATCGAAAAGGTTTTCAAAACAAAATGACAAACTCTAATTTGAATGACATTTGCTTGCAGCATTTTAATAGTGTTGAAGCGCATCAACAGGTCTTTGCAGCTATTCAAGCTGTATCAGACTCTCAAGAGATATCACCTATTCTGTTTTGCAACATTTGGAAGCAAGTCGAAAACAATCCAGAAACGATTTACAGTAGCAAAAGCGAGTTGGAACGAATCGCAAAGGAAGCAAATACATCAATGGATGTGGTTCAAACAGTTGTTAGAACAATCTACAAGGTGAATGATGGTTTCAAGCGCTCAGATGTTTTTAAATAAAGAGTATGAACTTTATTAATTAAAATTGATATACGCCTTCAACTAATGGTTTAAAAGGTATAGCATGGCTACTTTTAGAAAAGACTCTCATCATCTGTGAGACATTCTTCGTTTTAACCATCGCTTTATAATCCAAGTTTTCTCTTCTCATTGCTTTAAGAAACACCTTTGATAACACTTGTTTATCTTCTTGTTTGGATAATAAATCTTTTAAAACAGACTTTAGACGACTAAAATACATGTCTGCAGTGTAATTCATAGGGTCATTGTCAAGGTCAATGTGAACGTCATAAAACGGATGCCTAATGGTGCTATTAGCCATGACTCCCCCCAACATTCTTTTCCCTTCTTTTGATTTTATCTGCAAGATACCCGAAATCACTATCGAATGAAAAAATAACAATGATATCCGGAACCTCTTCCTGCTGCAAGTCAAATCCAATTTCATAAGAGATTGCAATGTTCATGGCATTTTTCCATCACCATCTAAAGACATCGAATACCACTTGAAATCCGGGTCCAAATCATCCAAATGCTTTCTTGTGTCTCATTCACAAATACCTGTGTCATTGTAATCGTAGCTTTCTTCATAATCTCTTTTCTGACCCTTATGTGATTGTCGATAGTTGCGCTATTAATAGGTTGGTTGTCAGAATCAATGTAGAGATATGCTTTTTTTGATTTCTCTTTTGACATGTAAGAAAGGGGTCATTTTCTTTGAAGTTTATGTGTAGTGTCAAGATATTTAGAATATACTTCAATTTCCGCTTGAGTCATTGAAATCCATTGTTTCGAGGAAAATTTTGAATAAATTTTTTTTATATTGAAATGTTATTTACTTTGTACTAGGTTCACTCATATCCTTGGCTTCATCATCTTTGAGGTCATTTTCTGTAAGTATTTTGTTGTATGGATTAATAACAGGGTAATTGTTTGTAATTCTGGCATTTAAATTATCTCCAACAGTATTTAATACTGTTTTTGACAGAATATGTTCTTCTTTTACAACGTTGTTTGCCAACACAATGCTTTTTTTATAATCATTAGCAAGTATACGAGAACGATTAACATTATGTACATCTTCCATTATTGTTTTGGTAATTGGTACTGCAGTAGGTCCTGGTGTTTTAGTTTGGACACTCTGAAAAGTATCATGAGCTATTTGTTTGTTTTTAAATGATTGTTCATATTGATGGATTTTTCCAATCCCTTCAGAGTATTTTGCATGCTGCTCACCAGAGTACAAATCTCGTAACCATTTGAAGAATTCTCTATCCAGAATATTCATCTGTATTTGTTTCTTATCTTCACTTTGCATATCGTAAATTAAATATGCAACACCTCCTGCAATGACTGCTTGAATAAGTGGTCCAGCAATTCCCCAGGGCTTAAACCACCAAGCCCGCCAACTTTGGTCATGTTCATCTCGTCTAGCAGCCAACTTAAATTGTTTGTCTACTGCATCTGCTTCTTGTTTAGCGGCCATTGTTCTTTCCATTGTCCAAATATTCTGTAGGATTTCAGTTTTCTTGCTTTCTGTAGTTTCTTTTTCTAATTTCAAGTACATGTTTTTCAAAATATCCATACGAGCTTTTTCAAAATTATATTTTTGAAAACGAATCAAATTTCTAATCATAAAATTTCAAGGAGACAAAATGTTATTTTTTATTTTTTTACCATAAGGACATTATGTCAGAATAAGCGTGTTACAAATTGTTTTTGAAATATCAAGTAATTTTTCACTTTCCAGTGTTTCGTCAACCTCAAATTGTTTGATTATAATGGTCAAGCGAATCCGTAAATGACAACAATTTGCTATAATTTTAGGTACTTCCTTTTCAAGATTTATAATTAGCGTTGTATCTCTCAATAGCTTCTTTTTCAATCTGTTCTCGTCTTTTTAAATCTCGATAAGAAAGAAAATAGAATCTGTCTTTTGCATTAGGGTACCCAAATGCTGTTCTTAAATGAGTTTGGAACCAATAACTACATTCTCGTTTATCTATAAAATCCTTGCATGGTGTTTAAATAGAGGTCCCACCCCTCTTTGCAGCTACGCTCTACGCTACAGCTGCAACAATGGAATTTCAAAACAAAGACTTTATCAAGAAATACATCAATTGGGAAAAGCTCTCAAAAGAAATCTTGTCACAAGACTTTATCATTCAATATGCTTCAGAATTGGATTGGTTTGCTGTTGCGCAAACACAAGGGTTGAATATTAAAATCTTGAATGCCTTTCGAAACACTTTTGTATTTAGTCAAGCTCCAGACAAGAATTACAAAGATTACAAGGAAAAGGTTTGGAAAGCCCTAAGTCTATTTCAAGATTTTGATGACGATGAATTATTTCATTTTCAAAATGAATTAGATTGGAATATCGTGTGCCAGTTTCAAAGCTTGCCTTTAGAGTACATTAGGAAATTTGAGGATAAGGTGAATTGGAAAAAGATTTCAATGTATCAAAACTTGTCTGATTCCTTTATTGAAGAATACAATGAAAAACTGTATTGGGTCGGATTGATAAAAAAGCGTGCATTTTCAAGGTCTTTTATAAATGATTGCATCCAAAGAAAGTTGTATCGTGGCATGGACTTGAAACGGTTTAAATACTACTGTTCAAAGTATCAGAAATGCTTGAGAACTATTGTCCTTGAATCACATCCTACAGAAAACTGTCCGATTTGTTTTGAAGATAAAGTAGATTGCAAGATGCCTTGTGGTCATTTTATTCATTCTAAAAAAGAGTGTCACCAATGGGTGGATATGCACAACAACTGCCCTATTTGTCGAAAATCATTTAGACATATTATCTAGTTATTAGTAAAATCATTTATGTTAGCTAAAATAAAATCATTCAGACAAACTCAATCATTAAATCCAACGACTAGTAATCGCTCAAAATATTTACTCTTTATTTTAATATGTTTTTGGCAGTAAAACTTGTTGTAGCCAACTTGAATAGAAACAATGGGTTCTAATTTGTTTTCAAATAAAAATAAATCTCCTGTATAGTATCGTCGAGGTCCATAAAGAAACGATTTTGCAATTTCAAATCTCATCAATGTCCTTTAATTTATTTTATTTTGTTAAAAGTAATGGAGAATCTAAAGTTTTTAATTTTGAGATATTTAAAAGAGGTGTTGGATGCCTTTATCGCCGTCATGACCATCAGTTATATTTCTCCAAAAATAGAATTCAATCACAAGAATGTTGCAAAGACATCAGTTCTCATTGGTACCATGTTGTTTTTTCTAAAGTATTATGATGAAGAACTTTGTAAATCATGTAAATCCTCAATGTATTATTCGCTAGGAAATTCGTGGGCATAACTTGCGTTTAAAAGAATAAAATATTATTCTAAACACCTATCATGTCTACTGTTGTTCCATCTAAAGTAATTCCCAAAGTGAAAAAAGTCAAAAAGATTAAAAAGGTTGCAGAGCCTGAAGCTGCGCCTAAAGTTGTTGAGCCTGAAACTCCATCTGTTCCTGAAATAGTTGAAACTGTAGCTGAGCCACAGCCAGAGGTTGTTGAAACTTCAGCACCAACGGAATCTGACATTCCAACATCTGAAAATATTCAAGAAGAAAGTGGTAAAGTTGTAAAAAAGAGAAAAGTCTTGTCTGAAGAGGAAAAGAAAGAGCGTCAAGTGAAAAGAAAAGCTGACAAGGCTTTGGAGAAACAAAAGTTGTTGGAAGAGAATGAATTAAAGTTGCAAGATTTAAAAGAACAACAAAAGGCGTTGAAACAAGCTTCCAGAAAGTTGAAACCAAAAAAGACTTCTTCTGGTGGTTTAAGCAAGACAAAAGTCTTGTCCAAGGCCGCTGTCGCTTATTTTGAAAAGCATTTGGATGAAGAATTATTAGATACTTATTATGACAATGGTTCTTTCAAGGTAACAAGACCACAATTGACTTCATTGTTTTCAAAGGTATTCAAGAAAAAGAACCTGTGCAATGGCATGGCCATAACCGTAGATGACGAATTAAAAGTTTTGTTGAATGTAGACGAGTTGAATTACTTTCATATTCAAAAACATTATGGTCCATTGTTGTCTGACTTGGCTTAAACAAATAAATTTAATACAACTCAAATGATGAATGTTCAGCTCTTAAAAGATGACGCTATTCCACCAAAACGAGCTTATTATACTGATGCAGGCTTTGATGTGTTTTCCAATCAGAATATTACAATTTTAGCTGGTCAAAGAACAACTGTATTGACTGGTATTGCCATTTCTATTCAGTCCCAAGACGCTTTTTACATTCGAGTCGCACCTCGTTCAGGGTTGGCAGCCAATCATGGTATAGATGTCTTGGCTGGTGTCATTGATTCCTCTTATCGAGGCGAATTAAAAATTGTCTTGTATAATACAAGCAATCAAGATTATAAAATTTCTAAAAACGATAAAATTGCACAGCTTATTCCAACAAAATTGTTGCATGTTACAAGTGTTGAATGTGTTGATTCTATTGACAAGACAGATAGACAAGGACTTGGGTTTGGCTCTTCTGGTTACTAAATACTAAATACTATTAAATTTACTTTTTATGTATTCAGAAACGATTCACATATTTTATCATAAAAGTTGTCTTGGCCAGGAAAATTATACAATTCAGATGCTTTTATAAATCTAAACGCGGCTAAACTTTGTTCCTTTAATAATTTTTCTGATAAACCTGAATCAATATTTATTGCACTGTCGCAAATATCAATCAAGGTCTCTTCAGATAGTACTAAGACTACTTTACGCGAAAACTGTTTGACATAGGTTGTATCCATACGATGTCGTGTAAAATATAACCAACCAGAGTTGAACAATAGATATTTATAGCAACTGTACTTTTTTATATACAAGATTTCAGTGCTACAGTAATGAAGACGTTTAAATAATTCATACATTGTAATATTTTGACTTTATTTGTTTGATATTGTTTTTAGTTTAAAAACTTTTCATTCGTGGTTTCTAAAATATTCAGTTACATACAGACTATCGTCCTGAGAATGTTTATAAAGTTTCATAATAAATTTAAATTCGTGTTTGGATTTGAAGTTGAATATTTCAGACGTGAATTTAAATATTTTGATATTTTCTAGTTGTACCCAAATATCATCTAAAATCTCGTCTGAAAGTCCTGACAACACTTGGTGGTAGTAACTCATGAAAAATGTCTTGTTTGCTCCATGTCGATAAAAATATAGCCATTCTGAATTTGAAAATAAATATTTATACATATTATACTTTTTTATAAACATGATTTCCTTGCTACAGTAATGAAGACGTTTAAATAGGTCATACATTGTGCCTCTTTGATTCTATTTGTTTTAATATGTTGTTTTTAGTTTCAAAACTTTTTTAATTACTGTAGACAATGGATGTTGCTTATCTGAAAAATTTCCAAGAATCATCTGCCTTGTCTAGAAAATTTTACAGCCAAGAGAATATTAATAGTCTTTCAAATAGACTCCGATACGAGGTTTGGAAAAAAACTCAAGTGAAAATAGGACCAGTCAACACAAGAAAGCTATTAGAAACAATGACTTCTATTTTTATTGATTATGCTCAAAACAATGAAGATTCGCCAACACAACAAGCAAGACAATTGGTTATTCTAGATAATTATGTTGTAGAACGGTTAAAGGTATTATTGATTAGTAATGTACGAGATTATTTTGATAATCTACAAGATTTGGATAACCCAAACGGTGTCTACATTGCACCTACACCGATAAATGTATCACATAAAAAGACGACTGGTAATAGAGGCCAAGCAGATATTTTATTTGGAGATACTTTTTATTCAAGCTAAAGAGCACTAACGTTTTAATAAAAATAAATAAAACAAGTTTAATGCGATGAGTTTGAATATTCCAAGTATTGGCTCTGGTAATTATGTAGTCAAAAAAGGACTGGTAACAAATTCCCCAGTCATAAATTTGCCAACGCCAGTGAATCCCAACGATGCTGCCACCAAAATGTATGTCGATACACACACTGGAGGAAGTATAACGACGACAATGGTGACTTTTACAGTGACTCTAACGAATACAACAGAAGTAGAATTATTTTCAGATACCATTGGCTTGTTTGATTTTTATATAACAAACAACTTTTCCGGTCCTTTTGCAAAGTTTTACGCTTGTAAATCAACCTCTACAGTGACTGGAATGGTACAAAGGCACTTTTCTTCAACTGGAAGAGGGGCATCTGGAAGCTGTACTCTAAACATCAAATGGAATGCCAACAATGGTATTTATATTTCAAAAACAACAAATGATTTTAATGGTGTTTATTGTTGTAGTTTTATACCCATACCCTTGTCGGTTTAAAATAAATAAATTACAATAAAATACAACATGTATCAACTTTTTTTACGATTGCATTTTGACAAATTATTTATAACCTATTTTAAACGATATATTTACTGTTTTAAAACTAGTTATAGAATGGATTATACAGAATGGGATTATATTACAATATACAAACACCTGACGCCAGAATTTATAACTGAATTCAAAGATTACTTAGATTGGTATTGGGTTTCATCTGAACAAGTTTTATATGAAGACTTTATAGAACAGCACCAAGATTTGGTAGATTGGCATATGATATCGAAAACCCAAATGCTATCACTTGATTTTATTATCAAGTACATTGATAGACTTGATTTTCACAAACTTGCAGTGCATCAGAAAACTGTATCAGAAGCATTTATTTCGCAACACATTGATAAAATCAGACCATTTGAATTGTATAGCAAAAGAAAACTATCTGAAGCTTTTATTAGACAACACCTAAATGTTTTTTTATAAAGTTGACAGAGAATTGATAATTTTCTAAAATGGGATACCAATCCAAAAGGTTTGCAAATGCTTCAATAATATCTATTGTTAAATGTCTGTTTCTTGATAAAGCTGTGAAATTTACAGTTTTAAAGTCTTTTAAAAAACTCAAAGTTAAATGTTGATTCCATATCCACACCGAGTCCCAATATACAAATTGGCTATTGGTTTTTAAAAAAGATAGATTAGACGAGTTGACATGTTGTACCCGTTTCCATTCCAATTTTTCAGCAAATTTAGTTATAAATTCCTCTGATAAATCTTTTCTCCATGAAATGTAGTACCAACTTACCTTGTCTTTAAAATAATCAACAAACTCTAGATTCAATATTTCATTATTGGATATACTCCTCCATCTTGTTTTATGTATTAAAGTAAAAATGTAAAGATATCTTTTCCAGTATTTTTCATGAAACAAGACGTTGAAATGCAATCTTAAAAACAGTTGATACATTAAATTAATAATTTAATTAGTTAATAATTTAATCGTTTACTAAGTTTTCTTCCAAATAGATTGCGTCCATACACTTGGTGCCCAAGATTCAATACTCGTGTGACTTTGTAAACAAACATACTCGACACTATTGTAAATGACCAAATTCCCTGGCGTATAGACAGTATTGATAGCCCACTGTGACATTCTGTTTGAATTGCTTCCAGAGTTTGAAGGTGGAGCTGGCGCCACAGATATATTCAAAACATCTGAACCAGACACAAAAGTCAACGTCATTGTATTGTCTGATATAGATACTTTGTATGTACCACTGTTGCCATTCTTTGAATAAGTCACAGTACCATCAAACGAGTTTGAGCTTGAAATAGGTGTTGGTGTTGGAGTAGGAACTGGTGTAGGTGTAGGAACCGGCGTTGGAACAGGCGTTGGAACTGGTGTAGGCGTTGGAACAGAACCACCAGCAGTTTCAGCAGCAATAAATGCATTGAAGTAATCAAAATTGTTTTGCGTCACCATACTCGAAATAGCCAGTCCTTGATTTGTCCCATTGTCTCTATTCAATGCCCAATACGACAACAATCCAATTTGCTTGTCAATGGCATACTTTGTGACTTGATTAGCATGTGCAACACTAAAGACACTTGAATCATCGTTTCTTCCAATCATACTTGTAATACCAATAAAACCATAGACTTGAGCAGGACTATAGTCTGTGTAAATCTTGGATAGCTGTTTAAAAACTTGTTCGGTGACGTTGATGGTTGCAGTACCCATGTCATTTGTCACTGCAGCATTGTAAAAATCCATGGTCATGCAGTTGATACAATTTAAAGCAACACCGGCTGTTTTGGCAGCTTGAATAAAGTCTAATTGCGCTTGAGGTAATCCACCAGCATCATTTGGTAAACAAACAGCACCAACAGCCAACGTAAAACTAACCTGTAAATTCGTATAGCTAGTTTGCAAGCTTGTACACAACTTGATGATGCTGTTTGTCGTGTTGGGTTGTCCGATATAAGCGCCTTCTACATCAAAATCTATTTTAATATTGGATGTTTTAGAATATCCGAGCGAAACAAACAAATCGGAAATCAATGAAATCTGTTGGTCAATGCTCAAAATATCAGAAATGTATGGACCTGAAGCACCGCCAAAAGATAAAATGAGTTCTTTACCCGATTGAATGTACTCTTTCATGGCGGGAATAGCTGCAAGTGTATTTGGGTCTAGTTGATTTGGAACACTGGACCCAATGGTAAAAGCCATTGTAATCCCTGTGCAATTTGGCAATAGCGTCGCCAATTGAGTTAATCCTGTAAAGGGATACACACTATTGCCTAGACCCCAGTTGTAAACATATGGACGAACAATAGTCATTTACAAGGTTTCACTTTATTTATTTAACTGAATCTATTCAACAATATTTTAAAAGTCTCAATTTTGAAAAGAGAATTTCAATTCAAAACAAACACAAATAATTAAAATAAACCTTGATAAAATAATAATGTATCAGCTGTTTATTAGATTGCATTTCAAGAAACTCTTTTTTTATCACTGGAAAAGATACAAATACAATTTTAATAAATACACTGGTCGTATCTTAACGGATTTACCTGTGGATTTTGTAAGAAAATTTCCCCATTGTGTTGCTTGGTGGTATACTTCAAGAAGTCAGATACTTTCAGAAGAATTTATAAGAGAGTTTCAAGATTCTGTTGATTGGAAATACATTACAGCTTTTCAGACACTTTCAGAAGAGTTTATCAGAGAATTTCAACACCGTGTTGTCTGGGATTTCATTTACATACGCCAAAAACTTTCAACAGAATTTAGAAAAGAATTTCAACATTTAATATACCAAAACAATTAAAATAAAACTTTAATAATGTATCAGCTGTTTATTAGATTGCATTATCGCAAAAAGTTTTTAAAACACTGGAAAAGATACAAATACATTTTTGATAAAACCCCTGGGTATATCAAAAAAACTCGATTGTCTGAAGAATTTATTAGACAATTTCCACATCTTGTTGATATTCGGTACATTTCAAGAACTCAAATTCTGACAGAAGAGGTTATAAGAGAATTTAAAGACCCAGTCTACATGGTCTTGAAACTCTCTTATAAAATCTTCTGATAATCTTTGATGAAATGAAATATCAATCCAATTTACCTGAAAATAATTTCACAACAACAACCACTTTCAGAAGATTTTATTAGAGAGTTTCAACATCGAGTTGATTGGAGAAATATTTCACAACGTCAAAAACTTTCAGGAGAATTTATTAACGAGTTTAAAGATTTTATTGATTGGTTTGATATTTCACAACATCAAAAACTTTCAGAGGACTTTATTAGAAAGTTTTATCAAGATTATGCGCATTGGTATTGTATTGCCAGGTATCAAACACTTTCAGAAAAATTTATAAACGACTTTTACAATAGACTTGATTGGAAATTACTATCACAGTACCAAACACTTTCTGAAACATTTATAAAACAGCATCAAGATAAAGTCAATTGGACATTGATTTCAGCATGCCAGAAACTCTCAGAACAGTTTATTGAAAAACACATTGACAAATTAGATTCTTTCTTTATTTTACAAGAACAAGACTTGACAGAATCCTTTAAAAAATCACTACGGGCTCAACTTAATAAATAAAATGTAAATGTTGTAAATGGTGTCCATGTTTTACTTGAGAAATTGTTTTGAGTTGTATGTAGAAACACTTTACAATACATTATTTTCATTTTGTGAGCATGTGTACATGTGGTTTTATATTCCAAAGCTCCCAAACAATTACAAAATAGTCAATACCAAACAAATTGTAACCACAAGAAAGCAGAAAATGTATTTGAATGAAACGGGTGAAAATGTGGAAGATATTTCTTATCTAGTCAATTTGTATTCTGGAAAATCAATTCCATTGTCTATTTTAGAAATATGTATCAACAAAAAGATTTCAAAATTGATTGAAATTGATGGGTCCAATACATTTGAATACACAAAGCCAGAAGAAACAATAAATATTTAAATACCTTTTACAATAGTAGTATGACAAAGAATAATTACAATGCCAAGCAGCTTAAAAATGTAACCATTTTAACACCAGATACAAGTATTGTTGGAAGCTCGATAGTTTCCTTGTCTGATTTAACATTGGAAAATGTCATTATCAATTCTGGAACGATAAATAATACAGTTATTGGTAATTTATTTCCAGGTCCACTCAATGTCTCTGTTGGAACGATAGGCAATGTGACTTTTAATGGAAATAATATTTCAACAAACAATAATAACCCTGTTATCTTTTCAAAGTTTACAAATAATGGAGAAAGACTAAACATGACAACCACCTTTATAAAGCCAAGCAACGACTACAACATTTCAATGATTAGTATAACGGTACCAAACATGACATTGTCTGGTACTCTGGACGCACCAATCTTTGATTTTTTTGAAAAAGAAATATTCATTGAAAGTCTGGCTTCAAATTCAGTCTTTCAGTTGAATTTTCCAGGGTCCCCCAATACGTTGTGCAGCTCAGAAGGCTTGAAAGATGCTCAATCCATTTTATTTACAAGTCCTGGTCAAAGTATTAGATTGATTTATTCGGCTGCTGCAAGCTGTTGGTATATTAAAAATTCTGGAGCGTCAATCCAACTACTATAATTGTACATTTCTGGACATAATTTATTTTCATTACAATCATTATGTACTATATTTATCGCAAGAAAGCAGGTCAATTGCAATTGAATGCAGTCTTTTTAACCTTGTTTCAAGCCAAAAGCTATTGTATAAAGGAAATGAATCAAATCCTGTATTTGAAAGCTAAAAAATTTGCAATGAATCCAAAGCACACAGCAAGGGCTCTAGATAATCATGTGCTTGAGAGAGTGGTTGTTACAAAAATGAAAAAATATGTTATTGCTACTCGAGGCAACAAGGTAAAAGTAGGTATCTATACGATTGGAGGGTCCAAATCCAAAACTCCTGAATTTGAAATTACCAAATATGAAAATCGAAAAATGAAAATAAAATAAACCAAACCATTTTCAAAAATCAAAATAAAAAATTTTTAATAAAAATATTATTCTGTGAAAAAGAGTTGACAAAAACTTTTTTTCATTGCTGTTGATAATGTGGAAGAGTGCTTTAAAACATTTCAACTTTCCTATAGTTGTATTAAACAACAGTCTCGAATTAAAAGAGTCTAATGAACACATTCTTTGCAATGAGCTTGCCACCTTTTACAAGTTGAATCATGACTCTATAAAAAGTCTAAGCTACAATTATGCCAAACAGGGCACCTTTATGTTTCCATTGCCGCCAACAACCATCAAAGCAATGTATATTGTAGAAGAAACGGATACGGTATTGTGGTTACTTCCAGAGGATTACAATGTAGACAAGAATACATTTATCGCCTCGTTTTCTCATGAAATCCGTACACCATTGAATGGCATCATTGGTCTTACCAATTTATTAGAAGAAACCAAATGTTCGACGGAGCAAAAAGATTACATTGAAATGATTAAAGAATGCAACATGACCTTGTTGGCCATTGTCAATGATATTCTAGACTATGCCAATATTGAAAAAGGTGTCATGACGATTCGCGAAAACCCCTTTAAACTTTCTAAACTCGTGGAAAAGGCATACTACATTACGCTACCCAAAGCACGTTCAAAAGACATTGATTGCACCTTTGAGATTCCTAAAAACATTCCAGAGTATTATATTGGTGACGCGCAGCGAATTCAACAAGTATTAATCAATTTGTTGAGTAATGCCATCAAGTTTACTCAAAAAGGATATGTCAAAACATTGGTAGACTATGACAATAATAGACTTTGTTTTAGAGTCATTGATACAGGCATTGGTATATCAGAAAAGTTTAAAATCAAGATATTCAGCATTCATGGACAAAATGTAGAGACACAAAGAGATTATACAGGGACAGGACTGGGATTATTAATTTCTAGAAGACTGGTAGAATTGATGAAAGGAAGCATTTATTTACAACACTCTGAAAAAGACAAGGGTTCTACGTTTGTCTTTGAATTGCCTTTAAACAGTGTAAAGATTCAACAAGAGCAAAATGACAAGATGATTCAAATGATTAAAGGCAAAAACGTCTTGATTGTGGATGATGCCACGGCGAATCGTATATCCCTGTCTGGCATGGTGATTAAATTGGGCATGATTCCCGTGCCAGTTTCTACGTTGAATGAAGCGGTGCTACTTGCGGAAACAATGAACTTTAGTATAGGATTAATAGATTTGCATTTGGGAGGAACAACAGATGGCGTTCAAGTTGCAAAGAGACTGTTAGAAAAGAATCACAATTTTCCATTGATTGCCTTGAGCTCACTTGGTAATCGAATACCAAATTTGGAAAAGTATTTCTATTATCATCTTACCAAGCCAGTACGAGAACAAAAACTATTTGAATGCATTACAAAATCCTTGAATATAAATATAGAAAGCGCACCGACTATTCCAACCATTACAAGTGACTCTGAGACGCGTATACTCTTGGCAGAAGATGTTTACATTAATCAAAAAGTGTTTACTGGTATTCTAAAGAGTTTAAACTATAGCAAGATTGATACGGTGGAAAATGGCTTTGAAGTGTTGAATTTATTAGAAACGCGCGATTATGATATCATCTTTTTAGACATCAAGATGCCCATGGGTGGTTTGGAGACATTTCAACAGATACAAAAGATTTACAAGGCCAAAAACAAACCTAGACCGTATTGTGTTGCTGTAACTGCTTACATCTTAAAGAATGGTTATATAGATGAATATGGGTTTGATGATTTCATGTATAAACCATGCCAAAAGAAAGCCATACAAGAAGTATTTGAAAGATTCAAAGATTTTAATAAATAGATTGTCGACATTAAATTAGAAGTGTATAAAAGATTTTAATAAATAAGTGTATAAAAGATTTTAATAAATAGATTGTCGACATAAACTACACATGTTGTTTGTTATACTCCAATGTAAGCAGTTATAAGTGGCATGCAGATAATGGCCACAGTCTAGTTTGGCATTGACATTGTCTTCTAGACATATTGGACACACTTCTTCTGATGTATAATCAATGTAATATCTACTACAGTCAATAACACAAGGCTGTCTAGGTTCTTCTATTGGTACTAGTTTATCAAGTGTTAGAAATAGAAACAAGATATTCAAACATGTATAGGGTATAAACATGACTTTATAGAAAACAACAACGTCAAAGGCGACAATTATTGGAAATATGCCGTAATTGATGAGCATCAGCGTTGGATAAATACTCTCTTCGTATAAATTACAAGCATTGTATCCAAAATAAATCAATGTAGAAACAAGATAATACATGTATATCCACGGTGAAATACACACTGCCAATATCAACGACAAGCAGAATATATTTAGAAATACTTTGGTATTGAAATACCTAAATAACCTTGGCAACATCTTTTACACAAATTTTAAAAGTTTAAACAACATTTATTCAAATGCAACTGTTTTAATTTTTCTCGGCTTTCCCTGTGTATTTTCTTCTTCAGTTTCTTCATCAGTTACTTCTTCAACAGTTTCTTCATCGTCTAATAACTTTGAATAGTCTTCGATTGTTTGTTCATCTTCAGTGTGTTCAATTTCAATGCCTTCTACAACTTTTCTTTCTGTTGTAAAATACTCTGTGAAATCAACCGGATTTGTTTTCTGTCGTGGTTTATGTAAAGCCAAATGACATTTCTCATTAAATTCCTCTTCACATATGCAAACATATGATTTTCTTATCATGATACTTTCTCGCATACAGGTTGTATGAAAGGAATGACCGCAATCATTTGTCAAGTACCGTTTTGCCATGGCCTTTGTACACTTTGGAAACACGCATTTAACCACCTCTTGTTGTTGACTTGATTGTAAAACAGTTTGACTTGTTTTTAAGGTAGGCTTGCTCTCTTGACTTGTTTTTAAGACAGGCTTGCTCTCTTGACTTAAAACTTTTTGAGCCTCTGTCTTTGGTTTCTGTGGCTGTTCCATCTTTTGTTGCACTTGTTTTGGCTGTTCCATCTTTTGTATATTCTTTGGTAGGACTGGTTTTGGTTCAATGTTTTGCTGTGGCTGTTCCATCATCTCTTCAATCTCTTGTTCAAGCGCTCTATTTTCCATCATTTCAATCATTTCTGAAGAACATTTTGAAATAGCTCTGCCTTTTTTAATCAACCAGTATGATTTGTTTGAGTTGACCTGAACAATGTCATAGTTTTGATATCTTGAGAATCCTTTTTCCAATAAATGAATCCACTCGGCATTTAATTTGTAATTTGTCATGTTTGAGGAGTAAAAAACACGTGAAATCCCTCAAACAAAAAAATGGAAGAAGAATTTTATAAAGAAGTGACGAATGGCTATAAACTATTAACAAAGTGTGATATTATACATTGCAACAGAGATGACTCTGTTTGGCTAATAAATAGAGACACTTTGGACCCAATTTTCGAGTTGCCAAAAGAAGAAGCAAAAAGATTTATCAAACGCATGTCTGCCAAAAGAAAAACCAAAGAATTAGGTCCAGCAAAAAGATTAAAGTCTGAAGAATAAATCCTTTTATTTCAAGAGTTGCTGACTGTTTAAAGTCTAGTAAACGAAACGGATTGGAATGTAAATTTTATTCAGCATTATAAACATCCCAATCAATACGGTCTTTAAACTCTTGTAGAAATTCTTTAGAAAACTGTTTTTTTGAAATCAATGACCAAACAACATGATTTTGATACTGTCTGATTAAATTTTCAGTCAAATCAAGCATAGATGTCCAATGCCAATCTATATTGTGTCTTGAATTCATAAGCTCGTGTAATAGAATTTGGGACTTGAAGCAATTCTCATCTTTTATCAACCTTTCAAAACATTTCAAGGCAACTTTTCCAATAGGGTGCAAGTCACAATTATCCAAATCTTCACAATAGACATGGTTATTTTATACATATAATCGAAATTACCTGCATACCAATAAAGTTTAATGATAAAGTATGACTTAGTTTTGTCTGTCAATGATGGAAGAACTTTCAACATTATATTTTTGGATTGTCGACACACTGTCATGCGTATAAACTTTTGCCAGTTTTCATTCACTAATAGGATTTTGAACACATCTTTTCTATTTTTCCAAAAAGCTTTAGTCTCTACATATTTTATGATTCTTGAAAAATTACCCAATGCAATTTCATCAAGTATCAACTTGTAGTATATAATTACTCTTATATCAGTTGGCAATGTCATTAAAGTTTTTGAGCACATTTGATTGGAGGCATTTGATAAAATAGCCAATCTCATTTTATCATTTTGTAATTGCTTTTCTTGTTTTTGAATTTTCAATTTTAGTTTTGAAAGTTTGTTGCTCATACCAAAAGGGAATGTCTCTGTTTAAATAGCCAAATATAAAGAGGCTATTGGCTACTGTTTTAATTCCTTTGTGTTTGTGCAAACAGGATTGAGTCTTTTGACTGGTGTTTGAAAATACATTTGAAACGATTTACTGGTGTGTGCAAACCAGAGTATTAAATGAGATTAAGAATTTTATTGGTGATATTATTTTCAAAAATAAAAATTTTTAGTTTCATTTTTGTAAATCAAATTTTTATTTTCAAAAATAAATTTCAATTTTGAAAATGGGTTTGGAAAAATCTTTTTTTTTTTGAACTTGAATCTTTATTAATAACACATCTTTATTGCTCCAGATAATGACAACTATACTTGAACTTTATACTTGAACTTTATACTTGAACTTTATACTTGAACTTTATACTTGAAC
>Ga0209067_10000012_pt1 | contig 164610 bp, 172 predicted proteins | sample ColStrG_CSR_2013_FD_187199 | JGI IMG/M metagenome (GOLD analysis project Ga0209067, IMG submission 187199) | Freshwater sediment microbial communities in response to fracking from Pennsylvania, USA - Cold Stream Run_MetaG_CSR_2013 (SPAdes)... | ecosystem: Environmental > Aquatic > Freshwater...
CTCCAACGCCTACACCGGAAGCGACACCGACTCCGACGCCGGAGCCCACTCCAACGCCTACACCGGAAGCGACACCGACTCCGACGCCGGAGCCCACTCCAACAGCAGCTCCCAAGGAAACCCCTCGGGCGACACCTAAACCAACCCCAAAGCCGACCCCACATAAGCATAAGCCATCTCCGACACCAACACCGAAGCCCAAGCACAAACCGACCCCATCTCCTACTCCTGAGGAAACGCCAGAGCCAACTGTAACGCCTAAGCCCACACCGGAAGCGACACCGACTCCTAGTGAGGAAGAGACGCCGAAGCCGAAACATCACGCTTCACCGAAGCCCTCGCCAAAAGCGACCCCAAAATCCTCTCCCAAGCCCTCTCCAAAACATACTCCCAAAGAGAGCCAGGATGATACCGAGGATCAGCCTAAGCCGAAACACCATCCCTCGCCTAAACCTTCGCCGAAAGTCACACCCAAAGCCACCCCTTCGGAAGATTCCTCCGAGGATAAGAGCGACGACGAGCATCCGAAAAAATCCCCCAAATCCTCCGAGAAATCTTCCTCTGGCACGAAATCTTCCGCAGACCATCACGCAAAATCTTCCAAAGGAAAAGGGGGCGATTCTGGAGATTCCGATTCCAAGTCAGCCTTCTTGGCAAGTAAAGGGGGAGGGAGTGGAAACGGTGGAGCAGGAGGTAACGGAGCCGATCAGTCCACAGTGGATGCCTATCAGAGCCTGATTCATGACCGCTTCTTCAGCCAATGGGAACAGCCAACCGCTCAGATTTCCCCTGAGCATCGACACGAATTCAGCACCACGCTCAAGATAACCATCCAGCGCGATGGTACGATCAGTGATTTTTCACTAGCTCATCCGAGTGGCAATCCCGTCATGGATCAGTCTGTTATGGATGCCGCTGCCAAGGTACTCAAGATTGCGCCAATTCCGGAGGGGATGGGGAGTTCCTCGGGATATACTGTTAATATTAATTTCGAACTTGAATGAGGACTAGGTCCTTTGCGCCATCGTGGCGTTGGTCTGCGCTGGCCGTAGGTTTACTACGGCTGCCGCTTGACCGCCTGACGCTGACATCAAATTACCGTCGCCTCTTCAGTGAAAAGATAGAGCCTTGCGGTGCATCAAAACTTCCTGCGCCTTTGGAAATTCGCACTGTTTTAGAATTCACCACCACCATAACCCTGATCGCTTGAAAATACAGGATTGGAAGTTTAAAAAGGGGGATGCCATTCAAAACCTGCGCACTCGAAAATGAAGTCTTTAAATTTATCGACTTGTTTGCGGGCATTGGCGGGATAAGGCTTGGCCTAGAGAGAGCAGGAGGGAAATGTGTTTTTTCCTCAGAATGGGACTCCGATGCGGCAAAAACCTATGAAGCTAGTTTTGGTGAGAAACCACATGGAGATATTACAAATATCGTCTCATCGCAGATTCCAGATCATGACATTTTAGCTGGGGGCTTTCCCTGCCAAGCCTTCTCCATTATCGGCGATATGAAGGGGTTTGCAGATACGCGCGGCACACTCTTTTTTGAGATTGAAAGGATTCTACGAGATAAGTCACCAAAAGCTTTTTTGTTGGAAAATGTCCGAAATCTTGCCTCCCACGACGGAGGCAAAACTATCCAAGTGATCTTAGAGCGGCTCAGGGCTTTAGAATATAATGTCCATATGACTGTGCTAAACGCACTCAATTATAACCTCCCTCAAAAAAGAGAGAGGGTGGTTATTGTGGGTTTTAAGGATAACCACCCGTTTGAATGGCCAAAATCTCAACCTCTCAGAAAAACCCTTCAACATGTTTTAGAAGACGATTACAAAGTTGATAAAAAACACTTTGCTTCTGAAAAAGTCCGTTTGAGCGTCCAAAAAAGACTTGAGGGGAAAAAGCTTCCTCCGACTCCCTGGATTTGCCATGAAAACAAGGCGGGTAATATCAGTCCTCTCCCCTATTCTTGCGCTCTTCGAGCGGGAGCGAGCTACAATTATCTTTTGGTAAATGGAATTAGACGCCTGACCCCTAGGGAAAATTTGAGATTGCAAGGTTTCCCTGAAAATTTTCCCATAGTAGTTGCCGATGCAGCAATAAGAAAGCAGTGTGGCAATAGCGTCCCCGTAAACATGATTCAGGCGGTAGCAGAACAACTCGTAAAAGCTTTGAAAACTCCACCCATTTTTATCAACGGCTCACCAACAAAAATTGAAAATGGGCAATATGAGATTGTCTTTTCAAAAGTAGCATGAATCTCTCCGACGCAAAAAAGGCTCTCGATAAGGTCATTAATAAGGCTCGCATTCATTTTTACAAACCATTCCAGATTGCTACCATCCTGAGAAAACACCGTGATGGTGAACTCGATGATTTGGCTGACCTCGATAGCTATAAAAATGCTTCTAAAAAATGGAGAGACCAAGTTAGTTACTTGCTTGTTGGCAGGCGTAGCACAAGTTCTGCTCGTTATCAAGACGACCTTTTTAATGATAACGCATGCCCACCCGAAGCAATTGTTGCATTGGGTGACTATAACAAACAAACCAACGGTGAAGTTGAAACCTACATCTATCGGATGTTTGAGAGCAAAGCGGCGGCCATCGCAGCGATACTTGAAAACATTACAGTGGCTACACCATCGACTTTTGACCTTCAAAAACTTGTAAAAACATTTGAGCAAGGAAAGGGGCTTAAAAGAAGCATAGACAAGGTTTATGAAATCACCGTTTACGCACTTTTTTCTACTATTGTTAGGGCACTTCGTTTGGAAATCAGTCTTACTGTCAACAACCCAAACGCTATGCTTTTGAAGGATTTTGAGAGTTTCTTAGAGAAAGTTGTGGGTCTTCCCAAGGGATCTACATCCCATGTTCTACCAGCAAGTCTCTTTAGGCTCGGCTCAACCAATGCTTCAGACCGAGGCTTAGACATGGTTGCTAATTTTGGACCGGCAATCCAAGTCAAGCACCTCACTCTAAAAGCAGATGCCATTGGAGATATTTGCGAGGGTTTATCTGCCGATAGAATTGTTATTGTGTGTAAGGATGCAGAGGTTTCCTCTGTAGATGCTGTTCTAAAACAGCTTGGGCTAAACGATAAGCTTCAAGGACTGGTTACATTTTCTGATCTGCTCAAATGGTATTCAATCTGCTTTAATCTCTCAAACAGAGATACTCTTGGTTCCTTCCTTCTAAAGGATTTTATCAGAGAGTTTTCAGAGGAGTTTCCAAGCCTGGCAGGCTTTCCTAGTTTTATGGAATCGCATGGATATAAGAATTTAGTTCTCTCAAAGCAGTGGTCAGTCGAGAAGACTGTTGCGAAGAAGGGCGGCAAAAAGTAACTCATACCATTTACAGCAAGAAAAAGGGTAGATCCTTCACATCGACGCATTTTAGATTATGCGTTTGCAGTTGCGCCAAGTTACTTTCAGGTTTGAACTCGGGCGTGCCCACGCCGCTCGACGCTAACGGAGATGCCTGATCGCCTAGAGGCTTGCTCAGAATTGGGATCGCCCTCTTCAGCACTCTAGGAAATGAGGAGAGCCTCCGGTTTCTCCTGCGCAATGGTCAAAAGCTTTAATGCCGCCCCGCTCGGTTTTTTATAACCGCTTTCCCAGGATATGTAGGTTTTCTTGGGTACATTGAGAATCTCCGCGAACATTGCCTGACTTGTGCCCCATTTTTTGCGGATGGCAAGAATCTGTGTTGGCCTCAGGGGTTTGAGTGCTTTTCGCTCACGCGTGCGAAGTGTACCCGTGCGACCTTCGCGAATGGCGTTTACGGTTTCCTGTACGGCGGCAAGCAGGTCGTCGCCGTCAAATTCAATCTCATTGGTTGTTTTCATGGCATTGTTTTCATATGCTGCGCTTGCTGACGCAGCGCGGCTTTTTGATCCGCCGTCAGATCGGCCTGACGACTCTTGGTGTAGAGGTAAAAGAGAACGATCACGCTTCTCGCTTTGATCGGAAAGTAAATCACCCGCGCCCCGGCACTCTTGCCTCGGCCTGATAATTTCATCCGAATTTTGCGAAAGCCTCCGGTATTCTGAATGAGGTCGCCCCGTTCGGGATCGGCAAGAAGTTCTTGTTCGAGTTCCCGCAACGCATCCTCACCGTTCAGACTCGTGACCTGTTCCGTGAATTTGCGCGACTCAATAAAGAGCATGTTCATATACTACTTAGGGGTATAGATTGCAGCAAGTTGTTTTTCATGGGAGCTGCGGTTAATGAAATCGCGCAGAGAATTGGGGCGAATTGTTAAAAAAAGGTCGGTCATTCATATCGACATATTTTGGTAATGCGCTTGCAGTGTTCGCCAAGTCACTTTCATGGAAGGCGGGCCAAGGTGTTACCTATGTCTTGAACCTGCGCCTTTCCGCTTCGCTACACTAAGAACAGCTCTTGACATCAGTTCGCAAATATGTGAACATCGAGATAAAGGAATCTAGGTAGTGCCTACAATCACAAGTCGTATTTTATCGGGAAGAAGATGGGTCTGCTCCCATACTAGAGTGGCTCGATGCTTTACCCTCAAAAGTTCAACTCAAATGCGTGGCGCGCATTGAACAACTAAAACAGGAAGGACATGCGCTACGAAGACCCGAGGCAGATTTTCTGCGCGAGAAGATTTACGAACTGAGAGTCGGTTTTCAGGGAGTCAATTATCGGATGCTCTATTTTTTTCATGGAAACATCGCCGCTGTGATATCACACGGAATCGTCAAAGAAGACAAAGTCCCTCCCAAGGAAATAGATAAAGCCATTGAGCGCATGAAGAAATTTGAAGCCGATCCCAAAGCCCACACCTATGAGGAATGAAAATATGAAAAAACAAAAAACTCAAAAAAACCACGATGCGTTGAATATTCTGCATCGTCGATATGTCCAAGGTGACGCGGATAAACTCGCGGAGCTGGAAAACATCCGTGCTGACAATGCTGTGGCACGCAAGATCTATGATCTGCGGAACCAAGCAGGACTCTCACAGCGCGCCTTGGCAAAGCTGGTGGGAACAACCGCGTCTGCCATCTGCCGCCTGGAGGATGCCGATTATGAGGGGCATTCTCTTGCCATGCTCAATCGCATCGCCGAGGCACTGGATCGTCGAGTCGAGATTCGCTTCGTGCCGTTGCGTCAGCGGAGTGTTCGTCCACTCCACGCTTAACACTCCATGAGGTCAGCAGGGTTAGCTTGAACGGAACGCTCTTTCTCGAAAATCTGCTTCAGACATTTTTTAAGGCTGCTTCAGGGTGCCTTCAATGCCGCCTCAATCGCGCTGATAATGGCTGGGTTATCGGGCTTGATACCGGGTTCAAATCGCGCGATCACCTCTCCATTTCTTCCGACGAGAAATTTACCGAAGTTCCATTTCACATTGCCCGGGAATTTGGAATCGGGGCCGGTGAGGGCCGCATAAAGGGGAGCTTGTTCAGGGCCCTTGACATGGATTTTATCGAAGATGGGAAATGAGACTGCATATTTGGAACTACAGAAGGTCTTGATCTCTTCGTTGGTGCCAGGTTCCTGAGCCCCAAAGTCGTTGCAGGGAAATCCGAGAATTTCAAATCCTTGTGGTCCGTATAGAGTGTAAAGTTTTTCCAGTCCCGCATACTGGGGAGTATTGCCGCATCGAGAGGCCACATTGACTATCAGAATGACTTTGCCGCTATACTCCTTGAGAGAGGATTCTTTCCCCTCCATGGTTTTGAAGGGGATTTGATCGAGTGGTGTTGCTGAGGCCAATGCAATCGGCAGGAAGAGAAGTGCAATTAGAATTCGGATCATGCGTCTTTCTCTTCGATCAGTTCGTGAAGAGCAAGCTTCAAAAGGTGAATATTCTCTCCTACCGGAATAGATTTTGCTTAGGGTGATTCTATGGAAACTCCCGATGCCTATGCCCATGTTCTCGGACTGATCGTTCACATTGCCGACGGAATCGGTGTGGCAATTCTGGTTGCAGGACTTTTCTTTGCAGCTTTTCTCGCGCTTCGAACCTGGAAGCGATCTGGTGACGGGGCACTTGCCTACTCAGTGCTACGGCGGACGCTTGGAGGAGCGATTCTGGCTGGCCTGGAGGTTCTTGTTGCTGGTGATCTGATCCGTACTGTGGCAGTCGATCCAACTCGGGAGAATGTGATCACGCTTGGGATGATCGTCCTGATTAGAACATTCCTCTCCTTCTCGTTGGAAATCGAAATCGAAGGGACTCTGCCGTGGCGGCGTGCCTTAACTCAGTCTGGAGTCTCGATCATTGCCGATGCTGTGAAAAAATCAGAAGCTGCTTGATCGAGCCCAGCTACTCCACGATCTCAAGGCTGACTTTGAGCCCCTGTTTTTCGGCGGCTGCATTCATCAACTCGCGGATCGCCTTGATTGTACTTCCGCCCTTACCGATCAAACGGCCCATATCGCTCTTGCGAAGGGAGAGTTCAAAAAGAACCCTTCCCCCTGCCTCCCGATGGGTAATGATGGCCTCATCGGGGTATTCGACGAGTTGCTGCACCAAGTAGCGCAGGAACTCGTCCATGATTCAAACTAGGCTACGGCAGCCTCAGTTGGAGCTGCAACTACCTCGACAGGAGGCTCAACAGAAGCCTCGGAAACAGAAGATTTACGGGCCTTCGTGATGAAGCTCTGCACGGTCTGGGAAGGGCGTGCACCGACGCTGAGCCAATACTCGGCGCGGGTAAGATTGATCTTGTAATTGTCGCCGGCTTGCTTCGGGTCGTAATGCCCGATCAGTTCGATGAATTTACCATCACGAGGGCTGCGCTGGTCAGCCACTGCGATACGGTAGAAAGGGTGGTTGCGGGCGCCTTCGCGTCGGAGTCGGATTGCTACTGCCATGGGAGTCGGTTCGGTAAGGATTGATTGGGTGCAAGGCCCCGCATTCCACCGGAAGTGGGACGGGACATTTGGGACATCATTTTTTTCATTTTCCCCGTGTTCTTGGCCAGTTTTTTCATTTGGCCAAATCTCAGGAGGAGATTATTGACCTCAGTGACGGAATTTCCACTGCCGCGAGCGATGCGTTGGCGACGGCGAGCATTGAGAATCTCGGGTCGTTTCCGTTCGCCGGGCGTCATAGAGAGAATGATCGCCTCGACTCGTTGCAGTTCTTTTCCGTTTACTGAGGGACTGGGAAGATTAGCGGCTCCTGGGATCATGCCAAGCAGATTTTCTAGGGGGCCCATTCTTTTAATCATGCGAAGCTGTGCCAAAAAGTCTTCGAGATCAAAAGATGCACTCTTCATGCGTGCCTCCAGACGGCTCATTTCCTCCACTTCGACAACCTCGGCGGCTTTCTCAACAAGGCTCACAATGTCACCCATTCCAAGGATACGACCGGCCAATCGCTCGGGATGAAACGGTTCAAATTGCTCCACCTTCTCACCGACTCCTGCAAATTTGATCGGCTGCCCCGTCACGGAACGAAGCGACAAAGCTGCCCCACCACGGGCATCGCCATCGAGCTTCGTTAAGATTAACCCAGTGAGGCCAAGGGCGGCATGAAATTTCTCTGCGACGCTCACCGCTTGCTGTCCTGTCGCAGCATCACAGACGAGCAAGATTTCCTGGGGACGGATCAGCTCCTTGAGTCGCACCAGCTCCTGAATGAGTGATTCATCAATATCTTGACGGCCTGCAGTATCGTAGATTTCGACATTCCCTCCCTGCGTTTCACACCACGCCATAGCTCGACGGGCAGCCGCCTGCACATCTTTCTCATGAGGCTCGGGGCGGAAAACTGGCACCTCAATTTGGCCAGCCAGAGTCGCCAACTGATCAATGGCTGCGGGGCGCACAAGATCGAGCGCGATCAGAAGCGGAGAACGAGCTGTCTCTCCCTTCATCGTGCTGAAGAGGCCAGGATTCTTGAGAAGTCGGGCTAGCTTCGCCGAGGAAGTCGTCTTTCCTGCACCGTTGAGACCGACGATTAGAATGCGCGTCGGTTTGCCAAAATTCAGGGGAGTATTATCGCCACCGAGCAGGGCAGTCAGTTCATCATGAAAAATTTTGACGATCTGCTGCCCAGGCGTGACGCTCTTGAGCACCTCTTCACCCATCGCCCGTTCCTTGACCTTGGCGATGAATTCCTTCGCAACGCTAAAATGAACATCGGCATCAAGCAGTGCCAAGCGAACCTCCCTCAACGCATCGGAAATATTGGATTCAGAGAGCTTCCCATGCCCACGGAGATTCTTGAAAGTCTGCTGAAGCTGATCGGAGAGTTTGGAAAACATGGATAAGACAAAGATGCTTGGGCGGTGGGCGAGTGATTTTGTCGCGCCACATTATGGAATGCTGTATGCTGACATGAATACAGGCTACGGCATTAGAAAATCAATCTTCGTATAAAATTCTCCAAAAAAAGGGGCAACCCATTTCCTTGTCTGCTTTAAATCTTGAGTGGGGTGACTAGTACTTTTTTTGATGGAGAGGTCAGAATCAGCAGGAAGCATATACGAATTGCTGAACGAGATTTGAAGTATCTGACAACCCGTTCCGTCGGTCAGTTGGGCGGTAAATGCCCCACATCCTGAGCTTTCCAGTTTCATTCGCTACCACCTCTGCAATTGCCGGAACAAAGGGAGCAAATGTCGTCGCCAAGATCCAGGTCGGGGATTCCTGTCCTGACGACAAGGTGCGTGTGGTGAAAAGCATTCCCGATTTGCGGGTTCAGCTGCTCAATTCGTTCCCGACAAGCCAGAGAATTGGTAAATGGTGAAATCCCGTCCCTATTACAAAATTCAGTTCGTCAAAATAGGGGGGGATTTTACAATCCAGTATGTGACGGCATTCCCAGGTGTCTGTTAACCTCTTTAATGACTCCCCATGACCATCTCCACCCCCATTCCCTTCGAGAACCGCACCTCGCTGCGTATCCCTCTTGTCACTGCCATTGTCGATGCAGGCTTTCCGTCGCCTGCGGATGACCATCTGGAACGCTCCATTGACCTCAATGAGGAGCTGATTCGAAACAAAGCAGCCACTTACTGCGTGCGAGTTCAGGGGGAATCCATGCGCGATGCAGGCATTCATGCAGGAGATGTTTTGGTCGTGGATCGCTCCATCACTCCCTCCGACAAGCAGATTGTGGTGGCCATGATCGACGGAGACTTTACCGTGAAACGATTCAGAAAATATGGAGAGAAGATCTTTCTGGAAGCAGCAAATCCCGACTTCCCCTCCATTCAGATTGGCGAGAATCAGGAGCTCGTGATCTGGGGAGCCGTCACCTACATTATCCACAAAGCAGTTTAACCCCATACCTTCCCAATCGTCCCATGTGCACCTCAATCGTTTTAAAAACCAATGATGGCGGTCCTGTCTATGCCAGAACCATGGAGTTTGGAGCATCGACCCAATCAGCCTTGGTGTTTTTCCCTCGGGCCTTTCCTTTTCAAGGCATTGGAGTGGATCGTAATCCAGGAAGCGGCATTAACTCGATTTCTAAGTACGCCATCATCGGAGCCAACGGCTTTGGACTTCCCAATCTCTACGATGGAATGAATGAAAGCGGGCTAGCCGGAGGGCTCCTGAATGCCCCCAATTACGCGGAATACCAGCACCCCACCGAGGACGAGTCATGCGGTAGCATCGCACCGCAACAACTCCTCATCTATGTTCTTTCCAATTTTGCAACCGTCGCTGAAGTCAAAGCAGGACTGGCCAAGATCTTGGTTAACAGCAGCCCCCTCAAAGAGTGGGGAGGGGTGCCCCGTTGTCACATGACTCTGCATGATCTGGAGGGGCAGAGCATCGTGGTGGAATATCTCAAAGGAGAACTCGTTATCACCGATAACCCTCTGGGAGTCATGACCAATGATCCGCCGATTGCGTGGCATCTTGCCAACCTTGGTAACTACGGCAGTATTTGCACCCCTGAGGCAAAAACACTCAGCGTCAACGGGAAGGTTTTTTCCCCCTCAAGCTCTGGACAAGGGACGATGGGTCTCCCTGGAAGTTTTCTGAGCAGTGATCGATTTGTCCGTGCCTCCCTCTATGTCAGCAAGGCACCGACCGATGAGACCACAACGGAACAGATGAATGCTGCTTGGCATATCATGAACAATTTCGACATCCCTCCTGGAGCCTTGCCTCTTACCTCTGGTGGGGCCTATGGCGGTGGAGTGGGTGGATACGAAACCACGGAATGGACAAGCATGGCCGACATCAAGGGAGGGAGCTATTACCTCAAGAGCTATGAGAGTCAGGCCACACAATCGCTGAGTTTTACGGATTTTGATCTTGAGGCAAAGGAGATGACCTCCTTTCCGTTAAGGACAGAGCCTCTGATTGAGAGGTTGAAGGCGTAAGTCACGATGTTTGTTGACTCCAAGTATTGTTTCTCAACCTGAGAACGGCGCTCGCCTTATTACGATCATGGAATGGTATTACGCAAAACAGGGCAATAAATTAGGCCCTATTGAGGACGAAGAACTTCGTTGCCTTGTTCGTGACGGAGGGATATTACATCAAGATCTCGTTTGGAATTCCACGATGGGTGATCAGTGGGTTGCTGCTTCAACTATCGAGACGCTATTTCCTAGACCGGTGCCAGCAACACCTCCACCCATTGCCACGCACGCTACGATCACTTCAGTCTCAGCAATCTCGCCGTCCCCCCCTCCTCAGACATCAGCATTCAGGCAAAAGGTACAGCGGTTCTTTGCCCCAGTTGTAGGGCTCTTAGCTGTAGGTTTCAAATATCTTGCAGGCTTGAAGTTTCTCCTACCAGTTCTGAAGACCGGAGCAACGATGATTCTCTCCATTGCCGGATATGCCATGCTCTGGGGGTGGCGATTTGGAGTGGGGTTTGTTCTGCTGATTCTCATCCATGAATTCGGCCATCTCATTGCAGCAAAGAAATGCGGGCTCAAAGTTGGAGCTCCCATCTTCATTCCCTTTATGGGAGCTCTCATTGCGCTGAAGGAGGCTCCCAAGAATGCCTGGATAGAATCCCAAGTGGGCATAGGTGGTCCAATCCTTGGAACCATTGGTGCGGCAGCCTGTGAAGCAATCTTCCTGCTGACAGGCAATGGGCTTTTCCGTGCACTAGCCTATACAGGATTCTTTTTGAATCTCTTTAACCTAGTTCCGTTGGGTTTTCTGGATGGTGGGCGTATTGTCACATCTCTCTCTCCATGGCTCTGGCTGATAGGATTTGTGATTCTTGCCAGCCTTACCTATCTCCACTTCAATTTCCTGCTGCTATTGATTCTGATTCTTTCCCTGCCGCGGCTTTTCTCGTTGTTTAAACAGAAGTCCGATGAGGAACGCCGCTATTACGAGGTGACTCCTGCCCAGCGCATGATCGTGGCAGCAATGTATTTTGGACTGATCGCATTCTTGGTTTTGGGTATGCAGATGACGAATAGTGTCAGATAAGCCATAAAAAACAGGATGACAACCACTGCCGCATCAGGAAAGCGTCTGGCACTCGTTGACTGCAACAACTTCTTTTGTAGTTGCGAGAGAGTCTTCGATCCCTCTCTCATCGGAGTTCCTGTCGTGGTTCTCTCAAACAACGACGGCTGCATCATTTCCCGCAGTGAGGAAGCCAAGGCTCTGGGAATCCCGATGGGGGCTCCTCTCCATCAGCAACAGGAAGTCATCCGTCGCCACGGAGTCCGCGTCTTCTCCTCCAACTACACCCTCTACGGCGATATGTCTGCGAGGGTGATGTCGATCTTGAGAGATGCCGTTCCTGCCATTGAGGTCTATTCCATTGATGAAGCATTCTTGGAATTGCCTCCCGCATTTGAAGAAGAGAATGCGAGAGAACTGAGGGGCAAGATTCTTCAATGGACTGGCATTCCGGTTTGCATCGGCATCGCACGGACGAAGTTGCTCGCTAAGTTTGCCAACCGCCATGCTAAAAAGAACAAGCAGATGACCGGTGGTGTCTTTGATTTCTCAACTTATTGGGATCCTGAGAGTCTGATGGTGGATGCTCCTTGCGATGCTCTCTGGGGAGTTGCCAAGAATACAGCCAGGGATCTCTCGAAAATTGGTATCCGCACTGTTCTGGAATTTCAACATGCCGATCCGACTGCCGTGCGCCGTAGCCTTGGAGTCGTGGGGGAGAGACTCCATCGTGAACTCAATGGCATCTCCTGTCTGGAGCTTGAGGAAATGCCACCGCCCCGAAAAGGAGTCATGGCATCCCGTTCTTTTGGTTCACCTATTGAAAAAATCGAAGATCTGGAAGAAGCATTAGCCAATCATGTGGCGAGAGCGTCGGCCAAAGTAAGACGCTTTGGGCTTTTGGCAACTCATCTGGAGATCTTCCTTCAGACCAACCGATTCAGGAAGGAAGACCCTCAGTATCATCCTTCAATCGGAATGACGCTACCAACTCCGAATGCCTCAACTTCAGAACTCATAGCAACAGCACGAGAACTGCTTCAGTCTATCTATCGTCCTGGCTACCGTTACAAAAAGATAGGTGTGATGCTGGCTCACTTGGTATCTGAGGAAGAATACCAGCCCAGCCTCTTCACCGCTCCAGTCAAAGGAAAAATCGACATTGATAAGATCGTGGATGAGATCAACCGGCGTCTAGGCGATCCCAAAAATCCCCTCGTTACCCGTGCCTCCATGGGAACAGCAAATTCAGGTACTAAATGGAGAATGAAAGCAGAACGCCATTCGCCCAATTACACGACGAATTGGAATGAGCTGCCGGTAGTGACGGGGTGATTCATGTAATGAGCGATTACTCAGATGTCAGAGTCATGAATCGGGGGGCAGTGCAGCGGAATGTTCCGAGATTCATTGAACCAGTCGAGAAGGGGCTGGCTTCGGAAGTAGAGAACCCAAGCGGTGATCAGGGCAACACTCAGGATCAGCAATACGCTGCCGGCTATACGCCCAACTTCCCGCCACTTGCGGTAACCCTCGGCTTCTCCCCGCTTGTTGGCGCGGAACGAAAGAACGGTGAAGAAGCCAATCACCGCGAGATTGAGATATAAGAGTGAGAACGCAAGGGTTCCTGTCGTCAGGTAGGAAACATTCGGCTGAAGGCTGATCGAGGAGAAAGCCAAGGCGGTGGACGCAAAAAGCGAGGCCATGATGGCCCGTGAGCAGGCACTTTCCTCTTTCCACCACAGGGAGGAATAGACGACACCCCAGATCAGCATCAGGGGCAAAAAGACCATGAGGAAAGTACGCGTTGGGCGATGCTCTGCATCAATGATCACCCCGGCGGCGAACACATCCCCACTCTTTTCCCCGAGGATTTGTTCCGACCACATCTCATAATAGTTTCCGTGAAGTAACTGGGAGGATTCAATGATGAACCCGTCAGCCGAACAGAATTGTTCGGGAGAATGCCGATAAGGAATATCCGCGTTGACAAGATTGATTGGCACACCTGAGTACTCAGGTACGGCAAAAATCACCGGGAAGCGTGCGATGTTGAAGGGATGAGCAGAGAAATCGTTGGAACTCTCGAATATCCCGCGAACCGCGATGAGCACACCGACCATACCATCTGAGGGACGCGGTGGCAGTCTCTCGATCCGCTGATCCACCGACGAGGCTCTGTTGAGGAAATCAAGCGTGGTAATGTCGAAACCGGGCATCTCCTTTGGGTTCCAGCAAAAGACAAGAACGATCGAGGCCCTGAACAATTGAGGATCATTCCGGTCGAGAGTTAGGACCTGAGTCTCATGGGTCAGCAGTACCTTGGGTTGTGTCAAGGAGGGTTGCTGAGATCCCCTGACTACAGAAATTGACGCCAAAACAAAAAAAAGGAATGCCGTGAGAAATCTCATTTTGGGAGCAGTAAATCCTGAAACTCAAACCCTGCCAAGACCGTTTGCTTGCAAAATCGTACCTCGCTCTTCCTAGACTCGGCGTTCTCAGGTGCTTCCTGTGATGTGCCTTGCTTAGCCCTCACCCATTACTGCTTTGGCTGTGTTGTTGTCTTGTTCTTATCAAGAGAATTTATATCAATAATGAACAGATGAAAACCCCTGTAGTCATTCTTGTGTTCTTGATTTCGTGCGGCTCATTGTTGGCGGGAGAAATTACTCCCCAGGAGGCCAAAAAACATGCTGGAGAAGTCACTACGGTAACGGGATCGGTGGATGGTTTTAAAACCCTTCCTCAGGAAGTTTTCCTGGAACTGGGTGGACGGTCTCCAAAGAATACTTTCACTGTTTTCGTCCCAGCCAAGTCGGGAATTTCTACTACTACCCTTCAGCAGTTTGAGGGAAAGAAAATCTCTGTCACTGGCAGGATTGCACTTTATCGAGGTAAGCCAGAAATCATTTTGACATCCTTAAATCAAATTACCCTCCACTAGAGCAAAATTAAGTTGATGAAGTCAGGCTCACTGATCTGACTAAGCTTCCCCCTCGTTGATGTCCTTCCACTGCAAACTTAGCTAGGTTCGCAGAATCTCTCCCACTAATTAGCACGGCAATACAGGACCCTAGGAACGCCCTGAATCGCGTCCTTGGAAAAGGACAAGACGGACGACTGCAAGTCAGCCCCAATGGTGCAGCAATCTTGGGGACAGATTCCTGTTCAATAGACAGCACGGTGTGCTGCCCTGAGTGTCACGAGGGGCGAATCGAGCGGGCGCGATTGAGTCAAAAGATGAATGGTTACCTTCAGGCAACCAGAGGGATGACAACGAAGCCACGCGCCAAAAGACCCAGCTCTTTTGGTTTAGCAATTGCGGTTGTCAATTTGAATTTCTATAGAAAGCCATAGGGCATCAAATCGATATTACGATGTAAGACTATGTATGATGATAAAACTGCCATTGACTACCATTCTTCTCTTTCATAGCCTTCACAACCCAAGTTTTTGCGCGGTTAGCTCAGCGGTAGAGCACTACACTGACACTGTAGGGGTCGGCAGTTCGAACCTGCCATCGCGCACCATTTTTCCTTAGATGGCTTTTTGGAAATCCTTACCTATCTTGGAGCAGTGAGAAAGTTCCGAAGATTTTTTATCGTTTGTGCAAAGGGGCTTGCGATCCTAGCAGCACTTCTTCTGTTGCTGATTCTAGCTGCGGCCTGTTTTGTTGGCTGGCTCAAGTGGTCTGCTGATCGTGACTGGAAGCGGGTGCAGGTGGAACTGAAGGCGAAGGGTGAAAAACTCTCGTTTGCCGAATTCATCCCTCTCGCTCCGCCGGATAAAGAGAACTTCTTTGCCGATCCGATCTGGCGAGAACTCTCCGATCTCGTGCCGACAACGCACAAAGAAAATGGCTGTGAATATCAGACTTGGGCCCCCCGATTGCCTTCTGAGAAACAGCAGATCAACGAATGGATGACTCCACTTTCGGCCTCGGAGAAAGAGCAAGTGGAGAAACTATTGCCAAAAGCTTCTTTTCAGGAAATGGATAAAAAAACGAGGCTTGCCGCCATCAATCAACTTCGGAGTGTGCTTCAGAAGACTACTGATCCTGAACGACGAAAGCAGATTGCCGCGCTTCAGCTCACGCTCCTCCAGCCTGCCGAACCACTCCTTGCCAAGATCACGGAACTCTCCCTCCGGCCTCAGGCATTCTTCCCTACGCGCTGGCAGGATGGTGTCACTACCCCACTTCCCCATCTTACAAGCTTGCTCATGCTCTCCCAACTTTTTTGGGCACGAGGGCTCACTGAAATGGAGTCTGATAATTCACTTGCAGCATTTTCCGATGCACTAACTATTCTCCGACTTTCCACTTTCGGGAAAAATGAGCCGATTCTGATCTCGTATCTCGTGAGATGTTCCATTCTTCAACAGGGACTCTCTGTCATTAATTCGGGTATTGAGCAGCACAAGTGGAACGATGTCGAGTTGACAGAATTTCAGAAGAAACTTGAAGGCATGAATTGCGTCAAAGATTTCTGCTTTTCACTACGAGGAGAGAGGGCATTTGTTAATTCCGTGGTTTACCCAAATTATCTCAGCCAAATGCCTCATGAGGAGGGGTGGATGGGTTTCTACGATCGGAGCATGGTCATGTTCATGCTGGAGTACACTAGACCCCTGAACAGCGTATTGATTCAGAGAATCATCGAAACGCTCGAACAAAATACCGATAAAGGAATCAATGCCTCAACCCCTCTTTTCGATCAGGAACTCAAACACCTGAAGGCCGATCCAATTAAGAGTAGGCTCGATGCGATCGAAATGGTTGCTCTGCCTGTCTTCGATATGTCAGTTCAGAAAGCCATCGAGGTACAAACAGTTCTGAATCAAACCCTCATTGCATGCGTGCTGGAACGCTACCACCTGGCACACGGTTCATATCCGGCATCGCTTGATGCTCTTGTTCCCGAATATCTAAGCGTGATTCCGAAGAAGCCGACCACGGGAGGGGCGATGCATTACCGACTTCTTGATGGTGAAAGGGGTGAAAGATTCCTTCTCTGGGCACCCGGCTGGAAGCTCCAGACGCTGGGAGGCAAATCAGGTGAATTCAGTGGTGAGGGAGACATTGTGTGGAATCTGCGCCTTCCAAGTGAAAGGCGTAAAACAACGCCGTGATTTTTCTACTGCTCCACTTTGTGGAGTCCAGCGGCATCATGGGTGGAGAAGTTGGCGTGGCGGAAGGCTGCATCTCCTGGCAGGAACATCTGAAAATGTCGCTGCTCTTCCCAGGCTGCCGAGGCATTCTCTACGCTGCATTCGAGAACATGGCCGCCGAGTTTTCTGTCATCGCTGAGGAAGTGGAAATGATAGCCGGGGACATTGAGGGCCTTCGCATAGCTTGGGCAGCGAAAGCCGATGAGCGTGCCAGAGACATTCTTGTAATAAAAAACGCTCTGAGTTTTGGCAACTTCCACAAGCGGGCGATAAGGCTGTTGCTGTGGCTCAATGCTACGCACCTTCAGCGTGAATGTCCCGTGGATGCGAACTGACCAGAAGTAATTCTGAGAGCCAAGCTGCCGATCAAGCCAATGCTGGAGAGCTGCATAGTCGGGCAGGCTTGGGAGAGCGGTAGATGCGCTTGGCGTAAAGAAGGAGACAGCAGCAAAGGGAGTTTTCGTACTGTTCGGCAGGAGATGCACCTTGCCGTCGCTCGTGATTTGGTAGAACACTCCATTGAGCGCGAGCATCTCACCATCGAGGCGATTTACCGTACCAAGACCAAAATCACCAGCTTTGCGAACCTCGCCGATAGTTGCCGGGCCGTCATAGATCCCCTGCATGAGAGCATCAATAGTTGAAAACTGTGTGAGCGTCTCTCCGGCGTGCAGGGGGAGAATGCCAGCACCCATCAGGAATAAAAAGAGCGCGAGTCGGCGTGGTTTCATGGAGGGATTAATCGCTGCTTGTTCGTTCAAAGACCAGCTTTCGCTCATCGCTATCGAGTTCTCGGAACGATCCAGCTGGGAGCATCCCGAGCTTTAATCCTCCGATGCTGACTCGCAAAAGGCGGAGTGTGGGATGGCCGATAGCAGCGGTCATGCGGCGTACTTGACGATTCTTTCCTTCGTGAAGAGTGAGCTCGATCCAACAATCAGGAACATTGAGACGCACTCGGATCGGAGGATCGCGTGGGGGGATCTGCGGCTGAGGATCCAGTAATTCGACACGACAGGGGCGTGTTCTATAATCCTGAATCATCACGCCTGCGGCAAGCTGCGCCAAGGCTTCTGGAGTTGGAATCCTCTCCACCTGCGCCCAGTAGCAACGAGGATGGCCTCGCTCGGGATCGAGCAAGCGGGTATTGAGCCGCGTTTCATCACTGAGCAGAAGCATTCCCTCGGAATCAGCATCAAGTCTCCCGATGGGATAGACTGCTTTAGGAAAGCCGAATTCCGCAAGTGTCCGATTTGGCGAACCATCGGGAGTGAACTGCGAGAGTACGCCGTACGGCTTATGAAAGGCTAAGAGCATCTTTTGATTGCGCGGGTTTTTGTGAGAGCAATCTTCGATGCTTCCAGAAGGCCAGAAGGAGCAGCCCACAGAGTAACAGCAGCCAGAATGGAAGCAGGGCAAAGGCCTTGGCGATCACGGCATCTGAGGAAGGGCCATGCAGATGATGCAAGGCTAGGGCAAAGAGCAGACTGATTCCTGCATAAGCAAGATTGATCGTCACCCCTTTGAACGAGAGAACCGTTGCGCGGTGATGGGAATCAACGAGTTGGTTGAGATAGGTTGAAACGCTGAAGCCGATCATCGTCATGGCACCCCAAAGGAGATAGCCAAACAGGAGCCCCCAATTGGGAGGATGAAATGCCACTCCGATGAGTCCCACAAAAACCACGCCCGTCATGATGGCAAAACTTGCTCCGATACTCCGTGTCGTGACCATCTTGCGAATCCAGGGAGAGATAAAGAGCCCAATGCCCCCCATCGCAGCACCGAGCACTCCGAAGGCAACTTCAGGAATCTCAATCAACCGAAAATACGATGTGCTAAAGACGAGGAAAAGTCGCACCACACTATCCAGCACAAAACCGGCGCAGACCACAAAGAGGGCCGTCGGATTTCCAAGCAACCATCGCCCCGCCTGAAGAGTGAATGCAAAAGCTCCCAAAGCCGACGAAGCACAATGCCCCTCAGGATCTCTGAGCGAGTGAGGCTCATGACGCTTTGGTTCCCTGAAATTCAATGCCAGCAGCAGCACTCCCACGGAGCTGAGAAGAGTCAGGATGATCGGGAATCGGAGCGTGGTTGCCTGATCCAAGTGTGCTGTGATTCCAATGAAGGAGAGAACTTCGTTGACAAAATTAGGTGCGTAAACAGCTCCCCCGACCAGCATGACAAAGACAAAACTTAGCGATTGCCAACGGGTCAACTGCTCCATCACGCGGTGCCACTCATCCTCACGGCCCCCTTCTGTAAGCGAATCGAAGACGATTGCTTCATCGGCTCCGCTTGCTGCTCCTTCGGCTAGTCCGCTCAGAATACGGTTTGCCAGACAGAAAAGAAAAAGCACGAAACCGCCGTTACGAGGAGCCATCAAGAGCAGCCCCATTTCCAGCACCATGCAGATCCCTGCTGCGATCAGGAGCGGCTTGCGTCCAAAACGATCAGCCATGACACCAGCTGGGATATCGGAGAGGAGGCTGGCAGCGGCCCAAGCGACATTAAGCAGTGTGTATTGGGTGGCCGTGAGTCCGAGATCGAGAAAGAGCACTGCCATTACTGGGTAGTAAAAGCGCGCTGAAAAAAGGATTCGGAACCAAAGGAAGAGCCGCCAATTTTTATCGGCATCGGAAGGTTGAGGCAAAGAAGTCATGGATGTAGGGTGGAGATCGTCAACCCTAGCTAGAGAGTGAAATTCCTGATGGCGTGGCAGAGGGTATAAACCTGCCTGTTCGTCAAATCAAGCCATGTCGCATCCCCTTGCTTGGAACTCCCACTGTTCCTCATTTCAGCATGTCAGCAATTGGCGGCACTTTGCTTTGACGCTCTGGCTCCAGACGGCAGCGTCTTGAAGGCTGCTTACGGCACTCTATCTCGATATTTCCCAAGCTCTCGATACACGGCCCTTTTGACCTTCATGGCTAAGGCTCCCCCATTTACTTTCCCCCGTTTTCCCTCTTGCTTCTTTTGTTTCTCACTCCATAGTGCCCCTGAAGTAGCTCTGGGTTCAGACTCTTGAACCTTTGCTATGGGCGGCAGCGTAGATGGTATTGTTTCTTCGACATTTGACTGATGCCTTCTCACTCTCAGTCCAGCGGACTCCGCACTGCAATGCCCGGCTTATTGAGCACATGAGTATAGATCATCGTCGTGGCGACATCCTGATGGCCCAGCAACTCCTGCACCGTGCGAATATCATAGCCCGCCTCTAGCAGATGCGTGGCAAAACTGTGACGGAAAACATGGGGAGTCACTATTTTCGTAAGCCCAGATTTTTTCCCCGCCTCCTTAACCGCATTCTGCAAATTTTTCTCCTGCACATGATGCCTCCGCTCCACCTCCGAGCGAGGATCAATCGACCTCTTCGCCGCCGGGAAGACCCACTGCCATCCCCACTCCGCCGCCGCCTTGGGATACTTCAGATCCAGCGCACCTGGCAGCATCACGCTTCCAAATCCCTCAGCCAGATCCTGCGTATGAATCTGCTTCACCCGCTCCAGATGCTCCCGTAGAGCTGGCACAAGACTCGATGGCAGCATCGTCACGCGATCCTTATTTCCCTTCCCCTCTCGCACCGTCACCTGAAGATAGCCAAAATCAATATCTTTGACCCGCAGTCGTAGAACCTCCATCAGCCTTAGCCCACAGCCATAGAGCAGATCCGTCATCAGCCGATACTCCCCAGGCAAGAAAATACGCACCCTATTCACCTCCTCCTTCGTGAGCACGACAGGAAGCTTAACGGGTCTCTTCGCTCGATGCACACCCTCCAGCCATCCCAGCTTCAGATCAAGCACCTGCTCATATAAAAAAAGAATCGCACTAAAAGCTTGGTTTTGAGTAGATGCTGCCACATGTTTCTCTAAGGACAAATGCGACAGGAACTCCGTCACCTCCGCCTGCCCCAATTCTCTGGGATGCCTCATTCCCGAGAATCCGATGAACCGTTTGATCCAATCGCAATACGCTTGTTCCGTGCGATAGCTATAATGCTTGAGCCGCAGCACTTGGCGCACCTCATCCAAAAGCTTCGGTTTCCCTTTTTCGTTTTTCCCGGAATCGATATTCTCCATAAAATACAGATTATCCCCACATCGACAGAGAAGCAACCGGTACTATACGAAACTTTCCCAAAATCCCCCATCCTACAAATACGAAAAATTCTTCGTCTAATTACTAGTTAGGCTACAGTCATATCAACTTTGAAATGAGAATATATATTTTTCAGTATATGAGATCGGGAGAGAGATTTTAGATGATGAGATCAGATATTATTCAGAGCGATTTCGATTGTGCTGAGTACGCACGATCAGAGGCGGCAGCATATTCACAGAGTTGTATTGGATTGGGTATTGCATACCCTAACCAATCACTGGAGCGAACGCTAAGCGGTCGTCAAATTTGGATGCGACCACCATCATACGCGTCGCTCAGTTCAAGCCGTTAGACCAATTAAGCAAAATATGAAACAACTGACTATCCCGGGCGGAACACCGATCTTGCTTGGAGCACCTGCAAAACCAATAGAGAAATCACTTTCGGATGCAATCGGAGAGATGATTTCCAAAATTACAGAAATTCAGGAAGCATACCTGCCGCAGTGTTATGCAAAAGGATTTGTAGAGCCACCAGCTCAAATATTGGTGATAGTGCTAGATTCAGCAGCAGACACACAGAGCATACTTACTGCTGTAGGAAACGGTTTATCACAGATACTTCCACAGGGCGTGCATCTCGATGTTTGGCCTATGGATCAAGGGCACGGCATGCTGGCAAATATAAGAAATACGAAAACAAATTTACACAGTTTACCACCTCCATTGCCAACACAACAAAAGAAGCCATGGTGGAGGTTTTAATTTATGAGGATATGGTCTAACCAAGCGATGCAGCGAACGCCCTTCGGTCGTCGCTGATCTTATACGTTAGATTCTATGAAGCAAATTTTAGCATATGCACTTTTATTGATAGGAGTACCATTCTATTTGGGACTTATAGGGGGAGTGATTTTTTTACCACTTGGGAGGATTTTTAAAGATCCAGCGAGGTTGAAAGTAGTACATATATTAAAGATTCCGGTTGGAATCATAACTATAATAATTGCGAGATATATGTTTTACTTATTGGGGGTATTTCCCAATTGGAGTGTACTAATCATTTCGATTGTATGGATAACCTTTTATTATACAGCATTTCATCAAGCGAGATTAGGACTCGTAAGTTATCAAATAGGATTAATAATAGGATGGAGTATTTCACCAGTATAGATATAAATGAATCTAACCAAGCGATGCAGCGAACGCCCTACGGTCGTCGCTGATCTTATACGTTAGATGACTTACCTCACTCAATGAATATCACGAAAATTCTTGATACGCTGATCGATGGGTGGTGCGAGCGCCGTGCGATTCGACCGTTGCAGTATTTACTTCGCGCTTATCCTGGACCACTAGCGCATACAGATCAGAAATTAGAGTTACTCGATGCGCTCAAAGATGTAAAAGGCTTGTGCCGTGAGAATCTCACACCCGAAGAACGTCAATTGCTGAATGAAGCGCATAACACTTTAGAGGATGCACTTAAACCATCCGTCATCTAACCAATCACTGGAGCGAACACCATTAGGTCTGCCGATTTGCATGGGTTTACCGAGCATGGTGTCGCTCAGTTCAAGCCGTTAGATACTTATTGCAACAACCGGATTCGATTATTAAACGATTATACAGTAAAGAGGATAAAAATATAATTTTAAGGACATATTGTAATTCTGGCCTTCTCTCTAAAAATAACGAAATTCTATTGTAATATAATGAATGCATTTTTAGGATCGACTACTGTATCTAACCAATCACTGGAGCGAACACCATTAGGACTGCCGGTTTGCATGGGTAAGCCGTGCATGGTGTCGCTCAGTTCAAGCCGTTAGGCAAAAAACTCCTTAAAATATCGCAATGGAGAATTCAAAATCTTCTATTTCAACTATAGAGCTTGGATGGGCTGCAATTGCATGGACACAGTTTCTAACAATAGTGACAGTTGTTCCAAGGGCTGAATTTGGAAAAATTGCAAACATTGGAACTAATTTTGCTTTTTTTTATCCAGGGTCTGATGTAACAACGATCAGTTCATTAACGGCTGATACTACCCCTTTTGCAGGCTTATCACTCCTATTGAATGCTGTTGCTCTAGGCTTTTTAGCAATGCCCCTAACACGCATAAGGGAAGATGCAGAAGCCATGTTTCAACAAACATTTTACTATTATAGAAATATATTTAATAGTGTTGGAGCACTATGCTGGATTTTCAGCCTGATTTCTTTTCTGTTATACTTGAGTCCTTTAATTGCATTACTTACAACTAGCGTAGCTATGGTGAGTCTTTTTTGGATTATAATTCTATATAACATAAAAATAAAAAAGAATGCCTAACCAATCACTGGAGCGAACACCATTAGGTCTGCCGATTTGCTTGGGTAGATCGTGCATGGTGTCGCTCAGTTCAAGCCGTTAGGCATCATCGCGCCATGCTCATTTTGCATTGTCCAATCTGCGGTTGCCCATTTACAGCACCTGTCGAGGAAGAAGAGTTGCGTTCCTCATACGAAATTTGCGATTGTTGCGGGTGCGAGTATGGTTACAGCGACGACGCACTCCTCAGAGAATATTGGATTCGTAGTGGCGGACAGTGGAGATTTCCAGAAAAACGTCCAAAGATTTGGGATATGAAGGAGCAGCTTCGCCATATTATTTTAGATTGGGATAAAAGATGATGCCTAACCAATCACTGGAGCGAACACCATTAGGACTGCCGGTTTGCATGGGTAAGCCGTGCATGGTGTCGCTCAGTTCAAGCCGTTAGGTGACAAAATACATCCATGAGCAATCGACATTTACAAATTGGTGCAGTTCTGTGCATTCTGTTCTGTTTAGGGAGCCTCGTACAGCAAGTTTTCTTCTTGCTACATATGGATGCACCAGATCCCCATCTTGCCACATTTGCAGCCGAATATCGGGTGACGAGTTCTATCGAAACTGCCATCATAGTTTCTGTTGGATTAGGATTATCAGCTCTAGTTTTTGCTCGTCCTACGACCATGAGAGGGCTGTTAGTTGGAGCCTTCTGCCTTTTTATTATATGGAAGAGATATTTTTCTAATTTGGGGATTTTCTTTCGTCATGGGATCAGCGATGGCTTATTAACTGGGGCTGCAATAGTATGGTGGCGACTTCATGCTCCACACATCGGAATTTATGTCTTTTCATTTGTCGTGCTCCTGAGTTCATGTGCCTTTACTTTTGTAGGATCTTATGCCCTTCGAAACCGTAATAAAATCACCTAACCAATCACTGGAGCGAACACCATTAGGTTTGCCGATTTGCATGGGGATGTCGAGCATGGTGTCGCTCAGTTCAAGCCGTTAGACATGAGCAATCCTCCAAAAGATCAAAGCGAATTCTGGATTAGATTTGTCTGTGCAGCACTGTTCTTTGGGCTGATTATGGGGATATGGGTTCTACGCTCAGTCGATTCTTGGGGTATTCCGATGAGTGTAGCAATTTGGGCCACATCAACCTTGGCAATTTCTTTGTATGCTGCAATGACAGGTGATGAAGCTTGGGAGAAGTTGCTGAATCTTTGGTGGTGGTAATAAATTATCTAAAATGTCTAACCAATCACTGGAGCGAACGCTAAGCGTAGCCAACTTTGTTTTGCGGGGGCACATATACGCGTCGCTCAGTTCAAGCCGTTCGGCAGACTAAAACACAATGATTACCGTTGATGAAGTATTAAAGGAGGCCGTACGAGATGGCCGTATATGCCCTCAACCCACCAATTGGAATGAGCTATGGGAGATGCTGCCAGACAAAAAAAGAAAGGGAAACGGATGGGAACCCTCACTGCCTCTCATCTTGGCTGCTTGGTATGACACCCCGCACATGATAAAGATCATGAGGTTTCATGAGCATATTCGATGGGCAGAAGATCATGGTGCTTTAGAGAAGGTTTATGATTATATGATCGGCCTGAAACCCGAAGATTGGTATTGTGGAAACTGAAAAGCCGAACCAATCACTGGAGCGAACGCTAAGCGTAGCCAACTCTGCTATGCGGGGGCACATATACGCGTCGCTCAGTTCAAGCCGTTAGGCATTAGTACCGATCCCTCGTTCTATTTCCTTGCCGGATCCCTCTTTCTCAAGTATAGATTGGAACCATGAGCTGCAAGGAACTAGTTCTTCAAGCTATACACCGTCTCCCAGATGATGTCGATTACCGAGATATGGCTGATGAGATCGCTTTCCTTGTCGCAATACAAGAGGCCGAGCGTGACATTGATGAGGGGCATCTTATCAGCAACCAGCAGATGAGGGCTCGAATCAGCGAATGGACAACCAACTGATATGGACAGAGAGAGCATCGGGTGACATCGAGGCCATTGTCCGATATATCTCACGCCGCAACCCCAGAGCCGCATCGGAAATCGGTTTCGGTATTTATAATCGGGCTCAGATTCTTCTTCAGCATCCAGAAGCAGGCAGTATTCTTGATGAGCTTCGCGATGGTGGTTGGCGTAAGCTGATTTATCGAAGGTGGAAAATCGTGTATACGATCCGCCACGGCAGTATCATTATCGGTAGAATATGGCCAGCTACAATGGGGGAGGCAGATTTTGAAACCCCACTATGAAGAGCAGAAAAGATGCCTAACCAATCACTGGAGCGAACGCTAAGCGTAGCCAACTTTGTTTTGCGAGAGCACATATACGCGTCGCTCAGTTCAAGCCGTTAGTATAAACTTCATCAACTTCAGAAAGGTCATCATCCCATCGCTTGACACCGTATTTGTCATGATGCCAGCGGCGAATTATCCCGTTCATAAATGTCATACCAAATCCCTTTATAGGACGATCTGGCGGGTAATGGGAACATCCGGTAACATATCCTTTTGGGGTATCTTGGCAGATAGCCCCGCATTTTTCGCAAATAAAGTTGCTCATATTTATTCTCCTAACCAATCACTGGAGCGAACGCTAAGCGTACGCCATATTTTTTTGAGTATGCACATATACGCGTCGCTCAGTTCAGGCGTTAGACATTTATCACACACAATTTATGAAAAACAACATTAGATTATCATTCCTAGTCTTGAGTATAATTATTTCAGGCTGTGCAACCCCCTATGCATCAAAGGGACTTATTGGAGGATATAGTGACACACAATTAGCACCAGATGTTTTTCGAGTTTATTTTCGCGGAAACGGTTATACTTCAGCAGAGCGAGCTCAAGATTTTGCGATGCTTAGAGCGACCGATGATTGCTTGCAACATGGGTTTAAGTATTTCGCTCTTATAGACGAGAATAGCACACAATCAACTTCAGTGGTAAATACATCAGGTAGCGCATATACAACTGGGACAGCATATGGCTATGGTAATATGGCAACTTATTCAGGGGTCACGAGCTACACACCTGGAGAGACCTATATAATTCACAAACCACACGAAACAATATTAATACAATGTTATCAAATAAAACCTCCAGGGAAATATACATATGATGCTGAATTTTTACAAAAATCCATAAAACAAAAATACAACATAAAGTAATCTTATATTATGTCTAACCAATCACTGGAGCGAACGCTAAGCGTAGCCAACTTTGCTATGCGGGAGCACATATACGCGTCGCTCAGTTCAAGCCGTTAGGTCATAATGAACGCGTTAAAATATGAAAGAGATACTTCTAAATTTACTAGTTATCTTTTTGGTTGGGACACCGCTATTAGTGCTTGAGTTTAGTAGGTCATATTCAAAGTGGATTGACAAGTATCACGGAGGCTTGAGATTTATTATATGGTTTATTACGTTAGGTGCAGTTTATATATGGGTATTGCCGCGACTGGGACTACAGCCAAACTATCACATGCTATATCCTTAGCAGATAAGATCATATCTAAAATTAAGTACTAATAAACAGTTATGGATAATAAGACTCAGTTCATTACAATGGTTCAGACAGCACTCATCACAAAATATGTATGCGATCCAGGAGATGGAACGATACCACACATAAGACCAATGTGGGCTATTCAACATTTGGAAAACGCATTCAAGGTAGCTGATAGTATACCACCAGATGTGACCGCTAGAGAGGCAGCAGAAGCGTTTATAAAATGGGTGTTCAGTGTACAACTTGAACCGGATGAAGAGACTATACTCAAAATTATATTAAATGATTGAAAGACCTAACCAATCACTGGAGCGAACACCATTAGGACTGCCGGTTTGCATGGGCATATCGTGGATGGTGTCGCTCAGTTCGAGGCGTTAGATGATGAAAAACTCACATACTCAGTCTCCCGCTCAATATAAACCAATTTCAGAGAACTAAACATTTATGAAATATGTAAAAATGGCGCTTCTTATGGCATATAATATTATTAACTGTGCAAATGGCGTTTGTATTGGCTCGCTATTAGGATATTCTGTTTTACCCTTACACTCAGATCCTGTATGGCTTAGCAAATTGATAATAATTTGCTTTTCTCTGAATGTGGCAATCTCAATTATCTTAAAAACACCAAAAGCTATAATTGGTTCAGTAACCAATTCTCTTTTAATAGCACTTTTATTTATTTATGCGATTTCTATAAGCTCGTTTTTCGCTTTTTTATTGAATCGGAAATTCAATATATATCTTTTGGTATATTCTTTAGTGTTTGGTGGGTTATTTCATTTGTCGTTAGTATTAATGAAACGATTCAAAAGACAGTGTAAAACAGAAAAGAGAAGCCATAATTCGAGCATCTCACGCAATGTCATCTAACCAATCACTGGAGCGAACACCATTAGGACTGCCGGTTTGCATAGGATCACCTTGCATGGTGTCGCTCAGTTCAAGCCGTTAGGTGTAGAAACGCATAATGTCTAAAGATACTTTTATCAAGATTTATATGGTCGTGGTATTTGTTGCGCCATTTGTAGTTTATGCAATTTATATAACTAGATATTCGTTGTATGCTAGTAAAAAGGGGATTTCACAATTTTCTTTAAGCAGAGAAGCGTATCGATATAGAGAGCTCTGTAAGGCAGATCCATATGCAGCACATCTAAGAAATTGCTGTGCTGTATGGCTTGTCATTCTGATGTTATGTTGGTTACTAGGATTCCCATTCTTAACATTTTTATTGAATAGATATGTTAAATAAATTTACACCTAACCAATCACTGGAGCGAACGCTAAGCGTTGGTCGACTATGTTATTCGGAGGCACATATACGCGTCGCTCAGTTCAAGCGTTAGGCTCAATTAAGTATTCGCACTCAAAAGCTATGATTAGCGGAGGTTCTATCTTAAAATAATGCTCTGGGCGCGGTGCAGTCCTCCGAAGGCAAGTCTCGCATCCTTCGCGCCAATCCAACACGCCGTCCTCAGTGCTGCTGTATCCGTCACATCGGGCAATATCGTTAAGGAGTGAGCCCAACCAATCACTGGAGCCAACCCCTAGCGTTGGCGCGGCTTTTTTGCTTGTATTGGTATTTTGTTCCATAGATTTAGTTTTGATCGTTAGTAGTTTCGGGGTAGCTCAGTTCAGGCGTTAGGATCAACCCACCATACCCCATAATGAAAAACACACCTCAAAAACCAACGAAAATTGAACTCGACGCTAAAATAAAAGATTTGGAAACGAAGATACGCCAAGATACAACGCTTCTTGAATATAAGAAATCTCTCAGGAAGATACATTTCGGAGATGAAATTGATTATGATTTGGGCGCACCAATCAAATCTACAACTAACTCTATTGAGAATCTGATTGGATAAAATCCTAACCGGACGATGGAGCGAACACTCAGCGTTGGTTGTCTCGGACATTGGAGTTGGTTGGTTCGTGTCGCTCATCTTATGCGTTAGGCAACAAGCGCAAAAACAAAACGAACTATGAAATGGGATCACATTATAACTGAAGTTTTTTGGTTCTACTTAAAATTTCTATTCGTATATAGTGCATATTGGCTTCCGAAAATTTTTATTGCCCAGAATAGGCCATCTCTTAACCCACCATTCACCAAAAGAATTGGCGGGTATTTACGCTGTATAGCTAGCGTCGTTTTTATAGCAGGTCTTGCGAGCAACTCCAATGGAGAAGGCGACGATGCACATAACGGTTTCATTGATAAAAACCGAGGAGTAACTGTATTCATTGTGCTGCTTCTACCTGTTCTATTAGGGGCTACAGAAGGATTTGCGACGGAAGAAAAATTCCCGAATTCGAGCTCATCCAGTTATGATGACATGTAGGGACTCGTAATCCATGTAGCCTTAACCTGAGTGTGACCGATATCTGATCATCTTCTAGGTAAGACATTATGAACATAGTCCCCGCATCGACTAAATTAGTGCGACTGATTAGTGCAAGATCCGATGTTTCAGAAGCAATCGACGCGTGGTCAATGTTGCAGGCATTTTCTGATAATCCTTCAACGCGCTATTTCTTCGCCATGATGGTTGTATCATACGGGCGTCCGTTTTTTGAAAATTACAGAGTTGGCCGTATCCAATGTGACTATCCAAACTTTCCTGATTTTACAGATGAGGAAATGAACATGCGCCATAGGCGCATGATTGATCTACGAAATAAATTTATGGCACACAGCAGTGCTGAAGGAACTCGCATTATGGTCGTTCCACCCGGAGTTATTAATCCAATCACTGGAACATCTATCGACCAATACGATCTTAATATTGGAAAGCGAACTTTTCATCGACCCAATTATGCCTCGTGGCTAATCGAAGTTGCATATGAGTTCAAGGGAAGGCTTGAGACGGACATTAGATCTTTGATGGGAACAGAACTTGCAGGCGTCTCCACTAATCAGCCATTCGAACTGAAAACCGGGTATGAGGATTTTTCTTGGACTGAGTAGGCCTAACCAAGCGATGCAGCGAACGCCCTTCGGTCGTCGCTGATCTTATACGTTAGATGCAAATTTATGAAAGACGACATAGAAGAACAAATCAGGATACTCCAAGCATCGGTGGATGCGTTGGCATTTCAGATAGCCGTTGTTTGCGTAAATCAGACTTTGGCCGCTTCGACTGGACCAAAGAAAACGACCGAGGAGAAACGCAAGCTTTTGGATGAAGAGCTTTCTTTGTATCGGGAATCACGCGAGAAATACCTTTCATCTTAGATAGATATGCACGCCTTTCTTGAATGGAGAGCACATCTAACAAGTCGATGGAGCGAACACTCTGGGACGCTTGATTTTCCGCTTTCGCGGGTGATAGTTGTTGGTTCGTGTCGCTCATCTTATGCGTTGGGCAGAAGAAAAATAACCTATGCAAATCACCGAATATCTTTGCGACACACGCCCCAAGGATTCCGACATTCTGCAATTTGAGCAACGGATCGGCAGTACGCTCCCCGCAGATTATAGAAATTTCCTGATCACGAACAATGGCGGACGACCGAACCCGTCCGCCTTTTCATTCACCACATGCCAGGGGAAACACGAAGATAGTTCCGTGCACTATTTTTTCGGAATTCATGACGGACGCATTGGCAGTTTGGAGGTGAAAGCTATTCTACGTGGACAGCGCATTCCTACAGATTTTTTGCCTATTGCCACAGATGCTTTTGGGAATCTGATTTTGATTGGGCTTGGAAGCCATAATAAGGGCAAAGTTTATTTCTGGGATCACGAGCAGGAAGAAGACGAACCATCGCTTAAGAATATTTCAGAGATTGCTGAAACTTTTGAGGGTTTTGTAAATGCCCTATCAGAGTAAAATGCCCAACCAAGCGATGCAGCGATCGCCCTTCGGTCGTCGCTGATCTTATACGTTAGGCCATCACTGATATGAAAGCTGCTTTCGAGGTGTTGAAAGATAGACCACGGATACACATTACGCTAACGAGGGATTCAGTTTGCGCGGGTGACGATTGCGACGCCCCTCACACGAAATTGATCGAAGAGTATTCTTTTATGGATCCCACAGCGTTCGCTCAGGCCATTTCATACAGCTATCTTACATCTGTGGAAGGCGTGGGGCACACTTGGACTTGCCCATTGAACGATGTCCGCATCGCCGAAGTTAGCAACTCAGGAATCCACCCTCTTGTTAAAACTTTACCCTTTGCCGACGAGAACCGCGTGCATTCGTCTATCACTCTGCGACATACTGAAATGAGCATCGGGCCTAACCAATCACTGGAGCGAACACCATTAGGTTGGCCGATTTGCATAGGATCACCGAGCATGGTGTCGCTCAGTTCAAGCCGTTAGGTGTAAGTGAGCGCATGTCCACGAACAAACAGTTAATTCCAGTGCATGTCGCAGTAATCTTTAGCACATATGTCAGGCTTCATGGCGATGTCACCCAACTATGGAATCACTTGCGAGAGACTGATTACGCTGACAGATTGTTTATTGACCAGAATGGCTTTGCATCTGTTCGGTTCGATGAAGGCACAGACCACTTCAAAAATATATCACTCCTGCAGCTTTGCTTTTTACTAAACGATCTAGGTATCCCATTCGCGGAAGACTACACAGATCTTTGGTCGCCAGCAGAGTACATGAAAGAGCTTCAGCGACAGCATGTGCTGCGAAAACCGTTTAACAGCATTGCAGCCAGATCTGTGAATGAACCAGATTGGAGATGTATAGAGCATGAAGCAGACACCTAACCAATCACTGGAGCGAACACCATTAGGACTGCCGGTTTGCATCGGAAAGCCGTGCATGGTGTCGCTCAGTTCAAGCCGTTAGCCCAATGAAACAACCAACCTCATGAAAAACATATTAATTAATAAAGACGGTCAGCAACTTGGCCCATACAGCATTGATGATGCGAAGGGACTTGTCCTATCTGGTCATATTTCAGCAACGGACTGGGCATGGACAGATGGGGCAGCAGACTGGATTCCCTTGAATCATATACCTGGCTATTCAACACAGACACTGGTTACACCATCAGCTCCAGCATCATCACTTCAAAGCACGGCAGCGCAGGAACAAGAGCTATGGAGAGGAACGCCATCACAGCTTCTTAATCTACGATTATACACAATATGGATTATTATATTAGCTATTGCGATAATCGCAGGAGTGATCCAGAAAGAGTATTTCATCGCTCTTATAGTTTTAGTTCCACTTTGCATATTGCAATGCGTTTGGGCAATTCTGAAGATCCGAGCCACGCGCTATGTTGTAACCACCCAGCGAGTGCAGGTAGTGCGCGGCATTTTCAGTAAAGATGTTCAGGAAATTGAGCTATTCCGAGTGAAGGATACCTCAGTGCATCAGACTTTATTTTTGCGAATATTTTCTCTTGGAAACATAAGGATACTAAGCGGAGACAGTTCCAATCCGAGTGTATTTCTTTCAGCTATACCAAAGCCTGTGGATTTACGGGAAAGATTACGCCAAGAAGTATTGAATCTGAGGCAGAAATTTGGAGTTCGTGAACTAGATGTCATGTGATAGGGCTAACCAATCACTGGAGCGAACGCTAAGCGTAGCTAACTTTGCTATGCGGGAGCACATATACGCGTCGCTCAGTTCAAGCCGTTAGACCTCAGATCACCCCATAGCACTATCCACAACAAAACTAAATGAACAAACTCATTAAAACCATAACTATTGTAGCTACATTGCTATCGAGCGTATCAGCATTTGCAGAACATGATCAAAAGACAGAGACCATCTTCACAAACCTGATGGCGGCAACAATATCCAATAACTACAACGATTTCATTACGGATTGTGATGCTGGCATGAAAGCAGCAATCACAAAGCCAATGATTGAGGGGGTTAGCCGCCAGATTGAGCCACACGCAAAGCAGGGGTATGACGCCCAATATCTAGGAGAATTGAATCAGAAAGGATACCAAGTGTATCTATGGAAACTTAAATTCAAAGATGGCAGCAATGACATTCTTGCTACGCTGAGCATTAAAGATGGCAAAGTGGGAGGGTTTTATCTTCACTAGATTCTTCTATCCATGAGGTCTAACCAATCACTGGAGCGAACACCATTAGGTCTGCCGATTTGCATGGGTATGTCGTGCATGGTGTCGCTCAGTTCAAGCCGTTAGACATTAAAACGCCAAAGTTACAATGGATATTTCTAAAATACTATTGTTAGGATCAATGGGCTTACATCCTCTTCGTGCTGAAGGAGAGAATTTTTGGTTCTATGTGGTCTATATCGGATTTCTTCTATTCATCGGAATACAATTCTATACAGGGCAAGCGATGAGTTATGCTTGGGCTGTCTCACGACGCGAAAAACCAGTTTCTTATTGGAGCACAATGTCGATCTACACTGCTATTGCTTTCTGGATCACATATACTCTATTTACACATGTCTAACCAATCACTGGAGCGAACGCTAAGCGTAGCCAACTCTGCTATGCGAAGGCACATATACGCGTCGCTCAGTTCAAGCCGTTAGACGGGCAATGATTATCCTGATGTTTATAGGTACCGAGGATAACATAATTTGAAGCTATTATTTATGATTTTCCTGATGATGCACCAGAAGAGCTTGATTGATAGATTTGTCTCGATATTGGGAGGAGATCATCAGAACCGCATTGCTTTTGGAGAGAGATCCATATCATTCTGGACGGCGATGCCGTCTAACCAATCACTGGAGCGAACGCTAAGCGTAGCCAACTCTGCTATGCGGGAGCACATATACGCGTCGCTCAGTTCAAGCCGTTAGGTGCCGCAGACACTACTTGAAATCCCCGTTAAGAGAACTATGCTGCCCTAGTGCCAACTATTCTACGCGAGCGCGGCTATCGCTTCTTTTTCTACATGGCCGACCGTTTTGAGCCGCCGCATATTCATGTTCAAAGAGATAATTGTGCTGCCAAACTATGGCTGGATCCGTTGGAGTTCGCTTTTATCGAGGGTTTCCGCCGCCATGAGAGCAATGATATTCACCAAATCACTAAAATGCATCTGGACGAATTCCTCCAAGCGTGGTATCGCACCTTTGGAGACTTGAGCCATGAATGACCTTCGCATCCATCACCTTTCATTTTTGGGAGAGTCTATGTCTGTAGCATTTTCGGATGCGCACAGCGTTATTGTTTCCCTCAGCCATTTTCCACGCCTTCATGCAGCTCTGCCATCACAGCGGCAGCAGTGGCAACTTATTGGTCGAGGGCTTGGCGTGCACTGGGAAGAACTGGACGAAGATTTATCCGTGGAGAATATACTAATGGCATATAGTAAGTCGAAGTCAGGTGAGTATGCGCACGCTACGCATTCATAAAAAGGCACCTAACCAATAACTTGAGCGAACACCATTAGGTCGGCCCATTTGCATGGGTAGATCGAGCAAGGCGTCGCTCAGTTCAAGCCGTTAGGGTACAGTCTCATATCAACTTTGAAATGAGAATATATATTTTCAGTATTTGAGATCGGGAGAGAGATTTTAGATGATGAGATTAGATATTATTCAGACCGATTTCGATTATGCTGAGTACGCACGATCAGAGGCGGCAGCATATTCATCGAGACTTCTATATTCACAGAGTTGCATCGGTATGGGTATTGCGTCCCCTAACCAATCACTTGAGCGAACGCTAAGCGTGTGCCATTCTCCTAATCGACCACCATCATACGCGTCGCTCAGTTCAAGCCGTTGGGCATAAATTGTCGCCTTTTTCGTTTCCTTGTGTATTCTGAATTTGATGCCGATTGTTTTTCAGAGAGATGGATACAAATTCTTCTTTTACAGTAATGACCATGAACCGATTCACATTCATGTTCGTAAGGGAGGCGGTGAAGCAGTTTTCAATATTGATGATGAGATCGATCTTCGCGAATCCCAAGGAATGAAGCTCCAAGAGTTATCGAAAGCACAAGCACTTGCCGAAGAAAACAAAGAAATTATTATTCAGAAATGGCATGAGCACATTAATCGATAAAGCGGTAAATATTTCATTCATCGACGGTCACATCATTATCCGTATGGAAAGCGATGCAGAGATTCGCTTTCCAATTGCTCGCAATCCCCGGCTTGCAAAAGGTAGCATATCTCAACTTAATAATGTGGAGATTTCGCCTTTCGGAATTCATTGGCCTGATCTTGATGAAGATCTTTCACTTCGAGGTCTTTTAGATGGCGATTACGGACAGCATCAAAGGGTATAAAGGACCAACCAGGCGATACAGCGAACGCCCTTCGGTCGTCGCTGATCTTATATGTTAGACACCATGAAAACATCTCCTCTAATATATTCGATTCTAGGAGTAGTACTTACTTGTGTTGCATACATCGGTTGGATGGCTTGGCAGGATATTTCAGCTACACTTCAAGACGAAATACAGCGATCAACAGTGATTCTCATTGCGAAGCCAAAAGGAGGATCGACAAAAGATTGGATTGTAGACTCGATTCTAAAGGGAAAGCCAAGTTTCGACTCTCAATTTTCAATGGGATCAAAAATCAAAGTACATTCTCCAACTGAAGGCAGACAACCTGATGCAATGGTCGTTTTTATAGGTCCGAAGTTGTTTTCTGGGTCTTTGGAGATTCAAGCTATGTCCGATGTGTACGACGGAAAAGTAGCAGAAGGGAATTTGCCCCTTTCTGAATTATCCACATTATGTACCAAGTGAATATACATGGGGCTAACCAATCACTGGAGCGAACGCTAAGCGTAGCCAACTCTGCTATGCGTGGGCACATATCCGCATCCCTAAAGTCTAGGTGTAGAAACGCACAATGTCTAAAAATACTTTTATCGAGATTTATACGGCAGTGGTAATTGTAGTGAATTCAAGCCAAAAAATATCCGTCTCGGTTGACAAAGAACGCTTCTAGCCTTAATCATTTTACTACTATGGCTTCTAATCCAGTTCTTGAACGCGCTGATTTCAATGTGGCAACCGGAACCTCTGGTGTCATGACAATGCGTGGCACCGTGAACAAAGCGGCTATACTGCTGCTTGTCACGATTGTCGGTGCTGCCTACACATGGAATGCGGTGCGTGGCGGCTATGGTGGCGCAGGGATGACCTACGCGACGATCGGGGCATTTGCCGGATTCATCATGGCGATGATTACGATGTTCAAGCAAGATTGGGCACCCGTCACCGCTCCGATCTATGCTATCTGCGAGGGGCTCTTTATTGGGGGGGTCTCTGCAATGTATGAGGCCAAATCACATGGCATCACCATTCAGGCAACCATGCTGACTTTCGGCACCTTCGCTGGAATGCTCTTCCTCTTTCAGGGAAATATTCTTCGGGCAACACCGATGTTCATGAAGATCGTCATCGGTGCCACTGCGGGAATCATGCTTACCTACTTTCTGGGAATGATTCTCTCCTTTTTCCATATCAATCTCCCGATTTTCGGCGGGGGAGGGATAGGCATTCTCTTCAGCCTTGCCGTTGTTGTAATTGCTGCCCTCAATCTCATCATTGATTTTGAGTTCATTCAACAATCCGCCGATTCCAACTCAGCCCCCAAATACATGGAATGGTATGGGGCCTTCGGTCTGCTTGTGACCGTCGTCTGGCTCTATATTTCTCTGTTGCAGTTGCTCTCGAAGCTGAACGGAAATAATCGTTAGTCTCGCCACGGCTCGGGAGTCACTGATTCCCTATTCATATCTGTGATGCGAAGAACTCGCCATTTGCGGTGACTTGTGTCATTCTGTCTCAGTGCCAATGACAAAGACACTTTTAATCGTGGATGATGAAAAACATACCCGTGATGGGTTGCGGTCTGCCTTTGAGGAGGAGTATGAGGTGAGCGTGGCAGCTGATAGTGCAGGTGCGCTCGCGCTCATGGAGGTTGATCCAGCCGATGTGGTGATTACTGATCTGAAGATTGGCACGGAGGATGGCATGGAATTGATGGAAAAAATCCTGAAACGCCCTGAGCCGCCGATTTGCATTATGATGACGGCTTACGGCTCTGTGGATACCGCCGTCGAAGCCATGAAGCGAGGTGCCTATGATTTTGTGACAAAGCCGGTTCATCTGGATCGTCTCGAAATGCTCGTGAAACGATCGCTACAGGAGCGAGCCATGCAGGCCGAAAATTCGGAGCTTCGTCGCGAGGTTCGTCAAACGCGTTCTCCTGATCGCATGATCGGTCGATCGCCTGCAATGGAGCGGGTCTTTGAAGTGATTCGTCAGGTGGCTCCGAGCAAAGCGACTGTCTTGATTCAGGGTGAGAGCGGCACAGGAAAGGAGGTTGCGGCCAAAGCTATCCATGCCCTGAGCAATCGCGCTGATAAAGCTTTCATTGCCGTGCATTGCGCTTCACTCTCCGCGCAGCTTCTGGAGAGTGAACTCTTTGGTCACGAAAAGGGGGCTTTCACAGGCGCGGGAGAACGGCGTATTGGGCGATTTGAGCAAGCAGCGGGAGGCACACTCTTTCTGGATGAAATCGGCGAGATTGATCCGATGGTGCAGGTCAAGATCCTCCGTGTGCTTGGCGAAAAGACCTTTGAGCGAGTGGGTGGCAATCGGACGCTCACGGCTGAGGTGCGGCTCATCGCTGCAACAAATCGTGATCTTTCAGCAATGGTCGCTGAAGGAACCTTTCGCGAAGACCTCTTCTTCCGACTGCATGTGGTTCCTCTCCCGATGCCGCCGCTCCGAGAACACACCGAGGATATTCCTCTGCTGACGAGCACCTTTCTCAAGGAACTTGCCAAAGAACATGAGAAACCGGTGCGCAGATTTTCTCCTAAAGCGATGCAAGTCATGCAGGATTACGCCTGGCCTGGTAACATTCGTGAGCTAAAGGCCGCTGTGGAACATGCCGTCGTTCTGGGAACTGGCACGGAGCTTCAGCTCTCGGATCTTCCCGCGCCACTTCTGCATTCTTCACGCTCCCTACACGCTCCCGAAAACACTCTCAACCTAGCTCAGATCGAAGAATCCTTGATTCAGAAGGCCCTTGCAGACTCGGGCGGAAATCGAACGCTTGCGGCAAAAAAGCTCGGCATTAGTCGAAGAACACTGCATCGTCACCTTTCTCAACTTGGTATTTTCAAACACTCTAACTAACGCTTCGTCCCCATATGGCACTTCAAGAAACCGTTCGCGACATTGATGCTGGCACCACGGCCAAGGTTCTTAAAATAGGAATGATTAGCATCTTCCTTGTAGGACTTTGCACCGTCTATCTGCTCATCCACTTCAAGGGGCTCAACTCCGAACAAGCCATGGATCAGGCCCAGATCGCCCGCTCCTTAATCTCCAAGGAAGGATTTACAACTCGGTATATCCGCCCGATGGCCGTTCGAATGCTGAGCGAAAAAGGGAAGCCGATTCCCAAGGTTTCATTTCCCGAGTTTTATAATGCCCCTCTCTTTCCCTTGGTGGAGTCGCTCGCACTCCTTCCTGTGAAAAGTCGCATCCAGATGGCTCCTACTGATACGGTGAGTATTGGCGACCGTGCCATTGCCGTGGAGGGAATCATTCTGCTGCTTCTGGGGGTTTTAGTCTGGTATTTTGTAGCGCAACTGATTTTTGACAGAACACTTGCCCTCATTACAGCCGGTCTTCTCTTGGTAACGGATTTGCTATGGCAATATGCATTAGCCGGCTTGCCGCAGCTCCTGCTGATTTTTCTTTTTGGCCTCTTCAATCTTTTTGCTCTCAAGGCAAAACAAGCAGAGGATGAAGATCACCCTTTTATAGGATTGTTATGGCTTGGCGTGGCCTCACTGGCCATGGGCTTGATGGCCCTGTCTCATGGAGTCGCCGCATTCCTCTTTCCGGGATTGCTTCTCTTTGCCTTGCTGGCCTTTCAAAGGAGAATCATTCATTTCCTTGTCGCTTTTTTTGTTTTCTTTCTGACGGTGCTGCCTTGGCTCATTCATAACTACCTTGCTTGCGGCAACCCCCTTGGAATTTCGATATATAACGCAGTAGCCGGCTTTGGTGTGAGCGATAGCGATCTGATGCGCAGCGTTAATACAGGGGTTACCATAGGTGGTGGCCTCACCAATAAATTCCGCTCGGGCTTTATGGGCCAGGCAGCGCATCTCTGGGAATTCCTTGGTCTGAACCTAGCAGCCCTGTTCTTCATCCCCTCGCTCCTCCACGCCTTTCGTAGCCATGTCGCATCGCTCTGGCGGTGGATGATCGTGGCAATGTGGTTTGGGATCACTCTAGGCCTGACCCTTTTTGGAGTGAAAGAGGTTGTCTCTGGCAATCAGCTTCAGATTATGTTTTTGCCAGTATTTGCTATCTATGGTACGGCCTTTCTCTTGGTGCTCTGGAATCGCCTCAATATTGAAATACCCCTGCTCCGCATCCTTTTTCTTTGCGCGATTTTTCTGGTTTCTGGATCACCCATGCTTCTGACTCTGATTGCCGGAGAACAGGCGCGTATCCAGTGGCCGCCCTATGTCCCTCCCTTCATTGCCGTTCTGAGTAACTGGTATCAGCCGAAGGAGATTCTCGCCTCGGATATGCCTTGGGCTGTTGCCTGGTATGCCAATCGCAAGTGCTTGCTTCTTCCCGAAACTGTGCATGCCTTCGATGAAATTTCTGATTACAACACGCTTGGCTCCCCCGTCGTCGGCCTCTACTTAACACCTATTTCAGGAAAGCAGGAATTCACCTCCCTCGTCAAAGGTCCTTACAAAGAATGGGGGCCTGTGATTATGCGAACCGTTAATTTAAACGATTTTCTGCTGAAGAGTTTCACCGCTCTTCCCATCGACGGTGAATGTATTCTCTATGCAGACTCCCCACGCTGGAGTCGTAAGAGTTCACAATAAAGACACTCGATTAACCGATGCAGCCCGCAGATCAGAACAAAGGGAGCCATCTCTCTTCTTCCGTTGAGTCCTCCTTGAGCCGTCTGGAAGAAATCGTCGCTGATATTGAAAAAACTCCTCCCCCACTAGAAGACCTCATCGCCCGTTATGAAGAAGGGATGCAGCTTCTGAAAACCTGTAGAGAAAAGCTCGATGCAGCTGAGAAACGAATAGAGATCATCACCCGCTCGGCACAAGGAGAAACCATTTTGGAACCTTTTCCTGAAGCGTGAAATCCTCGCCCCTGCTGGATAAGATCCATACTTCGGAGGATCTCAGAAAACTTCAGGAACGCGATCTTCCCAAGCTCGCCGAAGAAATTCGCACAGAATTGATCGGTACCTTGGCAGAAACGGGTGGCCATCTGGGCCCCAATCTGGGCGTTGTGGAGCTGACCATCGCTCTCCATCGCGTCTTCACCACGCCCGTTGATAAAATTCTCTTTGATGTCAGCCATCAGGGCTACATCCATAAGATGCTGACAGGCCGCCGCGACCGCATGGCTACCATGCGTCAGTATGAGGGACTCAACGGTTTCCTCCTTCGCACCGAAAGTGAGCATGACTGTTACGGGGCAGGTCATGCAGGCACCGCCCTCTCTGCCGCTCTCGGCATGGCAGCGGCTCGCGATATGAATGGTGGCAACGAGCATGTGATCGCCGTCGCCGGAGATGCTGCTTTCACCTGCGGGGTCAGTTTTGAGGCTCTCAATAATGTCGCTGAGACGACTCGAAAATTCATCGTTGTGCTCAATGACAACGAATGGTCGATTGCCAAGAATACCGGTGCCATCGCCGAGCATCTCAATCGCATCGCAACAAGCCCCGCTTACGCTCATCTCCACGATCAGGCCGCGAAATTTGTCGAATGGATCGGAGGCAAATCGGCGAGACAGTTGGTTCACAAAATTGAGGCAGGGGTAAAACAAATACTGCTTCCTGGGGTCATTTTTGAAGATCTCGGTCTCCGCTATTATGGCCCGATCGACGGCCACGATATTCCTCTCTTGATCCGTACCTTTGAATTTCTCAAAACCCAGAACGAACCGGTTATCCTCCATATCCTCACCAAGAAGGGCAAGGGATATGCCCCTGCGTTGGCCAAGCCAGATAAATTTCACGGCCTCGGAAAATATCGGGCCGATACCGGGGAGACAGTTTCAGCCACGACGCCCACCTATTCCGAAATCTTTGGAAAATCGCTGGCTGACTTTGCCGATCACAATCGCAAAATTGTCGCCATCACCGCAGCCATGCCGAATGGCACAGGTCTAGCCCAGTTTGCAACGCGCCATCCAGATCGATTCTATGATGTTGGAATTGCTGAGGAACATGCTGCTCTCTTTGCCGCTGGGATGGCGACCCAGGGAATGAAACCCTTCCTGACAATTTACTCCACCTTCATGCAGCGCGCCTTTGACATGATCGTGCATGACATTGCCTTGCAAAATCTCAATGTATCACTCTGCATGGATCGCGCCGGACTCTCAGGTGACGACGGCCCAACTCACCACGGACTCTTTGATATTGCCTACCTCCGATGCATTCCGAATCTCATTCTGATGCAGGCTCGAGATGAACAGGAATTCACCGACATGCTCTGGACAATGGCGCATCATCACGAGGGGCCGATTGCCATCCGCTATCCGCGAGGCGTGGGCACGGGTGTTGTTCCGAAAGTGAGACCGCGACTTCTGGAAATTGGGAAGGCAGAAGTTCTCCGACATGGTGTTGATGTGGCTCTCTTTGGCCTCGGCAACTTCTGCGAAGTGGCCCTTGAAACAGCGGAACTGCTAGACATGCAAGGTATCAAAGCCGCCGTGATCAATCCCCGCTGGATCAAGCCTCTGGATACCGCGACGCTTGAGTTTTTTGCCCGTAGCGTGAAACTGCTCTGCACACTTGAAGATCACTCGCTTGCCGGGGGATTTGGTGCTGCTGTTGCAGAACATCTCTCCGATGCGGAAATTACCACGCCGCTGGTTCGCATCGCCTGGCCCGATCACTTTGTCGAACATGGCTCTGTCCCTATCCTGCGCCAGAAATATGGAATGACCGCGCAGGCAGCAGCGGAAAAAATTCTTCAAACCTTAAGAGCAGGCCGAGGAAAAATTGCCTCGACCCTGTAATTCTTTCCTCTTCGGGCTGTTTTTCTAAAAGCCTTGAGCCAAACAGACTTCCCCTGATTCCTCAGCGTGCCTTATGAGCACCGTCGCAGAGCGGGCCGTTGCCGCTGTGCTTGCAGCCGCAGAAATAGACCGGGCCATCCTTTTCGGCAGTGTAGGGAGTCGGTGCAAAATCACTTCCTTTGTGCGATCCATCACAGAATGGTTGTGAGGCACTCTTTCCACAGGAGCACCAGTAGTAGGTCTTGCCGGATTCGACGGTGACAGGGATCGGGGATTTTTGCGCAATGGTTGGTTCGGACATAAGAATTAAGATTTGGGATTGAACTTTTTGTTAACTTCGTTAAGTTTCTAGTTGTTTGCAGAAAAATTCACAACACAATCTTTTCAACCACTATCACGCCATGAGCCACACCATTCCTGAATCTCAGCTGCTCGAAGCCCTCAACTGGCGTTACGCCACTAAGGCATTCGACCCCACCCGTAAAATCGCCGAGTCCACCTGGACAGCCTTGGAAGAGACGCTGATTCTCTCTCCTTCCTCCTTCGGCCTTCAGCCCTATCGCTTCCTTGTCATCAAAGATCCTGCGGTTCGCGAGCAACTCCTCCCTCATTCTTGGGGTCAACGCCAGATCGTTGATGCCTCACATCTCGTCGTCTTTGCAGCACGCACCGCTATCACTGATGTCGAGATTGATCACTTCATTGACAGGATCGTTGAAGTCCGCAACATTCCACGCGAATCTCTTGAAGGACTGCGAGGCATGATGGGAGCAAGTCTTACAAGCCCGGGCGCAGAAGCCCGCATCCCTCATTGGGCCTCTCTCCAAGCCTACATCGCCCTCGGCAACCTAATGACCTCCGCCGCGTTGCTCGGTGTCGATACCTGCCCAATCGAAGGGTTCGTTCCTGCAGAATATGATGCCATCTTGGGACTCAAGGAAGAGGGGTATGCTGCTTCCGTCGTAGCAGTGCTGGGGTATCGCAGCAGCGAGGATAAATATGCTTCTTTTACCAAAGTTCGCCTACCTCACGCCGAACTCATCAAAACGATCTAAGGAACTGCTGAATTAATCCCATGAGCATTCTCTCCATCATCTATTTCTCGGGCACAGGTCACACAGCCAAGCTCGCCGAAGCCATTGAAAAAGGAGCCGCCTTCGTTGCAGGAACCACCACGCATCTTCTGGCCATCAGTGGTGAAGACATCACTCAGGGGCGTTACAAAAATGATGAGGTCTTTGCAAAGCTCGATGCCAGCGATGCGATCATCTTTGGTGCACCGACCTACATGGGTGGCCCAGCAGCCCAGTTCAAGGCCTTTGCCGATGCCACGGGAGGCAAATGGTACACCTCTGCATGGAAAGATAAAATTGCTTCCGGCTTCTCCATCTCCAATAGCCCAAGTGGGGATAAATTCAGCACGCTGCAATATTTTCATACTCTGGCCATGCAGCATGGCATGATCTGGGTCGGCCTTGGTGAAATGCCGATGCAGCCAAATGGAGTGAACCGCCTCGGCAGCTTTGCCGGAGTGACGGCACAAGCGGGCCAGCTTGATCCTGAGATCGAGCCCAATGAAGCTGACAAGCTCACAGGAGAGATCCTCGGCAAACGAGTAGCGGAGTTTGCAGCCAAGCTGGCAAAGTAGATTCTTAGCTTTTTGCATCTTTGACAGAAGACATCGAACGCGATCTGGGCGAGCAGCCTTTGGCTGCTTTGCTCACCGAACAGGGCCTCAAATCCCATGATCTCGTGGCAGCCTCGACTGAACAGATCACGCACAAGATGGTAGTGCGTGGGTGCAAGGGGCGACGCTTGACTAAGAATGTGCAAGGCAAGCTACTGCGTGCACTGAATGCCGCTGCACAAAAATCCTATGCGATGATAGACCTCTTCAATTATTAAAGATGGTCTGCAATGTCCCGCATCATCAACATCGCTGCCTATAAATTTGCCGAGCTAACGAATATTCCTGAGCTACGCGAGGAAATCCGCTCCGAGTGTCGTGCGCGTGGACTGAAGGGGAGTATTCTTTTAAGTCCTGAGGGGATCAATCTCTTCATTGCAGGAGAGGCACCTGTTGTGGAATGGCTGCTGGGCAGGCTCCGTGCGATACCTGGGCTTGAGAATCTGGAGCCGAAATATAGTGAGAGTGAAGAGCAGCCGTTCAATCGGATGCTCGTGAAGATTAAAAAAGAGATCATCGCCTTTGGCGTGGAGGGGATCAATCCGGCCCGCTACACCAGTCCCAGAATCGCACCACGCGAACTGAAACAATGGCTCGATGAAGGCCGTCCGCTTCTCCTGCTTGACACGCGCAATGATTACGAAATCAAGCTCGGCAGCTTTGCTGGAGCACGAACGCTGGGCATTGATCACTTCAAGCAATTCCCCGAGGCGGTGCGACAACTACCGGAGGAATTGAAAACCATGCCTGTTGTCTCTTTCTGCACGGGAGGCATTCGCTGTGAGAAGGCTGCGCCACTTTTGGAGAGCGTGGGATTTGAAAAGGTCTTTCAGCTTGATGGTGGCATCCTCAAATATTTCGAAGAATGTGGTGGGGCTCACTACGAGGGAGAGTGTTTTGTTTTCGACAAACGCGTCGGCCTCGATCCCTCCCTTCAGGAAACGGCAAGTCAGCTCTGCTATGCTTGTTTAGAACCACTCAAGCCCGAGGAGTTACTTGATCCCCGCTATGTCATCGCGGAGAGCTGCCCTCATTGTTTTGAAAGCAAGAAACCTGTGCAGGTTTAACAAAGGGATTTTCGGATAGCCTCCGGTGTGTCGTTCCTTCAGAATGAATGTTATGGATTCCCTGGAGCGAGCTCGTCGTGTTCTTTCAATCGAAATCAGTGAACTCGAACGCCTTTCGCAACGCCTAGATGGGAGCTTTACGGCGGCAGTCAAACTCCTACGAGAGACTATCGAACAACGAGGAAAAATCGTCGTGCTGGGTGTCGGCAAGTCAGGCCATGTTGGGGATAAAATCGCCGCAACGCTGACGAGCACTGGCGCGCCTGCCGTGGTGCTCAATTCGATGAATGCGCTTCACGGCGATCTCGGGATGGTGGCCGATGGAGATGTCATTCTCACCCTGAGCTACAGCGGGGAGACGGAGGAGCTAATTCGGATTCTTCCTGCACTGGCACGATTCGATGTGCGTAAAATTGCCATGACAGGAACGCTGACCTCAAGCTTGGCTAAGGCCAGTGATGTCGTTCTCGATGTCTCCGTCACCCAGGAGGCGTGCCCGCATAATCTCGCTCCCACTTCCAGCACAACGGCGATGCTAGCACTTGGCGATGCCCTGGCGATGGTGTTGCTCGAAGAACGGGGATTCACCCGCGAGGACTTCGCCCGTTTTCATCCTGGAGGCCAACTCGGACGCAGCCTCCTACTTCGAGTGAGTGACATCATGAGGAGTGGAGATCAGACTGCAATCGTCGTAAGTACCGCCTCCGTGATTGAGGTCTTGAAAGAGCTGACCTCCCGCCGCTCAGGAGCCGCGCTTGTTGTGGATCAAGAAGGCCGACTTGAAGGTATTTTCACGCATGGCGATTTTGCCCGCAGATTTCCTAGCGATGCGGATATTGGAATGCGTTCTGTCCACGAAGTCATGACACGAAATCCTGTGACGATCCGTGCCGACAAACTTGCAGCCGAGGTTCTGAAAGTGCTAGAACAGCATCGCATCGACGATCTCGTGGTGACAGATGCCGACGGAAAACCGCTCGGCGTAGTTGACTCTCAGGATCTCTCAAGGCTCAAAATTATTTAATCAGTGTTTCCTTAACTCCAAACCACACCACTCATGGCTCTCGCAAACGATCTCCGCAAAGGAATGGCAATCAAATACAATAGCAACGCTGCCATTGTCCTCGAAGTCACCCATCGCACCCCTGGCAACCTCCGCGCTTTTGTTCAGCTCATCATCCGCTACATCGGCACCGGCAAGTCGGCTGATGTCCGCTTTGCCTCCACGGAGAAAGTCGATCTCGTCGAGGTGCATCGCACAAAGCTCGACTTCAGCTATTCCGACCAAGAGGGATACAATTTCATGGACCCTGAGAGTTTCGAGACCATCACGCTTTCTGCTGAACTCTTGGGCGATGCCAAAGATTATCTCACCGAGAATATGCAGGTTGAAATTCTCTATGTCGAAGGTCGCGCCGTTTCCGTCGAGCTTCCAGCCTCGGCAAATCTCAAGATCATCGAATCTCCCGAGGGACTCAAAGGAGACTCCTCAGGCAATGTCATGAAGCCTGCGATTCTCGAAACCGGCAAGGCCATCCAGGTTCCGCTCTTCATCAAGGAAGGTGAGATCATCAAGGTTGATACTCGTACGGGTGCCTACATGGGTCGGGCTTAGTAGGGAGCAACCACAATCACGGCATGGCGCGACCTTCCATCTCCAAGGGCGCCAAAGATACAGCCAAGCAAGGTGCGGCTGGGGGCAGATCCTCGGGCGGAAAGTCTGCGAAAAACTCTCCTCCATCGCGACGCATTCGTGTAACAATGTCCGACACTCTGTCCGAGGAGACCGAGGAACTTTTTCCAAATTCTTCCGGGGAGATGGTGCCTGAGGAAGAGTATTACTATCCGAGCGAAGCCGAGAATGATTTTTCGGATAGCACGCAGACCGTCCCAAAATCGCTGGTCAAGTTCATCGTTGCCCTCTTCCTCATTCCTCCTGCGTGGATATTAACGGTATCGTTTTTTCAAGCCTTCACCACTTCCGTGCAGCATGGGCTTCTGGCTACACAAACCTTCGGTTGCTTTGCTGCGGGAATGATCCTCTTTGGCATCCTCTGCTTGGTCATCCCTCAACAGCTACTCATGATTCCGTATGTGCTGGGTCACGAAGTCACACACGCCATCTGGGTCTGGATCTTCGGTGGGAGGGTTGCCGATCATTTTCATGTCAGCCACGAGGGAGGTCATGTGGAGACAGATCGTGTGAATACCTGGATCATTCTCGCTCCCTATTTTTTCCCGATCTACAGCATTCTTGTCGTGACACTTTATGGAGCACTGACCCTTGCCGCCCATCTCATCGGCAATCAAGAGCTGATTCACACAATTGATGCTCTGCACTGGCTGCTCTTTCTCCTTGTGGGTGTTACCCTCGCCTTCCACCTCGTCTTCACCTGCCTCCTCATTACCAAAGGCCAGCCTGACCTCCATTATGGCGGCACCTTCTTCTCCCTGATGGTAATCTATCTTATCAATCTCCTCCTCATCACCAGTCTCCTGCTCATCACCAGCCGCCATATTTCTCTCGCAACTTACAGTCATCTTCTCCTTGCAAACGGCATCAGTTTCGTTGAAACCTGCCGCGCCATCTCAGCATGGATCGTTGCCTGGGGCAGCGATCTCATGAGTGAGCACCACAATCAATGATTTCGGAAATCTTTACCTAATCAAGAAAGAGACGGACGGGATTTTCGAGGGCTTCTTTGATCTTGATGAGGAAGGTCACGGCTTCTTTTCCATCCACGACGCGGTGGTCGTAGCTGAGGGCCAGATACATCATCGGGCGGATGACTACTTTGCCGTCGATGGCGACGGGGCGTTCCTGGATTTTGTGCATTCCAAGGATGCCACTTTGGGGAGGATTCAAAATCGGAGTGCTGAGGAGAGAACCATAGACACCGCCATTGGAAATGGTGAAGACACCCCCCTGAAGATCAGAGAGGGCGATTTTTCCTTCGCGAGCTTTGCCTGCAAATTCGACAAGGTATTTTTCGAGCCCTGCAAGTGAGAGCTTCTCGCAATCGCGGAGGACGGGAACCATGAGGCCCTTCTCAGTACCGACAGCGACACCGATGTCGTAGTAGTGATTCTGGATGAGCTCATCCCCCTCAAGCTGGGCATTGATTTGAGGCACAGCTTTGAGAGCCTCGACGACGGCCTTGATGAAGAAGGACATGAAGCCGAGCTTCACTCCATACTTGGCCTGGAAGCCTTCCTGGACTTCCTTGCGGAGACCCATGACAGCACTCATATCAACTTCGTTAAAGGTGGTAAGAATCGCCGCCGTCTGCTGGGCATTGACCAACTGAAGTGCAATTTTGCGCCGAAGCGGGGAGAGCTTCTTGCGCGTGACGCGGCCTTCGATGGGGAGAGAGGTCAGAGGTCGGGAATCAGAGATCGGAGCAGCAGGTGGAGTTACAACGACTTCTTTCTTCAGAGCAACAACGGGAGCCTCTGTTTTCTGACTACTGACTTCTGCACTCTGTTCTTTGACCTCTGGCTTCTCTGCGGCAACCGCCTCCGTATCAATCTCGGCGACGGTTTCCCCAATCTGAACTTCGGTTCCCTCGGCTGCCTTGATTTTCAAGACTCCAGCTTCGAGCGCGGTGATTTCGGAGGAGACTTTGTCGGTTTCAAGTGTGAAGAGGAGATCGCCCACGACGACCTGATCTCCATCCTTTTTATGCCAGGCGGAGATGACGCCGGAGTTGATAGATTCGCCGACAGTAGGGATAATGACTGGAACGCTCATGGGAGTGGTGTGAAGTGTGTTGAATTAAGAAAGGGGTGCCACAAGTTTTTCCCCGAAGGCTTGGGCAATGAGAGTAGCCTGCTCAATCTTGTGAGCGGAGATCGTGCCAACAGCTGTGCTGGAGCTGGCATCACGGCCTGCATAAGCAATCATGCGACCGAAGAACTTCATCAGGCGGGGGAGCAGATGGTTCCAGGAACCCATGTTCTCCGGCTCCTCCTGACACCAGATAATTTCTAGCTTATGATTGGCCTTGGTATAGGGCTCTGTGAGTTCACGGAGAAGCTCTTCATGCAGAGGATAGATCTGCTCCAAGCGGATGAGAGCACTGCGATCACTCCAACCATGCTTCTCACGATAGGCTTGGAGGTCGTAATAAACCTTGCCGCTGCAAAGAATGAGGCGTTCGACTTGAGTCGGATCAGAGGGCTGAGGGCCGGCGAGAATTTCATGGAAGCTACCTCCTGTGAACTCCGTCACTGCCGAGGCGGAGAGGTCAGAGCGGAGGAGGCTCTTCGGCGTCATGATGATGAGTGGCTTGCGGAAATTGCGGAACATCTGCCGTCTCAGCACATGAAAATACTGGGCGGAGGTGGTCAGGTTGCAGACTTCCATGTTCTCATCGGCGCAGAGTTGGAGAAATCTCTCCAGACGGGCACTGGAATGCTCAGGGCCTTGTCCCTCGTAGCCGTGAGGAAGGAGCATAACCAGGGAGCTAGGGCGTAGCCATTTGGTCTCTGCCGAGGCGATAAATTGATCGATGATGATTTGGGCACCATTGGCAAAATCACCGAACTGTGCCTCCCACATGCAGAGCATTTCGGGATAATCCATCGAGTAACCGTAGTCGAATCCGAGTACGGCGGCCTCCGAGAGAGGGCTGTTATAGACACAGAAGCGTGCCTGTCCCGGTGCAAGATGAAGAAGAGGAATATAGCGTTCGCGAGTCACCTCATCATAGATGACGGAATGGCGATGACTGAAGGTTCCACGACGGCTATCCTGCCCAGAGAGCCGAACGGGGATGCCTTGAAGCATGAGGGAACCAAAGGCCAAAGCCTCACCATAGGCCCAGTCGTAAGGGCCGCCATGTTCGAAAACCTCACGCCGCCGTTCAAGAAGTGTCTTACGAACTTTCGGCAGAACGCGGAAATCGCTAGGCACGGTGGTCAGCCCATCGACGATAGTTTTGAGAGTCTCCTCGGGAATGGCTGTCTTCACCGGCGTGAAGGAATAGGCGGGCTGAAAGATGGCCGTAGATCCGACAAACGCTGCGTGATTTTCCTTCACATCCGTTTCGATCCCTTTCTTCATCTCGACCAAGGCGGCCTTGAGTTGATCCTGGGATTTTTTCCAGCTGGCATCAAAATCAGCGCGGGTGAGCGTTCCAAGTTCCTCGGCGCGTTGGATAAAAACTTCGCTCGGACGAGGATGGCTGCGGATGACTTTGTAGAGATCGGGTTGAGTAAAGAGCGGCTCGTCGGCCTCGTTGTGACCATAGCGGCGGTAACAGACGATATCGACGACGACATCACGGCCAAACTCCTGACGGAAAGCCAGCGCAATACGGGAAGCCTCGGCGACGGCAATTGGATCATCTCCATTCACATGGAAGACGGGAGCCTCAATAAACTTCGCTATATCGGTGCAGTAGCGCGTGGAACGGGAATCCGCAGGAAGCGTGGTAAAGCCAATCTGATTATTCACGATCAGATGGATGGTACCGCCGACTTTATAACCGGAAAGCTGGGAGAGATTGAAACACTCGGCAACGATACCTTGACCAGGGAAAGCGGCATCTCCGTGAATCAAAATAGGGATGACTTTTTTACGCTCAACGGTATCGGCAAGGATGCGCTGACGGGCGCGCGCTTTGCCTAGCACGACCGGATCAACGGCTTCGAGATGGCTCGGATTGGCCGCCAGATAGACTTCGACTTCTCCCCCTTGTTCCGTACGCCGTGTGGTCTGGTAGCCGAGATGATATTTCACATCACCGCTCGCTTCACCGAGATCGGGTGCGTATTTATCGCTGAATTCATTGAAGATAATCGCAAACGGCTTCTTCATGAAATTCGCCAGAACATTGAGACGGCCTCGGTGCGCCATGCCGAAGACGATTTCCTTCACCCCGTGCGTGGAAGAGCGAAACAAGATCTCCGAGAGAGAGACCATCATTGATTCTCCACCTTCGAGTGAGAATCTCTTGCCGCCAACATAGGTCGTATGGAGGAAATTTTCGAAGCTCTCCGCCTTATGGAGCGTGCGCATAATGCGGTAATGAGGCGTGGCATCTTTTGCTCTAGCTGCGAGATCTTCAACTCGATCCCTGATCCAATGCCGGATACTCGGATCTTGGATATGCATGTATTCCACGCCGAGTGTACCGCAGTAGATTTTCTTGATCTCGTCGATGATCGCCCGAAGCTTCATCGGAGTCCCGTTGCGGAAGGAACGAGAGCTGACTGTCTCATCAAGGTCAGCTTCTGTGAGGCCAAATTCCTTCAGCTCCAGAAGCGGCTGATACGGGATTTCATTCGTGAGGGGATTGAGACGCGAAATCGTATGCCCGAGGGTTCGGTAAGCATAGATCAGGGCCTCGACGCGACTCTCTAATGAGGTGGCTGTCGCAGGCGAAGATGTGGTGGCCGGAAGAGTGCCCTTAGCACCGTTCTTTTGATAGCGGGCGTAGCCGAGTTCAAAACCCTCGAAAAAGGAGGCCCAGTCAGGGGCAACCGAAGTTGCCTCTTTGCGCCATTTTTCGTAGTTTTCATCAATGGCCGCTTCGTTCCAGCGGGCCGTAAAGGATGTGCTCATGAAGATAGTAAAAAAACCTGTCGCTTTCGACGCGCATTCCTGCGCTTGAGACAGAATGATTACCATTAGCAGATCGTTAGCAGTGAGCAAGCCTCCTTGCACATGAAGAGCAGGACGGGTAGATTTTCACTCCCAAACTCGACTTCATGATTTTCGTTAAAGGTCTCACCAAAAGCTATGGCTCTACCAATGCGGTAAGGAATCTCTCCTTTTCCGTAGAGCGTGGGGAAATCGTCGGCTTTCTCGGGCCCAATGGAGCGGGCAAGAGCACGACGATGCGTATTCTCTGCGGCTATCTTCCCGCCGATGCAGGAGAGGTGAGGATTGCTGGCTTTGATGTTTTCAGTCAATCCATCAAGGCACGATCTCGCATCGGCTATCTTCCTGAGAATGTCCCGCTCTATCCCGAAATGCGCGTTGTGGAATATCTCAGCTACCGCGCCTCCCTCAAGGGAGTTCCCTCCCGTCGCGTGCCTGAAAAAGTCGATGATGCCCTTGAACTCTGTGGCCTTGGCCATGTGCGGCGGCAGCTCATCGGCACGCTTTCCAAAGGCTACCGCCAGCGTGTCGGTCTTGCCGATGCCTTGGTCAATGAGCCTGATATTCTCATTCTGGATGAGCCGACAATCGGCCTCGATCCGAACCAGATTCGCGAAGTCCGTTCTCTTATCAAGGGCCTCGCCGCACGGCATACAATTTTGCTCTCCAGCCATATTCTGAGCGAGGTTGAGATGACCTGCTCGCGGCTTATGATTCTCAACAAGGGCCGCATTGTCGCCACAGGGACTCCTGCCGAGCTTCGCGAACGCTCGGGCATCTCTCTGGCCGGTTCTATCCGTTTGGAAATTTCCACGCAACATGGCAGCGGGCACCAAAAAATGCTCGCTCAATTTCCCGGTATTGCCTCCGTGACTCCTCTCGGCACGACAGGAGAGTGGGCCAGCTTCGAGCTGCTTCCCGAGGTGGGCGATCCACGCGCAGCACTCTTTGAAGAAATTGTGCGTCGTGGTTGGAAGCTCCGCGAACTCTCAGCTCGGGAATCGACGCTCGAAGAGGTCTTCACGGCCATTGTGGGCTCATCGTCACCTATCTCGCGAAAGGAGAACGCATCATGAGAGTTTTCTGGGCACTCTGGAAACGCGAAGTCGCCTCGGCCTTTCAGACACCGATGGCATGGATCGTTCTCTTTTTCCTCCTGCTAGTGACAGGATTTATTTTTTACGGCGGGGTCAGCGTTCTCAATCATGGCCCGACCGAAGTGACCGTTGTCGAATCGTTCTTCAACACGATTTTCTTCTGGTTCGCCTTCCTCCTCCTTTTTCCTTTGCTCACGATGCGTCTCTTTGCCGAGGAATATCGCTCCGGCACCGTCGAGCCTCTCATGACAGCTCCTGTGCGAGATTCTCAAGTTGTGCTGGCGAAATTCTTTGGAGTGCTTTTTCTCTATGCTGTCCTCTGGCTTCCAACGGGACTCTATTTTCTGATCTTCTGGTGGCAGACAAGACTCCACGCGGCAGGAGCGGTGGGAGCCTATCTGGGTGCCTATTTTCTCCTGCTCCTCATGGGGTCGTTCTACCTCGCGCTTGGTTGTCTCTGCTCTTCGCTCACGCGCCATCAGATCACAGCAGCCATGATGACATTTTGCATGGTTACGCTCTTCTTCTTCACTGGACTCATCTCCTATCTCACCGGCCAGATCGGCGGACTCATGCGAGGTGTTGCGATCACTTTTTCTCCGATCGATCAGATGACGGAATTTTCACGCGGTCTCTACGACACCCGACCCATCGTCTGGTATCTTGTCATGACGGGGCTCTGCCTCTTCCTTACACTCCAATCCTTCCAGTCCCGCCGCTGGCGTCGCTAAATTCCCATGGCGAAAAATTCTCCACAAAGACCGACCTCTCTCCGCACCGTGCGGCTCCGCGTCTCATTGCAGATCATGGCGGCACTGATCGTAACCTTCAGCGTGCTGACTTGGTCACTGGGACATTACCGTCGTTTTGACTTCAGCCGATCTCACAAATTTGAACTCTCCAATCAGTCCAAGGAGACAATGTGGAATCTCGGCGCACCCGCCAAAATCATCGTCTATTTTTCTCCCACCTCGGCAGCTCTCGGTTCGGAGCTCTATGGCGATATCACCGCCATGCTCCGCGAATACCAGTTCAATGCCCACCACTACCGCGATCTCACGATTGAGCGAGTCGATCCGTTGCGTGATCCAGCGCGTGCCCGTGATCTCCAATCGAAGTATAAATTCGCAGGTGATGAGAATGTTCTGATCCTCGACTACAAAGATCGGAGCACGGTGATCCCAGTTCCCGAAATGGGGGAGTATGATACCTCTGCGACGAAGTATGGTGAACGCCCGAGGCTGGTTGCTTTTCGTGGAGAGCAGGTTCTCACCTCCGCTCTGATCGGTCTCGTAGAACCGAGTTCCAACAAAAAAGCCTACTTCCTCCAGGGCCATGGTGAAGGACTTCCAGGACTACCCCCCTTGCAACTCCTAGGTCAGAATCTCAAACGACAGAATATCACGGTCGCCCCCCTCGCTCTTGTTGCCGGCATGGGCGTTCCTTCCGATGCCGCTCTCGTGGTGATCGAGGGTGCTCATTTTGATCTCTCTCCCGATGAATTAACTGCGCTCACTGCATACTGGAAATCAGGAGGGCATCTCATTGTCCTACTTGATCCTACAGGCGATACACCTGCCCTTGATGGCTTTCTCTCGGGAATCGGTATCACACCTCGTAATGACCGCGTCCTTCGCCTCGTGAGCCTCGGCAACGCTATGGGTATCCTGCGCGATGTCACTGGGGAATTTGTACCAGGATCAGAAGTCACGGCCCGACTGCTCGGACTCAATATCCTCTTGCTTGGTAATACAAAGTCTCTCTCACTCAAACCAACGACTCCCGAAGCCGCCGGAAAGCGGAACGAAAATTATCGCCCGCTTGTTCAGGCCGTCAAAGGGTTCTGGGGATGCGCCGCCTTTGCCAACGAGGGAGGGAAGGGAGTCCATTTTGACAAGAGCACGGACACTCCCTACCCAGTGGTTGTGGCGGCGATGGCTGACATCGGCGGGGTTCGCGATGATCGTGTTTCCGTCGGAGCCTCTCGACTGATCGTGGTGGGAAATAATGATTTCATCAAAGACAAGTTCCTTGGCGGTACGGGGCTCGATTTCTTTTCTAGCTCGATCAATACGCTTGTGGATCGGCTGCGGCTTACCGGAACCACGCCCAAGACCAAAGAATTCTTCACTTTGAATCTGGATGACGCGCAGCTTCAGATTCTCGCGCTCTGGACGATGGTGGCCGTGCCTCTCACAGCGGCACTTCTTGGGGCAATTGTTCTTTGGAGGAGGCGTTCATGAGCTGGCGAGGCACACTTCTTTTGATCCTTCTAGCCCTCGGGGCCCTGGGATATTCCTTCTTCTCGGGGCGTTCGACCACCCATCCCCCAGGAGAGCCGCTCTTGGGAAATACGCTTGATCTCACCGACAGCGTTCTCATGAAACAGGGCGAAGATTTCTATTCCCTGATTAAAACAAACGGCTTCTGGGATATTCAAAGCAGCTTCACCGACAGAGCTAATCCCTCGATGGTGCATGATCTCCTGAGTGCCGCCGCAGACATCACACCTCTTGACACACTCTCACCGCACGACCTCAAAGGTGCCGTCTCCCTCTCCTCCTTGGGACTCAAGAAGCCAAAACGCTCCCTCACCTTTCACTCCAATAAAAAGCAGACCCTCTTGATCGGAGTCGAAGGTCCATCTACAGGCAAGCTTTACGCCCGCCTTGATGGAGATCGTACGGTCTATCTCATCGACGGGAAAATTGCTTCGCTGGCGTTTCATCCTGCTGTGGAATATCGTGACCCTCGGCTCACAGCCCTCTCCAGCGACCATCTACAAAGCGTTACTCTGCTCAAGGGCGAGGCTCTTCAGCAGCTTCAACTCGAACGGGATGCTCGCGGATGGTTGCTCAAAAGCCCCTCTTCAGCTCGTGGAGATGATCAAGTTATCACGACTTGGATCGACTCGCTGCTTGGTGCCAAGATCGACCGTTGGATGCCGGATGGCACTGATGCCTCCAGTTGCGGCATGGATGCGCCAACGGCTCAGATTTCCTTCCAGGAAGAAGAGGGGAAGACCCTCGTAAAAATCACCTTAGGAGCAGTGGTGGGCAATTCCCCCAGCAGCTATTTCGTCCGATGCAGCGACCGTCCCGGCATCTGTGTCATCAGCGGACTTGCCCCAGCATTGGCCGTCACACCGCAGACGCTCCGCTCCAAGCAAATCAAGCAGGTGGAATACGACACCATCGACCGAATTGAGATCAATGGTGTGAATGGCCTCTTATCCCTAAAACGAAAATCAGGAAGCGACGCGTGGGAAACTTTGGGAGGCAAGGTGCTTTCACTAGCTCAGGTCAAAGCCTGGTTTGATCGGTTGCAGGGAGTGACCGCTACGGGATTTGAAGCCGCCACGCCGGAACATCTCAAACTCCGAGGGCTTGATAAAGATCATCCCAACCTTCGCATTCGCCTCATGGCCACTCTTTCAGAAAACACTGCTCAGGAGAACGCGGGCGAGGTCGTTCTTGCAGAATACAACTTTGGAACTCCGACGAATAATGAGATCGCGCTGCGGGAAGGCACCTCTGACGACCTCACGATTCTTCCAGAACAAGCTTTTGATCCAATCCAGAACGAACCGTTATCCTGGGACATCTCCCTGCCAGCAGCAGCTCCTATTACAGTTCCAACAAACTCTCCTGCACTTCCATTGCCATCTCCCTCTTCCACAAACGGAAACTAAAAGTCGCCTTATATTTTGATGTTCCCTTCTGACCTAACAGCCTAACAGTCTTCAGCCTATCTACCTTTTACCGCAATGACCTCCACCGAGATCCGCCGCTCCTTCCTTGATTTCTTCCGCAGCAAGCAACACACCATCGTTGCCTCCTCCAGCCTGCTCCCTGATTCGCCAAATCTCCTTTTCACGAACGCAGGGATGAATCAATTCGTGCCGATCTTTCTCGGCACCACGCCCTGCCCCTACACGCCACCCCGCGCCGCCGACACGCAGAAGTGCATCCGCGCCGGTGGCAAACATAACGATCTGGAAGATGTGGGCCTCGACACCTACCACCACACCTTTTTCGAGATGCTCGGGAACTGGAGCTTCGGTGATTATTTCAAAAAAGAGGCGATCCAATGGGCTTGGGAACTGCTCGTCGATCGCTGGGGCTTTCCTCCTGAGCGGCTCTACGCCACGGTTTATCAACCAGGTGAGGGAGATCCTGCCGAGTTTGATACCGAGGCTCATGCCTTCTGGTCAGAGCTTTTCGTCTCACGAGGACTCGATCCCGCCATCCACATCGTCCCTGGAAACAAGAAGGATAATTTCTGGATGATGGGTGAGACTGGCCCTTGCGGCCCCTGCTCCGAGCTGCACATTGATCTGACGCAGCAAGGAGATACCAAGGGTGCGTTGGTCAATAAAGGGAGCTCCGAATGTATCGAAATTTGGAACCTCGTCTTCATCCAGTTTAATGCCAATCCTCCAAACATCGACGGGGGTTCCTTCGTCCCCCTCCCCGCCTGCCATGTCGATACCGGCATGGGATTTGAGCGCGTCTGCTCGGTGATGCAATGCACGAAGGGATTCACCGATTTTGGCACGACGATCTCCAACTACGAGACCGACATCTTCCGTCCCCTCTTCGAGGCCATCGGTGCGCTCTGTGGTAAACGCTACGGCTCCACACTCCCCCGCTCCGGCAGCTCAGGAGAGACAGAGCAGGAGAAAGAGGATGTTGCCTTCCGCGTTATCGCCGATCACATCCGCACTCTCGGCTTTGCCATTGCCGACAATATCCAGCCTGGGAATACCGAGCGGCATTATGTTCTCCGCCGCATCCTCCGCCGCGCCGTCCGCTACGGTCGCACGCTCGGGCTGACGCAACCCTTCCTCTACAAACTCGCTCCGACGCTCGCCACCGTCATGGGCGATGCCTTCCCCGAAGTCCGAGCGAAAGAATCCGTCATCGCTGAAACTCTGAAGCGCGAAGAAGAGGCGTTTAACAAGACGCTCGATAAGGGACTGGAGCTTTTCGATTTTCATTGGTGGAAAATCGTAAGTGATTGCGTGTTGATGTCTCCATCAGGCAGAACAATTCGACTTAAATACAAAAATTTTGAAAGCAGCAATAGTGACTTTACTCAAACAATTGATCTCACAGGAAATGCCTTATTAAAACTAGCTGATATTGGAATCGCTATTCCTCAACTAGAGGCCGAATTCGTATTCCGTCTCTATGATGAGCAGGGTTTTCCTCTTGATCTGACTGAGTTGCTTGCCCGTGAACGCGGTCTCACAGTTGATGTCGTTGGCTTCGAAACTTTGATGGAACAGCAGCGCGCTCGTGCTCGTGCGGCGCAGAAGAAGGAGATTATCAGCCTCTCGGCTCTGGAGACTACGACGCCGACGGATTTCTCAGGGTTTGAAAATCGGGAGATTACGGCCTCTGTCCTCGAAGTCGTTCAGATCAAAGATCGCACCGCAGTCATCCTCGACCGTTCCGTCTGCTATGCCGAGATGGGGGGACAGGTGGGCGATACGGGTTCGCTCAATGCTGGAGGCTCTCTCTGGCAGATTGTCGATACACAGAAGAGCGGCCCGACATGGCTGCACTTCATCACGCTCGCCGAGGGAGAAGAGTCCCCTCTCCCAGGCAGCAGTGTCACTCTGACGCTCGATTCCCCGCGTCGTGCCGCCATCCAGCGCCATCACTCCGTCACCCATCTTCTCCACTGGGCACTGCGCGAAGTCCTCGGCGACACCGTTTCCCAGAAAGGTTCCTTCGTCGGGCCGGAGAAACTGACCTTTGATTTCGCCAGTTCTGCACTCACTCCTGAGCAGGTTGCCAAAGTGGAGCTGATGGTCAATGAACGCATCTTGGAGAATGCCTCCGTGAGCTGGCAGGAGCTGCCCTATTCCGAGGTGAAGGGACGGCCCGGTATCCTGCAATTTTTCGGAGACAAATATGGCGATACCGTTCGCGTTGTTCAGATCGGAGGGACTGCTGGATCGCTCGACGGCTACTCGATGGAACTCTGCGGCGGCACCCATGTCCGCGCCACGGGAGAGATTGGTTCCTTCCGCATCGTGAGCGAGGCAGCGGTGGCAGCTGGAGTTCGCCGTATCGAGGCGATTGCAGGACTGCGCTCTCATGAAGAGAATCGAGCAAAGAGTCATCTGATCGAAAAACTCGCTGAGCGACTTCATGCCCCTGTTGCGGAATTGGAGAAGAAAATTGAAGCCACGCTTGCACGACAAAAAGAGCTGGAGAAAGAACTCGATGTCCTACGCCAGCGCGAGGCGCAAGCCCAAGCCAAAGATCTTCTAGCGAAAGCCAGCACCGATGCGATCCCTGCGATCATTGAGCAGATTCCGAATCTCGATGGCAATGCCCTTCAAGCCATCGCCGATGCGTTGAAAGGACAATTCGACGGAGTCATTTTCCTCGCAAGCTCTGCGAGCGATGCCGTCTCTCTCGTTGCCATTGTTGGGAAAGCACATCAATCTACTCTCCCCGCAGGGAAACTCATCTCAGCGATTGCGCCGCTCGTCGGCGGCAAGGGAGGTGGAAAACCCGACTCTGCTCGTGGCGGCGGTCGTGATGCCTCAGGCATTCCCTCCGCCTTGGCCAAAGCCCGTGAGCTGATCGCCGCAGAGAAGATATAATGTTTCTATTTCTCTAACAAACCGATTGGCAGTTGACAAAAGCCTGCTTATCTAGCTATCACTAATTCCGTTAGTAACCACACCAAACCACAAACCAAATGAATAAAACACTTACACTCATCGCTCTCGTTCTGGCGACTGCTGCGACCTCCTTCGCTGGCACCGCTGTTTCAGACTCCAAGAAAGTCGTCGTCGCTCCCGTTCAGGACAACCTGTTCCGCGCCGGTGAATTCCAAGTTGACGCTTATGTTTCCGGTATCGCCGGCAAATATAATCACAACACAGCCAACGGCGTTGGCGGTGGTCTTGGACTGAGCTACTTCTTCACCCGCTACATCGGCATCGGCATTGATGACACTCTCACCAGCATCAACGGTAATGGCAAAGTATTTGATGCTTTGACTGGCAACCTCATCGGTCGTCTGCCTATCGAAAGCTGGCACCTCGCTCCTTACGCCTTTGTTGGCGGCGGTGCAGTATGGGGAAACCACAAGTCCCAGGGTGGCGGTGATGTTGGTGGCGGTCTTGAGTATCGCTTCAACCGCACCGTTGGTCTCTTTGTTGATTCCCGCTATGTCTACGGTAGCCAAGGTCTCAGCGAGACTCTGAGCCGCGGCGGTATCCGTTTTGCTTTCTAAAAAGTCTTAGAAGATTCTACACAGAGGCCCCGAAGTTTCCTTCGGGGCCTCTTTTTTCTTTACAGATGTGCCGATATTTGTTGATTCTCAACCCGACTTTCAAAACCCATATTAATCCAATGAATAAAACTCTCACACTCCTCGCTCTTGTTCTGGCTACTGCCGCAACCTCCTTCGCTGGCACAGCTGTTTCAGACTCCAAAAAAGTTGTCGTTGCTCCTGCTCCGAATCCTGAACTCTTCCGAGCCAATGAATGGCAGGTCGATGCATTCGTCGCAGGTGCAGCTGGTCAACAAAATGATCACACTTATAATGGCGTTGGCGGCGGTCTCGGACTGAGTTATTTCGTCACTAAGTATTTCGGTATTGGTATCGATAATTCCCTCGGCAGCCTTGTTCGCTCAGGAACAGAGCCGGATGGAGTTCACTATGCTCCTAGCGGTCGTGCCACCTATTACACGCTTCAGGCCGATCTCATCGCCCGCTATCCTATCGAGAGCTGGCATCTCGCTCCTTATGTCATGGTTGGCGGTGGTAGTGTCTGGAGTGCTCCTGCCTCTGGAGGCAATGGCAATGTCGGCGCAGGTCTTGAGTACCGTATCAACCGCACAGTTGGACTGTTTATCGATTCCCGTTACATTTATGGAGCAACCGGTCTCAGTGAAAGCCTCACCCGCAGCGGTGTTCGCTTCGCTTTCTAAGAACTCTTAGAAAATTCTTCAAGGAGGCCCCGGAGGAAACTTCGGGGCCTCTTTCTTTTGGAAAGAGCTCCTCGCTTCGTTGACGCTTCTTGAGGGAAGCAGTAGATTCAACTCTTCGATATTTTCAGCATCATGAATTCACCCGATCTTTCCGCCAAAAATCGCCGCGTTGTTGTGGGGATGAGTGGAGGGGTTGATTCAAGTGTTGCCGCATGGCTTCTCAAGGAGCAGGGATGGGATGTTGTAGGAGTGACGATGAAGCTCTGGCCGCAGGATTGTATGACGCGAGCCGAGGATAAATGCTGTGGACCGCAGGCTATCGCCGATGCTCGGAGCGTTGCTCATACGCTAGGCATTCCCCATTTCGTCATTGATGAGGCGGTACCCTTCGAGCGGCTGGTGATCGATTATTTTGCAGAGGAGTACAAGGCCGGTCGCACGCCGAATCCCTGCGTGATGTGCAATGAGAAACTCAAATTCGGGAATCTCTGGGATAAGGCCACGGCACTCGGGGCCTCCTTTATTGCCACAGGACATTACGCGATTGTCGAACACCCGGCGGAAGCTGCTCCTATTCTCCGAAAAGGTCTTGATCCCAAGAAGGATCAATCCTATTTCCTTTTTAGCCTCCGCCAGGAGCAACTCTCCCGCGCGCTCTTTCCTCTCGGTTCGTTGACCAAGGAAGAGATCCGAGGCATTGCCCGCAAGCTGGGTCTCAAGGTTGCCGACAAGGAGGATAGTCAGGAGATTTGCTTTGTACCGGGCAAGGATTACAAGGCGTTCCTGCGGGATCGAGGCGAGACCTTTCAGCCAGGAGGATTTTATGATCTCAAGGGCAATTACCTTGGCCCGCATGATGGCATTGAGCTTTTCACCATCGGCCAGCGCAAAGGCCTCCCTGGAGGTGCAGGCACTCCCCGCTATGTCATCGATATTGATGCCCCCACAGGCCGCGTGGTGCTGGGCGGGGAAGAAGATCTACTCTGTGAGGAATTCACCGTAAGTCGTGTGAATTGGCATATCGAACCTCCACAAATTCCCCAGCAAATTACCATCAAGGTACGCCACGGGCATACGGGTGATCTTGCAGAGGTTGTTGCTGATGGTGAGGAAACGGCCACTATTCGACCGTTGGAACCGCTTCGTGCTGTTACACCGGGACAGGCCGCTGTTTTCTATGATGGGAATCGAGTGATTGGTGGTGGCTGGATCGCACGCCGAAGCATCGCTCTTCTGAACCAGTCAGAAACATCGCAGGCCGCCATTGGTTCCCTAGCATGAAAAAAACACCCCTCAAAAAATCGGTCGCTTCTGTGCAGAAAAAGACGAAAGCCTCACCTTCCCCCACCAAAGGTTTTGACTCCATTCCTGAAGCTCTGGAGGAAATTCGCAAAGGCCGGATGATTATCGTCACCGATGATGAGGATCGTGAAAACGAAGGGGATCTTGTCATGGCTGCTTCCAAGGTGACGCCGCAGGCAGTGAATTTCATGGCGCAGTTTGGACGGGGTCTGATCTGCACACCCATCAGCGAACAACGCGCTGCCACACTCGGCCTCCAGCGTATGGTGGCCCATAACCGAGAGTTGCACGCGACTGATTTTACGGTCTCCGTTGATGCTACAAATGGCACCACAACGGGCATCAGCGCGCGTGACCGTGCGACGACAATCAAGGTTCTGAGCGATCCCCAAGCAACCGCCAAGGATCTGCATCAACCTGGGCATATTTTCCCTTTGAAGGCGGCAGCCGGTGGAGTCCTCCGTCGCGCTGGTCATACGGAGGCAGCTGTTGATCTTGCTCGGCTTGCGGGACTCGATGCCTCGGGCGTAATTTGTGAAATCCTCAATGAGGATGGTTCGATGGCCCGACTTCCCGATCTGCTGAAGTTTAAGAAAAAGCATGGGCTGAAGATTTGCTCCATCCGTGACCTGATCGCCTACCGTCGCCAGAGCGAAAAACTAATTGTGCGCGAACAGGAAATCGCCATGCCGACCGACTTCGGTGATTTCCGCCTCTTCCTCTACCGTGCCGAGATGGATAACAACCATCATCTCGCACTGGTGAAAGGCCCGATTGATCCTAGCAAACCTGCCCTCGTTCGCGTCCATAGTGAATGTCTTACAGGTGATGTCTTTGGTTCGCGTCGTTGCGACTGCGGCAGCCAGCTTCACCGAGCTCTCGCCCAGATCGCCGAGAGCGGTCATGGAGTTCTTGTCTATATGCGTCAGGAAGGTCGCGGCATCGGTCTCCCCGCCAAAATCCATGCTTACAAGCTTCAGGAGGAGGGGCTCGATACCGTGCAGGCCAATGAACGCCTTGGATTTCCAATGGATCTTCGAGAATATGGTACGGGCGCGCAAATTCTGGCCGATCTTGGGATTAAACAAATCCGACTTCTGACCAACAATCCTCGCAAGGTGGTCGGACTTGAAGGCTACGGTATGGAGATTATCGAACGCGTTCCTATCCGCTCAGAGCCCAACAAAGATAACGCTCGCTACCTTTCCACCAAAAAAAAGAAAATGGGACATCTGCTATAAATTACGAGCTGGCGAATTTCAGGCTTCTTCAAGTTTCAAGTTTCAGGTTGTATTCATTTCTCTTCCATGCTTACGCATCTTCCCACACGCCCTCGTACCACCATTCATGTCAGCAGTCGTATTGCAATCGTTGCAAGCAGCTATCATCCTGAATTGGTCGAGCCGATGGTGGAGAAAGCACTTCAGGAGATTCATGCCATTGACACCCTGATCAAGACGGAAGTGGTTCATGCACCTGGTTCATTTGAAATTCCCTATTTGGCTCGGCAAATGATCGAAAAGCGCAAATCGGATGCCGTCATTTGTCTGGGAGTCATTCTGCAAGGGGAGACTGGCCATGCTGAACTTATCGCCGCATCGGTGAGCCACGCGCTCTGTCAACTTTCCGTTGAGGCTAAAACACCGATCATTCATGGTGTCCTTTTTCTCAAGAACGAAGAGCAGGCGAAGGAACGCTGCCTTGGTGAGGAATACAATCGCGGCATTGAGGCTGCCCGCGCCGCCGTGGAATCACTTCGTGCCTCCCGCGCCATTCTTCCTCTCCCAGTACGCTAATTATGGGAGTCCGTCGCGAAGGCCGTGAAGCAGCCATTCAGTTTCTCTATCAGAGAGATCTTGGAGGAGGTGCTGGAGTTGCAGATCTTGAAGATTTCTATGCCTTCCGAGGTTTGAGCCCCTCGGCGCGAAAATTTTGCGAGGGACTTGTGCGTGGTATTTTGGATCACACGGCGGAAGTCGATGTTGCACTCCGAGAATATACCCAGAACTACGAACTCGATCGTCTCTCCGCTGTGGACAGGAATATTCTACGCCTCGCCATTCACGAGATGCTCTATTGTCCCGAGATCCCCCCCGTGGTTTCCATCAACGAGGCTATCGACATCGCCAAGAAATATGGCACTGAGGAATCGGGCCGCTTTGTCAACGGCGTGCTCGATCGGATCAAGGCCACATTGAAACGCCCTGAGCGCACTCCTTCTGCCGCAGATGCAGCAGAAGACACATCTGACGAGTAATGGCTGGTGGCTGGCTCAAAGGAATTCTCGGAAGGATCACCGGCACGCATCAGCCGGTCGATTGGGAGGAGGTGGAGGCTGCGCTTTGGCAATCTGACCTTGGTGAACCGACTGCAACGGCAATCCTAGAGTCTCTGCGTTCCAAGGGACTTGCTCTTCATGCCGATAATGTCCTTGCCACCGCCCGCGAAGAAGCTGCCAAGTATTTGTCAGAAAAAGGCAAAGATCTTAGCAGGTCATCCGAAGGCCCTGTTGTGATCCTTATGGTTGGCGTGAATGGTACAGGAAAAACCACCAGCTCAGCCAAACTCGCCGCACTCCTCCAATCTCGTGGCCAGAGCGTTCTCCTCTGCGCTGCCGACACCTTCCGTGCCGCCGCTGTCGAGCAGTTGAAATCTTGGGGTGATCGTCTTGGCATCGAAGTCGTCAGCAGCACCTACGGCTCCGATCCTGCCGCGCTATGTCATGATGCCTTGGTGAAAGCGAACCGCCTTAAATCCGATTTTCTCATTTGTGATACTGCAGGACGACTGCATACAAAGTCTAACCTCATGCAAGAGCTGGCCAAAATCAAACGAACCTTGGCCAAGCTCGATCCCGCCGCGCCTCAGGAGACCTTTCTGGTGGCTGATACTACTACTGGGAGCAATGCGGTCGTACAGGCAAAGGAATTTCACACCGCAACCGGTCTCACCGGATTGATCCTCACGAAACTGGATGGATCGGGAAAAGGAGGTGTCGCCGTGGCTATTGCTCGGGAAACCGGTATTCAGCCACGCTTCATCGGAACCGGTGAGAGCATTGGCGATCTTGCTCTTTTTGACCGCGCCTCCTTCTTGGAGCGAATGCTCTAAACGATCACCCTACGCCGGTTGAAGTTGCGCCTGCGGAGCTAGGTCGATGGCTTTGAGCAAATCTAAGTCTTCGTTCACGCCGGGATTCGCAGCGGTCAAGAGTTTATCACCGTAGAAGATGGAGTTTGCTCCTGCAAAGAAGCAGAGTGCCTGTCCTTCCCGAGAGAGGCGTGTACGACCGGCGGAGAGACGGATACGGGCCTTTGGCAGCATGATGCGTGTGGTGGCCACGAGTCGGACGAGTTCAAAAATATCGACGGCAGGTTGCTCCTCCAGCGGAGTGCCTGGCATCGACATGAGACAGTTAATCGGAACGCTCTCAGGGGGAGGATTGAAGCCGCAAAGCACTTCCAGCATTCGTAGGCGATCATATTCTGTTTCACCCATGCCGATGATGCCACCACTGCAAACGGCCATACCTGCTTTTTGCACGGAGGCAATCGTGTTCAGGCGATCTTCAAAGGCATGGCTTGTCACGATCTGCGGATAAAATTCTGGCGAGGTATCAATATTATGATTGTAGGCTGTAACTCCCGCTGCCTTGAGTTGCACCGCCTCTTCATCACCAAGCTGGCCGAGCGTGACACAGACTTCCATGCCGAGCTTGCTGACTTCACGGACTGTTTCGAGCATTGAGTTGAAGCGATTATCTCCCGACTTCACTCCCTTCCAAGCGGCTCCCATGCAGAAACGGGTGGTGCCACTTTCACGCGCTTCACGCGCAAGGGGGAGAATTTCGTCTGGCCCCATGAGTTTTCCCGCCTTCACGCCCGTGTTGTAGCGCGCACTCTGGGCGCAGTAGGAGCAGTCTTCACTGCATCCACCGGTCTTCACGCTCAGGAGAGTGCAAAGTTGAATGGTATCCTCATCCCAGTTTTGTAAATAGATCGAGCGGGATCGCTGGATGAGATCAAAGAGTGGGGAACGGTAGATTTCTTCGAGCTTAGCAATGGTAACGGGGTGAGTACTCATGAGTGGGAAGTGTAAGAAAAAAAGCTGCAACCTGAAATATGAAATATGAAGCCCTACCGGCTTGGTCGCCGAGAAGTGCGTTGCGTGCGTTTGGGGGCTTCTTCCACCATGCGGAAGTCGATCTGTTGCTTGTAGGAATCAACGCGTACTACCTGGACACGGAGGAGATCGCCCGCCTTGAGGATACGCCCTGAGCGTTTACCAATCAGACGGGAGCGAGGTGCGTCGAAGTGATAGAAATCATCCTCCATCGTCGAGACAGGAATGAGTCCCGTCATCATCGCCTCGGGAAGCTCCACGAGGAGTCCGTAGTTGCGGGCCTCGATCACACGGGCTTCGAAACTCGGTGCCACGCCTCCCTTCGAGGGAGCGGCGGCGAGTTCGCTGAAATACTCGAGTTTCTTGATGCGGACAGATTCCTTTTCGGCATCGGCGGCTGTGCGTTCTGTTGTGGAGAGATGCTCGCAGACTTGGGCCAGATCGGAAGAGGCTGGAGCCTGCTTGCCGTGGGCCTTGGGATTGAGATCGCGTGCGAGTGCGCGATGCGTGAGAAGATCAGCGTAGCGACGGATGGGGCTTGTGAAGTGGCTGTAATCTGACTTGGAGAGGCCATAATGCCCGAGGGGATCGGGAGAATAGCGGGCGCGTTTGAGGCTCTTGAGAAGGCCGATCTTGAGCGCGCTGGCGTAAGGTTTTCCCTTCAGTCCATCGAGGAGTTTTTGTAACTCAGGACGATGCCCCAGATCGCCCGCTTTCACACCATAGGTAGCCGCAAGATCGCGATAATCATCAAGCTTCTCAGGATCAGGCTTCTCGTGAATGCGATAGACATTCGGTTGTTTACGAAGTTTGAGATGACGGGCCACGAGTTCATTAGCAAGCAGCATCAGCTCTTCGATCAACTGATGGGAGATGTCGTTCTCGACCAGCTCTAGCTTGACTGGATGACCATCGGCATCAAGCCAGACCTTGACCTCAGGCATCTCCAGATCGAGTGCACCGGCGGCGAAGCGTTTTTTCCTGAGGATGGAGGAACAGTCCCATGCTGCATGGACGCGACGACCAACTTCATCCTTGGGAGGCTTTTGAAGAAGGGCGAAAGCCTGTCGATAGGTGAGACGGGCGGAGCTGCGAATGATGGAACGAGCGAATCGAGCCTTTCGCACGGAGCCATCGCGGTTGATCTCAGCAAAGACGCTGAAAGCTAGACGATCTTCATCGGGGCGCAGACTGCAAAGGCCATTGCTGAGATTCTCCGGTAGCATTGGAATCACACGGTCGGCAAGATAGACGCTATTACCGCGTTTGCGGGCCTCCTTATCAAGCTCGCTCGCAGGCTTCACATAATGTGAAACATCGGCGATATGAACGGAAACATTCCATCCTAAATCGGTCGGCTGCACCTCGATAGCATCGTCGAAGTCCTTAGCATCATCGGGATCGATTGTAATGATATTGCGTCCGCGTAGATCCTCGCGGTTCTCATGATCCGACTCGGTAACGCGAGAGCCAAACCGCTTGGCCTCCGTATTAACGGGCTCGGGAAATTCCCGTGGCAGGCCATGCTTATGAATGACCGAGAGCATATCAATGCCAGGCGAGCCAGCAGGGCCGAGCACCTCGACGATGCGGCCCTCAGGATTGACATGGCTATTCTCCCAGCGGTCAAGCTGAGCCACGACCTTGTCTCCGGGGCGTGCACCCTCAGCGGAGGGAACATAGAGATCGCGGGGAAAACGGGGATCATCGGCGATGACATGGAAGAAATTTTTCGTCCGTTGAAGCGTCCCGACAATTGGGGCATCAGCGCGTTCCACAATTCGCAAAATCTTTCCCTCAGCCTTCCCTTCACGACGAGGTCTTCCCTGATCCCGTGGATCGCGAATCAGACGAGCCACGACACGGTCGCCGTGCAAAGCTGTGCCGAGATGGTCTGCGGAGATGAAGAGATCTTTTCCACCCTGTTCTTCGGAGAGCACATGACCCGAGCCCCCTGCATGAATTTGGAGCTTTCCAGTGAAGAGATCAGCAGCTGTCGGAACGATGTAGTGATCCCTGCGGACGCGGGCAAGTTTTCCCTCGCGCTCAAGCGCGGAGAGCGTCTGTTGTAGTTGTGTCAGATTGCGAGTGTCGAGCTGAAGGGCGCGCGCAATTGCTGCGGCAGGCAGAGGGTCTTCACGGAGCAGATGGAGAAGAGAGGCTTCAAGCGAATGATTCGGAGACTGATTTTGCTTAAGCTGCTTGGGCTTTTGATTTCCAAACAGCGAGGGTTTGTCGCCGAATGTCTTGCCTTTGCTTACAAGCTTTGGCGAATGCAAGGAGCGGGGGGATCTTTTACCTGGGGCACGCTGTTTGCTGCCAGGTGATTTTCCGCCAGAGGGAGGAGAGGAAAGTTTTTTGCCTGGCATTTTTTTCTTGGGCACAAGGCAGCATCGGCTTCTTTATGCTTCAAGCAAATAAGAAAATGCTTGTATGCCGCCAAAGTGCAGGGAAAGTGGTGTTATGAACTTCCCCCTCCAAAAATTCATCATGCAGAAAAAATCTCTCTATGCTTTCACGCTGGTCGAGCTTCTTGTTGTCATCGCCATTATAGCTATCCTGATGGGACTCATTTTCCCGGCAGCAACTGGCGCGATGAATTCGGCAAAGAAAACCACAGCAAAAAATCAGGCCGTTCAGATAGCCACAGCGATCAATGCCTACGAAACCGAGTATGGACGGCTGCCAAGTAATGGTACGGCATCCAATATCGGCACCAATATGGTAGCGATCTTAACAGCCAATGATACGAACAATAACCCTCGTGCGTTGAATTTCCTCGACACCTCAGCTTGGAAGCAAGGCAAGGGAGGAACCAATAGCTTAGGCTACTGCGATCCCTTTACGGCCACGAATGTCTATTCTGTGGCTCTCGATACGAACTACAATAATACGCTTACCAATACTCCTATCCAGACAAACAGTGGCGGAGCAATCACCTACACGACAAGTGCAAATCCTCTTACTAAACATATTGCTGTTTGGACTATTTGGATTAACGGCAAACAAACAAATCTAATCGATTCTTGGGATTAACCTCTTGCTAGAAAATTGTTTGCGGGTGTGGTTCAATGGTAGAATATGGCCTTCCCAAGGCTGAGACGAGGGTTCGATTCCCTTCACCCGCTCCACATTGCTAATCAATAGGTTACAGGATAATGGCCTCAGCTAATTCCTGAATCTGATCAGAACGATGTGCTGCATTGATCGTGAGGCGAAGGCGGGCGGTATTCCGAGGGACTGTGGGATAGCGAATCGCTGGTACAAAGAAGCCAGCATCCAACAGACGAGCTGCATTAGCAAGGGCCCGTTCCTCGCTGCCAAGAATCAGAGGAACAATGGCACTCTGCGGTATCGGGATTTTTAATCCCTCAGCGAGCAGGTGTAAATTCTTCAGAAGGCGAAAACGAAGTGCATTTCCTTCTTCCGATTTAACAATGCAAAGTGCTGCACGGCAAGCTGCTGCTATTGCGGGAGATGGGGCGGTTGAGAAGATGAAACTGCGAGCACGATTGATAAGGAAGTCGATCAATGTGCGTGATCCGGCGATGTATCCACCTGAGACCCCAAGGGCCTTGCCAAGAGTTCCCATCTGGATCTCGATTCTCTCTCTCAGGCCAAGCTCGCCCGCAAGCCCCTGCGCTCCACGACCTCGCACGCCAACTGCATGGGCCTCATCCAGAAACAAAATAGCCCCGTAAAGTTCTTTGAGATGAATGAGTTGCTCAAGTGGAGCCAGATCGCCATCCATACTGAAAACTGATTCGGTAAGAATCATTATCTTGGCATGAGGATGCGTGGTGCGTGCCCATTTCAGATGCGATTCCAGTTTCTCTAGATCGTTGTGAGGAAAGACGCGAAGTATGGCTCCACTCATTCTGGCACCATCAATCAGGCAGGCATGGGCCAGTTTGTCCAAAATAATCACATCGTCTTTGCTCATGAGTGCTGGAATTGTCCCCGTGGCTGCCGCCATTCCCGTGGAGAAAACCAGCGCAGCCTCAGTTCCTTTGGCTGCTGCCAGTTCTTCTTCCAGTGCACTATGTTCTGCCGTTGTTCCGCAGATGAGTCGGGAGGCTGTTGCTCCGACACCCCAATCTGTTGCGGCCTTTGCCATCGCTTCTGCCAGAGCAGGATGCCCAGCAAGCCCCAGATAGTCGTTGGAGGAGAAATTGTGCAAAACCCGCCCCCCAATTGTGATCTGAGTCCCTTGGACGCGCTCCACATTTCGAAGCTGCCGCAGGAGCCCCTGACTCTCCAAATCGGAGAGAGAGTTTTTTAAAAACGCATCCCAATCGCGCATCATTTTACACTGGGATTTTTCTTTAACAAAAAGAGAGAAGAAGAGGTTTCACGCAGACTTGATTCCAAGGCACGGAGAGCTGGATAGTCGGCAGGAGAGACAATGCCGGGTGCGGTTTCGAGCTTTTCATCAAGGAGAAATTTTCCCTCCTGTTTCTGCGTGGTGATCTGCACTCTCCCTGTGCCAGAGGGGGCCTGAAGTGTTCTGCTCACAGGGGCAATAACGATCTGAGGGAATTCTGAAGGAAGGGTCAGCGTGGCATGGATAGCCTTGATCTGCTGCCGAGAAATCTCCAGGGGAAGTGTCCGAGTTTCGTCACCCGGAAGCTGGAAAAGCGAGGTCGTGAAGGGGAGCGAAAAGTAGCAGTTGTCACCATCGAGAACGGCAAAATGATCGACCTGCACGCTGAACTCCTCGGTTCCGGGATAGGTGTCAAAGCGGGTCGTGAGTTCTCCAAGCGGCCGCGCTCCTTGGGTGATTTGTGAGATCAGTTTTTGATAGTGTCGCTTTCTCTCTTCAGGGCGAAGCTCCGCATAGAATCGGCTCTGCTGGTTATAGGCCGTTCCATAATACTTCCGCGTCACGCGCATCTGCAAACCACCCTTAGCATCAAGCTGGATGTCATAGCTGATCTCAATCCGATCCTTATCTTCCTTAACGGAATGGATCTCGTCATAAGTTTGCGAGGAGAGATCAAGGGCCAGCATGTGATCATGGGGCGTTGTCCCAAGCTCGGCATACTGATCGGTATCGTTGAGATAATACGATACGCCATCGAGCGTGACCTTCACGAGTGGCACGCTGAATTCCTCTGGGAGAGGAAAGGTGCTCGCAGTTTTTTGGAACTCAGGAATCGGGGGTAAATCGGAGGCGAGGACAAATTCAGGTTGAAATCCGGCGGCTGTGAGCAGGGAATGAAGAAGAATCGCCCTGTCAGCCTGATGCCCATATCCATCTGCCAGAGTCACATCGGCGGCGGAGAGTTCGCTCAGTGGAAGCTCTGTAAAGGAGGGGCCTGCTCCACGAATATTCGAGGAGACGAAATCTCGAATGCCTCGCAGGGTATCGATTTTGGTTTTATTGGCCTCAGTAATTTTTTTTGCAATGGCGGCGGCTTGAGTGCCGGACTGTGATCGAGCAAGCAAGGTCTGCTGAAGTGTTGTCAGATAATCTTGAAAGTCTCCGATGAAATAAGTGACGCCTGGGAGAGCCGCCCAGCTTGGAGGAAGTTGTTTTTCTAACCGAAGGGCGAGCCTTTTTTCTGCACTCCAGGAAAGACTTTTCTTCTCATCCTGACGAGTTTGGGATTCTGCTGGGGCCAGCGTGCCGCCTGAGAGAAGTTTTTCCACCTTCAGCTTCTCAGGAAGAGAGAGGGTGAAGTTTTTTTTCTCCAAGGCATCGGGAAGTTGGAACGCTTCAAACCCAGCGAGGAAAGGCTTCTCCTTCATCGTGGTCTCATACTCGACTTCGATTGTTGATCCAATCTCAACAGAGGGGAGGCTGGCAACGAGGATCTTGCCGCCGGTGTAGCGTTTGGCTGAGGCTGCTGATTCTGCATCGAGCAGATTGATCTCGCTCGGAGCAATTTCATGGCGTTCTCCTGTGGCGGCAATCACACTCCCGCGTAAAAAATGAACCTCCTCGCAGGCGGGGTTGAAAGCGATCTTGATCTCTGACTCTCGAGTCTTGCCGACATAGGTGAGAATTTTTTTTGCATAGCGGACATGGTAACGAGCCGTGTGGCCATCGGTGACTTCAAGCCGCTTCTCGACATTCAAAATCTTGGCATTGGATTCCACGGGGCTGTTTTTTTCAGAAGATGAGGTGCCCGAAGTCTGCTGTGTCGTTTTAGGACTGAGCGTCAGAATCGGAGCCTTCCGCGCATCATTCGCAAGCTCCTTGAGCGTCCGCTTGAGTGCCAGATACTGCTGTGGAGAGAACTCAACGGATTTGAGTTTCAGATCACGGCTGCAGACGATCTTTCCTTCCTCTCCCACACTCACCTTCTGACTGTAGCTCAAGCTCTCATCGTCACGGGGCTGATAAGTTGGCAATGACTCTACTCCTGAAAATCCCTGGTTCGGCTTGAGAGAAATCGTTTCGTGGATTCCACAGGTCACATCGGTGAGCAGCGGGAAGCGGCGTTTATCGAGATCCATGCCTTGCATGATGAAATTGATCACACCCAGATGCCCTCCGATCCAAGGAAGAGTCGCTATGGCCTTTCCATTCCCTTGAGCAATCATGCCTCCGACGCTAAATGTGATTTCGGCACTAAGTTTCTGGGAGACATCCAGAATATTCTCAGGTGTCAGTTTGAGAGCAGTGAGGCGTGCGCCAGGTAGGGCATTTTGCAGGGCTGATTGAAAGAAGCGAACGCGCTCCGAGGGCTTCATCTGAGCAAAGGCTCCGCGATAGGCATCGTCATTGATTCCGCTAAAGAGCAACTCCGACTTCGCCTTGATCTCGCCTGTCGCATCCAACGCTGCCGTGGTCGTGATCTGCAGCGCATTCTCCTCGGGCGGCGGAACGGGACTCGTGCGAATGGTCTCTCCCTCGGGTCGTGCCACGAGATAGCTCTGGTTGCCATCATAGGTCGGCAGCAGATCACGCGCATGCTCATCGGTTGGATCCATGAGTGTGTATTCCCCAGGCTTCAGCTCCACGGCAGCGATGGCATGATTAAATCCTGGGTCGGGCACTTCGCTATCTTTCTTGGAGCCGACGGAGACAAGCACCGGATAGGCTTTAAATCCTGCCAGCCGAAGCATCGCGACGAGTAGTCCTGCCTTGTCACGACAGACTCCATATTTTTTGTCAAATGTCAGGCAGACATCATGCGGCTCATAGCCAGGGCGATCCTTCTCAGGGGTCAGTCCCATATAACGAATGTTTTGTGAGACAAAATAAAACAATGCCTTCACCTTTTCGAGATCGTTGGAGGCCCCAGCAGTCAGCTCTTTCACTTTCTCCTTCATGGCAGGTGAGTCGGCGTTCAAATGAGAGAGGCTGAGCTGCCAATACCATTTGGAAATATCTTGCCAGCTCGGCGTTGTCGTCACCCTCACCAGTTGAGCCACATTGGAGAGAGGAGGCATGGAGGGTTCCCTGAAAAGCCGAGGCACACCAGTGGCTTCCCAGCGGTGGAGAAGCACCCCCTCTTTCTCGGGAGTCTCTGTATAGTTCACCGTGCCAGGGAGGGTATTGCGGAGAAGGTATTTCTTGAGCGGCTTATCCTTGGGGGCATGAATTTCATAGACCTGATGCCGAATGAATCCCTCCCCTTCGAGTAGCGTCTCATCTGCAAATTCCCCAGGAATCACCGGTCGTTTGATGAGATCTCGCGCGACGAGGTGGAGAATATCCCCAACCTCAAGATCAGGAATACTCACCGCGAGAATCTTGCTGTTCGGATCATAGATATTCGACTTCATCTGGCTGCTATCGATGCTCTCCTTGGAGTTGGCAGCCACATCAACTTTCTTGATGGAACCATCCGGTTTAATGATCTCAAGCAGCGGCACCTCCACCGTGGAATAAGGAAGCATGAATCCTAATTGCATGGTTCGTTGATCCTGCTTTCCTCTTTCGGTCAGTACCTTGATATACGATTCCTGCTGACCTTCGCCGGTGCCATCGGGTCGATAGACCGTCGTATCTTTCTCATCCACCGTGACCCAATCGCAGTCAGGATATTTTGACGGAGAGATTTCTGAAGCCGCTGCCATCACCTGCTTCTGATCGAGTAATGTGAAGTGATTGCTTGCAGCCCCCGCCTTGGAAATAAATCCTCCGATAAAAAATACGAAGAAAAGAAAGAGACGAAAAAAAGAGGAAGGATAGAAGGTCACGGGAAAAGGAATTTTGGCGAAAGAAGCAAGTTCACCAGTCGAGCGTAAAACGCAACAGCTCTTTTTATTTAATGCTACCCCAAAGCAAGCAATTCCTGATCAAGGCTTCGCCTCCACATGGCCATCAGCGCGAAGGACATTGACCTTACCGAGATGGATGAGTCCCTTGTCAGTGCAGACAGTCATGCTACTGAGCCTGGTAATAGTGAACACTCCTCCATGAACATAGATATGCACATCTTCGGGTTGTTCGCCCTGAAGAACTGGCGACCAAATATAGCTGCCATAGACGGGATCGGGACTGCTATCTGAGGGACAGGTTAGCAAAGCCATGGTGACACCATAGTTGGAAAGGCATTGAAGCGGCTGAAGAGGAGAGCTGCTGGCATTCGTCGTCGATCCACCCACGGCGGCATTCGTTGTTCCTGTATTGTAGATGGGGGGGAATTGCTGCCCATTTTCTGGATCAGAGATGTATTGCTGCACGGCGACTCCGATCTGCCGAAGATTGCTCATGCACTTGGTGGATTGACCTTTCTGGATGGAGGTCTGGAGCGAGGGGATCAGCAGTGCCACAAGCATGGCGATGATCGCTATGACGACAAGCAGCTCAACGAGCGTAAATCCAGCGGAGATCGCGCGCTTCATCGTGCTGGTGGTGTTGTGGCGTTGCCCGATTTGATAGCTGCCTTGTGGTCGATGTACTTGATAGCTCGGGTAATTCGTTGCTGTGCAGTCCGCTTGAGATCACGGAGGAGCATTCGGTCAGCCATTTTTTCCTGCAGATCGGGATTGCTCATCATCTGTTGCATCTGTGCACGGCGTTGCTCAGGCGTGAGTCCTTTCATGGAAGCGAAGAGGGCTTTGAGCTCCTGCACTTCTTTCTTCGCGGCTTCCTGCTGCTCGGGAGGAAGTTTTGCTATCTGGGCGAGCTGTCGTTGCTCAATCCAGTCGGGATTCATAGCACCACGGTCATTCTCACTCGGAGGTGGAGCGTCACCTGGAGGGGCCTCACCAGATGAAGCAAACGGGCCGCCTCCGCGTCTCTCGCGGTCGCTCAGAAAGAAAAATTCCGCAGTGACACCTTGAGCCGATTTTACCAAGGATGGGATCACTTGACGCACCTGGTTGGCCTTAGGAAGAGAACTGAAAGAAGGAGCCCACTCCTTGGGAAATGCCGTCATGACACCACTTTTCTGCGCCGCCTGATTGAGGAGTTTAGAAAGCTCTCGATCACTTCCTTCCATCTTGAGTTCGAGATAGCGCGGGTCAAGTGCTTCACTCTCGGCAAGAGGAGGCCCCGGATAAAAATAGGTCGTCCACTCTTCCAGCTTACCTGTTCCCCTAAGATTCATCACTGCCGCTATAAGTTCAGACTTGGAGGGAGCCGCAAGATAGACGAGCCGCCACGCTGTATCGGCCCGAATAGCCAGCGTATCAATCGCTTCGATAACAGGGACTCTGGTCACATCAAGGGAGACCAGCTTGTTCGCATCCAGAGAACTTTCGATCCGAACATGACCCTGTCGGGCAATGGAGGCTATGACCTTGCCAAGAGGAACATCATGGACATGAACCGTCACAAGCCCCCACCCAGCAATCCAACGCGCCACAAAGATGCTGACGAGCAGCAGAAAAACCGCGCTCAGAATCAGAAGACGCTTTTGCAAGAAAAGTTCCATGGAGATCATCTAAACCCACTATTTGGGAAAAGTTGCAGATTATCTCAAGTGGTGATTTTCTCCCTTTAACCGAATTGACTTGTCTTACCGTCGGTTCGGTGCGAAAGAAAGCGTGTCCGTCACGCAGCGTCTGCCGCAGGCGGCGTGGTTTTAGACCCTAGGAGAACATTGCCTTGGGTAGCTTTCAAACAGCCTTTTCCGTAGGTTCTTTCTTTCGGAATCCTGATTTGAAGAAAGCATCTGATCCGCATTTCCTGATCGGCTGACGCACTCCAAAAAACGCTTTCACTACCCCCCTCGTCCATTCTTGGCCGAGGTCGGGACACAACGAAAGCCGCGACTTACGGCAAATAACACATAACGCAACGCATCGAAAAAGTCCTTGATCCCTGTCAGCCCACCTCGTGTCCCGGGTGCGAAACGAAGGGGTCTTTATCAAATACATCATCATGTCCTCAAATTACTCCTCCAATAGCAGTGGTCGTTCCCGCCAAGGCGGTGGCCGTCGCCGCTCCTCAGGTGGCACCAGTGGTTCCTACTCATCCAGCCGCTCCGGTGGCACCTCACGCAGGGAAGAGAGCCCTCGCCGCGAACAGAGTGCTCGTCCACCAGCCAAAAAACAGGGTTTCTTTGCAAAGCTCCTCTCCCTCATCGGCCTCGGTGGCTCTAAGAAAGCACCCGTCAAATCAACCCGCGCCCCCCGCGCTGATCGCCCCGAGGGTTTCTCCCCTCGTCAGTCCCGCAAGCCTGAGCGTATCGAAGTCACAACACCCCGTCTCTATGTTGGCAATCTCTCCTTTGATGCCACCGAGAGCGATCTACATGAACTCTTCAGTGGCATCGGATCGGTGCAGAATGTTGAGATCGTTGCTAACCGCGATACCCAACGATCGAAGGGATTTGGCTTTGTCCAACTCACCACCGTTGACGAGGCCAAGCGCGCCGTCACCGAGCTGCATGATAAGGAATACATGGGCCGCAAGATGGTCGTCAGCGGAGCCAAGGCCGTGGCAGAAAGCCGTAGCGAACGCTCCGAACGCCGCGAGTCCTCCTGCGAAGCAGCTTCTGCCGAGTCTTCCGAGACCAACGAAGCAGCAGCCGCTTAATTAGTGTTTTCGTTTCCGCACTGCCTGACGGAAACAGTAATCATTGCCGGCCCCACTGGGGTCGGCAAAACCGCTCTCGCCCTCACCCTTGCAGAAAGGCTGGGCGGCGAGATTGTCGGCGCCGATGCCTTTCAGATCTATCGAGGGCTCCCGATTCTCACTGCACAACCGACACCTGCTCAACAGGCTGCCGTGCCACATCATCTCATCGGATCAGTTGATCCTGGCGAAAGCTATGATGTCGGTCGTTATACCCGTGAAGCTCTCCCAATTTTAGAAGCCATCGTTGCCCGAGGACATACACCGATTTTGGTTGGAGGTACCGGCCTCTATCTCAAGGCCCTTCTCGGAGGACTTGATGAAATGCCAGCCACTGACCCCGACCTCCGCAAAAAGCTCTCCTCCCTTTCGCTCCCCTCCCTCATCGAACGCCTTCGCATTGCTGATCCCAAGGCTCCTGATCAGATTGACCTGCTCAATCGCCGCCGCGTCGAACGCGCCCTGGAGATCGTCCTCCTCAGTGGCAAACCGCTCTCTGAGTCACGCACCTCAAAGGTCAAAGCAAAATCGATTCCCGGACTTCGTGCCTTGCTGCTCACTCGTAATCGGGAGGATCTGACTGCGCGCATTGAGGCAAATGTGCAGAGGATGTTTGCCGAAGAAGTTGAAGCCGAAGTCGCCGCATTCCCCGAGGATCGTATCGGGGCCACGGCAAACATGACGCTTGGACTGCGTGAAATCCGTTCCTTGCTCCGCACAGAGATCACGCGTGCAGAGGCCATCAACGCGATCACGACTGCTACCCGCCGCTACGCAAAAAGACAAATGACCTGGTTCAAGAACCAGCATAATTTTCCCATTCTCAACTTGAGTCAATTTCCCGATCCTGATTTGGGACTGACAGAAGCCCTGCCTCTCCTGAATTCATGCTTGGCTCCTTGATCCCTCTGCGAAACGATCCCTTTTATGCCCAAGACCTCGCGCTCCAAAAAATTTCCCACATCCCTCACGCACGCAGACCCCGCAGACTCGCTCACTCTTCTCGGTGGCGGCCCGCTTCCTGCGCTCTCCTCTCCCGATCAGGCCGTGCTGGAGAGCTTCGAGAGTCCTTCACCGCGTGATTACGACATCTCTTTTTCGACCAAGGAATTTACCTCCCTTTGCCCCGTGACCGGTCAGCCAGACTTTGCAGAGATCACGATTCGATACACCCCAGATCGCCGTTGCATCGAGAGCAAATCGCTCAAGCACTACCTCGGGGGCTACCGGAATCAGGCCGTCTTTGCCGAAACGATTACCAATAAAATTTTGAACGATGTCATCGCTGCGATCTCTCCTCGTCGCGCCTCGGTGATTGGCGACTTCTCGCCACGCGGCGGTATCGGGATTCGCGTCGAGGCTTCCTATTCAGAAAAAGATTCCAGCAGAGGTAAAAAATCGCGCCGATGAAGGTCGTTGTCCTGCTGAGTGGTGGTCTTGATTCCGTGACTGCACTCCATGCTGCACGCGAGCAGCACGAGGTCGTGGCGGCCCTCAGCTTCAACTATGGAGCCAAGCATCATGCCAAGGAACTTCCAATGGCAGCCTGGCAATGCGCTCAATCGTGCATCCCTCATTTTATTGCGCCGCTGGATTTCGTAGCGCGTGAATTCCAATCCGATCTTCTCGAGAGTGGCGGCACTATTCCTGATGGCCATTACGAGGAGCAGACGATGCGTAGTACGGTTGTTCCGTTTCGTAACGGCATCATGCTCGCTATTGCAGCGGGCTTTGCTGAGAGCCGTGGCGCGGAAGGGATCGTTATTGCCGCCCATGCAGGGGATCATGCAATTTATCCCGACTGTCGTGAGGAGTTTCTCGCTCCGATGGCCCAAGCGATTGCCGCAGGCACCTACGCCAAGATTGAACTCCTGAGACCCTTTGTTGCAATTGACAAGACAGGAATTGTCCGACGAGGAGCGGAACTCGGCGTTGATTTCTCCCACACCTGGTCATGCTATAAGGGGGGAGATCTCCATTGCGGAAGCTGTGGCACCTGCGTCGAACGGCGTGAGGCTTTCCTGCTGGCAGGCGTTCCCGATCCGACGATCTATGCCGAAACGGGGGCCCTTCCGCCGAAACCAGCGAACGCCTCAGAATCCTGATGTACATTTCGGAAATTTTTCATTCCATACAAGGTGAGGGACTGCTGCTGGGTGTTCCCTCTGTTTTTGTCCGTACCTCCGGCTGCAATCTCCGCTGCCGCTGGTGCGATACCCCGTATGCTTCTTGGAATCCCGAGGGTGTGACGATGAGCATTCCCGCAATCATCAAACAGGTGAGGGCCTACAACTGCCGCCATGTTGTCTTGACGGGAGGCGAACCGATGATCGCTGCTGAAATTCACGAACTCGCCGCAGGATTGCGAGCCGTCGGTCTCCACATCACGATTGAAACTGCGGCTACTCTGCCACCCGCTGGCATTGCCTGCGACCTCGCATCGCTTAGTCCCAAACTTGCAAATTCCACACCTGATCTCGATCAGGCAGGAGCATGGCGTGATCGCCATGAATCGACGCGGCTTCAGCCCGAGTTCATTCGTACCTGGTTGGAAAATTATCCAGCCCAGCTCAAATTTGTCGTTTCCGCTGTCACCGATCTTCCTGAAATCGAAACTCTTCTTGCCGAGATTGGAACAGTTCCCAGCTTCACCCGTGACCGAGTTCTCCTCATGCCTGAAGGAACCGATCTCGAGACCTTGCGTGATCGGGGGCCACTGCTCGCAGAAATCTGCTTAGAGCATGGCTTCCGCTATGCACCGAGATTGCAGATCGAACTCTTTGGCAATACAAGAGGGACATAATGGGTTATATCCCTATCGCTCTTGTCAAAGCATCAGTGATTTTATCAGCGGCAGTGTTGATCTTAGCCTCGTCTGGGCCTTCAATGAGAAGGCGGATTTTGGGTTCGGTTCCGGAGTAGCGTAAAAGGACACGGCCTTTTCCTGCGAGGGAGGCTTCGGTTTCCGTAATGAGTGCAGCAACTTCGGTCAACGAATCGAGAGGAGGTTTTGCGCGGACTTTAATATTGCGCTGGGCTTGAGGATATTTTTTCAGAACTTTGCGAAGCTCACTCAGAGGCCGTCCACTCTCGGTCATGATGCGAAGCACCTGGAGAGCGGCAAGCAGGCCATCGCCCGTCGTTCCATGATCGCGGAAGATCAGATGCCCGCTCTGCTCGCCGCCGATGGAGAAATTTCCTGCACGCATCGCCTCGACGACATAGCGATCACCCACGGCTGTGCGGAGGACCTTCCCCCCTGCTGCTGCTAGGCATTCATCCAATCCAAAGTTACTCATGACCGTGGCCACAAGCGTCTGACCTGCGAGTGTTCCGCGTTGGAGGGCATCGAGAGCGGTCATCGCGAGAATTTCATCCCCATCAACGATTGCGCCTGTCTCATCGCAGAGCACGAGTCGGTCGGCATCGCCATCATGGGAAATTCCGATCTGCGCGCCCGTTTCCTTCACCAAGCGGCTGATCTCTTCGGGATGCGTGCTGCCGCAGGCTGCATTGATATTCATTCCATCGGGGGAGGCGTGTGAGAGCGAAAGAGTCGCGCCGAGTTCTTGTAAGACAAGCGGAGTCGTAACAAAGGAGGCTCCGTTGGCACTGTCTAGGGCAATCTTAACTCCATGCAGTGTCATGCCAGGGACGCTGGCTTTAGCCATGATTGCGTAGCGTGCAACAGCATCTGTAATTTCTGAAACCGTGCCGATCTTCGATCCTGTCGGGCGCACAGCGTCGATTTCATCCGTAAGCATCAATGTCTCGATCCGCTCTTCCAACGCATCATCGAGCTTATAGCCATCAGAACCGAAAAGCTTCAGCCCGTTGTCCTCTGCTGGATTATGAGAGGCTGAGATCACGACACCTCCACTGGCATTCAACTCTTTGACTAGGCAGGCGACGGCTGGAGTCGGAATCACTCCGGCAAGCAGCGCATCGGCTCCCACGGAATTGAGTCCGGCAACAAGGGCCGCCTCTAGCATCGGGCCAGAGCGGCGTGTATCGCGACCAATGACAAAGCTGGCACGAGAAGCTTTTTGTACCTCAGCCGTTTGAAGAAAGCCTACAGCCCGGCCCAGACGAAAGGCTGTTTCGGGCGTGACAGGAGCGAGGTTGGCAATGCCACGAATCCCATCGGTGCCAAAGAGTTTGCGTGTGGACATTATCTGGAGACCCTTATCGCTGAGGCAACTGTTTATGTGTCGTCGTGATGATGACGGTCTCAGTCTTTTCCCCGCGCATCCTGAAATTGGAGGGGGCTAGATTTTGATGAATGAGATACCAGAGGGCTGCGCCCAGAAACAGGCAGGAGAGTTTTTCCCTCCAGTTGTGAAGTAGGATTTGTTGCATGAGTTTCTTCGCGGAGGAGAAGCTGCGAGAGTCGTTTCCTGAATTTCTCGAAGTTCAGATTGCGCTCAATCACCCCTGAGTGACAAATCGAAACTTGCCCATTCTCCTCGGAGACGACAAGGGCGATGGTGTCGGATTCCTCAGAAAGCCCAAGTCCGGCGCGGTGGCGCAGACCGATAGCGCGGTCGAGATCATCCCGTTGTGTCAGGGGAAAGATGCAACCCGCCGCGACGATGCGATCACCATTGATGATGACTCCGCCGTCATGGAGCACGGTCTTGGGATGAAAAATCGTCAGCAGCAGCTCTTTGGAGAAGTCGGCATCAAGCACCACGCCACTCTCGGCCACTGGTTTGAGGCTGATGTCGCGTTCGATAGCGATGAGTGCACCGAACCCCTTGCTGGAGAGATCAAAGATCAAGTCGGTCAGCTCCTCAATCGCCTCGCGCCGTTGCAGCACGGTTGTGAAGAGATAATGGCTTCCGAGTTCGTTGAGTGCGCGGCGGAGTTCTGGCTGAAAAAGCACCACAAGCGCGATCGCGAGAAAGACCGAGAAGCTTCGTAGCAACCATCCGAGCACAGCCAGATCGAGAAGCTGTGAAATAAAAGTCAGTGTCAGGAAGAGCAGTGCCAGCCCAATCAAGATGCGGGCGGCCTGCACGCCGCGCAGATAGAGATAGAGATAGTAGAGAATCGTGGAGATAATCAGAATCTCCAGTCCCTCACTCCAGCTCTCACGGAGGAACTGCAACAGATGTTGAATGCTCTGCGTCACGGTATTCATGACGCAGATAGAATAGCCTCGGTCATGCGAAGGGCTTCGCAATGCGGGCGGGTCTCATGAACGCGGAAGAGTCGTGCGCCGAGTTCGCGGGCAAGACTCGTGATGGCAACACCGGGCCAGAAGCGAGCGGAGGGATCGCTTTCTCCAGCAATACTGCCGAGGAAAGCTTTTCTCGAATGGCCGATCAGCAGGGGAGATCCAAGAGAGGCGAGTGCAGGAATTCCTCGGAGCAACGCAAGGTTGTGAGACACGGTTTTGCCGAAGCCGAGTCCGGGATCGAGAATGATGGCAGAAGCGTCCACGCCGAAGCCTAGGGCCGCCGAGCGGCGTTCTGAAAGAAATTTTACAACAGCATCGACCACGGCATCTTTGGGATACTCAGGATGCTCCTGCATCGTCTGCGGAGTTCCCTGCATGTGCATCAGAATGACCCCAGCCTGGCGCGATGCAACGAGCGGCCCCATGCGCGGATCGCCCTGTAAGGCGGTCACATCATTGATGATGCTGGCACCGGCATTGAGAGCGGCTTCGGCTACAACCGCCTTGGAGGTATCGATGGAAATCGGTGCATTCGTTCTGGCTCGCAGTGCAACGATCACAGGAATGACGCGCTGCAACTCCTCCTCCTCGGAGACAGGCTCGGCTCCAGGTCGTGTCGATTCTCCGCCGACATCGAGAATGTCCGCCCCTTCGGCAAGCAGCTTCAGTCCGTGGGCGCAGGCTGCCTCGGGATTAAGAAATGTTCCCCCGTCAGAAAATGAATCCGGCGTGACATTCACAATACCGAGAATCACTCCCCGTGAGGAGAGATCGAAAGAGTGATGGCCGAAACGCCAGATCATTGGAAAAATAGGGGTTTAGGCTAAAGGCTGTTAGACTATTAGGTCAGAGGCTAGAAGACAGCTTATGCAGCTTTCTGAATGACAAGATAGAGATGCTTCTCGGGATATTGGTCGTATTCCAAATGCCGACAGATACAACTGCATTCATTGATGACCTGCAAAGTCCGAGGGATTCCTAGTGCTGCATGGTGGAGTGGCTGGCCCATGCAGGGATTGGTCATGCTTTCGGGGTTGTCGGTTCCTCCGGTGGTGTAGATCAGAACACCCTTGGAGGTGAGACCCGCGCAGAGTTTCGCAAGAATATTTTCCTGCTCTTCCATTGGTGCATGCCAGACACTATCCCACGCTGAGATGAAATCGTACTGATGCGGAAACTCCCAAGTGCATATATCCGCCTGGTGAAACACTACGGTCGGATGTCTTGCCTTCGCCAAGCGAATCATTTCGGAGGAGAGATCCAAGCCTTCTGCTTGGAAGCCGTGTGCGAGCATCCAATCCATAATACGCCCGCTACTTCCGCATCCAATATCAATGGCGCGGCCTCTCTCTTCCGTGAAGCGCAAGGCTCTTTCATGCTGTGCCATGCCATTTTCACGATGAAACCCCTCACCATTCCAATGATCGGCTATTCGGTCATAGCTCTCGGCTATTTCAGAGGGCTTCATGGCAGCTTCTAATAGCCTTCAGTCTATTTACCTACTCTCAACGAAACGGATCGTCCATGGGCATCAAGACTTTCGATTTCGCAGAAGGTTTCGATGATCGGGAGCGATTTTTTGAGAGCTGCGCCGTCGTAACGGACGATGCTGGTGCGGCGTTGGAACTGCTCTGCGGTCAGCCCTGCAAAGGCTTTGGCAGCTCCTCCGGTCGGGAGTTCATGGCTGGGGCCTGCGAGAAAATCGCCAGCAGCCACGGGAGAAATATCGCCGAGATAGATCGCGCCTGCCGAGGTGATTTTGGCAGCAAGGAGTTCTGGTTTGCGGACAGCGAGAGAGACATGCTCGGCGGCGAAGCCATTGGCAATCTCGACAGCTTGAGCGAGATCTTGCACGAGGATGAGGGCGGCATTTTTCATTGCCTTGCCGAGATGCTCGGGACGGGAGGAGAGTGTGTATTGACGGTCGATCTCAAGCTGGACGGCGGCGAGGAGATCCTCGGAATCACTCAGCAGGATGACGACGCTTGCGGCTCCATGTTCCGCTTGAGCCAAGAGATCAGAGGCGACCCAGACGGGATTTGCCTTTGCATCAGCGATGACCAGGACTTCGCTGGGGCCAGGGAGGAGATCGACGCCGACGCGGCCAAAGACCTGTCGCTTTGCCTCAACGACATAAGAGTTGCCGGGGCCAAAGAGTTTGGTGACGGCGGGGATCGACTTCGTTCCGTAAGCGAGCGCGGCGATGGCTTGCGCTCCGCCGACACGATAGATTTCTGTCGCTCCACAGAGATCGAGTGCGGCGAGTAAGGCAGGAGCCACGGTGCCATCGGCAGCGGCTGGGGTGACGGCGACGATCTCAGGGACTCCGGCGGCCTTGGCAAATCCGCAGGTCATGATGGCACTGGAGACGAGTGGGGCTGTGCCGCCTGGAATATAGAGGCCGACGCGAGGAAGTGGATCGAAGCGTTCTCCGACCAAGGCTCCCTCGCTATTGGTCATCGACCAGTTTTGACGGAGGCTTTTCTTGGCGAAGGCGGTGACATTTTTGCGCGAAGCGGCAAGGGCTTTTTTAACCTTGGGAGTGAGTGATGCTGTCGCCTTGGCAATCTCAGCAGCGGAGACGCGGATTTTTGCTGGCGTGAGCTTAGGCCCTCCGAATTTCTGCGTGTAGTCGAGGAGGGCAGCATCGCCGCGCGTACGGACGGCAGCGAGAATTTCGGAGACGGTGGCGCGGACTTCGTCGCTCGGTTCGGCCTGACGGTTGAAGGCGGCAATGGTACGGGCAAAGCCGCGATCAGTGTATTTCAGCAAACGCATCCCATAACTCTACATCCGGATTGCCTGCGGGTCAAAACCCGTCAGCGTTTTTACATTCAATTATTGCTTCCACTCGGGACGGCCCAGCCAGAAGGGATTGGCAACGCCATCGCGATAGGCCTTGAGGGAAGCACGAGAGGAGTTTGCCCGAAGGTTGCTGTAGGAGCCATCGGCATTCGCCCAGCGTTCGTGCCAAAAAACCGCTGCCTTCAGTCGTGGGTAGAGCGTGCTCATTTCGGAGAACCCCTCGGCGATCCAGCCAGCCTTGTCTTCACCAGGAACATGGGATTCTGCGACTCCCCACTCGGCCAGCATGATTGGCTTCTGCGGATCGAGTTTGCTGATTTGCTGATAGGGCCATTGGAGCAATTTCTCAAAGCCACACCATTTATCATCCTCTTCGTTCGCGGTCTGTTTCCCATAGACACTCAGAGCAAGCCAATCGACATACTCTGGGCCAGGATAGTAGGCAGCAGCCTGATTCCAGAGGCTGTAGCCTGGAGGGTCGGAATAGTTGTTGGGTTGAAAGACCCAGAGAATATTCGTCGCGCCGCGAGCGCGGACACGATTGACGACATAACGCCATGCTTTCTTGAAAGTCTCGGGACCTGGCCATGTGGCAGGATTCTTTGGATCACCAGCCGTTGGCGGCCCCTTGCCATAATAGGAACCTGACCAAGGGAACCAAGTGCCGTTCATTTCACAGGCGAAGGAGACGAAGAATTGAGAGGGAACTTTTGCCGCTGCATCAGCCCAGGCATCAATATAGCCATCCCATTTTCCTGCAAGAATCTCGGTCAGAGAATATTTATCCGGCCCGTGATTTTCATCGAATGGTTCATCCCAAGGAGACCAAAAGAGCAGCGGTACGGCACCATAACCCCGCACGAGAGCAACCTGGTCGGAAGGGAAATTCTGCCGTCCCCAGAACGAGCCAAAAGCCACGATGGTCATCGGCTTGCCGGTGAGATTTTCAAATCCCTCCAAGGCTTCCCTCGTAACATGATCCTCGCCATCGCCGAAATCAACATACGCTCCCGTGTAGGCCCCCTGCGAAGGAATCTGAAGGAGATTGTAGTGCGGCGGCAAGGCAGGAGCTGCATGAAGACCGACAGCCAGTAAAAACAAAAATTTCAAATTCTTCATGGTTTTGCCGTATCGAAGGTTTTCTGCTCTTTTTGTTGGATGGCACCCGCTGTGCGTTCCAGCTTGGCCCAGCGTACCCAGCTTCCTCCTAGGGCGTGGAGCAGGCATTTCCAGACGACATAGCCGAGCAGAGGGCGATAGAGAAGCCTCATCGGAATGGCTCTCCAGGCATATTTGATTGGGCGTTCTGCAAGCCGTAGTCCGATCACCGCAAGGCCGACATCGAGCAGGAGAGAGGCGATAAAGTAGGGCCAAATTGCGGCACCGCGTCCGAGCCAGAGAGACCAGAGTACCAATATATCAAGGATCGGTGTCACTGCTACTACAGCGAGCTGAAAGATCCAGACTGAGGGAAGGGCAAACCAACCAAGCCAGCCAGAGCCTGGAGCGAAAAGAACGGAGCCATGTTTCCAGAGGCATTGTAGGGTGCCAAAGGCCCAGCGGAAGCGTTGTGAGATCAGGGCCTTCACATGCTCGGGAGCCTCGGTGTCGGCAAAAGCCTTCGGCGCAAAGGCCACCTTCCAGCCGAGTCGGTGGAGCTGAAGTGTGAGATCCGTATCTTCTGCCAGCGTATCCGTGGTCATCACTCCAGCTTCCAGTAGGGCTTCTCTGCGGAAGGCACTCAGTGCTCCTGGGGCCACGATGATGCAACCGAGAAAATCTTGCGCCCTGCGGTCGATCTCGAAGGCGGCTGCATATTCCAGATCTTGAAATTTGCCGAGCCAGCGGTGGGTATTGCCCACACGAATGTAGCCCGATACCGCCCCCACAGCAGGGTCTTGCAGCGGAACCACCAGCTTTCTCAGGCCATCCACGGCCACCATTGTATCGGCATCAATCATCACAAGAATCTCATGACGCGCTTCGGCAAAGGCATGGTTGAGCGCAGTAGCTTTCCCTCCATTGGGCTGACGGAAGAACTTCACGCGAGGCTCCGTAGCGGCGATTTTTTCAACGACGGAGGCGGTCTGATCCTTCGATCCATCATCGACAACGATGATCTCGATCTCGGCGGGGTAGTCGGATTCGAGCAGGTGCTCAATCGTTGAGGCGATGACCCGTTCTTCGTTATAGGCAGCAAGCAGAACGCTCAGAGCTGGAAATGTGAGAGGCTCTCCGAGCGGATGATGCTTCTCTCTGTAGTGATGACGGAAGGCGCAGATGCCATAGAATGTCACACGAAGTAATGCAAGAAGCGTGACGACGGCGAGGAGCGTCCAGGCAGCATTTTCCAGAAAACGAATGACAGCAAATCCCCCATAGACATAGCGTGTCGAGAGCGACTGATTCTCCTGATTGAGCGGAGGCATGACGGTATCACGAGGCAGATTGATAATCTGCGAAAGCGGCACAAGAATATCTCCACGGCTGCGAAGGTAATCGATGATCTTGGGCAGGGCCGCCACCGTTTGAGAGCGATCTCCTCCGGCATCGTGAAGGAGGATCACCGCGCCTCCGTCGGCTCGTTGGCGTTTGAGTCGAGTAAGAATAGCCTCCACGCCAGGGCGTTCCCAATCATCAGGATCAATAGATTGTGTGACGGTGAGATAGCCGAGATCGCGGGCGACTCGGAGGGCGCGCATCTCTCCGGGCTGACTTGGAGTTCCATCACTGTTGTAAGGGGGGCGAAAATAGGCGGTCGAATGTCCCGTCACCGCCTCGATCAGACGCGTTGTGGCATTGAGTTCTAAGTCAATCTGCTGATCTCCGACCTCGGTAAGGTTCTGGTGCGTGTAGGTATGGTTGCCGATTTCATGTCCGTCGCGAGCTTCGCGTTCGAGCAGATCAGGATATTGCTGCACCTGCGAACCAAGGACGAAGAAGGTTGCAGGGGCATTCTTCTCCTTGAGGATTTGGAGGATTTTCGGTGTCCATGTCGGATCAGGCCCATCGTCGAAAGTGAGTGCCACTTTGTGGGGGCCAGGATCACCCTGTCTCGTGATGCTCTCAGGCATCGGGAATTTGGTATATCGCTCAAAGAGATCTCCCTGCGGGTGAAGCTCAACATGGCGTTCCCCTTGATAGGGATCTTCGCCGACGGTGATGAAATCGCCGCTCCCTGTGGAGGCGATCTGTTCATCCAGATTGATAGGGGCGAGCGCGTCTAGCTCCTTGGCATCGGGCAACTGAGTGGCATCGCTTCGGAGAAGGCTCCAGATCGCGGGATCTTCCTGGCCGAGGCTGTAGAGCGCGATCCCTCCAGGATGATAGGGAGCAATTATCCGGCGTTCATTGGCAAGGGTGACGGCATCCAAAAACCAGACCTCATGTTCCTGATTCTGATCCTCCCCTTCCTGGTAGTTAAAATGAGGGGCATCAGCCGAGGAATCAACCAGCTTAGGATCAACTTCGGCCTGGGCCGCCCGTGCCATGACATCGGTGTAGCCGAGAGTCTCAATGGTGTGATTATCCTTGCGCCAATCATAGGCATAGGTGCCGAGTCCTATCACCCACTGATCGGGATCTCCATAGACCATCATCGTCTTGAGCCATCCCTGAAACCAATCACTGGTGGCCAGCGGCCCGGGATCATCAGGCTCCGAGTTCTGATCATAAAGTGCCGCCACGAGCTTATCTGCCGATTCGGAAATGGCATCCAGATCAAAGGCATCGAAGCTATTGCCCGCAGGCACCGTGAACCAGAGTTCCTTGTTGATGGCATGGAGATGGTCAGCCAGCTCCTTCACAAGCTGTGTGATTTCACCCTTGTAGGTCGGATCGAGTTCACTCCACTCCACGAGCAACCCCGTGGAGCCTGGAGGCATACGACTCATTAGCTTCTGCAAAAAGGCATCTCGCTCCTTTGGGGAAGAATGGGCCAGCTCCTCGACGGCCTCGGGCTGCCAGTCGTTGCCATCCAGATTCCGCAGGATGGGAAGAAATCCGAGTCCTTGACGCACACAAAGAAGACGCGCCTTGTCATTTGGGTCTTCCGTTAAAGTTCCCTCGACACCAGTCAGACTGAACCAATCCGAGGCGACATGGGTCAACTGATCGGCGTGGCGTTCCAGAGAGAAATAGGATGCCGCATCCCAGGGTGACACATAGCCGAGCACAACATCCTCAGTTTTTGCCCGGAGTGGAGCGGCGGTTCCTCTTCCCGAGGGTTGAACTCTCAACCAGTGATCTTTGAGATCAATCGGGGGGATTTTTGCCGGAGGAAGTGCGCGGAGTTGAGAGCGGTAGTTGAGAACAAGAGCCGGAAGCCGGAGTTGCGGGGTGATCAGAAGTCCCCAGATAAAATAACCTGCTGCCCCCAGAAGTAGCAGCGAGGTCGTGATCGCGGCTATTTGCAGGGCTCTACGCCGGATACCACGAGGGTCAGCAAAGATCGTTCGTTCAGGATTCATGAGGGCAAAAAAAATCGCTGGAGGAACAGCTCATCCCAAGTAATTCATACCTTACTCGAATCAGGGAAACACGCAACCAGAACGCCTACCCCGCAGGAGGCTCTGTGAAATGCGTCGTGATGGCAGCCATCACCCTTGCGACAGGTAATCCTATGACATTGTCCAGCGATCCTTCGATTTGTTCAATCAGGCGCCCTCGATCATCCTGGGCGGCGTAGGAGCCAGCCTTGTCGAGAGGATTGATTTCTGCAAGGTAGCTGATGATGGCTGATTCATCGAGATCACGGAAAGCTACTCGGGTCGATTCGACAAAGCTGCACCGCTGAGTAGAACCGCCGCGCAGTAGGCAAACACCCGTCAGGACTTCATGAACGCGTCCTCCCAGACGGGCGAGCATTGCGTGTGCATGCTGGAGATCGCGTGGTTTGCCAAGCACCTCGCCCTGGAGCACCACGACAGTATCCGCACCGAGGATCAATTCTCCGTGGAATGCCGCCGCCACAGCAGCAGCCTTCAGCTCGGCATTGGCCAAAACAAGCTCACGGGGAGCAAGTCCCTCCGCAATCTCCTCCACGAGGGAAGGGCGTATCACGACTTCAAAACCTGCCGAAGCCAGCAGCTCCTGCCGCCTGGGAGAGGCTGATGCCAGAACAATTCTGCGGGGAGCGGGACCTCTTTTCAGAACGCTTGAATCAATTAGATCAGCTCCTCGGAATCATGGAATCCGATATCCTCACGGATTGATTCGAGATGACGGCGCACACGCCTTGACGAGGTAGGGCGGTTGCGAATCCGCGTGATGACACTCGCGATCACGGGAGCCAATGCAAGGGCTCCAGCCACGAGCAGCACTCCGCCTGTTCTGCGGCGTGCGTCGCTAGAGAGTTTGTCGGCAATCAGCAGGCCGAGACCGATTCCCGTGGCAGCCTGAGTCAGTCCGATCGTTCCACTGACGGGAAGATTTTCAGAAAATTTATTGAGGGAGAGTTGAGACATACACTGAACTCCTACTCCTGAGAGGGCCTTCACGCAATCTGGAAACTATCAAAACAAGTCGCCTTGTGAATAATTCAATGCTTTTCTCCCAGCATGACCACCGATATCCGCACCAAAGCCCTCGGCGTTGATCCCGGCTCCGTCAGGATCGGACTTGCCCTCAGCGACGACATCGGATTCATGGCGCATCCATTGCAAACCCTCAAAACTGCTAAAGAGAGTCCTCAGGAAATCGCCACCATTGCCTTGGAAAAAGGATCGCAGGTCATTGTCATCGGCCTCCCCCGCAATATGAATGGCTCGTATGGCCCCGCCGCTGAGAAAAGTCGCGAGCTGGCCGCCGCCGTCACTCCACTCACACCTGCCCGTGTTATTCTCTGGGATGAAAGGCTCACAACAGCCGCTGCCACCAAGCGGCTCCAGGAAGCAGGGCGAAACAGCCGAGAGCAACGCAGCGTGATCGACCAGGTTGCAGCCGTTCAGATACTCCAAGATTGGCTGGATGCGCAGCCTTCCTGAGAAAGCGTGAATCTCCGATTTGTCATTGCCTATGATGGCACGGCCTTCCGTGGTTGGCAGAGTCAGCCTGGAGGAGGAACGGCGCAAGATGCGCTGGAGGAGGCTGTGGCTCGCATTGTGGGGCAACGCATTACAGTTCATGGCTCCGGTCGTACCGATGCTGGGGTTCATGCTCTGGCTCAGATGGCGCATATTGAAATTCCTGACGCACGATTTCAGGGCATGGGAACTCTCAGGGAGCCAGGCCGTTGGGTGGCGGCACTCAATGACGCTCTTCCAGCCGAGCTGCGAGTACTCAAGGCCACCCGCGCTCCCGCTGATTTTCATGCTCGTTTCTCGGCGACGGGGAAAATTTACCGTTATCAAATCTGGCATGGAGCAGTGCTCCCACCGCTGCTTTTCAAGAGAGCATGGCATCTTTACGGAAAGCTGGATCGCGAGATTCTGAAGGAACTGTGCCTCATGATCGAGGGAACTCACGACTTCCGAGGCTTCTGCGCCGATCATGGTTCCTTGCCCAAAGAGACCGTGCGCACACTCCGCCGCGTTTCACTAAAAGCTCGCGGCCCAGCTCTGAGCGTGACGCTGGAAGGGAACGGTTTCCTTTACCGCATGGTACGAATGTTGGTCGGAGGAATGGTGCGCGTCGCTCAGGGAAAGGAAGCGATCGAGATCTTTCGGCAACGCCTTCATGCCGGAAAGCCGTGGCCCACTCCCGCGATGGCTCCAGCGGAGGGACTCTATCTCCTCAAGGTGCTTTATGGCGGGGAAAAGAAGGGGATGCCTCGGCTTGATCCGTGAGCAACGAGTGATAGGCTCTGAGGGTGTTCCCATCCGTTTTGCCACGAAGAGTGATATTCCTGATTCTGGCAGGTGGGATAGGCATCTTTCGGCTTCCTGCCCAATCTTCGGAGGATGAGGCCAAGGCTCGTTTTCTTCAGAGCAAATCATCGCACCCTTCTTCACCCGCTTCCGCGGAGTCTAAGGCATCGCCAACGCCTCGTCACGCTCAAGGGAAAAATGTGCATGGGAAAAAGCATTCCTCCGCACACCCTTCCCCCACGCCTCATCACAGCTCGGGTAAAAAATCTCACCATCACCACACTCCGCCTGCGCCCCCTTCCGAATCTCATGCTTCGGAGCCTTTGATAGGAACTAGCAGCTCTTCAGAAGATCATCCTGCGCCCATTCATCACGCCGCGACGATCCCGACCGAACCTGCTGCTTCCGCCCCGATCATCCCGCCCCGTATCCCGACAGTCGCATCGCCTGGAGATGCGCCCACACTCCCTGTATCACTCCCCGCTACACCACCTGCTGCGCCACCTGCTGAAACACCTTCACATTTACCTCATGGAGCGACTCCGTCAGCTCCGATTACGATTTCCAAATCAGGAGCCGAACCCGATCAGGGCATCGAACCACCCCCTGCTCCCGAGGCATCGGGCGGATTCTTTGGCTGGCTCTTTGGAGGGGGAAGCGGAGGCCCGAGCCACTCCTACAGCTATCTGACTGCTGCCACGCGCAGGGCGATCGACCAGGCTCCCGTGCGCCATGGTCGGTGGAAATATATCATCGTCCATAACAGCGGCACCCGTGAGGGGAATGCTCGCGTCTTTAATATCTACCATCTCCGCGTGAGGCATATGAAGAATGGTCTCGCCTACCATTTCGTGATCGGGGATGGGCATGGCTCCGGCGATGGAGAGATCGAGATTGGCCACCGCTGGACGGCGCAGCTCAATGGCGGCCATGTCGCGAGCGATTACCTCAATGACATCTCACTCGGCATCTGCCTCGTCGGTGATTTCAACCGCGATCTACCAACCCCCGCCCAGATCAGCGCACTGGAGGAACTAATATCTTATCTTCGCAACCGCGTTGGTAAATGCCAGGGCCACCGAGCCATCATCTATGCCCATAAAGAGATCAATCCTCGCCCCACCGATTGCCCAGGAGACCGCTTCCCCTACAGTTGGCTTCATGGAAAATTCCGGTAGGAAAAACAGCATGAAATTTCCTGCTTTGACGGTGCTCTTTCCTGAGGCTAAGTTGCCGTTGTGAATGCCCTCGAAATTATTTCTGAGATTGAGCTTCTTCCTCCTGAGGAACAGGTGAAGGTCGTGCGATTCACTCAACGCCTCACGAACCAGCACAAGCTCTCAGGGGCAGACCTTTCCTTGCTTGCCGCGCAACTGCCCGATGCGTCTCCCTCGCAGGAGGCTCGGATTCGCGAAGAAATCGAAGCTGGATTTTACGGATCAAAATCCCGTGCCTAAAGTCAGGCGGTATAATGTCCCGTCGGCTGTCTTGAGTCATCTTTTGGATCGTATCAAGGATCGCAGCATCTCAGCGGATCAGCTCGGTCTATTTGCCGAATGGCTCGATACCGTTCCGATTGTTCCAGAAGGGAAATGGTTCAAACGCTTTCATGGCATGATCGTCTGTGGCAATGGGGAACTCGTTTCGACCTTCCTCATTCGTGGGCAGGTGCCTTACGGAGAGGAGATATAGAAACAACCAGAGCCGTTTTGGATTGAAATTTTAAGGGCTACAAATTATAGGCAGGGAGGCACTGTATGCATTCATTCCTATATTCTATAAAAACCCACCCATGAAAATTCCTCCACTTCTCGCCGCAGTGCTCTTTCCAATACTCTTGATCGCTGGAGGACGAGGGGCAGGGGCTCAGGATCTCTCAGGCGGCATTATGAGCGGGGCAGTCAATTTGATGGATTATGGGGCAGGTAGCTACTCTGGCGCAGGCATCACTCTCTCAAGCGGAACTTTATTTCTCAGTGGAGAAAATCTGAATTTTGGTAGCAGTGGTACCGTGCTGATTGCGAATGCTGCGGGGAACCTTAGCGGAATCGGCACGGTGGCTCTCTCCGCCAGCAACAGCTACAGCGTAGGGACAACGATTTTGGGGGTAGGATCACTTACAGTGGGCGGTGGCGGAATCAACTGGAACAGTAACAACGGTGGATTGGTGCTCAACCTTACTAATAATGGTTCTGTAGGATACCTTGGAGGAGGAGGTACGCTGACGCTCTCCGGCAGCAATAGCCTTGGTGGAGGGAGCTTGGGTGGGAACACCCTGACAAATGGAATTGGCGGACTCAATTCCGGTGGCGCGCCAAATTTAAGTGTAGCTTTGGTCGCTAATGGGAATCTCTATGTTGGGAGCAATTCCTCCGGGCAGACGCTGAATCTTACCTCGGGCACCAATAGCTTCAGCAATACCTACATCAGCTACAATACGGGCGATTCTAATAATCAACTGAATGTCACAGGGACGAAAACAGTTCTGACCAATTCGGCTAATATTTTTATCGGGTATAGCGAATATGGCGGAAGCGGCACTTTAACAGTGGCGAATGGTGGTTCGGTGATTGCCGGCGAGGGAATCATCTTGGCATCCAATGGCGGCTCAGTCGGCACTCTGAATATCGGCTCACTCGGAGGGAATGACAGAGCGGGAACGATTACAACCCCCACTATCTCGTTTGGGAGCGGATCAGGTACGCTTAATTTCAATCAGGCAGACTCCTTCACTCTGACAAGCTCAATTTCGGTGCGTGGAACGATTCAGCAGCTTGGCAGCGGAACGACCATTATCACAGGTAACATCCCGAGTTCAGCTTCCAAAGTCGGAGTCTTTGTGAACAACGGCACGCTCCAGATAGGAAATGGCAGCAGCTCCAACAGCATCGTAGGTTACAATTCTCAGATTTATGGCGATTATGGAGGGACTGGTGGAACGGCGGTGACTGTGACAAATAGGGGAAATCTATTGATCAGCACTAACTCTTTTATTGCAGGAGGTCATGGCGGCAGTTCACAGGCCGATTTTCAGCCTTGGAACCATGGAGGTAGAGGAGGGATAGGTGTCAATTTTTGGGGCATAGGATCTCTGATCAACTCAGGTACTATCTCAGGGGGCGATAGCGGTCTTATTGGCTACTCAGAACCAGGAGGAATAGGTGTCTATTTTGGAGGAATGGGATCGCTAATCAACTCAGGCACTATCTCCGGAGGTAAGAGTGGTTCTGAATACTTTGGGGAGGAGGGAGGGATAGGTGTCTATTTTGGAGGAATGGGAACGCTAAAAAACTCAGGCACTATCTCAGGAGGAAATCTCGATAGTGAACACTATACGGAGGGAGCTGGTGCGACGGGAGTAAGTTTTGCTGGAAGTGGCACTCTTATGAATTCAGGCACTATCTCAGGGGGAAATGGCACTAATTTATTCCATAGGCTTGGACTCGGTGGCATAGGCGTCAGCTTTGGCGACACTGGCACTCTCGTTAATAGTGGCACGATTTCTGGAGGGGCAAATGGTAGTGGCGAACTTGCACTTGGTGTGGTGTTTTCAGGAAACTCAAACACTTTTGTGAATCTTGGCGGAGGCACGATCAATGGCGGGGTCTCGATGGCTGGTGGCAACAACTCCCTAACTCTCTTCACGGGAAGTGTGATCAATGGGGGTCTCAATATTGGCACCGATTCCGCATCATCCTTGACCCTAGACGGTCAGGGAACAGCAACCTGGTCAAGCACGGTCACGGTAACTGGAACGACGACCTTCGGAGGAAGTCTGATCAAACAGGGTGTGGGGACTTGGATCTTGGATCGCCCGATAGGGAATCTTTCCTCGACGAGGGTTGAGGCAGGGATTCTCCAATTTACAAGCATACTCGATGTAGATAATTCAGACCCAAGTGGCACCGGCACACTTACGATCGGCAGCGAGGCCTCGGTCATCTCCTCCAACATCATTATCGCAAGCAGTATCAACAGCACTGGAATCCTGAATATCGGAACCTTCGGTGGAAACGATACCAATGTTTCACTCACCGCCTCCCAGATCTCATTTGGCAGCGGATCAGGCATGCTTAATTTCAATCAGGCTGACACAGCGATTATTTCATCTTTCATAACCGGCACGAATCCGCAAACCCTTGTCCAGCAGCTTGGTAACGGAACAACCATCCTGACTGGCAATAACTCCTACGCCGGAACAACCGCCATCACTGCCGGAACGCTCGTGGCCGCCAATTCCACCGCTCTTGGTGCAAGTGCAGTCACTCTTGGCAACGGCCCTAGCTCTGCAACACTCGCCCTTGCAAACAACATAACTAATCTGACCATCTCCTCACTCAACTGGGGAGCAAACGGAACTCTCTCCCTCACGCCTGGAGTCCAGCAACTCAGTATCACGGGTGCCTTGACCAACTCCGGTGGTGGAGCCTTCAATTTCGTCAACGCTCTGATCAACAACGCCACGAACACCCTCCTGAGCTTCGGCAGCCAGAGTGGATTTACGACCAACAGCTTCAGCGTCGTAGGTCTCCAAGGCTACTCCTTTGCCCTCACCAGCAACACACTCTCAGCCTACATCGCACCGAATGCTAATCTCGTCCTCTCCACCAACCTCATTCTCAATAACAGCCTCACGGTAAAAAATCTTACTGTGCAGAGCCTCACGATCACAGCGACCGGAGGCTTCAGCGGAGCGGGCACATTGACTGGCAACCTGATGAACAGCGGCACCCTCCTCCCAGGCAATACCAATGGCACAGGTACGCTCTCGGTCAGCGGAACTCTCACCCTGGCACCATCCTCCACCTATCTCCTTCCCGTTTCTGGCACCAATAGCCCCCAGCTTCAAGTCGGCGGAGCAGCCACACTCGGGGGAACCTTGAACATCATCTCCCTCACGACAGGAAGACTCATCCTCGGAGCACAACTCCCCATCCTCACCGCCTCCACGATCACCGGTGCCTTCAGCTCCATTGAGGCACCTGCCGGATACCGTGGCCGTCTCGAAATCGTAGGCGATCCAACTGCCCTTCTCATCATCGCCCCTGCGAGCTACACCCAGCTTGCTGTGAACCGCAACCAGAGCAATCTGGCCACCGCGCTCAATAGCTTCATCCCCGCTACCTCCGGCGACAAACTCGTTGTCTCCACAGCACTCGATTCCCTTGCTGCCAGCCAATATCAGGCCGCTTTCAACGCCATTGCTCCCACCCTTTATCAGAGCATGAGCACCATCGCCTTCAACCTGGCCAATGCCCAGAACAGCGAACTCCTGCAGAGACTCTGGGGAGTCCGAGTCGCCGGAACAGGATTCTCCATGAGCGGCTTTGCCGATAACACCGCCGTGATCGAAGGCCAAGGAGATGGCCCTGAGGGAAAGAAAGGAGTCCTTGATAGCAAACGCGACATCCTCCGTCCTGGCCTCGACAACCACTGGGGAATGTTCGTCGATGGTAATGGCATCTTTGCCGTGGCAACGAGTGCCAATATGCTTCCAAGCTACACTAGCCAAAGCGGAGGCATCACCACAGGTCTCACCTACAAATGGAACGAAAGCTTCGGCACTGGCATTTACGCCGGATATGAAGGGAGCTATGCCAAATACAAAAACAACGGCGTTGGCTCTGGCAGCACCCTCATTGATAACTCCGTCCGCTTCGGAGTCTTTGGCACCTATGGACGACCTGATGGCAAAGGCTTCTATGCCGACGCACTCGCTGGAGGAGGTTACAACAATTACGCGATCAGCCGCACGATAGCCTTCGGAACCACTGGTTCTTCCTCTAGCATCAACCGCACCGCTAATAGCAGCCCTGGAGCCGCAGAACTCGACACCATGCTCGCCGGAGGCTACGACCTCAAGCAGGGCAACTTCACCTATGGCCCCACCACAAGCCTTCAATACACCTACTTCGGAGCCAATGCCATCAACGAAACCGGAGCGCAGAGCCTCGATTTTCATTCCTCGGGATGGAACACCAGCAGCCTCCTCTACAGCCTGGGAGCGCACGCCGCCTACACCTGGCAGGCAAGCAAGAACATCGTTGTCGTGCCGCAGGTGAGCCTCTCCTGGCAGCATGAGTTCCTCCAGAATCCCTATGCCATTAGCGGCAATCTCGGAGGTTCACCCTCCTTCTCCAACTGGAGTTCCACGCCTCTGAGAGACACCCTCTACACGGGAGTCGGCTTTACGGTGGAGCTTGCAAAACGCTGGAATACCTCACTCTTCTACAACGCCTCGGCAGGGAACAATAATCTCGTGAGCCAAAATATCTTCTGGTCAGCAGGGGTGAAGTTTTAGAGCAATCTTATTTGAAGGATGCAGGGAAAGATTTTCCTGAAGAGAGCTGTATAAAAACAAACGGAAAAATTTTCAAAATCCTCTGCGTGTTCCCCCTCTCCGTGTGAGGATTTTTTGCTATAGGTTTCAAAATCAGTATCAAATCAAGCCTGCGTGATCTAGTCTTTGACTTCATGAACATCGGCATCACAGGTGGCACGGGATTCATCGGTCATGCCGTGCAGGAGGCCGCCTCGGCGCAAGGTGATTCTGTGGTGCTCTTCAGCCGTAGCGTAGGTGCAGGGAGTGGAGGAAGAAATGGACGGCGACAATTTTCTTTCACAGAGCCACTTGATCTCTCGGGCTGTGAGGGGCTGGTGCATCTGGCGGGGGAGTCGATCATGGGGCTCTGGACGAGGGAGAAACGGAAGCGCATTCTGGAAAGTCGCGTCGAGGGAACGCGGCGACTCGTGGAGGGGATCGTGGCTGCTGCTGTGAAGCCTCGCGTGCTGGTGAGTGCCTCGGCCATTGGATTCTATGGCGATACGGGAGATAAGGCAGTCGATGAGGAGTCTCCGGCGGGGAGCGGATTTCTAGCAGAGGTCGCGCAAGCCTGGGAAGCCGAGGCGATCAAAGCCGAAGCTTATGGAGTCCGCGTGGTGCGGCTGAGGATCGGTTTTGTCCTGGGTCGTTCTGGAGGAGCGATGAAGCTGATCGCACCGATTTTCCGTATGGGACTGGGTGGGCCGCTTGGTTCGGGGAGGCAATGGATGTCATGCATCGAGATTCATGATCTGGCAGGAATGGTTATGGCAGCACTACATCAGGAGAGTTATCGCGGTGCCGTGAATGCCGTGATGCCGGAGCCTGTAAGCAACGAGGTCTTCACCTATCTGGCTGGCCGAGCGGCGCATCGTCCTACGATCATTCCGGCTCCCGCCTTCGCTCTGCGACTCCTGCTAGGAGATCTCTCCCATCTGCTGCTTGATAGCCAACGAGTGATCCCAGGGAAATGCCTAGAGGCTGGTTTTTCCTATCGCTTTCCGAGCGTGGAAGCCGCCTTGGTCGAGGCATTTGAAGCAAATCCTGCTTCGTTGTAACAGTCGCAAAACAAGCAACTTTGCTTGCATGTTTGCCGACATGAGTTATAGTGATCGCTTGTCAACGAAACCTGTCTCCCTCACCAATAAAGTCATCCTCCAGCTCCTTGTCTGGGTGCCGCTTTTATCCACTGTGTATGCAATCATCGGCCTCTGGGGCCGGATGATTACCGGTCTTGATCTTGCGATTCTACTCATCGGCTACTGCCTGTGCGCGCTTGGTATCACGGTTGGTTATCATCGGATGCTGACTCACAAGGGATTTGAGGCACCTGATTGGATTCGTGCTTTTTTCCTCATCTGTGGCTCAATGTCCTTCCAAGGCCCAGCCTTGAACTGGGCTGCCACGCACATCCAGCACCATGCCAACTCGGATGATGATATGGATCCGCATAGTCCTGTTAAGAGCTTCTTTCACGGGCATGTAGGCTGGATTCTGGATGATTTCCGTCCTGATGTTCCCCGCTATGCTGGCCCTCTCCTCAAAGACAAGCTCGTGGTTTTTATCAGCAATACTTTCCTGCTCTGGGCGTTCCTCGGCCTGTTGATTCCCTTCCTGATCGGATATGCAGCTGGGGGCCTCGGCACCGCTGGATATGCCCTTCTCTGGGGTGGTGCCGTTCGGATGTTCCTGAATCATCATGTCACTTGGGCTGTGAATTCGGTCTGCCATACCTATGGACATCGTGAGTTTGTGACGACAGATGCCAGCCGGAATAATTTCGTGATCGGTCTCCTTGCAATGGGTGAAGGATGGCACAATAACCATCATGCCTTCCCTCGCTCCGCCAATCATGGCATGCACTGGTGGCAGATAGATCCCTCCGCTTACATCATTGGGACTCTGGAAAAACTCGGTATCATTAAGAATGTCGTCCGTATTGCCCCAGAACGCCTCGCCAAACGACGCATCGAAGCCGATGTCTATGAAGAGCGTGATGTCCTCCCTGGTGTGATCTTGGAAGGAAGTGCCGCAGCCGCAGCAATGGCATCAACTGTCGCTGAAGTCGTCACCCACGCGGCGGCGAATCCACCGAATTTGTAGAGCTTTCTTGATCGCTTCTACGGCTTCCTTCTCATCCTGGAGCTGGCGAAGGGATTTTTGATGCTAGGCAAGGCGGAGGTTTGAAAGGTATCTCTGCATACCTTGAAAAATGACAACGCAGCTTAGCGCAAAAAGAACCAGTCAGCTCTGGGAGATCTACGGAATGATGTTCCGTAACTCCCTCATCCGTGAAATGAGTTTCAAGCTGAACTTCCTGCTTTGGATGCTCGTGGAGGTGCTTTGGTTTGCTGGGCAGATTGTCTTCATCCAAGTTGTTTTTTCCTATGTGGGAGGCATCGGAGGCTGGAGTAAATGGGAGGTTGTTCTGCTGATCGGCACGCATCAGATCATCGGGCAGCTTTTCCAGGCATTCTTCTACATGAATCTGGCCAATCTACCGGAGTTGGTACGCACGGGAAAAATGGACTTCATGCTGCTAATGCCTATCGACACGCAGTTCCTTGTTTCGCTGAAACAATTTGGAATGGATAATATTGTTAACGCTCTCGTCGGAGCGGGGTTCTTGGTCTTTGCGCTCTGGAAACTGGCGATTAGCCCAACGCTCGCACAGATCCTCCTCTATGCCGTGACCGTCGGCTGCGGAGTCCTGATTCATTATGCGATCATGCTTTGTTTCTGCGTTGCCAGTTTCTGGACGGTGCGTTCGCAAGGACTCATCTACGGCTATTACAGCCTCTTTAATATCGGTCGCTATCCAGACACAATCTACCGAGGGGCATTCAAGCTGGTCTTCAGTTGGCTGATTCCGGTCATCATTGTTGCCAACATCCCTTCACGCCTGCTCATTCATGCTGCGGAGAATCCTTGGCCGATGCTCTTCCAGATTGTAGCCGCAACTTTGTTCATGCTCACCGCGACACGGTTGCTCTGGAACGCCGCTCTGAGACAGTATTCGAGTGCAAGCTCGTAATTGAAGAAGGATGAGACTCGAAACTTGAAACCTGAGTATGAGGAGAAGCTGACGCGCCGATTTTTTACCAACTCACACCTTCCACTTGATGCTACAACCGAGGGCGGGGGGCCAATGTTTAGGAACGGTTGTTCCTGCGGCAACGGCTTCGAGGGCTTCAAGCAAATCATCACCCGTGAGTGGTTGGCCATTGCGAGGACTGCTGGCGTCGAGTCGTCCTCGATAGGCCAAGCGACGCTCCCCATCAAAGAGGAAGAAATCGGGGGTGCAGGCTGCGGTGTAGGCACGGGCTATTTCCTGAGAGCCGTCGAAGAGCAGAGGGAAGGGGAGATCGTTTTCTTCGGCCATCGCACGGAGCTTGTCAGGGGCATCCTCGGGATAGGCGATTGGATCATTGGCACTGATGCCGATGGTAGATATGCCCTGTGGGAAAAATTCATTGGAAAGCTCGATCAGCTTGGGCAGAACATGGAGAACATAGGGGCAGTGAGCGCAGAGGAAGACGATCAGCGTCCCCTGAGGGCCTGCAAGATCGTGAAAACTCCGCTCGCTTCCCGTGCGGACATCAAGGAGTGAGAAGGCAGGAGCTGGAGCAGCTGCGGGTAAAGCGTCAGGAAAATCTGCCGATGAGGTAGCCATGCCCTGCATCGTGCAATGCAATTCCGCGTCTTGGCAATGCACAATCCTCGTGACCGCAGCCCTATCTGAAGCATAATCTGTGAGTTCAATGCCGAGCCCCAAAGTTCCAAAGCAATCCCTCCCGCTGTGAAAAAAAGTTCCAAAAATCCCGCAAAGTCTTCTTCAAAAATCTTGAAGATTGGCTCGGTGACTCTTGGTGGCAAGGAGCCTCTTTTTATCCTTGGCCCATGTGTGATTGAGGGGGAAAAGCCGTTGCTCCGCTCGGCAAAGTTCCTCAAATCCCTCTGCGACGATCTTGGCGTGCAGTTTATTTTCAAAGCTTCCTATGACAAGGCCAACCGCACCTCCGGCTCTTCCTACCGTGGTGTGGGGGTTCTCGATGGTTGCAAGATGCTCTCCGATGCCGGAGCCGAGATCGGCGTGCCCGTGACGACGGACATTCACACGCCGGAGGAGGCTGACATTGCCGCCGACTTTATCGACTTGTTACAAATCCCTGCCTTTCTCTGCCGTCAGACCGATCTGATTGAGGCTGCGGCCCAAGCAGCTCTCTCTGCAGGTCGAGCCGTCAATGTAAAGAAAGGGCAGTTTCTTGCCCCTTGGGATATTGCTCCGATAGCGGGAAAGCTGATAGCGGCAGGATGCAAAAATTTCTGTTTCACCGAGCGCGGAACCACCTTTGGTTACAACAATCTTGTCGCTGATATGCGCTCGCTTTACTGGATGAGAGAGCAAGGGTTTCCTGTCATTTTTGATGCCACTCATTCCGTGCAACGCCCTGGTGGTGGCGGCGGTCACACCACGGGTGACGGCCATCTTGCTCCTGTGCTCGCACGCGCAGCGATGGCGGCGGGAGTCGATGGAATTTTTCTGGAAACCCATGAAAATCCTGCCAAGGCCCCCTCGGACGGCCCCAACCAGATTCCGCATAAAAACCTTCCCGTGCTTCTGAAATCTCTTCTCTCCATCCGCCGTGCTCTGGACTGATCGCACCATACGGCATCCTCTTTTTTTCCTGCTCACCATCCTCTGCATGGTGGGAAGTGCCGTTGCTGACCCTGCAACCACAAATACTCCAGCATCCCCTAGCACCAATACGCCGACACCCGTTGCCCCATCGCTGCCTGGAAGCAATCAGAAAATCGACATCCCCGTTCCGCTCCATCAGCCGGTCAAAGGAATCAAGATTCCACAGTATGATGAGCAGGGAAAACTCACGATGTGTCTGACAGCCGACACAGCCAATAAGATCGATGAGAAGCAGGTGGAACTCGGCAAGCTCAAGGTACAATTCAGCGATGATGAGAACAAGGAGATCGTCGTCACGGTTCCCCATAGCACGCTGAACTTAGAAACAAAAATTCTGACCGCCGACTCGGAAACCTTGATCCATCGCGAAGACTTTGAAATCGTGGGAGAACGAGCGGAATTTGACACACTCAACCGCCAGGGTTCCTTTAAGGGGCATGTCCACGCCTGGTTCCTCAACGGAGCATCGACCAATCAGCCATGAAAAATCACTACCCCTTCCGAAACGCCTCACTTTTTTTATTTGCGACTCTAGCTCTCCAGGCGGGGCAGATACGCGCTCAAGATTTCGGCCCCCTTGCATCGCCTCCTTCTTCCTCGGCACCATCCTCCTCAGCTTCATCGAGTGGGGCTAGCGCAGGCATCAATACTGGCCCTATTGCCATGCCGAGCTCGGACAAACGCCCCAAGAACGCTCGCACGGTCATCGATAGCAACGATGGCGCAACCTTTGAGAATGCCAGTAATACGGCGGAGTTCACCGGCCATGTTGTCGTTCGCGATCCGCAGTTCAATCTCTCCTGCGACAAGCTTCATGTCATCATCCGTCCTGATCGCAAGGGGCTCGCCAAGGTCATTGCTACGGGCAATGTCGTCATCACACAGGAGAAGGCCAACGACCGTGGCGATATTATCAAATCAATCGGAAAATGCGGCAAGGCAACTTACGATGCGGCAAGCGGCGATGTAACTCTGGAAGAGTGGCCTCAGATTCAACAGGGAATCAACAACCAGATCGCCACTCAGGAAAATACGGTGATGATTCTCAATGCCAAGGGGCGTTCCCGTACAATTGGGGGAAGCCGCACCATGATTATCGACCAGGGCGAGAAAGCCATCACTCCTTGATCTGCACCGATCTCCCATGACTCCTGATTCCTTACTTCGGCCTTTGAATGCCCAGGGAAGCTCCGCTCCTGATGACGAGCCGATCTTGCGCACCGACAAGCTGGTGAAAATCTACAACGGTCGCTCTGTCGTGAATGGTGTCGATATTCATGTACGCAAAGGGGAAATTGTCGGACTGCTCGGCCCCAATGGAGCCGGTAAAACGACCACCTTTTACATGATCGTCGGACTGGTGCGACCTGATGGCGGGCGGACATTTTTTCACGGTCATGATGTCACGCATCAGCCGATGTATCAGCGCGCTCGACTCGGCATGGGGTATCTCCCTCAGGAGGAGTCCATTTTTCGCAAGATGACGGTGGCTGAGAATATCATGGCCATTCTTGAAACTACGGCACTCAATAAGGCCGAACGCAAGGCCCGTTGCGAGGAGCTGTTGGAGCGATTCGGCATTGCCCATCTTGCAAAGAACGAGGCCCTCACGCTCTCGGGTGGTGAGAAACGCCGTCTGACCATTGCGCGCTCTCTGGTCACGAGTCCCAAGCTCCTGATGCTGGATGAGCCTTTTAGCGGAGTCGATCCGATAGCCGTCTATGATGTGCAGCAGATCATCTCAGATTTGCGTGATACTGGGCTTGCGATCATAATCACCGATCACAATGTCCGTGAGACCCTCGCCATCACCGACCGTGCGTATCTGATCTTTGAAGGACGGGTGGAGAGCCAGGGAGATAAAGATTTTCTCCTGCACGATCCCATCAGTCGCAAACTCTACCTCGGCGAATCTTTCGCCATGTAGTTCATTTTTTTCGCGCAATGCCATCGAAACCCACCCCCTCAGCTAAAGGAAAGGCCCTGACTGTGGGGAAATTTTTTACCAATCACGGCTCCGCTCTCGAGCTGGAGCTGATGGGGGATTCTGATGGGCTGGAACGCCCGATTCACGAACCGACAATCAACCGTCCCGGTCTCGCCTTGGCAGGATTTTTTCGCTATTTTGCCGCCAAGCGAGTCCAGGTTGCAGGCCATGCCGAGATCAGTTATCTGAAGAGCATTTCTGGTGAGGAGCGGGCACGGAGACTCACAGCCCTGTTCAAAAAGCGCATCCCGTGCCTTGTCCTTGCTCGGGGACTTGCACTTCCTTCTGGGATTCTCGAGATAGCCGCCAAGGCCCGCACTCCTGTGTTTCGCACGCCCGTTATTACGATGAAATTTATCAATTCGGCCACCATTGCGCTGGAAGATGAATTTGCACCCGTCGCCTCCGAGCATGGAAGCATGGTCGATATCATGGGTGTTGGCGTTCTCATTCGTGGCAAAAGCGGTATTGGTAAAAGCGAGTGTGTTCTCGGTCTGATTGAGCGCGGCTATAGTCTCGTCAGCGATGATATTACCAAATTTCGTAATCTGGAGGGTCGGGAACTAATCGGCAACAGTAAGGAGTTGACTCGTTTTCATATGGAGGTTCGCGGCATTGGTATCATCAATGTCGCAGCGATTTTTGGCGCAGGTTCTGTGCGACCCGAAAAACAACTTGATCTCGTGGTCACGCTAAAGGACTGGCAGGAAGTTCCCGACATTGATAGAATCGGACTTGATCGTGAAACCTACGATATCCTTGGCATCCCCACGCCACATGTGACTATTCCCGTCAAAACAGGTCGGGATCTGGCACGGCTCGTGGAGGTTGCCGCTCTCGACCAAAAACTCAAATCCATGGGCCATGACACGGCTCAAGAATTCAATGATCGCCTCCTTCGGGCAATGAATGCGCCCAAGGAAAAATAAAAATTTATGACGACTTCCAGTTCTGCCAATAACGCCTCAAAAGACCTAACCATTGAGAATCGAAATGGTCTCCATGCTCGTCCGGCAGCTCTTTTTGTCAAAACCTCAAGCCGTTTCCGTGCCGAGGTCTGGGTGGAGAAGGATGGGGAAAGAGTCAATGGCAAGAGCATCATGGGGCTCATGATGCTGGCCGCAGGTAAGGGCTCCGTGCTCAAGGTCTCGGCAGATGGAGAGGATGCGGAAATGGTGCTCAAAGAGCTGGAGCATCTGATCTCCACCCGTTTCGGAGAGGATTGAGAGTAAAGCGAAAAAATCGCATTGCGGTTTTTGGTTTGGGTCTTATGTAGCAGTAGGTTTGTACGGCTCTTCTCCTCAAGGGGGAGATTCCCTTATGCGGCTTCTTTCAGACTCTTTGCCTTTGTAGCGGTCGTTTTCTTGGCTGGGGCTTTTTTGATTTTTTCTACTTTAGCCGCGACGGCTTCTGTCGTGAGATCGGGCTTCAGCGGTTTTCCGAAACGGCCTCGGGGTGCGGCGGGAGTTTTCGGCACTTTGGATTCCCCGTCGGCCTTCTCTTTGCGTGGTTCAAATTCAAAGCTGACTTTTTTCCCATCGAGTTTGAGGTAGGCGGCGAATTTGCGCCCCTTCTTGGAGACAAAGCCTGCGATGAGATCGGTCTTGCCAGTCTCAGCGATCTTTACAACTTGATCGCGTGTGATCGTGCGCTGAAGGATTGTTTTGCCCATGCGAAATTCACACGATTTTTCGGTACCAATCGACTGATCGCAGATGAAGCTGGTTGTACCTTCGCGAATTTTCCCTTTTTTGCAGACGGGGCAGTCAGCGATGATTTCAGCATTCCGAAGAGCCTCTTCGGCGGCGGGGTCTCCCTCGCGTTCACCAAAGACAAACTTGAGTTTGAACTCGGGATCGAACTCCAGCTCGGCAGAAAATGGTTTCCCAAAACGGCTGCGGAATCCCTCCAGCGGGCCGACGATTTTTTTGGTCAGCAGCTCGGTAATTTCTGGGCGTTCCAGAGGACGACCGGCAAGAGATTTCCAAAGGCTGAGGTCGCAACTACGGCATTTGAACTGGCGGACATTCTCTTTGAAGGGGCCTTTTCCGCACTTGGGACAGACCACTTCGAGATCAGGAAAGGAACCCTCAGCGTCGTCGGTGAAGCCTTGCGCCTTGGAAACAATGTCGCGGGTGAATCCACGGATTTCTTCCATGAAGGCAGGGCGTTGGAACTCGCCAGCCTCCATGCGCTTGAGTTTGAATTCCCAATCTCCGGTGAGTTCCGGTGAAGTCAAGGCGGCGACTCCCATGTGCTTGAGCAGATTGATGAGAGCAAGTCCTTTGCTCGTGGCCGAGAGATCGCGCCCTTCGCGGAGGACATAGCCATCGCCAAGGAGTCCCTCAATAATGGCGGCACGCGTAGCCGGAGTACCGAGACCGCGCTGGCTCATCGCCTCGCGGAGTTCCTCATCCTCGACGAGCTTCCCTGCCCCTTCCATCGCACTGAGCAGCGTGGCTTCATTAAAGCGAGCAGGGGGACGGGTCTGAGCCTCGCGCACCTCCACGGAATCAGTACGGGCGGGTTCGAGAGTTCCTGCCACACCAGCTTTCGCTGCCACAGGAACGAGTGTTTTCCCATCATCCTCACCTGCGGCTTCCTTGCCATAGACAGCAAGCCAGCCTGGATCGGTCAATACCTTTCCCTCGCTCTTAAAAGGCTCCCCCTCCACACGCGTGATGCGCGTGGTGACATCAAAGCGGGCGGGCGGGTAGAAGACGGCGATGAAGCGTTGCGCGACCATCTGGAAGAGCTTAGCCTCGACCTCATCAAGCCCTGCAATAGAGGCTCCTGTCGGAATGATGGCATGGTGATCGCTGACCTTGGCGTTATTGAAAACCTTGCCTGTCTTGATGACCCAGTCGTTTTTTAGTGCCGTGGAGGCGTGTTGCTTGAGATCGGGGGACTCGAAGCTCTTGAAGGCCGCTTTGACCGCAGGAAGATTATCCTCGGGCAGGTAACGAGAATCGGTTCGCGGATAGGTGAGCACCTTGTGATGCTCGTAGAGTCGCTGTGCAAGCTGGAGCGTGCGTTTGGCACTGAAGCCGAAGCGACCATTGGCCTCGCGCTGGAGCGTGGTGAGATCGTAGAGGAGGGGCGACGCTTGGGTCGTTGATTTCTTGGTCTCTTCAATAACCCCTGGCTTGCCTAGGCACTTTGCATGGATCGCCTCGGCGCGGGCGATCTCCCAGAGGCGTTCTGGTTTGGCCGCTTCATCAGCTTCGTTTTTCTTAAAGCCTTCATCAAACCAGCGTCCGGCATAACTCCCTGCGGCAACGGAAAACTCGGCATGAATCTCAAAGTAGGTCTTGGGGACGAAGGCGCGGATCTTCTCTTCGCGCTCGACCAGAATCGCCAGCGTCGGCGTCTGCACACGCCCCACGGGGGTGAGCTGAAATCCCCCCTGGCCTGAGTTCACGGCAGTGAGTGCACGCGTGCTATTGATGCCGACCAGCCAGTCGCTTTCCGAACGGCAGACGGCAGCTGCGGCCAGCGGTTGCATTTCCTCAGCCTCTCGCAAGGAGGCAAAACCCTCCTTGATAGCACCTTGTGTCATTGACTGGAGCCAGAGGCGTTTCACAGGTTTCTTGGAACCAACAAGCTGGATGATGTTGTGGAAGATGAGTTCTCCCTCGCGGCCCGCGTCACAGGCATTGATGACCAGCGTGACATCGGCGCGTTTGAGAAGTTTTTTCACTACTCCCAGACGGTCAGCAGAACGGGCGATGGGCTGAAGCTCAAACTCCTCGGGAATGATCGGCAGGGCTTCCAGTTTCCAAGAGAGACCTCGACCTCCGGTCATTTTGTTAGGGAGGCAAAGCTCCACCAGATGACCCACGGCTGAAGTGATGATGTAGTCATCGACTTCAAAGAACTCAGCACGGGCAGCCTTGCCACCTAGGGCGCGGGCGAGGTCAGCAGCGACGCTTGGTTTTTCAGCGATAACGAGGGTTTTGGACATGGAAAAAGATGGATTCAGAGCAGTTTGATGAACCGGTTGCCGGGATGGGAGCGGACATGGCGAGCAAGTTCTAGGGCGAGCAACCTAGAAGACACAGTCGCCGCAGGCAAACCGGATTTTGAAATAATCGCATCCACAGGTGTGGGATCATCACCGATGGCCTCGTAAACGAGACGATCATCGCCTTCAAATTCGACTCTTGGGCGGCTCTGTGGCAGCTCTGGAACCGAAGCGAAAATCATTGGCAGATCGGAGAGAATATCTCCAGCATCAATGACGAGCTTCGCCCCCTGCTGAAGCAGACGATTGGAGCCTACAGTATTCGGTTGGTCGATCCTACCAGGCACGGCATAGAGCGAACGCCCTTGCTCTCCAGCCTCTCTCGCACTGATGAGAGCCCCGCTTTTGAGTCCCGCCTCGACCACGAGAAGTCCGAAGGAGGCACCGCTGATGATCCGGTTGCGTTTGGGAAAGGTCTGCTTTGTCGGCGTGGTCGCCATCGGAAATTCACTGAGCACGGCCCCCGATCCGGCAGCGATTTTTTCAGCGAGAGAAATATTTTCCTCGGGATAGATCGCCCCCAGCCCACTGCCGAGAACAGCCACCGTGCGACCGTTCGCCGCTAGAGCAGCCTGGTGTGCTGCTGTATCGATGCCTCGCGCCAGACCGCTGTAAATTGTTAGACCGCTGTAAGCGAGCTGATAGCCGAGTTTCTTGGTGGACTCCAGGGCATAGTGGCTAGCCTTGCGTGTGCCGACGATGCCGAGTCCGCTGCGTTGATCCCGTTCTTCGAGTTTTCCCAGAATATAGAGCACGATGGGGGGGTCATGGATTTCTTTCAAAAGCGTCGGATATTCCTCATCGCTCTGAATCAGTACGCGCGCGTTAGCTTTCTCGACCAAGGCCAGCTCGGCATCCAGATCAGCATATTCCTTCCAGCGTGTGATGACAGTTGATACCTCTGGCCCAATTCCCTCAACCTCTCGGAGCTCGGAGCCATTGGCCTCCAAAATCGCCGTGAGCGATCCAAAACGATCCATCATGTTGCTCACCCTGACTGGCCCAACCTGGGGAAGCATATTCAGGATGATTGCGGCTTCGGTCTCGTTCATGGATGGGTGATCAGGACGGCTGAAGGGGTTTAGGCTGAAGACGGAACCTCTTTGTCGCAATGCTACGAAAGCTCCTTGAGCACCGTCGTGAGATAGACTGGCTCAGGATGGGAATTGCGGTATTTGGTAATCTCGCTCCGATTGACCACCTGGAATCCATAGCGTTCAAAGACCTTTGCTCCCCGCCGCGTTTCAAAGGTCACCACCTGGCCATAGACCTGACGAACCCCCTTGCTCCGCAAATGATCGAGATAGGCATTCATCATCTTGCTCGTCGTGGCGAGGCCCTGTGCCTCGGGGAGCATGTTGAAATGGAAATGAGCACATCGTCGTGGAGTCGTCGGCACCTCGCGCCAGGAATTCCGTAGAATCCAGCCGATGAAATCCCGCGTCGGCTGATTGTAAAAAGGATACTTCACCATGCCTCTGATAAAGAGGGCGAGATTATTGAAAAAATTAAAGAGCTGCTGCCTCAGTGGCCTATAGGAGCCAAGCAGATACCCTTTCACTGTGCCATTGTGTTCGAGGACAAACGAAGATTCAGGCTCAATATCGGTGTAGTAGCGGGTCAGATAATCAGCAAAAAGCTCACGGTCTTCAAAGACGGGATCAATTGCTTTCCCTAAAAATCCTGTTTCACAGCAAAGAAAGCGGACAGCTTCGCGATCACGAGGCTCGTAGGCGCGGATGAGCACGGATGCAGAATGAGCTACCCGAGTGGGCAAGGGTGCTTTTTCTTCAAAATGTGAAGAAAGAGAAGCTGTGGATACTTGAGGCACCCTATGGGTTGTAGGATGCGATGACCGTTCGGTAAATGCCAAAGAGTCGAGCAAAGACCTCTTTCCAGTCGTAGCGACTCGCTACCGAGGCAGCAGCGCGGAGACCTGAGGCGCGAAGATCGCCATCAGCCACGGTCAGAATAGCCTCAGCCAAGGCCTCTTCATCATCCTCCACCGACCAGTTATGGAGGCCACTAAAGATAATCTTGTCCATGTAGCTGCCGCGAATGCCAACCACAGGCGTACCGCATGCTTGACTCTCCAGAGTCACGAGCCCAAAAGTTTCCTTCACCCCCGGATGGACAAAGAGATCGGCGGCGCGATAGATGTCAGCAAGCTCCTCGGCACTGTTGCAATACTGAATCCAACTGACGGCAGATGTTTCTTCCTGAAGCTTGTGAAGTGCTCCGCGCAGCGTTCCATCACCCACCACAGCAAGATGAAACCGTCCAGGGGCCAGGAATTGAAGCCGCGTAAAGGCTTCAAAAAGACGACGCACATTCTTATCGGAACTCAATCTGCCGACATAGAGAAGAATCTGCCGATCCTCAGGCCAGCCAAGTTTCCCGCGTAGCAGGGTGCGGCGAGCTGTGTCAGGAAAGAAAATTCCAGTATCGACCCCCAGCTCCAGCGTCTCGACATTCTCTAATCCCCAGGAGCGAAGCAACTCGGAAAGCCCCGCGCTTGGAACCAGCGTCCGTTCAAAGCGGTTGTAAAGATTGACGACATATTGCCGTCCGATTTCCTCAGCCATCATCACAGAAAAGGAGCCAAAATATTTTGCTACTGAACGGAGAACAGCATCAGGGAAATGGGAATGGTAAAATCCAACTGTTGGAATACCTAAGGCGCGGCCCGAAGCGAGAGCCTTCCAGGCCACCTGATAAGGATCGCCCGATTCGATAAGATCTGGCTTTTCGCGTTCCAGCACCTCTTCCACAAGATTCAAACTGAGCAGGGCGCGGTAACGGGCTGTCCGCGAAACCAGCGGTGACTCAATCGTGTAAATCGTCCGAGATCCTTCGACGAGTCGCTCCGTTTTCTTCCCCGGAATGATGAGCACATGGCGATGTCCTGCGGCCTCAAGATGTGCTGCCTTTTCGGCCACATAACGCCGCACCCCTCCGCTGAACGGCGAGTAGAACTGAGTGAGGTCGCAAATGGTCATTGATTCCAAGGCTATAAGGCTGAAGGCAGCAAGTAGAGTCCAGAGAGAAACGAGCTGCAGGTCGCCATTGCGCTTCTACCTCACAGTCTCATAGCCCTACGCTGAGGCATTGCCAACTGATTCCGGTATAAACGGATCAGGCCAGCCTTTTGGAAGACGGAGAAGCTTCCCTTCGGGCATTTTTACAAAGGCAAGGGCCTGCTGACAGGTGATGAGCAGCGCATTGTCCTTAGGGCGGCGAATCTCAAAGTGACACCAGAATCGCGCCGCTGTGGCCTCGCCAAGTCGGCCATGAACTTCCAGCTCATCACCAAGGAGGGCAGGGCGTTTGTAGTCGATCTCTGTACGGACGACGACGGGATAAACAGAGGACTCTTTCATTCGCACCCAGTCCATGCCGAGCTGCACCGCCATGAGCGTGCGGGCCGTTTCAATGAAGCGGAGATAAGCGATATTGTGAACGACACCTCCGGCATCCGTATCGAAAAACATGACCTGAACTGGAGTGATGATGGAGGAAGGATTCACGGGCGCACCTGTTAAGAGAAACAAATCTATTTTCCGATCGCGGTCGTCAGCACAAAGGCTGCAATGTCACGACTGGCGCAGGGGCGGCAGACCTGCTGAAGGTTCTTCTTCCAGCGTTTCCAGGTGTTCTCGTGATTGGCGAAGACCTCGGATACCGATGCCGCCAGTGCAGCCGGATAATGCGCTGCGAGGCGGCCAATATCATGCCGCTCAATCAGCTCGATATTTCCCTCTTCCTGACCCGGCACCACATGGCTGACCAGAATGGGGCAGCGTGCCGCCATCGCCTCATGCACGATGGCCCCTCCAGCTTTGCCGATATAGAGATGATGAGAGCAGAGAAGTTCTGGGATTTTATCGGTCCAGCCGACAAGATGAGTCTTTACCCCATCGATAACTCCCGAGGCAGCAAGGGCACGATGGAGGCCCTCAAGACGGCCCGTGACCACGGTGATTTCGACTTGCGGAAGTTTCTGTAACTCACGAATAACTTCTAGCGTATGCCCCACCCGTGACGAGGGAAGGTAGAGCACTCGCCTAGCTCCATGAATGACTGGCTCAAGCGGCTTCAGCGTTGCGAGGCGAGGTGCCACTGGAAAACCAAGTACCTGGAGTGTTGAGGGCTCAACCCCACCGCCAAGTAAGACCGCTTCGGTCTCGTTATCAGCCACGAGGAAGGCTTCACTTCCAGCGCGATACCACGAAGAATTAATTGCTGTAGAGTCTGTTACAACTGTGAATAGTGGTGCGGAAGAAGGGTTGTGATCTTGCTTGCGAAGCTCGCGGATCAGATAAGCATAGAGCGGATAGGTCGAAAGGATCGCATCGGGCTTGTAATCGTCGAGAACACGCCGTAGGGCCTCCCTAAGATTGGCGGCAAAGGGGAGCGTTTTTTCCAAAGTGCCAGGCTTGTCGAGAACGGAGAAGATCGCGCTCCAGATAAAAGGGAATTTATTAATCGCTAGGCAATAGCCCGACTGGAGCATTTTCGTAAACCGAGGGATGGTCTCCAGATAGACATCGACAATCCGGCACTCAGCCTCGGAGTGCTCCCGAAGAGCCTCGGCAATGCAACGGGCCGCAGTATTGTGGCCTTCGCCAAACCCGGCAGTAAGAATCAGAATGCGAGGCATGGATCAGAAGGATGGCAAAGAGGGATGAGGGATGAAGTGCCAATGAAGATCATTTGAAGCACCCCATGCTATGGTTTTAAATTCCTGAGTTCCTGAGTTCCAGATTCTTTTTCTTATTTGGTAAAAAGATAGTGCGAGACCATCCATTCCTCACCATCGCGATAGCCCCAGAGTTCCGCGCACGACATAAAAAAGGTTCTCCAGTAGGCACGCCATTTACGGGCTTCAGTACGGCCATAAGTTTTTTCAAGAATTGGCCTAATGAGTTTCCTGTTCTGATCCATCAAGCGAAGCCAGGCTTCTGCAGTCCGTGCGTAATGCCTGCCGTTGACCCGCCAATGCTGCTCAATTTTCAGATCATTCTGATAATAGAGCAGCAGGTTATGCGAAGGCATCGTGCCACCGGAGAAAAAATAGCGCGTGATCCAGTCCGAGGGATCGTTTCCCTCAAAATGATAGGCATATTCACGATGTGTGAAAATATGGACGAAGAGCTTGCCGTCGGGCTTGAGCCATCCTGCGATGCGACGCATCAGCTCGCGGTAGTTCTTCATATGCTCAAACATCTCCACAGAGACCACACGGTCATACGAGCCTGGCTCAGGTGGGGCAAAGAGATTCATATCAGCAGTGATGACGCGCACATTGTAGAGCTCTCGGCGATCTGCCTCGGCCTCAATATGGAGGCGTTGCGTGTAGGAGTTAGAGACCGCTGTGATCGAGGAATTCGGATACTTCTCTGCCATCCAGAGCGTGAGTGATCCCCAGCCGCAGCCAAGTTCCAGAATCTTCTGCCCATCCTTGATCCTCGCTCTGGCACAGGAGAGTTCGAGCATGGCCTCCTCAGATTCTTCAAATGTCGTCTTCGCTGAGGGCCAGTATCCGCTACTGTATTTCAGGCGCGGGCCGAGCACTTGAAGATAAAATTCCGTCGGCACCTGATAATGCTGCTCATTGGCATCGGCTGTGTTGATCGCGATTGGTGAAGCATCAAGCCCCTCTCGAAATGCAGCAAAGCGACGATCCTTCTCCTCCAGATCACCACGAGCTTCTTCAGTGAGTTTGGCTGCAAGCAGGTTGCGAATACCGACGCGTACAGTGCTATCGGGAAGAAGACCTCGGGCAAGAAGCGAATCAAGAGTGCTCATCATGTAAAATCAAAACAAAGAAAACGAAGATTATACACGAGGAAACCAAGGGATAAAAGAACTCGTCGTTTGCTGATACTCACGATAGGCATCGCCTCGCGAGCGGAGCGATTGCTCTTCTGTGTAGGGAATTCCAGTCACTCGGAGCAAAAAGAAAAGCATCAGCAGAGGACAAAAAATCGTCACCCATCCCCACGGGGCTGGTAATGCAAATACGAAGAAGGCGATCCAGATCAGCCATTCAAAAAAATAATTGGGATGGCGGGAATAACGCCACAGCCCAACGGAACAGACCTTGCCTTGATTTACAGGATCGCGCTTGAACACCTTCAACTGCTGATCGGCAAGCGTCTCCCCCGAGAGGGCAAGGATCCAAATTCCAAAGCCTAGAAGATCGGAGAAATAAAGTCCCACTCTTGTATCAAAATTACTGAAGAGTGCTGGAAGGCTCAAAACAGCGAGCAGCAACGCCTGCGCTTGAAAGAACCAGAAGAAGAAAAAGTTCTCGTGTCCAGCGACTGCACGACGCAGTTCTTTGTAGCGACCATCCTCTTCGGGATGATGTCCCATCACTCGTTTCCAGAGATGAATTCCTAGGCGAAGACTCCAGAGCACCACCATGAGCGTGATGAGATCTTGCCTCACCGGATCGCCATCACCGAGGAAGCGATAGATCAGGGCAAGCGGCGCGAATCCCAAGGCCCAGGCAATATCGACGATCCCGGCGTTCTTAATCCTCACAGCGATCATCCAGACCACTGCCATCAAGAGGCAGGAAAAGGCCAGGCCGATGAGAAAAAGCACCCCAGGATTCATAATGACAGCTCTGCCCGATCATGACCCAAATCATAAGCTGAGGAATGGATGCCGAGATTATCAGGGCGCGTGTAGACAATCTGAGCCACCGCGATATGGCGTGTACCAAAGGCCGCCTCGCAGTAACAAAAATAGTAGAGCCATTTGCGAATGAAGGTCTCGGAATAGCCGAGCGCACGGACTTGCGGCAAGACAGCGAGAAAGGCAACACGCCACTCCTTGAGCGTCCGAGCATAGAATGGAGTCATATCTTCGTAATCGTGAAGATTGAGATCTCCCGTTGTATTAAGTGCCTCCGTGATGCGGCGCATCGAGAGCAACAATGATCCAGGGAAGATATGCTTCTGAATGAAATCCACCCCATCGCGAAGAATCGCAAATTGGTTGTCAGGACAGAGAATCGTCTGGATGCCAACCATCCCATGCGGGGCTAGCAACTCGGAGATTTTCCTAAAATAAGTCTCCACAAAACGATCCCCCACGGCCTCCAACATTTCGATAGAAGCAATTTTATCGAACTCTCCGGTGAGATCCCGGTAGTCAGAGAAAATCACCTCTACACGATCAGCGACCCCTGCTTTTTGCACTCGTTCTATTGCCTCTCGGAACTGCTCTTCGCTGATCGTCGCAGCTGTCACACGGCATCCGTAATGCTGTGCTGCATGGATGGCAAAGCCCCCCCATCCGCAACCGATCTCAAGCAGCCTGTCATGCGGTTGAAGCTGAAGTTTTTTGCAAAGCCGATCCCATTTTTTCCGCTGCGCCTCTTCAAGTGAAAGCGTTGGCGGATCATAATAGGCCGACGAGTAAGACATCGTAGGATCAAGCCAAAGCGAGAAGAAATCATTCCCAAGGTCGTAGTGCTCGCTGATATTATTGCGGCTTTTTCTCTTACTATTGGGGCGCAGGACATGGCCGATGCGATTCACGAATCCCAGCAGATCGAAGGCTTTGGAAGAGTGCCCCTCACGAGTCTTCACTCCTGATAAATACTCTCCGTTAAGAATAAACCAAGCGATGGTCTTGGTCAGATCATCACACTCCCACTCTCCTGCTAAATATGCCTCCGCAAATCCGATCGGGCCAAAGAGAACGCAGCGACGGAAGAAATTTTCATTAAGGATGCAAAGCTCCGCCTGAAGTTCTTTTCCTCCACCACCAAAGGAACATTTCTTTCCATCTCCCATCGTGAGCCTCAGCTCACCACGACGCGCACTAGCAAAGGTGCCGAGAACCAGCTTGCGAAAAATTTGATCGGGAAATGCCATGCTTACTACAGTTGAGAAAACCTCTCTTTATCGTCCTTTCGCTCCCAGATCACCAGCACCGGTTTCAAAAATGGGTTCCATGCAGGAGCTTCTTCTTTAATTTTTCAGCACCGCTCTCCGTATAATTTCCAGATTCCGAGGCAAGGACTCTTCCTTCTCGATCCACTACCAGCGCATAGACAGTTTGTTCCGTATCCATGCCGCACGCCTGCATAAATGCTTTCTTATCGGTGTAGGCACTCCAGACATGGGCCCGTGTTTCCTTGTCAGGAATTCCACCGCGCATTCCCGTATTGATGAACCAGCGCATGAACATGCCGGGATTCTGAATCAGCGGCATCTCGATCCAGGGAATTTTTGCCGCAGGATTTTTCACATCAAAGCCAGCCAGCCAAGTATCAATCCCTGCCTGCTGCACCTCTTCAAACCCCACCACAACCAAAGTACGCTCCGCAGGAAATCCAGAGGGTGCTGTCCAAGGTGTTCCGTTAAGGTCTTTGCCAGAGACTTGAGGAAAATGGATCGGGGTTTCGGAGAAGGCAGCATTCATAAGAAGGAAAGCAATGAGAGATGTTAAGAGTGTAGTTTTCATGAATCAGTGGTTCTTTAGGATTTGCTTTGGTTGATTCACGACTTGGAGCCGCTCATCAGCTTCACTTTGAGCTTTGGATCTTTTGGAGTCACCCCATGCTTTGCCAGATAGTCCGCGATCTCGGCGGCGATTTCCTTGGCGGTGCGTGTTGTGTCTTTGGAGAGACCTGGCATCGTGCTTCCCCAAATCAGGGGAATAATTGTCGTCGGATCAGGCGGCCCCATCAGGATGCCAGGCCCAGGCTCCATGTTGGAACCACCCGTGGTTTTGAAGTTGAGCATCTCCACCGATTTTCCCGTCGAGAGACTCACCACAGAAACTGTTGTTTCGATTTTTGTGCCCCCGAATCCAAATCCAAAAAGGGTACGCAAGGCGCGGCTCCCTTGATTGACGCGATCGAAAGTTCCGCTCACCACCCAGAAATTTCCTTTGGGTGCTTTAGGTGCTTCTCTCGATGTGGAAAGCAATTCCGCTGGCAGCACGGATTCGTTCAGTTTTTTGACCAGATCTGCTGCAAGCTGCGCCTGAGTCTTTGCCTTAAAATCAGCAAGCGAATCCCCGTTCCGATCAACTCGAAAGACGCTGTCACTCCCCGTAAATTCCCGAACATAGATTTTCTTGGGAACGACGAATGCTTGATTCGTAGCGGGCTTGATCTTACAGACGCTGATGGAGGCGCATCCTGAAAGAAGAAGCAGGCAGAGGCTACCGATGAGAAATCGTTTCATGAGCACGACGCTAGTGCGAAAAGCTCCCTCCGTCTCAACATTGGTGATCGACGGTTGTTACGAGGGATCAGCGGCGTTTACCCTTATCCATGAGCAACTCACAGACTTTGAGTTTCCTTAAAAATCTGTGAAGCCCGTCTGCTGAACTCCACCTTGGTTCCATTCGCAAGCGTGGCTTTCAAGGTCTGACTGAACCACGGTTCGAGCGTCTTGATATGGGAGAGATGAACCAGTTGTGAGCGATTGGCTCTGAAAAATAGATCCTTGGGGAGTCGCTCCTCCACAGAGCTAAGCGAGCTATGGATCAGGGCACTCCCCTCGGGAATGTGAAATCGACTGTAGTTCCCCTCGCTCTCGATCAGGCCAATGTCACGGAGGGCGACATACCAGCTGCGCTCCTGATCCCTGAGAAAGATTTTGGAATCCGCTGCCAGCAGAGGGGGGTGTTCAGAAGCAGGCGAAACCTCAGGCGAGAGCTTCACCTTGCGAAGGGCACGCGACAGGCGCTCTGGTCGGATCGGCTTCACGAGATAATCAACAGCATCAAAATCAAAAGCCTGCTTGGCGAAGTCGGCATGGGCCGTGGTGAAAATGACCGCCGGTCGCTCTCCCTGCATTGCAGCCAGCAAATCGAGTCCGGTGCCACCTCGGAGATTCACATCAAGAAAAATCAGCTCAGGCCGAAGTGTTTCTAGTAGCTTCAAAGCCTCTTTTAAGGTCGCCGCCTCCCCGATGATCTTGACTTCGGGATGTTCCTCTAGCAGCAGCCGTAGCTCCTTTCTTGCCAGGGACTCATCTTCAATAATGATGGATCTCATGAAATCACCCTTTTTGGAAAACGAAGTTGGCAGTGCGTCATCATGATCTCACCGGAGAGTTCAGAAGCAAGCGTGGCTGCCGTTTGTTCGCCGAAGAGAAGTCGGAGTCGTTCGCGAACATTGCGCAAGCCGATGCCTAGTGAATCAGAGGAAGAGGGCGGGGACTTCTCCCCATCGTGAGGAGTGCCCGGGCTACAGACAGAGAGTGCGATTTCTTCCCCCTCAATCCGCGATCGGATTGTTAGCACGGCATTCTCATCGTGATGCTGGACTCCATGCTTGATGGCATTCTCAACGATGGTCAGCAAGAGCAGCGGAGGAATAGCCGCATCGAGAGTGTCCGGATCAATCTCCTCCACGATCACGAGATGCTCTCCAAAGCGCAGCTTCTCAATACTGAGATAATCTCGCACCACCTGCAGCTCCTGTCGCAGGGAAATGAGCGGAACCTCGCCGGAGGAAAGAGTCGCCCGAAGCGTCTCCGCGAGCTTGGTGACGGCTTCCCGAGCTTCCTTTGACGATGCCGGAATGAGTGCACGGATTGTATTGAGCGCGTTGAAGAGAAAGTGCGGATTGAGCTGGAGGCTCAGGGCCTCTAGCTGGCTGGCCATGTAGGCTTCTTTCAGCAAGGCTCGCTCTTCTCGTGCATGATGAAATGCCTCGTAAAAATGGAGCAGGAAATAGATGGCCATCCAGGCCCCGACGAGGCTGCTGTTGGCTAGAAGTGCTACAGTGAAAGTCTCCATCCGTGTCTCTCTGGCTGGAGGTGAGGCAAAGAGAAATGTCCCGCAGAAGCTGAGAAAAAGTGAGCTTGTCAGGAGTGCTGCCGCGTAGCGGAGAATAATTTTGGAAGGGCTGAGCTCCAGCCAACGCCCTCCTTTGATGATTCTCCTAAGAAGATCGGTAACAGCAAATCCAGCGATGCAGGTGAGCGGCAGAAAGAAGTGATCCTGAGCGCTGGAAAGACTCGGTGTGGAAAGCCGTTGGAGAGAATCCATCATCCAACCCAACGCCGCAACACCACCCCATCCCCCCAGTTGACAGAGCCAATAGGCCCATTGGGTTTGCAAAAATGATGCCGCCATGCGCTTCCATTAAGGCATCTCCATTGACTCTGCCGATCAAAAAATGATGAGTGGTTTTTTTGCCTGATGAGAAGGTCTTTCAGTTCCTTTCAAGTCGATGCCCCCCCTTGGCATCATGAACCTTTTTTCACTCTCTTAGGCTTTGGGCCACGCCCTTTGAAGATCAGCTCCGCGATACCGCTCTTGTCGAGTTCACCGAGGCCGAGCTTCGTCATCTTCTTGTATTGCGCGAAGGTGGCTGCTGCGAGAGGAAGATTGAGCTTCTGCTGCTTGCCGAGCGCGAGTGCAATACCACTGTCTTTGGCAGCGTGTGCGGCACTGAAAAAGCACGCATGGTCGCGGTTCACCATATCTTCGCCATCGGTGACGAGCACACGGCTATTCGCTCCTGTCTGTGAGAAGACTTCGGTGACGACTTTCAGATCCAGCTTCAGCGCGGCTGCAAGGCCGAGCCCCTCAGCGAGGCCAGCGGTATTGATATTCATGACCATGTTCACGAGTGCCTTCAGCTGCGCTGCCTGTCCAGCCTTGCCGATGTAGTGCATTAGCTTTCCTTCATCGGAGAGCTTGGTCAGGATTGGTTTCACTTTTTCATAAGTTGCCTTCTCGCCCGAGCACATGAGGTAGAGAGTACCAGCGCGTGCCTGGTTGATGGAGGAGGCCATGCACCCTTCGAGTGACGCGGCTTTCGACGCTTTCGCAAGCTTTTCCACTTGCACATGCGTCGCCGGAGAAACGGTCGCACAGTTCACAAAAGTGCGTCCCTTTGCACCCATGAGCAAATTGTCCCTCTTGTTTGTGAAAATCGCGAGCTGTGCCTTGTCGTCGGTGACGACCGTGATAATGATGTCACTGAGTTCCGTCACGCGTGCCAGCTTCGTACAGGCCTCCGCGCCAAGTTCTTTCGAAAGTGCAGCTGCACCTGCGGTGTTGGTGTCATAGAGGGCGGTGATGTTGCAACCAACCTCCTTGAGACGACGCGCCATATTCGCACCCATGCGACCGACTCCAACGAATCCAATGCGTTCTGACATAAGGAGAAATAGTTTGAGTTAAAAACTGCGGTGGATGCCGCACGATGAAGCATCTGGAGTTGAGATCAAAGCATTATTGGCATTACAGGAAGTCGAACCTTGTTGTGGAATCGTAAGAGAATAAAATATCCTGCCCCATAAAAAGCTACTGGTAACAAGCCACTCCCCCCTAACTACTTCGCCCCAATAAATACTCGGCGATCTGGGTAAGTCGTTTAGCCTTTGGGCCGATTTCTCTCAGGGCAGCGTGAGCTTTCTTGGTCAGGCGTGCGGCTTCTTTGTGCGAAGCTTCAAGTCCGATGACGGCAGGATAGGTTGCCTTGGCAGCGGTGAGATCTTTGCCTGCGCTTTTGCCGAGCTGCTCGCTGGATTGGGTGACATCGAGGATGTCGTCGATGATCTGAAAGGCGAGACCGAGGGCTTTTCCAAAATCAGTGAGTGCTTTCAGTTGTCTCGGCGTAGCATTGGCACACATAGCACCAAGGCGCAGTGAGAGGACAATCATCGCAGCCGTCTTCCGTTCATGGATGAAGCGGACATCCGTGATTGAGAGTTTCTTTCCCTCAGCCTCAATGTCAGCCACTTGCCCAGCGATGAGGTGCAGTGATCCGGCAGCAAGAGCGGTCTCTTCAAGAAAGAGGGAAAGTGGATACCGCTTGGGGGGCGTGATTTTCGCCAGCAATCCAAAGGCCTGTGTCAGTAGTGCATCTCCGGCGAGCACCGCAACCCCCTCGCCATAGACCTTGTGCGAAGTCGGACGGCCTCGCCTCAGATCATCATCATCCATGCAGGGGAGATCGTCATGGATGAGGGAGTAGGTATGGATCAGCTCGACGGCACAGGCTGCGGGGAGAATGGTTGCAAGATCCATGCTCTCCCCAGCTATCGCTTCGGCTGCTGCCAGTGTGAGGATCGGACGCAGGCGTTTCCCTCCGGCAAGCAGGCTGTAGCGCATCGCCTGATGGATCGTCGCGGGACGGATAGAGGCCGCAGGTATGGATTGCTTCAATGCCACCTCCACCAAGGCGCGTCGTTTTTCCAGATAAAGAGAAAGGCTGTTCGCATCACTTGGAGTACGAACAGCCTTCATCGAGAACTGTAGATTAAAGATTAGAGCACCCTTGCGATAGATCAGAGCGTCTTGCAGAACTCTTCCAAAGCATCCAGACCTGGCTTGATGACATCCAGACCCGTGGCGTAGCTAAGGCGCACCACGCGATCATCACCAAAGGCGATGCCTGGAACAACAGCAACATTGGCCTTACTGAGAAGACGATCTGCGAAGTTCGTTGAGGAGAGGCCGAGTTTGGAAATATTGGCCAGCATATAGAAGGCACCCTTGGGCTTCACCGCAGTGATGCCTGGAATAGCGGAGAGACGCTCGAACATATATTCGCGTCGGATGTTGAACTCTTCGCGCATATCGGTGACACACTGCTGATCTCCGGTCAGGGCTGCAAGAGCACCCTTCTGAGCGAAGGAGCAAGGGCCAGAGGTGCTGTGGCTCTGCATGGAGTCGATGGCCTTGGCAATCTTCTCAGGAGCACCGAGATAGCCGATGCGCCATCCGGTCATGGCATAAGCTTTGCTAAATCCATTGACGGTGATCGTGAGATCATGAGCCTCAGGTGTGATCGAGGCAACAGAGACATGCTCGGCACCATCATAGGTGAGGGTTTCGTAAATTTCGTCAGAGAGAATCATGATCTCTTCATCGGCGGCGACTTCAACAATGGCGCGAAGTTCTTCCTTCGTATAGACGGAGCCGGTGGGATTGCCTGGGGAATTGATGATGACCATCTTGGTGCGAGGACTCATGGCCTCCTCAAACTGCTGCGCCGTCATCTTCCAGTCGTTCTCCTGCGTGGTCTCGACGATGATAGGCTCGGCTCCGGCGAGACGAACCATCTCAGGATAGCTGAGCCAGTAAGGAGCAGGAATGATCACTTCATCCCCTTCGCCACAGACAGCCATGATGGCATTGAAGCAACTCTGCTTAGCACCATTGCTGACGATGATCTCGCTTGGCTTGTATTCCAGGCCATTGTCGCGCTTGAATTTCTCACTGATCGCAGCCCTTAGTTCAGGAATGCCGGAGCTGGGGGTATATTTGGTGAAGCCTTCGTTCAAGGATTCGATAGCCGCTGCCTTGATGTGCTCTGGCGTGTCAAAATCAGGCTCGCCTGCTCCGAAGCTGAAAATTTCGATCCCCTCGGCACGCAGGGCCTTGGCCTTGCTGTCGATGGAGAGGGTGAGGGAAGGGGTGATTTCGCTGACGCGGGATGCAAGGTCCATGGGATGCAGGTGTTTGTGGTTTGTGTGAAGTTAAAAATATCAGGCAGCTAGAGCAGCGGCGATCTTCGTTTTGAAATCATTTTCTTCCAAGCAAATGATGGCCGTTTCGCGGGCGACATTCTCGACGGAGTCGGAGGCATGGGCACCATTAATCATGATAGTGCTACCGAATTCTTTGCGAATCGTGCCGTGCGGAGCCTGTGCGGGATTTGTGGGCCCAAGAGCAGCACGAATCTTTGCCACGGCATCAGGGCCTTGATAGATCAGGGCAACGGTAGGTTGACTACCAGGCAACAACTTCTCATCAGCCGAACACTCGGAGGGGAGCTTACCAGCCATGAAGGCGATGATCGCTTCCCACTGGGCGCGGCCATCGGGGAGCTTCGCGACGAGAAAATCGAGGACGGGGCCATAGAATTCCTCTCCCTGTGCGACAGAGAGATGGAATGGCTTGAATCCCACGAGCGCAAGCCCTGTACGGGTCAGCAGATCAATCACGCCGCCAGGGCGGGTATTGGGGAAAGCGAAGTTATCGGGCTTGATGAGCACGAGGGTCTTTTCCAGAGCGGTTCCAGCGGGGAATGTCTCCGTTGCATCGAGGATTCCGCCCTCGGCATCGGAGGCGGCAGCGAGGAGGTTCAGTCCTGCGACAGCTTCATCCGCAGTGGCGGGGGCAATGACACCCGGCTCGAAATAGATGATCTTGCCATTCTCCTCAACGAGATCGCCAAAGGTAGAGCGGAGCGTTTCTCCACGGCCATTCATTGAGGTATCATCACCGACAACTACTGTAATCTTTGCAACCGCATCCTCGCCTTTGAAAACCAGCGCGAGGGCTTGGGAGCCAGCGGGGAGAGACTTCAAAAATTCGGCAGTCTGGCTCTGATTCGGAAGTGTTGCAGCGAGAGCGGCGAGTGTTTCAGAAGAGGGGGCAAAGACCCGTCCTGTCAAAAGCTCAAGTCCACTGCGGGAAATCAGACGGGCAAGAATACCCCCCGTGCGCCCCTTCCGTAGAGCGGCTGGAGTAATGATGGTGTAGGTAAGTTGGTCGGCCATAATGAAAAGGGGGAAAGGAAAATTGAGAAAGTGGAAAAAGGATCATGCCGCAGGAAACGCGGCTTCATGGCACATTGTCAATGCACTTAGGGGCGTTCCAAGGCGGATGAAAAAGGTAGAGGCCCCACCCAAGAGAGTCAAAGGGTTTCTCTGAGATTTAGAAGGCACCTGATGATGTCCCGCCTAATAATGCTGCCCCATACTCTTTGCCATTCACTGAAAAAGGGGCGATCTGTCGTGAAAAATCGGTACCTTCGCTATGCAAGACTTGGCCGTCATTCAGATCGACATCGAAGCCGAGAGCTTTGCTCCCCCCTTGAGTGGTGAGACGAATCGTTTTTTTATCGGCCATCGCACTGGATTTGGCATTAGCAAAGTTTTTCCGAAATTCAGCAAAGCCTGCATCATTAAGCCCTTCGGTGACGCTGATTGCCACAGCGACGGTTCCTCTCCCCTCTCCTGGATTTCCTGCACGATGCGTCACGGTCAACCGTTTTGCATGATAGGCTTGACCATCGTTCACCAGTTCCACTGGGATCGGCTTCCCTGTCGTATCTTCGGCCAGCAAAAAACGAATCCCAATGGCCACATCTCCCATACGGAGAAAGCAGAGATTGTCCGGCACTGGTTGAGATGCGGCGTTGGGATCGAGTGGTTTCTCGGCTCCCCAGACAATAGCTTCCGCAGGGAAGTCGATGTGGGATAGAAGGCAGTCAGGATCGGAATCTTTAGACAGGCTCTTGTGTTTTGAGTTTGAATTATTCTTTGGCCAGGAAGCGAGGAAGAGGACATCTGGGCCAGACTGCACCGCACGGAAGAGCGGGGAGAGATGGTGCGCCTTGGGATGTCCGCTCGCTCCCGTGGCCACCTTGTGCATTCCGTAGGGATCACCTCGGCCATCCATGACGAAAATGACTTGGACTGTTTTGCGACCTGCTGGCCCTGCAATATTGATGGCCAGCGGTTTGTCCTCTGGCCCCTGCGATGATCCCGAGATGCCGATGCTGACATGCTGCCCGACATAGTGACTCGCCCAGTCGGTGTCACCTTTACCGCATTTTTGATAGACAAAGCGCGGGATCAAAGAGAGAGCCTTGCGATGATAATCGGCGGGCGGCAGCCAGCGCGTAGCGGATTCAAAAACTGGGGAGGCTCCGAGATGATAAACCGACGCCTTGGCATTCACCCATCCTGCATCGACCAAATGCTGATCTAGCATCCCCTCGCCCGTGAGATAATCATAATCTCGTGCATGAGATCCTCCCAGCCGTTGCGCGGGCTCGAACCAATTTGCCGCCATGTTTGCCCAGTAGAGCCTCAGGATGCGTTCTGCTCGTTCTTTCACCGAGGGATCGGAGAGTTGGTTGGCCATCAGCCCGAGCGTGTCTAAAGCAACACCATTGTAGGTAGGACTCAGGAATTCCGTGATACCATTTTGAGTCGTAAACGAGATCCATTGATCGAGCATGGAGGAACCTTCTTGAGATAAGTCGGGACGCTGGAGAGTCTCTCCCAAAGCCAGGAGATTCCAGGTTTTCATCAAATAAATATTGGTATAATCAACGGCTACTTTTTGCCGGCGGATTCCCTCCACGCTGAGATTGAGCATGAGGTTGAGTGCCTCGGTTGCTTTCGGAGAGAGGTGATCGGCGTAGCGGAGTTTGAGCAAGGCTGCTCGCTGAACGACAAACTCCACGGCGTTGAGATCCGCGGGCTTTGTCTCGTGCCAATACCAACAAAAATTTCCATAGGTTTTGCTCGTCGGATCACGATCCTGCATTCGAGCCAGATCCTCCAACGCACTCTCGATCTGGGGGCTGCGCTGCGTGCTTTCAGATGATCCCGCCGCCTCTAGGATAAATTCCATCAGCGTGCGGCATCCGAGATTCGGCTCATGCTTTTGAATCGTTGCCCAGGTCTTATCAAGGGGAGAGATGATCTCCTTTCCTTCCAAGACCCCAAGTATGAGAAAGAAAAGGAGGGTCAGACAAAAGGGGGCGGGGGCTTTTCTCATGAGCTATGAAACACCACATTCTTAAAAAGGTTCTCGTGTGTATTCAGCTCTCTCCAAAAAATTGAGATCTCCAGACCTCAATCCGGTCGGCGATACGAGCCTCCGCGCCGTTGCGAGTCGGCGTGTAATACAATCGGCCTTCAGGCAGATAGGCTTGCGGCACAAAGCCGCCATAGTCATGCGGATATTTGTAGTCCTCGCCATGCCCCAGTTGCTTTGCTCCCTTGTAGGCCGAGGAACGCAGGGCCTGGGGGACTGCCAGCGTCCGTCCCTTTTCCAGGTCTTGCTGCGCCTTGTCAAGAGCAGCATAGGCACTATTGCTCTTCGGAGCAGTCGCCAGATAGACCGTGGCATGAGCAAGAGTGATCCTGGCCTCGGGCAGCCCGACGAACTCCACTGCCTGCTTCGCCGCTATCGCTAGAGGCAATGCCAACGGATCAGCCAACCCCACATCTTCACTTGCAAAAATCACGAGCCGCCGTGTGATGAACCGCAGCTCTTCACCTGCATGGAGCATCTTGGCCAGCCAGTAGAGCGCGGCATCGGGATCGCTTCCACGCAGACTCTTGATGAAGGCACTGATGGTATCGTAATGATCGTCGCCAGTTCCGTCATAGATGATGGCCTTTTGCTGAATGCTCTCTGCGGCGACTTCGAGCGAAATCTGGATGCGTCCTTCCTTGTCATACGGGGTTGTTCGTGCAGCAATCTCAAGCGCGTTGAGACACTTGCGGGCATCACCATCAGAGACCGTGGCCAAATGGCGCGCAGCATTTTCTGCCAGAATGATAGGCAGCGTCCCCAGCCCTCGTTCGACATCAGCCACCGCACGATGCTGCAGTCCAATAAGATCCTCAACGCTCAACGGCTGAAGTTGAAAAATCTGCGAACGCGAGACAAGCGGGCTATTGATGGAGAAGAAGGGATTCTGCGTTGTCGCCCCGATCAGGCGCACTGTTCCTCGCTCCACATCGGGCAGCAGGGCATCCTGTTGCGCCTTATTGAAGCGATGAATCTCGTCGATGAAGAGCAGAGTACGCCCGCCGCGCCGTGCCTCATCTGCGGCACTCCCGACAGCCTTGCGAATATCAGCCACAGATCCCTCGACTCCGCTCAGCTCGATAAAGTGACTCTCTGTGCAGCGTGCAATCACTCGGGCCAAGCTCGTCTTCCCTGTTCCTGGCGGCCCGTAAAAAATCACCGAAGAGAGTCGGTCAGCTTCGATGGCACGGCGCAGCAGTTTTCCCTCGCCTAGAATATGGGTTTGCCCAACATATTCCTCCAGCGTTCGCGGACGCATCCGAGCAGCAAGGGGTGCGTCGGCAGGCAATGCCACCTCTCGTTCCCCATCGATCGTTCCAAAAAGTTCGTCCACCAGAGCAGTATGAAGAGAGCGCATTTCGCTGGCAAGAAAGCCGCTTCCCTTCCATTCTGGAATCCTATGAAAACCCTCCTAGCGGCCATTGATTTGAGTCCGATCACCTCCAAAGTTCTGGATGGTGCAGCAAGCCTAGCTCTGGCTCTCGGAGCAAAGTTGATCCTGCTTCATGTGGAGGAACCGCCGGCAGCCTATGTTCCCGTCGGGGCTGCAATGGATGTCATTACCGCACCACTGCCACTCGATCCACCCGACATGGATGCACTCAAGGAAGGGCTGGAAAAACTTGCTGTTCCACTTCGTGCTCAAGGTATCGAGGTTGAAACCATCGGTGTTGTCTCATCTCCCATCGACGAAATTCTCGATCAGTCAAAGAGCACCGGTGCCGAGATCCTTATCCTTGGCTCGCATGGACATGGTGCCCTCTATCACCTCTTCAGTGGCAGCGTTGTCACTTCTGTGCTTCAGAAGTCTGCAATTCCGGTGCTCATTATACCGGTTCACGGCAAGTAAAAGAGCGGGGCAAAGAGCGGGTACCAGCAGCACTTCATGCGGATACTTTTTACCAAGCTCCGCCATATCGGTGATAATCTCCTCATCACGCCGATCCTGGTAGCCACACGGCAGAAATTCCCCGAGGCCGAGATCTGGGTCGTCGTGCGGCGCGGCACCGAGGGAATCCTCGCAGGCTGCCCCGAAATCGACTATCTTCTCACCACCGCCCGTCCCGAGGAAGCGAAGCGAAGCTGGCTCGATGCCGTAAATGATCTTGGCACTCTTGCCGCAGTAGCCCGCCACCGCTTCGACTACGCCTTTGAGCTTGGGGATAACGACCGAGGTCGCACCTTGGTGGCAGTCTCCCATGCCACCGTGCGCGCCACACACCTTAGCGATGAGGGACTGACTCCCTTCTGGCGACGGTGCTTCACCGATGTCGTCACGAAGGAACGAGGACACCTGCATCAAGTCGAGATGGATTACATGACCCCGCAGGAAATTCTGGGATTGTCCGAGGAGATTCCGCCGCTTCGATTTGCTCCTGAGGCTGCGCGTCCTTGGGGTGGCGCAGGCGATCTCGTTCCCAAGAGCTTCGCCCTACTCCATGCCGCCACCCGCTGGGAATGCAAATCTTGGCCTCTGGATCGCTGGCGCGAAGTTATTGCACAGATTCTGGAATTCACTCCACGAGTCCTTGTCAGTTGCGGCCCCTCGGAGCGAGAAATCACTGAGGCGCACAGGCTCTGCGAGGGATTCGGCGATTGCGTCATCACCACAGCAGGCACAGCTTCGTGGGCTCAGCTTGCCTGGATATTACAACGCGCCCGCTTTTATCTCGGGGTTGATACCGCCGCCATGCATCTCGCTGCTGCAATGCAATGCCCCATCGTTACCCTCTTCGGACATAGCGTCCCAGGACAGTACAGCCCTTGGAAATGCCCCCATATCATGGTCGCTCCCGCTGGCCGTAAACGGGGTGATCCTTCCGAGACTCACGACGCAACAGGTACGCCCATGATTGAGCGAATGCTTGCCATCACCGTCGAAGAAGTCGTGGAGGCCTGCCAGCGCAGCTCGTTTCCGGTCTAGAGAACAACGATGCCACTAGCATTCTTGTTTTTTGCAGGAATTCCTAACTGGCTGTTGAGGACTTTTTGATTACTTTGTGAAAGTCACCCCCAAAGATCCCTACATTTTTATGAAAGTTCCCCCACTTTTTCCCATAGCCCTCATTGTTTTTTTAACGGGCTTCCATGCCTTGGCAACTGATGTAGTTCTTCCTGATTCAGTAGCTCTCGCCTCCAACTGGCAGCTTCAGGATATTGCAAAAGCAACGAACGCCCCAGAGGAGATTTCCCTGCCTGGGTATCAGGCAACAAATTGGTATCCGGCGACGGTGCCTGGAACGGTGCTGACTTCGCTTGTGAATGACAAGGTCTATCCTGAGCCTCTCTACGGTGAAAACAATCGTCCAAACAGCATTCCTGAAACACTCTCCCAAACCTCCTATTGGTATCGCACGACCATCACCATTCCTGCCTTCTATGCTGGGCGGACGATTTGGCTGAACTTCGACGGCATTAATTACAGTGCTGAGGTCTGGGTGAATGGTAAGGAGGTCGGGACAATGAAGGGGGCCTTTGCCCGGGGAATCTTTGATATTTCAGCTTTTGTAAAACCAGGGGCACAGGCCGTGCTTGCAGTCAAAGTCAGTCCCCAGCCTCATCCGGGGAATCCCCACGAGCATAATATCGAAAACGGACTTGGAGGAAACGGCGGGATCACTGCGGTCGACGGAGCAACCTTTCTTTGTGCCATCGGTTGGGATTGGATTCCTGGCATTCGCGATCGTGATACCGGTATCTGGCAGAAGGTCTATCTCTCCGCCTCTGGGCCTGTGCGTATTCAGGAGCCGCTCGTGACTTCCGATCTGCCGTTGCCCAAGCTTGATAGTGCTGATCTCAAGGTTCAGGCGTTGCTGCGAAATGATACTCCGCAGCCTCAAAAGGGAATTCTTAAAGGAATGATCGGCAATGAGATTTCATTTCAACAATCAGTGGAGATACCTGCTGCAACAACGAATCTAGGTACCAATTCTCTTACAACAACCAATGCAGGCACCACGCTGATTACCTTGGATTCTACCAACACGCCACAGCTTCATCTGAAAAACCCGAAGCTCTGGTGGCCCAATGGTTATGGCCCGCAGAATCTCTATCCTGTGACTCTTTCCTTTGAGCAGAATGGGAGCATCTCCGATGAGAAAAAATTCAATATCGGTATCCGTAAGATCTCATACGCACTTCCTGGAAGCGACAATCTCGCACTCTCAGTCAATGGAGTTCCTGTGATGTGTAAGGGCGGGGACTGGGGGATGGATGAAGCCCTCAAGCGTATTCCTCGGGATCGGCTCGAAGCACAGATTCGTCTGCATAAAGAGGCGAATTACACAATCATTCGCAACTGGGTTGGACAGAGCACTGGTGAAGACTTCTACGACCTCTGCGACAAATACGGCATCATGCTCTGGGATGAATTTTTCCAGCCTAACCCGGGCGATGGGCCTAATCCCACCGATCTCGAAACCTACGAAGCCAATGCTCGAGAAAAGATTGTCCGGTTTCGCAATCACCCCTCCATTGCCGTCTGGTGTGGTCGTAACGAGGGCCGTCCTCCGGTGGCTATCAACGATGCTCTCCAAAAGCTGATGACGGAACTGGAGCCATGCCGTGTGTATCAGCCGAGTTCCACGGATGGGCACGGTGTGCATTCTGGAGGCCCCTACCATTGGCGTGCTCCCCGAGATTATTACAATGTTGATGCCCCATTCAAAACAGAGATTGGGAGTGTTTCCGTTCCAACTTTGGAGGCCGTACAGTCCATGATGCCAAGGAAGGATTGGGAAACGATCAATGACGATTGGGGTGAGCACGATCTTGCTCGGGGGGCCCAGCATGGTGATACCTATCCTGGAGTGCTTGCGCGTCGTTACGGCAAATTACTGAATCTAGCCGATTTCGTTCGTAAGGCTCAGTTGGCCAATTACGAGGCCTTCCGTGGCATGTACGAGGGACGCTTCGTTAAACTCTTCAATCCTTCCTCGGGAGTCATTACTTGGATGAGCAATCCTGCTCAACCGAGTTTTGTCTGGCAGATCTATAGCTGGGATTTGGAGGCAAATGCTTCCCTCTTTGGCACAAAAAAAGCCTGTGAGGCCGTTCATATTATGCTCAACGAGAACAATGGGCATCTCTTTGTCATTAATAACACGCCGACTCAGATCTCTGGAGCAACGGCATCAATTGCCATCTACAATCTCGATGGAACACTCGCTACTCAGAATGATCTTAAAGTCGAAGCTTCTCCAAGTGCTGCTACCGATCTCGGGGCGATTGCATGGCCTCAAAAACTCTCTCCAGTTCATTTTGTTAAGCTCCAACTGAAGGATTCAACCGGCAAGTTGGTCTCCGATAATTTCTATTGGCACGACCTTGATAACAAGGGGAAGAATCTCCGTGATCTCGACGCTCTTCCTTTAGTCACTCTCGATGCAACAGTTGCGCGCCACGATGCTGATGGGAAATGCCTGCTTGATGTCACTCTTCGCAACCCAAGTGACAAAATTGCCCTCATGACTCATCTGCAACTCCGTCGCAGCGGCACTGGGAAACGGGTTCTTCCGGTCTATTACTCGGACAATTATGTATCGCTGGTACCCGGTGAATCCAAAACCATCACCATGGAAGCGGATCTCTCTGCACTGCATGGAGACAAACCTCTTGTTGTCTTTGATGGATGGAATGTCTCGATAAACCCTGTCTCCTCCTCCCTATGCAATCTTGAGAACAACAAACAGGCTCTCCCTTCCAGTTGGCCTATCAGCAATATTGCAATCAAATGGTTTCATCAGCCGCTTGATCAAATTAAACTTTCCTGTGGACAAAACCGCATGAAAGAATTTGTCGGGGATCGCGGTTACGATGCTGGTGATACTGGAACTTACACTCCCAGGAAGACCAAAGATGGGAAGATTGATCCAAAAACTGAAATTGATCTCACGGGAACGCCGAACTACTCCAAAGATCTTTACAGTCGGTATCGTGAGGGTGAAACAACCTACACCTTCCCCTTCAAGCCTGCACCAACAGCAAAGGGGTATCTCGTGCGGCTGCATTTTATCGAAACCTACTTCGACGCTGTTGGGAAACGCTTGTTTGATGTGGAGATTAACGGGAAACCTGCTCTCACGAATTTTGACATTTTCCAAGCTGCCGGAGGAAAGTTGAAGTCGGTCTTCAAGGAGATCCCTGGGGTTTTCCCAAACAAGGAGGGTAACATCGTCATCGACTTCCGTAACGGCCCCAGCAGTCAGCCCAAGGTCAATGCCATCGAGGTGATTCCGATGCAGTAAAAGTGCTGTGAAATGAATTCAAATCTTTCCACGCTTTTCACTATTTACATAAATTCAGAGCTATTCTGGAGTCCAATATTTTCCCTATACCCAAAGGGCTCTTATGAAACAGCATTTATTTAATTCAAGAACCCTGCGGCAAGACCGCAGGGAATCATCTAGTTCAATCAGCGATCATGCGGCTAAGAAGTGTAACTCTTGCACAATTTCTCGCACAAAATTAAGTTCTCACTTTTCAGATTTCGGCTTCAGGCCGATGCTTAACAAGTTGCGCCCGTAGCTCAGGGGATAGAGCAGGGGTTTTCTAAACCCTTGGTCGCAGGTTCGAATCCTGCCGGGCGTACCAGTCCCCAAGTTTTTCGCTCGCGAGGGGCCACTGCAATCCGCATTCTTGAGCGATGCTTGAGATTACGATTCTGGCCAGTGGAAGCACTGGCAATGCGGCCTTGGTAAGAACGGAGACGGCCTCGTTTCTGGTTGATGCGGGGCTGAGCACGCGGGAGCTGACGCTTCGCTTGGCACAGTGCGGCGTGGAGCCTCGCGATCTCTGCGCGATTCTCCTCACGCATGAACATGGCGATCATTCTCGGGGGCTCGCCCAGTGGTCGAAGAAGCATGCAACGCCGATTTACTGTAATCGGCAGACGGCGGCGGTGCTACGGGATAAGGTGATTGATTTTGGCGGATGGAAGATTTTTGAAAGTGGTTCGGAGTTTGCAATCGAAGGTGCGACGATCCGTTCTTTCCTCGTGCCTCATGATGCAGTGGAGCCGGTGGGGTTCGTGATTCGCTCGCGAGGGCGATCGTTTGGATTTCTGACCGATCTGGGTCATGCCACCACTCTGGTGATGGAATCACTACGCGGCGTGGAGGGGCTGCTGATCGAAACAAACTACGACGAGGAGTTGCTCCAGCAGGATACGAAGCGACCTTGGGCGATCAAGCAGCGGATTCAGTCGCGGCACGGGCATCTCTCGAATTCCGCCGCTGCCGAGACGGTGGCACAGATTCAGCACGAAGGGCTAGCCCATCTACTGCTCGCTCATCTGAGTCGCGATTGTAATCGTGAGGAGCTGGCTCTCTCGGCGATGCGAAAGGTGTTTCATGGAAATTCCCTGAATGGACGGTCTCCAACGCTTTTTTGTGCCACTCAGGAATCGATCTCACCGAGTATCCGACTGGCGTAAATCGAGTTCTCGTTGATCGCGATGAAGGACGCGTAAGGTCTGAGGCTCGTGCTTGGCAATGGATCTTTCGGGCAGGACACCACGCCACGATGTGCCGGGATAGATGATGCTGTCGCGACCAATAATGGAGCCGGGGCTCAGAACGGAGTTGCAGCCGATCTCGGCGCGGTCGCCGACGATGGCCCCGAATTTTTTTAAGCCCGTAAGAATGGCCCCCTCGGGATGCGGCACGCTGACGAGCGCGTGATCGAGTCGAACATTGGAAAGAATGGCACCAGCTCCAAGATGAGCTTTGTAGCCGAGGATGGAATCGCCGACATAGTTGAAGTGGGGGATTTGCGCTTCGTCAAAGATGAGGCAGTTTTTGAATTCGCTCGAGTTGCCAAGGACGACGCCGTTGCCGACGACGACATTTTCACGGATGTAGGCACCGTTACGAATCTCGCATCCTTCGCCGATCCAGGCAGGCCCTTTGATCATCGCACCATGCTCAATGACCGTACCACGCCCGATAAAGACAGCTCCGCTGATGAAAGGCTTGCCAATGAGCTTGCCATAAATGCCAGGCTTGAGGCGGAACTGGAGGTAGGTGCTGATCTTGGCTAGGGCCTCCCAAGCATGGGTGACATTGTCAAAGATGAGGCGATGCTCGGTGCGATTGAGATCGAAGAGGGAGTCGGGAGAGAACATGGAAGATAGCAAATGCTGAAATGCGGAATGCTGAAAGAATATTGAGAAAAAGGTGGTGGTGTCAGGGTAGCTTCGTGAGCTTTTGCCCATCTTTGGTATCTTTGACCAACCAGCCGAGGGAGGCTAGCATGTCGCGAAGTTCGTCACTGCGTTTCCACTCTTTAGCGGCGCGGGCGGCGGCGCGGGCATTGAGAAGTTCTTGAACTTCCTGCGGAAGCTCGGTCGATTTGCTCTCTGGCTCAAGGGCAAGGATGCCATTCACGCGGGCATACCAAGCGAGATATGCGCTGGCCTCTGCTGGAGTAAGAACGCCCTGATCCATCTGCCGATTGCTCTCGCGCACGGTTTCAAAGAGGATGGCCAGCGCGCCGGATATATTGAGGTCGTTATCGAGTGCGTCGAAGAATTCCTCAGTTGTCTTACTTGCAACTTCGCTCTGTTCCCCCACTACGGAAATTTCCAGCAACCGCTCCTGCCACGCATCGAGTCGCGCAAGGGCGGTGCGAGCGGCGGCGAGGCCATCCATTGTGAAATTTAACGAAGCGCGGTAATGAACGCTCTGGAGGACATATCGGACTTCACGGCCTGTCCAGCCTTGCGCCAGGAGATCGCGGAGGGTGAAGAAATTTCCGGCCGACTTTGCCATCTTCGATCCCTCGACCATGAGGTGAGCGCAGTGCATCCAATAGCGGACAAAGGGTGCGCTGCCATCTCCGGCGCATTCACACTGGGCAATCTCAGCCTCATGATGCGGGAAGATGTTGTCCACGCCGCCGCAATGAATGTCGATGGTCTCGCCCAGGAGGCCCGTCGCCATCGCGCTACATTCGATATGCCAGCCGGGGCGACCTTTCCCCCAGGGGCTCTCCCAAACGACCTCACCATCCTCGGGAACCCAGGCTTTCCAGAGTGCGAAATCAGCGACAGCTTCTTTGTCGTATTCATCACTCGCAACCCTCTGACCAGGTCGCTGACCTTCCAGATCGACATGGGCAAGCTTTCCGTAATTCGGAAAGGAGGCGATGCGGAAATAGAGGGAGCCATCCTCGGCTTGGTAAGCATGGCCTCGTTCCATGAGTGTAACGATCATCGCAATCATCCGAGCAATCTGCTCTGGCTCGGTGGCGGCGGGATAGGCCTCGGCCTTGAGGAGTCGCAAGGTTTCACTATCCTCAAAGAAGGCTTTCTTAAAGGGCTCGGTGAATTCGCCCAGTGAAATCCCGGCTGTGTGTGCCCCACGGATGGTCTTGTCATCGACATCGGTAAGATTCATCACACGGTGCACGGTGAAACCTCGCTCCTGCAAATGTCGCTGAAGAAGATCTTCGAAAACATAGGCGCGGAAGTTCCCAATGTGCGCGTAATTGTAAACCGTCGGCCCGCAGGTGTAGAGCGAGAGGGTGGTTCCCATGCCTGAACGGGGTAGCAGCGGCTCCAAGGATCGGGTCAGCGTATTATAAACCTGTACGGCCATCGTCGCTATTCCTCGCTCTTAATGCTCGCCGTGGCCAGGGCTGCGATTCCCTCGCCGCGCCCCAGAAATCCGAGGCATTCATTGGTGGTCGCTTTCACTCCGACTCTCTTGGCATCAAGGCCGAGAGCCCCGGCAATGTGTTTGCGCATCTCATACACATACGGCCCTATCTTCGGCTCCTCAGCGATGAGGGTAGAATCGACATTGATGATCTGTGCTCCTGCGTCGCTGATGATGATCGCGACGCGTCGCAGAAGTTCAAGGCTTGAGATTCCTCGTAGCGACGCGTCGGTATTTGGAAAATAAAATCCGATGTCTTGAAGTCCTGCCGCACCTAGGATTGCATCGGCAATGGCATGGCAGAGAACATCGGCATCGGAGTGGCCGGCAAGACCAAGGCCCTGCGGATGCTGAAGCTGCACGCCACCGAGGATGAGCGGTCGGCCTGCTTCGAGCCTGTGCACATCGTAACCAATGCCACTACGGGTAATCATGAAAATTAGAAGACGAAGTTGGTAGCTAGACGATCAAGCCAGGTGCGTGAACGGGATTGCTCCGCTGGAAGCGAGGATGGCAAATTTGTCTTCCACAGTCGCGTGAGGCTGGAGATCAAGGGTTCCTCCTGCTAGCTCGACCATGAGGAGTCCCGCCGCAATATCCCAGAGGCTGATCTGGCTCTCAATGTACGCATCAAGCCGTCCCGTGGCCACATAGGCGATGTCGAGTGTGGCACTTCCCATCATACGAGTTTTCCGCGCAGAGCGCATCATTTCGCCCAGGAGAGGAAGTCCTTTTTCAATCGCTGCATCGGTCTTGGAAACACCGACAGAAACAATGGCATCGGAGAGTTTGCTCCGCTTGCTGACGCTGATAGGGCGGTCATTGAGTGTGACGCGGCCAGCTGCACGCGAGGCCTCCCAGAGTTCATTGCGCATCGGGTCGTAGATGACACCCGTTGTGATCACGCTCCCTCGTCGGTGTGCGATGGAGATGGCGAAGTGGGGAATGCCGTAGAAAAAATTCACGGTTCCATCAATGGGATCGATGATCCATTGATCCTCGGCATTCGGATCGCCGCGCATTCCCTCCTCGCCGTAGATGGCATGGTTCGGGAAGACCTCCAGCACAATCGACTCGATGAGTGCCTGTGAGCGGCGATCGAGTTCGAGCTTGATGTCGTGCGCCTCGGCGGCATCGACATTGAGGTCGCGTTCAAAATGGCCGCGAATAAGCCCTCCAGCGGTCAAGGCGGCTTCACGGGCTGTGGCAAGAAGTAGTTTGTCCATACCAAGGAATTAGCGGAGTCCTGCGCTCCGGTCGAGTGATTGCGTTCGGCTATTCTGCATAAAAAAGAAATGGGGGAGGCGTTTGTGGCGCTTCCCCCAAGTTTTAGCTCGTCGCCGAAAGGTTGTTCCGGCGGGAGAATATTTATTTCTTTTTCGCGACGGCTTTCTTTACAGGAGCCTTGGCGACAACTTTCTTCGCAGGTGCTGCTTTGGGAGCGGCTTTTGCTGCTGGCTTCTTAACAGGGGCTGCTTTCTTAGCTGGCGCGGCTTTCTTTGCAGGAGCCTTGGCGACAACCTTCTTCGCAGGAGCTGCTTTGGGAGCGGCTTTTACTGCTGGCTTCTTGGCAGGCGCAGCTTTGGGAGCTGGTGCGGCCTTCTTTGCAGGGGCTGCTTTTTTAACAGGTGCTTTCTTTGCGGGTGCGGCTTTTTTTACGGGCATTTCAATCCACCTCCTTTTTTCCGCATGGGCGGAGATTGTGAAAATCTTGTGAATAACTCACTCTCGAATGTGAATAAGTCTCTTGCCGCGCCGCGTCAACGGATTTTGTAAATTTTTTTCTTGTCTCGTCTTACGCCCGATTATTCAGGTCTCGCTCAAGCGAGCAAATCGAGTGCTCGCTGCACAATTTCCGCAGGCTCAGAAAGCCTTCCTGCCCCTTCGTATCCGCAGGCCAGCATCCCCTCAGCCGGCCCCACAAACGCAATTCCGCGCCGTCTCAGACGCTCGACATTCTCCTGTATGACATCGTGTTCCCACATCTTACCGTTCATTGCTGGAGCCAGTAACATCGGGGCTCGTGTGGCAAGCGCAACTGCTCCGATGGCATCATCAGCGAGGCCGCAGGCGAGTCGCGAGATGGTATTTGCCGTTGCCGGAGCGATCAAGAGAAGGTCGGCTCGATCTGCCAGTTCAATATGCCCAGGCTTCCAGGCTTCGCCCTTCTCCTCGGAGAGATCGCAAAGCACGGGATGGCGTGAAAGGGTCGCAAGCGTGAGTGGCGTGACGAACTCCGTCGCGCTCTGGGTCATGACGACAAAAACTTCGTGCCCCGCCTTACGCAGGAGGCTGATGATTTCCGCTGCCTTATAGGCGGCAATGGAGCCAGTGACTCCGAGCACGATCATCTTGGATGGGGAGGCGGATTCATTCATTGTAAGATATTGTCCTGCTTTGTTTCATCCAATGATTCCACGGCTGTCATGCGGCGGGTGAGGTAGCGCTCCGCACGCATGATGGCGCGGAATTTTTCGATGTTCTCCTCCATGGAGCCACTCAGGATCGTGTACCGGTAATCGCGCCAGGATTCCATCTCAAGAGCTGCATTACGCAAGCGAACATCGACCTGGGCCTCGGTCTCGGTTCCTCGGCGAAGGAGGCGGCGGCGCAGCTCCTCCAGATCAGGAGGAATGATGAAGACATCGGCAAGTGCCTCTCGAATGCGCTCATCTCCGCAAGCGGCACGGATATTTCCCGCGCCCTGAGTGTCAATGTCGAGCAGGACATCGATGCCCTGTCGGAGATTCTCCAGCACGGGGCCCTTGAGGGTTCCATAGTAGTTGCCGTGGACTTCGGCATGTTCGAGAAATTCGCCTGCTTCAAGGCGGCGGCGAAATTCTTCGATGGAAAGAAAATGGTAATCCTCGCCATCGACCTCTCCATTTCGCGGCGCACGCGTGGTGCAGGAGACCGACCAAACAAAATCGGGCTTCTGCCGCAGTGCCGTGCAGAGGGTGGTCTTTCCAGCTCCCGAGGGGGCAGAAATGACAAAGAGAATGCCTGTGCGGCGGAATTGGAGTGCGGGATTATTCAAGGTTGGCAACTTGTTCGCGGATTCTATCCAACTCGGCTTTGGATTGCACGACCCGTCGTGAAGTTTCGGCATCGCTGGCTTTGTTACCAAGGGTGTTGAATTCTCGGAACATTTCCTGAGCCAGATAATCGAGTGCGCGGCCTGCGGGTTCGCTTCCTGCAAGGGCATCGCGGCATTGTTGAAAGTGGCTCTGCAGGCGCGTCAGCTCTTCGGTGATGTCGCTCCTCTCGGCCATGAATGCCAGCTCACGGGCGAGGCTGGGATCGTCGGCAGGGAGAGGTGATTCGAGTTCTTCCAATCGTTTTTTAAGATGATCTCGCCGTTGCCGCAGTACAGCGGGAACTCGCGTTCGGATCGCTTTGACTGCCGTCTCCAAGAGTCGAATGCGCTTGAGCAAATCAGTCACAAGATGTGCTCCCTCCTTGCGCCGCATGGCTTCCATTTTCTCCAGAGCCACAGTCAATGCTGACTTGAGGATGGGCCAAAGGATTTCGGCTTCGGGAATTTCCTCCGTGGCGTTTTTCAGCACTCCGGGGGATCGCAGGAGAAGATCGAGGGTGATTTCGCCTGGAAGGGAAAGCTCTTCGCGCAAGGCTCGTAGCTCACGCAGGACACGGAGGGCTGCCGCTTTGTCGATGACACTCTGCTGCGCTACTTCCGAAAGTTCGAGCGTAACCGTGACATTAACGCGGCCACGATGGATGGCTCGTTGGACTTCCTCGCGGACTTTTGGCTCAAGTGTGAGCAGGGGCTTGGGAAGGGTGACGGCGATTTCGATTCCTTTGCGATTCACAGAAGCGCACTCCACGGTGAATCGGCAGCCCGCTTCCATGAAGGAGCCTCTTCCATATCCGGTCATGCTGTTCATGGATGATTTTTAGGCGAGAGGGAGGGTTCCGGCAAGTTCGGCAGCATCTGGAGTGAGTAATTCCATGGGCGACCGTAAAAACCTAATCCGTCAGGGTTGGCATCCGAAGCAGCATCCTCTGCACGACCTGTGATCCAGTCAAGGGGAGGGAGGGGAAAGAGGGTATTCTGACGAAGCCAGGCGAGGTCTTGATCGAACTGTGAGGAGCTTGCCTCGGTTGCTTCAGGCTTGATAAGAGCCAGCATACAATCCGCCGCTGTGACATTGGGGTTCTGCGGAAGGAGGTCGAGTGCAAGCGGTGCATCGCTCCATTTCCCCTGCTCGTGGAGAACCCAGAATCCGAGCGGTGTGAGCCCATACGCGGCAAAGGTGATCTGCTCCTCGCCGCCTGGAGAGCATTGCAGCAGGAGCGAGGGAATTTCAAATTCTCCGCATGGGAGCTGAATGATATGATGCTTGGCCTCGATGCGCCCATCCCAGCGCGGGGAACTGAGGAATCCCTGGACGCGAAGATCGGCCTGAAGTTGTTCCCCATGACCTGTTGCGCCCAGGATCGGAAGGAGGCCCTCGGTTTTGGCATGAAGGTCAAGCTGGAGTTCTTCTGAAGATGATGAAGCTGTCGTCGTTGAAATCGGGAAGAGGGCGTTTGGCGAGGGGAGGAATCTCATGCCGATTCCCGGAGGGGTGAAAGAAGGGGTGACTCGTAGCGTGCCTGGGCTAGAGATATTCTTGATATTCAGCATTCCTGAAAGTGTCGGTGTATTGGTTCCTTGTATGCTCAGGGAGAGTTGCGCGTCGCCACGACTCTCTAGCCCCAGCACGCTGGGAAAGTGAAAATCATGTCCGCTCAGATCGATGTGGCCAAACCAAGGGCCATGACTCCAATCCAGCAGGCCAGCGAGTGCTATCGGGGTTTCGCCATAGAGAGCCGTTCCGCCTGAAGCTGTGGCTTTGCTCTGGGAATAGATAATAGGAAGGGTGAGGTTGGCGAGTTTGGCACCTGGGAGAATGGCTCCCCGCGCACTGAGCAGGAGGCTTCCCTCGAGGATCGGCTGGGCTGTGGTGCCGTTTAATTTGATGGAGCCATTGAGCACTCCCTCTTGCAAGGCCCAGGATGGAGTGCTCCAAAGAGAACCCCATTCGTTGAGCGAAAGACCGTGGAGGGTAATGTCTGCATGAAGGGCCGCCGTGCTCTCGGCCAAGCCAAGGACTCCGTGTGTCACGGCAAATCGGAAGGGAATATCAGCCTGGAGCGAAAAAGGGGTGTTCTTGGCAGGCTCCTGAACGAGATGGCAGCGGGCGCGCCCCGCCGAGGAATCGAGGCTCCAGCTCACACTCATGCTGCCGGGGGTATTGGTCAGCCTGAGCCGAGCGATCTGCATGGTGCTTCGAATCTCCGGTGTCTCAGGCGTACCGGTGGCAGAGAGATCTCCCTCCAGAATTCCAGTGCAGGGAATCGGCTGACCAAGCAAATCGGCAAGCTCTTCGGCCTTGATTCCATGAAGGGAAAGTTGAAGTGCCAGCGGCGCACGCATGTCGAGATTGGCAAGAAGTTCTCCGCTTTGCCAGAGCGCGGGGGCATCCACAGGTAGGGCGATGGAGCCAGCAACGAGCGGCTCGCTCTTCCCCTTGCGTTTGGCTAGAATGGAAGAAATCTCCAGGCGTTTTGGAGAGGCTGCTAACTGGAGATTAAGGCTGAGATCTTCTTGCTGAAATTCGGCTTGGGTAAAATTGAGATGTCCCGGCGCGTAAGTTCCCTCGAAGCTGCCCGACATCCCAGCCCTCGTCCATGGGGAGACCCAGTCGGTGACCTTAGCTTGAAAGCTTCCTGAATGTCCCAACTTGGAGCCCTCTCCTTTCCAATTTCCTCGGAGCGCACCGCCGCCGATCTGTGATGCGGTGGAAATCCCGAGCTGGGCGAGTCTTTTGGTCAGGTTTGCGACGGAAAACTGGGCTGCGCCTTGGTAGTGATGCGGCGCGCTGTTTTCCGCTTTTCCTTCCATCACGATGCAATCTTTTCCGCTCCAGGCTTCGAGATTGCTCAACTTCGTTTCATTTCCTTGAAAAAGAAGGCATCCCTTGAGCCAATCAATCGGAAGCTTCCTGATCTTCATCTCCGTGCCGATCAAGTTACAATACCCTTCGGCTTTGTTCTCCGCTCCCTTGATTTCTCCTTCCAGAGAGAGTCCTCCCGAAACGGGGCCAATGTCGGCCCCTGTCAGCGCGGCGAGTGCTCCGGCATCATCGAGCATGGCATGGAATGTCGCTGTAAAAGGGGCCTTCAGTGCTTCATGCCAATCTTCGGGAAGGTTGCTCTCTCCCTGAGCCTCCACTTCATTTTCCTGCTGATGAAGACTCAGCTCTGCTAGGGTAAGAACACGCCCCGTGAGCGTGGAGGCTAGTTTCAGGGAATCCCATCCACGCCCCTCCCAGCGAAAGGCATCGGCCACAAGCCGTAATGAGCAATCGGCTTCGAGCGGTTTTCCTGGGTCGCCTCGAAAGGTGAATCGGCCCTGACGAATGGTGCCGCTGGCGCGTTGATTCTCTTCTTTGAGCAGATGAAAGAGTGCCTCCATCGTGAGATTCTCACCGACCAATGTGGCTTCCAGATGACGGCGCACTCCCCCCAGGCCGATGGCGCCATCTCCTCGGATCAACCCCTCCCCAATCATGCCGCGTACGCCAAACTCGATACGCTCACGCCTCGGGGCCAAGGTCAGTTCTTCGAAATGAAGATCTTGATCCAATGAAAACGCTCCAAGGCGCAATACCCGTCCATCCCAATTGGCTGTTGCCCTTGCAGCGGGAAAAGCGCGGTGAACAGATCCAATATCGAGACTTGCTTCGGTATAAAGAACTTTGCCTGCCCAGCGGTTGGGAAGGAAAGCATAGAGGCCCGTGACAGCTACCCTGCTCGTCTCGCCAATCACAATCAGATCGATCGGCCCGATGAGTAAATCCGAGGGGAGAAATCGCAGCCACGGTATCGCGAGTGGGATTTTTGGTGGTGCCGTTGCTCCCCCCAAGGCAGCACTCCCCTGCGCTCCATCACTGCGACGATCAATCAGTAATTTGGAACGCCCAAGGGAAAGCTCCCGAAGGAGTGTGCCGGAGTTATTATGGGAAAAGCCCATTACTGAGAGCAAGGAGGAGGGATGAACTTCGATCGCGTCGCATTTCCACGAGCTGCGATGGGACTGAGGCCCAAAGCTGAGGCTGACCTGTTGCGCCTGAATTCCTCCATTTCCCGTAAGAACAAGATGCCCTACGGTGAGCTGTATTCCCTGCGACCAGGCCACGCCATTGAGCGCGAGTAAAAGGGTGCCGCAAACCAGAGGAGCAAAAAATATCCAGCATGCCCCCAGGAGCGTCAGAACCCCCAGAGCCATCCAGGCTGCAGGTGTCCGTGAACGGGCAGGAAGTCGTTCGAACTTTTCAGGATTCATGAGAAACCTGAAGTATGACCCAAGTTGGAAAGAAAAGCCTCGTGAAAATCTCGGGAAGATCTGTTTTCGGTATTTTTTGTTAATCCCGTAAAAGATACAGGCCGCCGCACCAAAGGTACGACGGCCTGTTGTTCCCCCCAGAACAATCTTTCAATAAGTTCAGATTATAGTTTTTCTCCCGACATGCAACAAAAATTTTCATTTTTTTTGATGTAGGTCATTTTCTCTTATAAGAACCGCTGATCAAAGATGGATTTCCTGAGATTTCATCAGATTCTTCATCCCTGGCTTGCAAGAGCGGTTGCGGTGCGAAGTCTCCGCTCTAGGCGCGTCTGTTGGGCGGGAGTTTTGATTTTATCCCCTTCCTTCGTCCTGAGATAAAAGACATCAAGGGCAGCCTTTTGTTCCGTAGCAATGCGGGCTGCTTCGATCTTAATTCCCCCATGCGTGATGGCCCTCAGGAGATGATACAAAAGACCGACCCTATCTGGAGCCTGAATTTCGAGGATGGTGCAGGTGGGATGCGCCGTATTGTTGATAGTGATACCGACGGGGTGTTCTTCGTCATAAGCTGACTGAAGGAGCGTTGGTTTGGAGGTTTTTTGGATTTGTGGTTCGGGAACGACTCGACGACCTGGAGCCTGAAGGAGCTCCTTGAGTTTTTCCTCAAAGATCCTGCGAGCCCGATCTCGTGGAAGCGGTTCGCTGCGGTGGTTGGAAACTCGAAAAATATCGAGGGCGAGATGATCGGCGCGTGTGTAGATGTCGGCCCCATGCACATTGATGCCCGCTTCGAGAAGTGCCGCTGCGATACGCTCTAGCAACCGATCACGATCCCAGGAGCAGATGAGCAGCTCTGCATGACCTGCCTCAGGATGATCGATCCAGGAAATCACTGGCTGGAGATGCGGGCCGTCGCTATCCAGAGATTCTTCAAAAAATTGACGGAAGACTTTTAGATGTCCGCAAATTTCCTCTGCATCTCTGGAAACAAGATACCGCTCGGGCATTCCCGAAAAATGTGCATCGATCTCCTGGGCAAAATCATTGGGCAATTTATCAGCCACCTGCTGACGAACGGCCTCGCGCCGCTGCATTCGTTCTTCAAGAAATCCGGTGCTGTCAGAGAGATACTTCTTGGCCTGGTGAAAGAGTTGCCAGACAAGCAGCTCCTTCCAGTCACTCCATCCCTCATCGCTTGTCCCCATACCATCGGCTAAAGTCAGGATCATCAGGGCATCCAGAATCATCGGATCACGGATGATCTCTGCGAATTCCTCAATCGTAGCCGGATCTTCCAGATTTCGAGACCGTGCCATCCCACTCATCTCTCCATGGGCATCGACAAGGGTAATGAGCATGCGTCTTCTCTGCGGCGAGAGTTGAAGTCTTCTTGCAACTTTCTGAGCTGCGATGGCACTCGCATCTTCGTGATGATGCTTATTGGCCGCTTTGCCAGTATCATGCAAAAGCATGGCGAGGTAGAGGATTGCCGGATCTTCCATTTGGCGGAAGAGTGCGGTGTATCGCTTGAGATGTGGTTCCGTGGAAAAGAGGAGCTCATCGATTTTTTCCGTGCAGAGCAGGGTATGTTCGTCCGCCGTGTAGCGATGAAAAAATTCGTGCTGTACCAAACAGGTCAGCGGCTCAAACTCGGGGAGATATTTTCCCAGAAATCCGAGATCGTGCATGAGTCGGAGAATGCGACCCACCTCTCCTTTGCGTGAGAGGATTGCGAGGAATATCGTGCGGTTCTCCTTCCCATACTGGAAGGTGCGATCCACAAGTCGGAGGCGTCGTTTGACGAGATCCTCCAACTCTGCGGAAAATTTCAACTGCCGGATTTGGGCCAATTGAAAAGCCTTCATCATGAGCGGTGGATGCTGGTTAAAAATATCTCGGCTCTTTGGAAAAAGTTCCCCATGACGGATCAGGAACTCTCCCATCTCTTCTTCCTTTCCTCCTCCGATAAGTTTTTCCAAGATGGAGGATTTAACGCCTCGCTGCTCACGGATTCTTCCTAAGGCCAGCGAAGTGATGAGATGGATCTGGCGTGTGTGTCCATAATAATCACGCATGAAGGCCTCGCAGCGGCGGAGAATATTTTTTTCGATATAGCCAAGGCCCGTGGCCACCTTTCCCTGAAGCTGGAGATTGAGCTGATCAAAAACTCTTCCTGTCTGGTAATGCATTTCCGTACGCACCCGCAGGAGAAAATCGTATGCCTCTTCGAGCGTGCGGCGTTCGCGTTCACGGAGAACTTTTTCCTCCACAAGCCGTGCCGTGCTATTGGCTCCGCAGTGAAACATGCCAGTCCAGATGAGGTTTTGATAATCCCTTAACCCTCCACAGCCTGATTTGATATTCGGCTCCTGCATGAAGACGCTGGCACCAAATTTTTTGCGAAGTTCTTTCAGATTCTCGGTTCTCCAGGAGAGATATTCCTTCTCATGACCCTTGATGCAGGAGGTATCAAAATGACGCTTGAATTCTTCAAAGAGTTTTTTATCTCCCGCAAGCCATCGGCATTCCAGCATGGCAGTTTTGGTCAGCATGTCGGTGTTGGCCTGCGTGATGGCACCTTTTACCGAACGAGTCGCATGTCCTACCTTGAATCCAAGATCCCAAAGAGCCAAGAGGATCGTCGAAATGATCTGCTCCATTTTCTTGGTCGGTTTGGCACCCTTGTGAATAAAGGTAATATCGACATCACTGAAAGGGTTGAGCTCCTTTCTTCCATACCCGCCAAAAGCACTGACCATGAGGTCGGGGATTTCTCTCACCCCCGAGAGAGAATACATTGTATGACGAAAGATAGCACGGAAAACGATGTCCACGAGTTCAGAGCGCCGTCCTGCAATCTCCTTCCCTCCTCCTCCTGCATGGTGCCAGAGTTTGAGCCGATGCTCCTCTTTCTTTAAGATCGTGTGAAGCTGCGCGATGGGAAGGGCCTTCTGGTCTTTTAATACTACTGTGAGGCGTTCGGCTACTTCGCGTTGAATGCGGGCACGATGCTCGGCAATGGGAACAATTCCTTCCATGGATTATTTTACTTCCTTAGGTTCCTTAGGTGCGACGATAACAATTTCTACACGACGGTTGAGTTGTTGCTGCTGTACCGTTCCCGTAGCTGGCGCAAGAAGTCTGCTCTTTCCAAAACCGACAGTACTGATTCGAGCGGCATCAAGCCCCATGTTGGAAAGCAGCCATGCCTTCACAGCTTCGGCACGACGCAGGCTCAAAGACATATTGTAATCATCACTTCCAAAGGAATCTGTATGCCCTTCGATCTTGAACGATGCTTGGGCGTTTTTTTTGATCAGGCTTCCTAGTTTTGTCAGCGTCTCTGCTGCTTCGGGTTTCAGCGTAGCGGCATCATACTCAAAGAGAAGATCTGTTGGCATCAGGATGGGGGCGGTATTTTTCTTCACGGTTCCTGTTCCTGCAAGCAGATCGTCAAGGGAACTAAACTGCCTCCCTGATTTCCCTTCTCCTCTTTTATCTGAACCTGGTGCCGATTCGGGCAATTTCAACGAGGCATCAGGGCCTTTCTCGAGAACAACTTCTTCATTTGCTTCCATTTTGTTCTCATTTTTTTTGAGAAGCTGATCGAGACCCGTCGTCTCAGCCTGCGCCTCTGGCTTTTCCACCGGAATGGTGGCGGAGGGCTTGAGAAGAATGTCTTTCGATTCTGTGGCTACCGTATGCTGATCTTGCTGCGGTATCTCTTTCGGTATTTCCACAGGTCGCTCTCGGGGTGTTTCACTCGTGACAGGCTTTGGATCCTCCAGAGTTTTAGGATCAATCTCAACGCGTTTCATCCGAAAAGTTCGGGGAACAATTGTGTCATAACTCTCAGGTGTAAATCCTGATAGAGAGAAATGACCGGCTTGGATGAGGAAAAGCGCGTGAACCAACAGGGAAACTCCTAAACAGATCAGTGAGAAGAGCAGCAAGAAAAACTTTTTTCCAGAACGAGGCTTTTTCAAGAGTGATGTTCCCATACAGAGTTGATGCTAGCCCCAATTTCCTAGGATTGCTATCCTCCACCATACACTTTCAACACCGATTTTTAAGGAACCCATTATTTCTTTCACAAACGGTTCTTCACAGAGATGGATGGATAGATAGAATCTTTGAGAGTATTCTTAATCACCATAAGATTGTGAATAAAAATAAAATACTGTTTTAAGATGTTGATGCTTTGAATGATAGAATGGGAAAAATAGAGTGAATTCAATAAACAAATCACGAGAAAATTAGGTGTAGCTTGTTCCATGAAACAGAAAGTTCTCAAACTTCCACAAAAGCGCACATCTTATTCACAAAGTATTCATAAAAAGGATTAATTTAGAAAATTTATAAATACTTTTTGTAAATACCTATTAATAAGATAGATAGATAATTGTTCCATATGGAACATTCTGTAAAACCATTAAATTGACAATGTTCATTTACCCTACAGATTTTGATGTGATCGTCATTGGTGCAGGTCATGCTGGGATCGAGGCAGCCCATAGTGCAGCAACTCTCGGTGCACGAACGCTCTTACTCACACAAAATGCGGATACGATTGGGCAGATGTCGTGTAACCCTGCAATAGGAGGTTTGGCCAAGGGCCACCTTGTAAGAGAAATTGATGCTTTAGGAGGAGTCATGGGTCTGAATACAGACGCCACAGGTATTCAGTTTAGAATGTTGAATGCGAGTAAAGGGCCAAGCGTTCGTGCCCCTCGTGCTCAGTGCGATAAAAAGGCGTATCAGTTTCGACTCAAGGCACTCCTTGAGAATACACTGAATCTCACCCTGATGCAGGCCAACATCACTTCATTGATTGTGAAGGGTGATAAAGTTTGTGGAGTGGAGACCAACCTTGGACTTCAATTTACAGCCAAGAGTGTGGTGATTACAACTGGTACCTTTATGAGAGGACTTCTCCATGTGGGACTACGAACCCAAACTGGAGGTCGCATGGGTGATACGATCTCGACATTGAGTGATAATCTCAAAGAACTTGGGTTTGAAGTGGGAAGGTTCAAAACAGGGACTCCCTGTCGTTTGCTCGCAAAGTCCATTGATTTTAACAAATGTGAACGCCAGGATGGAGATACTCCCGAGACCCTCTTTTCCCATATTCCTAAGAGTATCGTAAAGGGGCCACACGATCTCCATACGCTCAATTATTTTTTCGATGGAATGTTCCATGTGGAACAAATCCCATGTTGGATCACCTACACTACGGAGAGGACGCACGAGATTATTCGATCCAATCTCCACCAGTCTCCCCTCTACGCGGGAGTTATTGATGGAGTTGGGCCACGCTATTGTCCTTCGATTGAGGATAAGGTGGTAAAGTTTGCAGACAAAACCCGTCATCAGATTTTTCTGGAGCCAGAGGGTCGGCACACAGGAGAAGTCTATGTCAATGGTGTCTCTACAAGCCTTCCCTATGAAGTGCAGTACAACTTCATTCGCTCCATCCCTGCACTAGAGAATGCCGAGATTCTCCGGCCTGGCTATGCTGTGGAGTATGATTACTGTCCGCCACATCAACTTTATCGAACCCTTGAAACCAAAAAAATCGAGGGACTCTATTTTGCAGGACAGATCAACGGAACCTCGGGATATGAGGAAGCTGCGGCTCAAGGTCTCATGGCTGGAATCAATGCAGCCCTCAAGGTTCAGGGTAAAGCGCCGCTCATCCTAGGACGAGACGAGGCCTATATAGGAGTTCTCATCGATGATCTCGTCACGAGAGGAACGCCCGAACCTTATCGGATGTTCACCAGTCGCGCCGAATATCGCCTTCGCCTCCGCCAGGATAACTGTGATCTAAGGCTGACAGAGAAAGCTATTGAGATAGGTACTGCATGCACTATCAGAAAGGAAACCTTTCTTAAAAAACAAGCCGCACTGCAGGAACTTCATTCCGAGGTGTTGAAAACTCCTTATGACGGGATTTCCTTAGCACAATGGTTCAAAAGGCCAGAAAATACACCTTCACAGCTTCCCTTTGAACTTTTCAGTCGGTTTACGCCTGAAATATGGAACCTTGTAGAGACTGATTTGAAATACGAGGGTTACCTGCGACGAGAACAAGATCAGATAGAGAAACAACGCGGACAGGAATCTTATTTAATACCACAAGGAATTGATTATCAGGATATTCCAAGTATGAGACTGGAAGCACGACAGAAACTCCGTGACTATGCTCCAGAAACCCTCGGTCAAGCTTCCCGCATCAGCGGTATAACACCTGCGGATATTTCTGTTCTCTCTGTTTGGATCAAAAAGATTAGCAAGTCGTCAGTGGTTCCTTAGGCGCTCCACTGCAGCATCAAGATTCCCCTCGATAAGAAAGAGATTTTCCAGTCCGGCAAGATGAAAGAGTTCCTTTACCGGTGGCATGAGCGAGGCAAAGGCAATACCTCCTCCGTTTGCGCTGAGATGGCGCAAGGTGGAGATGAAGACTCGCAGACCGGCACTGCTGACATAATTCAGCTCAGAACAATCGAAGAGAATCTTTTGGCCAGTTTCTTCTAGCAAGGGTTCAAGTCGCTCCTCCAGTAGCGGAGCGGTCGTCACATCGAGACGGCCTGAAAGATGAAAGACCGGAATTTCTTCAACAACGGATACTGTAATTTCCATGCCACAAGGTACGCAGAATTGAAAAGAAAGAGAGAATCTTTTTGACGCAGAGGCTTCCTCATCAGAATCTCTCTCTACTTATGGCCACGACACCTTACGACCTCATTGTCATCGGAGCAGGACCCGCCGGATATGTCGGCGCAATTCGCGCAGCGCAACTCGGCAAACGCGTTGCCGTTGTTGATATCGAACGCGGCGGCGGCACCTGCAATAACTGGGGCTGCATTCCTACTAAAGCCCTCCTCAAGAATGCCGAGCTCTATCATCAGATGGCCCATCGAGCCGAAGAGTTTGGATTCAAGATCAGCGGACTTGAATATGACTGGAGCAAGATCATCAAGCGCTCCCGCGATGTCTCCGAAAAAGGTTCCGCAGGTCTCGACTACCTTTTCAAGAAAAACAAGATCGACTTCATCCGTGGCACGGCCCGCCTCAATAAGACAGGTGAAGTCACGGTCATCGCCGCTGATGGAGCCGAGACCATCTATGCGACCAAGGATATTCTGATTGCTACCGGCTGTGTTACACGCCCGCTTCCAGGATTCCCATTCAATGGCAAGAGCGTCATCGGTTCCAAAGAGGCCCTCACTCTTCCCACGCAGCCCAAGTCAATTGTTATCATCGGTGCAGGAGCGATCGGCGTTGAGTTCGCTTACTTCTTCAATGCCTTCGGCACGAAAGTTACCATCGTCGAGCTGCTGCCCAATCTCCTCCCTGTCGAAGATACCGATGTTTCCGTGGCACTCGAAAAATCATTCACCAAGCAGGGAGTTCAGCTTCTCCTCGGTCACAAGACCACGAAGACTGAAGTGACGACTCAGGGAGTCAAGATCACTGTGGCTGATGCCAAGGGAGAGGAAAAAATTGTCGAAGCTGATGTCGCTCTTGTGGCGATCGGTGTCCAGCCGCTTCTTCCTGGAGGCAATCTCACCCTCGGTCTTACCGACCGTGGTTATATCCAGACCAATGACCGCTACGAGACCACGATCAAGGGAGTCTATGCAGCAGGAGACATTATTGGACCTCCTTGGCTCGCCCATGTGGCTAGCTACGAGGCCATCCAGTGTGTCGAGGGACTCTATGTCCCAGGACACAAGCCAAAGAAAGTCACCCTTTTCCCCGGTTGCACCTACTGCCATCCGCAAGTGGCCAGCATCGGTCTCACCGAGCGCGCCGCGAAGGAAAAAGGTCTTGCTTACAAAGTCGGCAAGTTTGCCTTCATGGCTAGCGGCAAGGCCCGCGCCATTGGAGAGCTCGATGGATTTGTGAAGCTCATCGTCGGAGAGAAACATGGCGAGATCCTCGGTGCCCACATCATTGGCGAATCAGCCACCGAGCTGATTGCCGAGCTGGGACTCGCAATCAATCTCGAGGCTACCTACGAGGAACTCATCGAGACCATCCACGCTCACCCGACCCTCAGCGAGGCTGTTCATGAAGCAGCTCATGCCTCACAAGGTCACGCAATTCATAGCTGATCGTACATACGACCATGGAAAATCCCGCCGAGGAGACCCTCAGTGACTTGCAGCAGGAACTGAAGGAAAAGGCTACCGAGGCGAAGGATTCCTTCCTCACCCGTATTGCGCTCACCACGGCACTCATCGCCGCGCTCGCTGCTGTCACCGGTTATCTGGCAGGGGAGCGCGCTGATGAATCACTCGTGGATCAGATTCACGCCTCGGATAGTTGGTCTTATTATCAGGCGAAGAGCATCAAGGGCGCTCTGCTCTCAGCAAAAATAGAGACTCTTCAAGCATTGAAAGATGCAGAGCCAGCGAAGGCCGATCTCGATAAAATTGCCGAATACCAAGCGGACATGAAAGAGATCAAAAAAACCGCCGAGGAGCAGCAGGCCAAGGCGGAGCATCGACTCGAACAGCGTAAGGTGCTTGCCAATGGGGTCACTCTTTTTCAGATCTCCATTGCAATCGGAGCGATTTCGGCAATCACTCGGAAAAAGGGTCTCTGGTATGGAAGTCTGGCCTTTGGCGCGGGAGGGATTGCACAGCTGATACACGAACTCTTTTTTAGCTGATGGAGAAATCTCCACTTAGCAAAGTTCCTGAAGTTACCCTGATCTTCTGGATTATTAAAATTGCTGCGACGACCCTAGGAGAAACGGCTGGTGATGCCGTCTCCATGTCGATGAATCTCGGCTACCTTGTCGGAACGGGAATTTTTGCAGCGATCTTTGCCATTGCAGTGATTGCTCAAATCATCGCCAAAAAATTTCATCCCTTCCTCTATTGGACGACGATCATCGCGACGACGACGGTTGGTACGACACTGGCCGATTTTGCAGACCGTTCGCTCGGCATTGGCTATGCCGGAGGCAGCACCTTGTTGCTGATACTCCTCCTCCTCACGCTTTTCATCTGGCAGCGCACGCTTGGCTCCGTGGCAGTTGATAGCATCAGTACACCCAAGGCAGAGTCGTTCTATTGGGTGACGATCATGTTCTCCCAAACACTTGGCACAGCTCTTGGTGACTGGATGTCAGATTCGGCGGGCTTCGGCTATCTTGGGAGTGCCGTTGTCTTTGGTGGGATACTCTCCCTCATCGCCATCGTGTATTACAAAACAACCCTCGCACGCGCAGTTCTCTTCTGGGCTGCCTTTATTCTGACGCGCCCACTCGGAGCGGTGCTGGGAGACTTTCTCGACAAACCGCTCAATCACGGCGGCCTCGCTCTCAGTCGCTATAGTGCCTCAGCGACTCTATTTCTTCTCATGCTCGCCTGCATTCTGATTTTTCCTCAACGCGCTGCACACAAGGGGACTTGATAATTTCTCCATCAGAAATGATACTATTCGTCTAGCGCTTTAGCGAGGATGAGAGCAGTGTCGTCCCTCAGGTTGCCTAAAGGTATTCTTCGGTTCTGCGTAAAAATAAGGCTGCTGTCAAAATTTCCTAAGTTGTATATGTCAATAAATCTGCGCGAGATTTATGAAGAGCGACCTATTTTTCTCAAGCCGCCTATAAATAGATGGCACGGTTCGGGTGATTTCTCTAGGAGCACATGCGCATTTTAATCCTTAATTACGAGCATCCGCCCATCGGAGGAGGGGGGGGGCGGCTAGCGGCGAAGGTTGGGGCAGGTCTCGTGAAGAGAGGGCATCAGGTGCGTGTACTAACAGCAGGAATGCCTCATCTGCCTTTGGAATCTGTGGAAGAGGGAATGGAGATTCGTCGGCTACACGCCTTCCGTCGTTGCGAAGATTCGTGCAGCGTTCCTGAAATGGTGGCCTGGGTAGTACTGGCGATTCCTGCGGCCATTGCTGAAGTGCATCGTTGGAAGCCGGATATAATCCATGCCCATTTTGCAGTTCCAACCGGAGCTGTGGCATGGGTTGCCAGCAAGATGATGGGCATACCTTATATTCTAACCACTCACCTCGGAGATGTCCCCGGTGGAGTTCCTGAGCAGACAGGGAATCTTTTTCGCTGGATTGGGCCATTGACTGTACCGATTTGGAAAAGTGCCGCGTCATTAACTGCTGTCAGTAGTTTTGTGGCGGGACTGGCAAAAGCAGCCTATGGATTAAGTCCCGAAGTGATACTGAATGGAATGGAGCTGCCAACCCAACCGAAATTGGAGAGAAGTGAAATTCCTCGACTGCTTTTTGTGGGACGGATGAGCGTGCAGAAAAATCCTGTACTTGCGGTAAGGGCACTTGCTCTTCTAAGAGAACTTGCTTGGCAATGCACAATGATTGGTGACGGGCCACTCCTTCCTGAGGCTAGAGCTGAAACAGAAAAACTGGGTCTCGCGGGGAGAATTGATTTTCCAGGGTGGGCTTCAGCTGACGAGGTTTCTGAGGCCATGCACGATTCGGATATTCTGCTCATGCCATCACTTTCCGAGGGATTGCCAATGGTGGCTATCGAGGCTTTAACGCAAGGATTAGCGATTGTGGGAAGCCGCATTGGAGGCCTTTCCGATGTAACAGAAGAGAGAGGTACAAAAAACAATGCCCGACTCTTCGATCTCTCTGAGGGAGAGAAAGGGTTCGCGGATGCACTGAAACCATTTTTAATGAAGTCAGAACTACTCACCGCTGCAAGACAGGCATCACTTGAAATGGCAACGCATTTTGATCTGAATCAATCGCTGGATGCCTACGAACGCGTCCTCCAGAGAGCGTGTAATCCAAACAAAAAACATCAGGTCTAATTCAGTAATGATAAAATCTTCACCCTATTTAATACCAATCACAGGAAGAAATGGTACTTTAGCGGCGAAGAAGTTTTTGGGTGTGGCAAGGCGGAAGACCGATGGCTATCTCTGATAACCAGAGGGATGACAACGCTGCCACGCTCCAAAAAGAACCAGCCGGATAGTATCATTTCTGATGGTGATTGGTATAAGAGGTTGATTGCATCAAAGTATCAGATTATTAGGAAAGTAAACCAACAAGGAATTTTTACTTTTTCCAAAAAGGCTTTGTATCTGAGCAGCCACAGCCGCCACCACATCCTTGCTTTTTGCGGCGATGCCACCAGCGGAGTGCAAAAAAGGCAAAAGCACCCACAACCATACTCAGGGCGATGATGGTCTGAAGTGTGGAGTTCATGGTTGATACGATAGCTGTTAATGAAAGCCAAACAACCGTCCTCCCTGATAGAGCAGAAGTGCGGCGAGGTAGGCTGTTCCAGTCATGTAGCAGAATTGAAAGAGCGGCCAACGCAGGCTGTTGGTCTCGCGCCGCACGACAGCCAGGGTGCTGATGCACTGCATAGAGAGGACAAAGAAGACGAGGATGGAAAGGCAGGTGAGTGGTGTATAGACAGGGCTGGCATCAGGTCGTTGCTGGTGACGCATGGTCTCTCCGAGCGAGTCGGGATTCTCTCCACCCTCTTTGCCCACATCATAGACAACAGCCATTGTCCCGCAGAAGACCTCTCTGGCCGCCTGAGCAGCGATGAGACCGATGCCGATTTTCCAGTCCATCCCAAGCGGGGCAATCACCGGCTCAATCACATGGCCGAGATGTCCGGCAAAACTATGCTGGAGCTGCTCTGCCTTGCTTGGTGGTGGCATTCCTTGGGAAGTCGAGATTTTGGGGAATGTGGCGAGGAACCAAAGGATGATCGAGATGGCCAGGATGACAGTTCCTGCGCGTTTGAGAAAAATCCCTGCCCGTTGCACCATCTGGGAAGCAATCTGTCCGAGCGAAGGGATGCGGTAGGGGGGCAGCTCCATGATGAAGAGGGGAGCCTCTCCCTTGAGGATGGTTTTCTTAAAGAGCCATGCGAAAAGCAATGCCGCCACCGTGCCAAGCAGGTAAAGCCCCATCATTAGAGCACCCTTGCTCCAGGCAGTTTGGGCAGGGAGGAGAGCTGCAATCATCAGCGCGTAAACCGGAAGGCGAGCCGAGCAGCTCATAAGAGGTGCCACGAGGATGGTGACGAGCCGGTCTTTTGGATTCTCAATCGTGCGTGTGGACATGATGCCAGGGATGGCGCAGGCGTAAGAGCTGAGTAACGGGATGAACGATTTGCCGTGCAGACCAACCTTGCTCATCACGCGATCCATGAGGAAGGCAGCCCGTGCCATGTAGCCCGTATCTTCGAGGAGTCCGATGAAGAAAAAAAGAATCAGGATCTGCGGAAGGAAAACTACCACGCCCCCGACTCCGGCGATGATTCCGTCGGTCAGCAGATCGCGGAGATCGCCGCTTGGGAGAAGGCCTCGCACAAGCCCCGAGAGTTTGTCAAAAGCACCATTGATCCAATCCATAGGATACTGAGCGATCGTGAAGATCGAGACGAACATCAGCGTCATCACTCCCACAAAGCAGAGCCATCCCCAAATACGATGAGTCAGGAGATTATCCAGATGGTGGGTCAGGAGATCGCTCACGGCGGATCTTCCTCCCTGGGCCGCATGGCAAAGTTCGCCAATACGGGTATAGCGGGCAGAGACAAGGGCATCGTGCCATTCTGGCAGCTCACGGTCGAGCATGATGCGTTGGGCCAGGGCCACTCCGAGAGCCCTCCCCGCTCCCATCTCCTCTGCGAGAGCGAGAGTCTCCGTCTCTGATGCCGCGAGAAGCAGAGCTGCCTTCATGCGGATCAAGGGATTGCGCGGCTTTCGGAAGTCATCGGTATTCCCCTCGGGCCAGTGGGCTGCAACCGCATCGGTGGCGCGTGTCCAGACGGAGGGCATCTCGGGAGCCCAGTTGCTCCTCGGCACTTCGGCCCTGCTAAGAGCGAGGCGCAACGGCAGTAGGGAATCTTTTTTTGTGGCCTGGACGGGAATCACCGGAACGCCAAGCTCTTCGGAGAGTTTCTCCACATGGATTGGAACCCCTTGTGCCTCGGCCACATCAACCATGTTGAGGGCAATGATGGTCGGCAGTCCCAACTCGAGCACCTGCGTGATAAAATAAAGATTACGCTCCAGATGCGAAGCATCCACCACGCAGAGTACGCGCTCGGGACGAGGTGTATCTGCAAGAAGATCAAAAAGCACATCTCTGGTGATGCGCTCATCAGGGGCATGGGCCCCCAGACTGTAGCTGCCAGGAAGATCCAGCAGCTCGATCCGTTCGCCATGTTGTCCGATGAACTGCCCCAGCTTCCTTTCCACCGTCACGCCAGGATAGTTGCCAACTTTTTGCCGCAAGCCGGTCAGGGCATTAAAAAGGGTGGTCTTACCGCTATTGGGATTCCCGACGACGGCATACGACTTGGGTCGTACTTCGACCTCTTCTTCGTGAGAAGAGAGTTTCAGCACTGCTGGCGGAGCCTTTGCAAAAACGGGCGGCCCTACAGGGGCTGCTGGTGAAACAGGTAAAAGAGTCTCCCTTGTCCGACTTGCCACGCTCACCATCACCTGCTCGGCATCACTCTTACGAAGGCTTAGTTCAAATCCCCGAAGGCGAAACTCCAGCGGATCGCCCAGAGGAGCGCGACGGATAAAGGTAATCGGCGTTGCGGTCAGCACGCCCAGTTCCCTCAGCCGAGAAGCCAGATGCTCATCAAGAGGCAGCCGCGCAACCAGGGCGGTTTCGCCAAGCTGGAGAGAGGAGAGAGGAATCATGAAGAAAGAATGCTAGAAGACTCTGGAAGGCACGATTTTGAGCCTCCTGACTGGATTGTCAATCAATGCGAGATTGAGACGCAGTATCATATTTGAGGAGTTCTGTCAAAGACCTTCGCCTCCATGTGTCCTAAAATCCTCGGAGTCACCCTTTTTTACCCCTTCACGACTCTATCAACATCTCCACCATCTCGCGCACAGCTTGTTCCATTCCGACAAAAAGGGCACGAGAGACAATCGCATGACCTATGTTCAGCTCCACGAGCTTGGGGAGTTTCAGAATGGGAGCGATGTTGCCATAATTAAGTCCATGTCCGGCATTGACCTGGATACCTGCTTCAGAAGCGAGGGTGGCAGCGTGCATGAGTCGTGTTAGTTCCGCATCGCGAGCGGCTCCGACTGCCTCGGCATAGGCCCCCGTATGAAGCTCGACGACAGGTGCGCCAAGGGCAATCGCCGCAGCAATCTGATCTGGCTCAGGATCAATGAAAAGGCTGACCTTGATTCCGGCATCAGCCAAGGCGTTCAAGGTCGGTTCGAGCGTGGCTCTGTGAGCAACGCAATCAAGCCCGCCTTCGGTCGTGATCTCCTCACGACTCTCCGGGACAAGACAGACATCGGCGGGGAGAACCTTCAGGGCAATCGTCACGATCTCAGGGGTATTCCCCATCTCCAGATTGAGCTTGGTTGAGATGGATTCTTTGAGACGAAAGATGTCGCGGTCGATGATATGGCGGCGATCTTGGCGAAGGTGCGCGGTGATGCTGCTAGCTCCGCCCCGCTCGGCGGCGAGGGCTGCCTCGACCGGATCAGGCTCGACATTGATCGAGTCCGCGTTACGGGCATAGCGAGCCTGCCGCACGGTGGCGACATGATCGATATTAATGCCGAGCAGGAAAGGCATTCAGAGCTATGAAATTAATGCCGGAAGTGGCGGAGCCCTGTGAAGACCATCGCCACCTTTCGCTCATCAGCAGCAGCGATGACTTCGGGATCGCGGACGGAACCACCAGGTTGGATCGCAGCAGTAGCACCTGCTTCGGCGGCAGCAATGAGGCCATCAGGGAAGGGGAAGAAGGCATCGGAACAGACGACGCTTCCTTTGAGCGAGAGTCCGGCCTCGCCAGCCTTCCAAACGGCGATGCGGGAAGAATCGACGCGGGACATCTGTCCGGCACCGATGCCAAGGGTACGATCTTTGCCTGCATAGACGATGGCATTGCTCTTCACATGCTTGACGACTTTCCATCCAAATTCCATCGCCTCGATCTCATCCTTGGTCGGTGGACGGCTTGAGACGACATGGTGCTCAATGCTGCTAGCTCCCTCCTGAGGAAGCGCGTCGGCATCCTGCACCAAGAGCCCTCCGATGACGGAGCGGATGTCGCGATCATGCGTAGGGATCTCCTGAAGAAGGCGCATGAGGCGGAGATTCTTTTTCTTTTGCAGTAAAGCCCGCGCATCGGCAGTGAACTCGGGGGCAATGATGACTTCGCTGAAGATCTCGGAAATGGCTCGAGCCAGAGCCTCATCGACGGGGCGGTTCGCAATGATGATACCACCAAAGGGAGCGGAACGGTCGGTGGCAAAAGCCTTCTCCCATGCCTCGCTCAGATCACCATCGTTAGCCACGCTTCCCACGCCGCACGGATTGGTATGTTTGAGAATGGCAATCGTCGGTTTGGAAAATTCGCTAATCAGGCGCGTCGCGGCGGTGATGTCGAGAATGTTGTTAAAGGAGAGTTCCTTGCCGTGGAGCTTCTCAAAAAAGTCAAAGAAATTGCCATAGAGCTCGGCTTCCTGATGAGGGTTCTCACCGTAGCGAAGACGACCAGCGAGCGGAAAATCGAGACTCAGAGATTCACCCGGCGCACTCTCGTTATCGAGATAGGAGCTGATGGCTCGGTCATAGGCGGCGGTGGTGGCAAAGGCTTTCACGGCAAGACGGGCACGCAGCTCTGGTGTGGTCTGTCCGTTGCCGATCTTCATGGCCTCAAGAACACGGGGATAGTCATCGGGATCGACGACCACGGTGACGGAGCGATGGTTCTTGGAACCACTACGGATCATGGAGGGCCCGCCGATGTCAATCTGCTCGATGGCCTCGGCAAGCGTGACCCCTTTCTTGGCCACGGTTTCCTCGAATGGGTAGAGATTCACGCAGACCAGATCAATCGGCAGGATGCCATGCTCCTCGGCCTGAGCCTGATGCTTGGGATCATCACGGAGGAACAGGAGTCCGCCATGCACTTTGGGCAGGAGGGTCTTCACGCGGCCATCCATCATTTCAGGAAATCCGGTGTAGTCGGAAATCTCACGCACCGGGATCTCTGCGGCGGCGATGGCTTTGGCGGTTCCGCCGGTGGAGAGAAGCTCAACCCCTTGCTCATGGAGTCCACGGGCAAAGTCGATGAGGCCGGTCTTGTCGGAGACTGAGAGGAGGGCGCGTTGGATTTTCATACGATCAAAAAGTTCTTTGGTTCACGCAGCGTGCGTGAACTGAAGGTTGTAGAGATTGGCGTAAAGCTCGGAGGAGATCAATAATTCGGCGTGGGTGCCTGTGGCAACGATCCGTCCTTGATCCATGACGACGATCATGTCGCTGCCTAGAATCGTGGAGAGACGGTGTGCGATGGCGATGACGGTGCGCCCCTTGGAGAGACTCTCAAGCGCGGATTGAATCATCTTCTCAGACTCAGAATCGAGTGCAGAGGTTGCCTCGTCGAGCAACAGGATCGGTGCGGCTTTCAGTAGGGCGCGGGCGATAGCGATGCGTTGCTGCTGACCACCAGAGAGAAGGGAGCCTTTGTCTCCGACCAGGGTTTCGTAACCATGCGGCTGGGCCATGATGAAGTCATGGGCATAGGCGAGTCGGGCGGCCTCCTCGATCTCTTCCTTGGTGGCATCGAGACGGCCAAAGCGGATATTCTCGTAAATGGTGTCGTGGAAGAGAAAGCTCTCCTGAGTGACGATGCCGATCTGTTCGCGTAGCGAATTCAGAGTCAGATCACGGAGGTCGTTCCCATCCACCAAAACACGCCCCTGCTGCGGATCGTAGAAGCGGAGGAGGAGTGAGAGAATCGTGCTTTTACCTGCGCCGCTTGCGCCGACGAGAGCCACCTTCTGACCAGGCTGAATGACGAGGTTAAGGCCGGTGATGGCATTCCCTTCTGCTCCATCCACGGTGTGCAGGCCGTAGGAAAAACTGACCCCTTCGAGAGCGAGATGACCTTGTGCTTTTTCCAGAGGACGGGCACCAGGGAGATCATGAATCGTCGGCTTGGTCTCAAGGAGTTCGAGTATGCTCGTGGCGGCACCGAGGCAGTTCTGAATCGTGATATGAATCCGGCTGAGATTCTTGATCGGATCGTAGAGAAGAAAAAGTCCTGCCAGGAGTGCCAAGAAGCTGCCCGTCGAAAGATGGTAGTAATAGGCGTAGCAGAAAGCGAGGGCGACACCGAATGCCGAGACGCTCTCGATCATCGGTTGGACGATGGCCGTGCTCTTCTTCACGCTCATGCCGGAACGGAATTGCTCATCGCTCGATTTGTCAAAGAGCCGGAGTTGGAATGATTCGCGAGCGAAGGATTTGATGACGCGGATTCCAGCGAGCGATTCCTGAAGGATCACCGCCATCACGCCAGTTTCGTTTTGCACCGCTTTGGCTGCCTTGCGAACGCGTCGTCCATAGATGATGACGGGCACCAGACAGAGGGGGAAAAGAACGAGGGAAAAGAGGGTGAATTTCCAGTCGATATGGATCAGGACGGCAATGATGCCGATCGCAGCCAGCGGCTGTTTGACCAACTCGCCAACGATACTGACCAGGGCCTCCTGCGCGACACGGGTATCATTGAGAACGCGAGAGAGAAGGCGGCCTGATTGTGATTTGTTAAAAAAATCGAGCGACTGCCCCAGCAGATGTCCGAAGATACGGCGTTGCATATCGCGCAGAGCCTTGAGACTGACCCATGTAAGACAATAGACATTGGCGTAGGCGAGCAGTCCCCTCAGAATCATGACGGCTGGAATCGGCAAGACCATCCACCAGAAATGAACGATCTCCTCTCCCTGACCCATCGCCGCGCCGCGTGCGAGATCGGAGGAATTAAATTTCCCATGAAAGGCCGTATCGCCCAGCTTCTGGATCAGCAGCAGCATACTGCTGTTGACAGCGGCAAATCCAACGCCTGCAAGCAGACCAAGTCCGAGCCTTTGCTTGTACGGAGCGAGAAAGCCAACCAGCTCGCGAAAGGCCCCCCAACTTTTTGGCAGGAAGCGCGTCAGGGATTCTTTGCCCGAAGCGGGGGAGTGAGACGAATTCTTCAATACTGACATGGAAGCGAGATTTTACACGGACAGGTGTGGTGACGAGAGAAAATTCCGCTCTTTCAATTTCGGAGTTCGGGTTTAGCGAAGCGTCCCAAGATAAAGCAGCAGAAGCTCCGGCCCGACAAAGACCCAGAGCAGCGCACCGAGTGCCAGATAAGGGCCAAACGGAATCTTGCCACCAGAACGACCTTGGGTAACAAGCAGCATGGCAACTCCGATCACAGCACCGATCACCGATCCCGCAAAGAGGGAAAAGAGAACTCCTTTCCAGCCGAGGAAGGCCCCGATGCAGGCAAGAAATTTCACATCGCCAAATCCCATCGCCTCACGAGGAAGGGTCAGCTCAGAAACCTCCGCACGAAGTGCATCATCAGGAAGGTCTGCAAAGAGCCATTCGCGTTTGCCAGAGGATTCCTCATAAATCACGCGATCTTGGGAAAGAACCAGCCGCCCTGATTCCAGCCGTTCGCCAGAAATTTCGATCCAGAGGCACTGTGCCTCGATCCGATCACTCTCACGGTAGAAGCATTCATCAAGCGGCATCATCTCCTCGCCGAGCTTCAGCACAATGCGCTCCTCATGCTCGCCCAAGGATAGAGGGAGAGGTTCTTGGGGGCGGATACGGCGTTTGCCAAAGGCAAGCTTCCCCAACTCCACAACTCCCCAGAGCAGAGAATATCCAAGCGCAGCTCCCCAGAGTGAAGCATGAAATCCCTGCCACCAGGATGAGGCTCCAAGCAAACTAGGAACACAAATCGCCGCGAGCAACCCCGCCGCTGTTCCCCCCAGCGTGATCTCATCAGGAATAATGAGATGGTCAAAATCAATGAAGGTTGCCGCAATCAGCAACGAGAGAAAGATCCAGAAAACCGGTGCTAGCGGAAGACCAAAGCGGCTCCAAGCCATGAGGTAGAGTGCTGCTGTGAGCAGCTCAACCAACGGATAGCGGATCGCAATCGGAAGCGAGCAACCGGAACAGCGGCCCCGCAAGAGCAGCCAGCTTACGACAGGGAGATTCTCATGCCACGGGATCATCTTGTCGCAGCTTGGACAAAACGACCTCTTGGGATTGAGCAGGGAAATCCCGCGCGGCAGGCGATGGATCACTGCGTTGAGAAAGGAGCCCGTGATGAGCCCCAGCACTCCGACGGAAATTGAGAGAATCAATGGCAACATCGGCAGAGCAAAATCACCCAACTAAGCTTTTGGCAGGCGTTCCTCAATGATCTCGCAGAGAACATGAAGGAGGAATTTCTGTGCTTCCTGAATACGCGCCGTCTCAATGCCGGGAACGATCAGCTCGATGTCAGCAGCCCCTGTTGTGAATCCCCCTTTTTTTCCAAGAAAGGCGACGGTCTTCACACCATGCTTCCGGGCCTCCTCAAGAGCTGCGAGAATATTGCGCGACTTGCCGCTCGTGGTCAGCACGATGAGGACATCGCCTGGTTTTCCAAAGGCCGCAACTTGTCGGGCAAAGAGCTGATTGAATTCGTAATCATTGCCGATAGCCGTCATCAGTCCTGCGTCAATAGTGAGCGCCATCGCTGGATAGGGACGGCGATCCTCCTTGAAACGACAGGTGAACTCTGTGGCGATGTGGGCACTATCGCTCGCGCTTCCTCCATTGCCGCAGAAGAGCAGTTTGTTTCCGGCCAGCAGAGCATCTCCTGCAAGAGCGGCGGCTTTTTCCAAAGCCCCCTCAAGCGGAGGAAGCCCCAGAAGAACCTCCTGGAGTGATTGAAGCGAAGTCGTGAATTGACTCATGCGTGCGACATTGCTCATGCCGAGCGAGATCGTCAAGAAAGAGACTTTCGCCCGAACTCCGTTCGAGGGCATTGACACCCCTGCGGCCAACCGCTTTGATTCGTATCCGTGATCCGCCGCATGACCCAAGCTCTTCCTGGCTTTTCCCGCCGTTTTCAGCAACTTCCTCTCCTGCTCCTGACGGGAGCTTCCTTGCTTTTCGTGGCAGGGTGTACAACGCCTGAGCCACCTCAGGTGAAGCTTGAAAAGGCCAATGTCCTGCCGCTCTCCATTGATCCGAATTTTGTTTTTCGCAAGAAGACGCAATTTCTCAACGACCCTGCAACCTACATCCAAGGCCCCACCTACAACGAGGCCGTCGAATTCGAGCGGCGGTACTACATGTGGCCAGCCACGACCCAGCTCGATAAGGATGCCTTGCGCGGCAACTACTTCAACTTCTACTGGTGGAATCATGGTGCTCCCGCCGATGTCACCGTGCGACTCGAATACCGTCAGGCCAACCTCGGGCCCTTCGTCATGGCACGGGAAAAATCGTACGCCGCTGTCAAAGGCTCCCATCGCACACAATTCACCATCATCGGTGATGATTATCTCGAGAATGGCCCCGTCACCAACTGGCGCGCACTCATCATTGTGGATGGCAAGATCGTTGGCCTAACCCAGTCCTACCTCTGGAAGTAAAACAATTTCATCATGCTCTCTGAGATCGAAAAACTCCTCACCCTTCAAAATCGCGATCAGAAACTCAAGGCAGTCCTGACGGAAATCGCCGCCCTTCCTGGTGAAAAGGCAGCGCGCGAGCGCGAGATGAAAGCCGCCGATGACCGACTCGAAGCCGCCCGCAGTCGGCAACGCGAAATCGAAATTGAACGCAAAAAACTCGAAGTCGATGTTCAGGCCAAGCAGGCACAGATTCACCGTTACAAGAACCAGCAACTAGAGACCCGCAAGAACGAGGAATTTTCTGCACTCCGTCACGAGATCGAAATGGCCGAGAAACTCATCGTCGAGATTGAGGATCGTGAGCTGGTTCTCATGGAAGAGGCAGATTCCCTCAAGCCTGCCCTTCTCGCCGCGCAGGAAGCCCATGTTGCCGAGAAACAGAAAGTCGCATCTCACATGGCTTCTCTTGTTACCCGACGCGAAAATCTTGCTGCCCGACAAGCCGAACTAGAGACTGAAAGAGCTACCGCCGCAGTCGGCATCGAAGAGGATCTCCTCGACCGCTACACCCGCCTTTTCAAAACCAAAAACGGCCTCGCCCTCACCACCGTCGAGCATGGTGTCTGTAGCGGCTGCCACATGCAGGTCAATACCCAGACCTTCCTCGAAGTCCGCGCAGAGAAAGAAATCATCGGCTGTCCGCAGTGCGGGAGACTTCTCTACGAACCCCAGTGATTTAAGGCAGGGGAGGGATTTAACGGATTGAGTCCTGCAAATCTCGCTTCACTCTTTTTTGGGGCCACGCTACGCATGATCAGTCTCTCTCGCTCCCGCGAACTTGGCTCAAATCTTTATTGCGACAATGGGTTTTTTATGTCCGTCGGACTTGCCAATAAAAATGGCGACCCTAACGGGATTTGACGCTGACCGGTTTTCACCCTCGTCGTCAAATTTTTTAGTCAACCAGTGGCCCTTTTCGTCTGAAAGGTCTCGATTTTCAGAGACTTTGAGGCAGAGTACTATTGCGATTCCCCCCAAATGCATTTCAGATATTTTAAGTTTTTATTCCCTCTCTCCCTGACTCTGCTTTTGTTTCTAACAGGAAACAGCCTTCACGCTGCCACCTCCTTTTACTGGGATGGAGGCACGACCAACATCAGCGGTAATGGTAATGGTGTGAGCCTCGGCGGTTCCGGCACCTGGAACAACACCATCAAAAATTGGGATCAGGGCTCCAATCTGGCCTACATCAACTGGCCCTCCCTCACCAACTCCCAGGCAACCTTTGCAGGGACAGCAGGGACTATCACCATCTCGACTGGCACCGGTGGAATCACTGCTAACAAGCTCACCTTTAACACGAACGGATATACTCTTGCCGGAGCGTCCTCCTCGGAACTTCTCACCATGGCAGGCTCCTCCCCCACTATCGG